>Ga0316193_10001298_pt1 | contig 16709 bp, 16 predicted proteins | sample MerIslsedime2_MG_FD_207735 | JGI IMG/M metagenome (GOLD analysis project Ga0316193, IMG submission 207735) | Coastal sediment microbial communities from Maine, United States - Merrow Island sediment 2 | ecosystem: Environmental > Aquatic > Marine > Coastal > Sediment | place: USA: Maine... | reverse complement strand
ATAATGTTGATGCCGGTACGAGTTACCTGTTGAACCCCTGCGATAACGTTCTGGGCGGTATAGACTCGATTCAGGGATATCAGCAAACTGACCATTGCCGCCATTACCATCATCATAATGGCCAGGGCCAATACCAGTTCCGTTACGGTAAAGCCGCCGGTTCCGGATGTAATCAGAAAGAAATTTTTCTGCGATCGGTTGTGGTTGCAGAATTTGCCCATCATGCTCCGCTTCCACGGCTAAGCGTTCTCAGAACGACCTCACGGTTGTGTCCCCATCGAGTCCAACTCACGGTCACTTCAATGATTTTGACTGTCTCGGAAAAAGAAGCACTGACGTCACACACGCGCTCAAAGTTCCCGCTCAGTTGCTCGGTTTCAAGATCTTCTGAGCACTGGGCTTGCATTTGCTGGATGGGTAATGTTTTCAAATATTCAATTTTCTCTCGTGCCAGCATGGTCGCAATTGTAATTATGTTGCCCGCAGTATTGTTGCGGGTCGTCGATAGTAACATGCTGCCGACCGCAAGAAATCCAATTGCGAAAATGGCCATGGCGATGAGAACTTCAATCATCGTCCGGCCCCTGCTGTTTTTTAATAATACATGCCTTTTTAGGTGTGGTGTCATATCCATGCGTTGCGATTATTCAGTCCTTATGCGACCGGTGCTGCTGACTATGATTTTTTTTACCATCCCCTTTGAGTTTACTAAATAAACTGTACCTGAAGCGGAGGTGCCCCGGCCTTTAAATCGGGTTCTTTTACCGCCTTTGCCGGTATCGGCAAAGGTCGTTGATGAGAGATCGATTCTAACGCCCCCGGGAAGCGATCGCCTACCAAAAAACTCCTCGCCGGCATCATGCACACCGATGGTCACGCCGGTATCCCTGAATATTGCATAACTGTTTGCAGTAAAATTGACAGCGACCGGCCCGTTCTCCTGGATGGCTTTGAATTTTGCCAGTTCCAGGCTTCCTTTAAGATTATTTGCGGCGCCATTCAGCTTTGCCTTGTTGAGCCAATTCATCAAATTGGGTACTGCAAGGGCTGATATACAGGCCATCAAAGAGATGACGATCAGGGCTTCGATTAGTGTAAATCCATTGGCATTACGCACCGAATCATACCTCCTTATGTCGCCCCCTGAATTTCTAATACACGCAAAAAATAACAAAATCCGGGTTGCCGGTTTCCCGGAAAACCCGGTTTCCCAATCAATCAACATTATAAACTCTAAGCAAAAAGGATACCAATGCGCTATGATCTGATAATTAAAAATAAATTTAGATAGTTATCGGCTTATCTGTCATCTGTGTTATCTGAAAATTTAAGAATGACAGGGTATTTTAGGAAATATAAGTGAGGTATATATGAATAAAAGGAAAGAGAACGGATGGCGGCATCGAGGGTATGAATGTTGATGGCCTACTGTCGATTGCTTGGAAAAAAGAGATATACTCACATATGAAAATCTTGAAAATTCCAAGCACCAAAAAACAAATCCCAGACAAAAAAAAATGACCAAAAACCAAATTTCAAAACATGCCGAACGGCCATCAAACATTAGATAACTTACTAGAATGTTTGGGTGATTGGATTTTAAAATTTTGATTTTGTTTGGTATGTGGGTATTGGAATTTGAGATTTAGGGTATAACGGGGTAATTGAATCGCTTCAATCTGACTGGGTTATTATCAACTTTGACGGTTCCCTGGCTGGTGACAGGGCATCTTGTCTACTGAAAGAATTTATGTTAATCAGGTGTATTTATCGGAGGATAGATGTTTTCAGGTATTCAGGAAATTTTGGTGCTGGTGATCATTGTTCTGGGAATCTTATTTTTGCCCAGAATTTTGAACAGAGGGCAGGAAAAAAGACCGGCAGTGTTTAGGTCGGCTATTGTGATATCCGGCAAAATGCGACTGGCTATTGCTGCCTCTGTTTTGTGGCCGGCGGTGATGGCAGCTTTTATGCAACCCTGGGCAAAAGACCTTTCCCATTATGTCTATCTCGCAGTCGGCCCAGTAGCGCTTATATGGATAATTTACTGGGTGTTAACCGGATTCAAGAAGCGTTGAATGGTCCCTGGAAGCTGGTTTCCGTTCCCTGGATGTTGGATAAATCGAGTTTTAATCTGAAAGCTTAAAGTTAATGTGGCCGCGAAAAGGCGCAAAAAGCACAAAAATAAAATTTCAGCTATTCATTTCCGCCTTCCGCTTTCGCACTTCTTATCCGTTTCCCTTCAAACCGATTTCTTCTGCAACCTCGCGCATGCCTGCGATGGTATCCGTGATCAGTTCCGGGATCTCCACCCCCAGCATCGAGGCCCCTTTTTCGATGATGGAACGATCCACGCCCGCAGCAAATCGCTTGTCCTTCCATTTTTTTTTAACCGATTTGGTTTTAACATCCAGCACGCTTTTCGAAGGGCGTACCAGGGCCGTTGTCACGACCAGCCCGGTCAATTCATCGATGGCATAAAGCACTTTTTCCAATTCAGTTTCGGGTTTGACATCGACACAGATACCCCAGCCATGGCTGATCACCGCCCGGATGTATTCTTCAGGCCAGTTGTTTTCACGCAATATTTCCTCCGTCTTTTTGCAGTGTTGATCGGGATATTGTTCATAATCCAGATCGTGAATCAGGCCTATAATTCCCCATTTCTCCTCGTCCTCGTTGCGTTTGCGGGCGAAATATCGCATCACCCCCTCTACGGCCAGCGCATGCTTGATCAGGCTTTCGGTTTTATTGTATTTTTTCAGAAGCGCCAGGGCTTCGCCACGGGTCGGAATGTTCTCGCTCATTTGATTGCCTCCGGATATTATTAGAATCGTTCTGGTTCATTTGATTGAATAACTGATTGTAAATAAATGGAAAATTTCGATGGATTGTATGGTATCACTTTTTACTTGTCAAGATAGGAAGCGCTGAAAATTTTTATTTTCTCTTGATCCATTCGGCTGCGGCGGCTATGGTGATATAAAAATTAAACTTTCCTACCCGCTTCCGGAACAAGATTGAAACCGATGGTTGATACGAGTCCAGCCAAACCTCGATTAGCCGGCCTTTATCTGCGAAATTTGATTGCCAATATCATGGGCAATCTTATTATCGTATTGCTGAATACTTCTACACCGATTGCGTTTTTTAAAGACTGGCAAAATTTTCTTTTACAGGGTGGCTGGGTATTGCTCATTGTTTTAATCCCAACGGTATTTACTACCGCTATTGTTTTGCAGCACCGCATCCAGCGACCCATATCAACTTTCCGATTGCAAATCTACCTTGGCAATGAAGTGGATGACAACTTTCAAAAACAGGCCAGGCGCAGACTTCTGAATTTGCCGGTGTTACTTGCTTTGACCAATTTGATCTTATGGACGGTTGCATCAATCGTTTTCATGCCGGTTCTTTATTTCATATCAAATATCGGGGTTGTTTCCGGCATATATATTGTTTTCCGGGGTGCTATCATTGGACTAATGGCCTCTTTTATTTCTTTTTTTCTAATAGACGACTATTCCAGAAAGACGCTAATTCCCTACTTTTTCCCGCAAGGCCGTTTGGCAAATGAGCCAGGCACCATCAAAATCTCCATATTAAAAAGGATACGTGTTTTATATGGATCCGGGACCGGTGCACCCATGCTCATCCTGATAGGAACCTTAGGCCTGGTAGCGTGGGAAATGGAAGATGCCATTGTTTCAGCGACGGGATTGATTAAAGAAATTTTCATTTTCATCATCGTTTTATACACCATTTTTGTTGCCATTGCGCTTAGTTTAAATTTTCTGGTCGGAAAATCTATTTTAGCGCCGGTAAATGCCATGATGAAGATGGTGACTAAGGTCCGTCGCGGTGAATTTCATCACAAAGTTCCGGTGGATTCCAATGACGAATTAGGCGTATTGGCAGACGGTATGAACGAAATGACCGAAGGCCTTATTGAACGCGATCGGATGCGTCAATCACTGTATTTGGCCAAAGAAGTCCAGCAAGCCCTTTTACCCCGGATGGATCCTAAAATCAGGAGTTTAGATATTGCTTCAACCAGCGTCTATTGTGATGAAACCGGAGGCGATTACTATGATTTTTTGAATTGTGATGAATTGAATGCAGGCAAAATCAGCGTGGTTGTGGGTGATGTTTCCGGGCACGGTGTCTCATCAGCCCTGCTGATGGCCACCGCCCGGGCGTTTCTTCGTCAACGATCCGCCTTACCGGGAAGCCTTTCTCGGATTGTAACCGATGTTAACCACATGCTTGTCCGGGATGTCGAAGAATCCGGCGGATTCATGACATTGTTTTACCTGACCATTGATGCGGTCAACCGCAAATTGAACTGGGTGCGCGCCGGACATGATCCGGCCATTTTATACAATCCTGCAACGGATACATTCCAGGAACTGCGGGGATCCGGCATGGCACTGGGCGTTAAGGCTGATGCTCGGTTTGAGGAAAACCGGAAGAACAATTTGGACAAAAATCAGATAATTCTTCTGGGGACCGACGGTATCTGGGAGGCGCGCAATCTCCAGGGCGAGATGTTCGGCAAAGAACCGATCTACCGCACTATTCGCCAAAACCCAACCCTGAGCGCCAAAGAAATATTAACAGGCATTTTTAATGCCCTTAACCGTTTTTTAGGAGACCGTGCCCTTGAAGATGATGTAACGTTAGTTGTCATCAAGGTCACCGATGATTAGGCTTTAGCTGGACCATAGCTGCAATTTATTTCTGTATCCAAAACCTGTTTTTTTGGGCCTCCGGCTCTTAGACCCTACGGCTCGGAGAGCCAGTTCAGAGATAATGGGCACTGCCTTGAAAATAATCTTAAAAATATTAAAAAATCGTCAAGCGCATCAACAAAAGGAGGGAAAATGGGTAGCAAAGGTCATGGGGTCGAAGAGTTAAGCGAATTTGCCATGGAGTTCATCAAACAGGCAGGTAAAAAAGCCATGCCGTTTTATGGAAAGGGCCAAACCCGGGTTAAATTTGACCAGGGAATGGTTACCGAGGCGGATCTTCGCATAGCGGACTATTTCCAGGAAAAACTAAATGAGCGTTTTCCGGATCACCACTTATTTAAATATAACCAACTTAACGAAAAATATTCCCATGAAGGAAAACGATATCTATGGATTTTTGATCCCATCGAGGGTGTGGCCAATTATCAGGCCGGGATTCCCATTTGGGGGATGTCCATGGCATTGCTCGATAATTTCTGGCCCATTTTAGGTGTGTTTTACATGCCGGCCACCGGCGATATATTTCATGCCAGGGCCGGGCAGGATGCTTTTTGGGGTAAAAGGAAAATTCGCATAGCAGAAGCACCGACCATCAATGATGAGAGTGTGCTGTTCACGTTTTCCCGCTTCCACCAGTATTATCGATCGAATTTTCCGGGCAAGATGCGAAATCTGGGATGTGCTTCCGCCCACATCTGCTATGTGGCCATGGGGCGGGCCGACGCAGCGGTTATTGCCAATGAGTCGTTTCAGGGACTGGCGGCCGCCCGTGTGATCCTTGAGGCCGCCGGGGGGAAAGTGTGTAATTTTGACGGCCGTGATTTTCATCTGAATGAATACCTGGACGGGCAGAAGATCGACGATCATCTGCTGGTTGCGGCGCCTGAAAATTTTAGCCAGGTCAGGGGATGCCTCAAGCCGGGTCCGTGATTGATAATAAAAAGAGGACGCGAGCAGCTGGAAGTGGAATGCATGTGGGTCATTTCATAGCGCTTGCCGAAAATATTGATTTATGAGACACTAATGTTGGCTAGGGAGTGAAACAGGGGTCATGAGAAGTTAATCTCAAATAGTCTCCTATGGATTTAAATTTTGATCCCATATTTTTATCGACTTCTAATAGGTGCAAGGACGGAAGTACGCGGGAGTTGAATCCTGGCAGCTGAATGTGCTGGATCCGGCGGCGAAACTTTTCCCATTCTCACAGTAGTCTGTTTCTTGCAGGCGAAAATTGACAGGCCAATGACGGATTCCGACCTTGAAATAATACTGCCTGATGACGAGACCATTCTGGTCTGTCCCAAATGCTATACGAATAATCCGGAAGGATCCAATTTTTGCCTGAATTGCGGTTTTTCGCTGCGAAAGTCCTCCGCCGATCGAAAAAAATGGATGTGGCTTCTTGTATCTGTTCTTTTATTCATCGCCGCCATGTTCTACTTTCATCTACGTCTATCCAATCTGAGACCGCCTAAAGCGGCTCGTCAACCCGTTCCCTCAGTCGCTCAAGTTCCCCCAAAGGAAGCGACAAAAACCGAAGCCCCTCCAACCGAGCCTCCGCCTCCTAAGAACGAAGAAGTCTCAACGGTTACCCCCTCCGAAAAAAAGATTCCAACCGGGCTGGTCGTCATCAAAGACATCACCGGCAAGGTCATCAATGAAGTGCCGGTACCGGTGGTGGGCGGCGGTTGGGTCGCGTTACCGAAACTAGTATGTCTGGGCGGCGCCGAATGGGTTCTGCAAATGGAGCCGGACACCGAGATAAGGATCGTCGGCGGAATTTACAGTGACACCGACAGGATCGGGCTCTGGCGGATTTTAGAGGAGTTGACCATCGATGGGCCGGAACTCTATCCATGGTCGGCAACCGAGCCTTTGGCCTGGCTCTCCATAACATCGGATAATTCTCCTGAGCCGGTGGAGCTCGAAAATCCCAGGGTACAGGGGTATTTTACTGAAGGCCTATTAACGGGGGATTTTACCGAGGCAGGGGTTTTGGTTCAGCAGGACTGGGCGGTGGGCTGGACTTTCGGCGATTTGTCTTCCGGTGCTTTTGTATGGAGCGGTGATGAAGGAAAATATCTGAGATCGGAAATTCGGGTGGATGATTTTTACCGGATTACATTTGCCAACAGCAGAGAAGAAGAATTCACGCGGGCCCTGGGGATGGGGGCAGACTACAGCTCGATTGAACGGCTGGAGGCCTTTGCCAATGGGTTTAAATTCGAGCCCAAGCTTTCGGCCAAAGAAACACCGGCACATTTGCGAAAGGTCTCTGTTATCGAAAACATGCGGGCATTGATTGCCGATGCATTAAAAACCGGGGCCGCCAGGGCAGTGGCCAACATCTTCGATGTACAGATGCTTGTCGAAGCTGCCGATATTGGGCTGTTGATGGATATCGGCCAAGCCACCGCGCAAGGGTATGGTTTTGAAGAGGCTATCAATCTGACCGACAATGTGATTGCCGGCCTGCCACCGGCATCCGAGCAGGATGAAGTCTCACTGGGGAAATTTTTTTCCGAGCTTTATCAAAACTGGATTACCGTTTTGTTTAAAAATGGCAACTTACGGGAGGCCTGGCGGGCCTATCGACTTGGCAGCCGGGACTTACCGGATGATGCCGATATTCATTTGATGGGAGTTCAACTGGCACTGGCGGAAAATGACTGGTCCGGCGCGGAAGAGCTCCTGGAGATGAGAGAATATCCGTCTTCCCTAAATGATAAAGTGCAGAACCTGCAGACTCAAATTTCAGAATTAAAAGGCCAGGAAGGCAAAATCGTCATTAACTTTACCCCCGGTACCCGGCAAATACCCCTCACGGCCGTCTTGAACGGCAGCACAAATCAGAAATTCATTGTTGACACCGGGGCATCTCTGGTGACAATACCGCGGTCAACCGCGGATGAACTCGGACTGGTGGTGAATGCAGGCAGTCCCGTACGAAAGGTCTATACCGCAGGCGGCGTTAAGTACGCACCGGAAGTCACGCTGTTTTCGATTACCTTGGAAGGCTGGGAAGTAACCGACCTGAAAGCACTGGTTCTGGATCTACCGAACCAATCCGAGTGGGGGCTGCTGGGAATGAATTACCTGCGCCGGTTTCACATGGATATTAATACGGAAAGCGGGGTGTTATTACTCGAACCGCGTTAGACGCCGAAAAGTCAATTATGGACAATATCGATAAGATATTGTGGCTTGGATTTTAATGAAGAAATTTGTCATTCCTTTTTTTATCGTGTTGGGTGCGCTTGATTTTTTGTATGGGGTGATATTCGGGGACAGAATTAGTATGATTGCCGGTGGCGCCATCGTTGCGATCACCCTGTATATTTTGAAAACTAAAAAGTAAGTTTAAGAGTTATCCGTTCAGGGCTAACTTCCTTTTCAGATCTTTATGGGCACGAATTGGCGCTCTAAAGTCAGCTTCAACCTATATTCTGGCAGCCGGCTCAGAAATCCTCAATAATTTTTCCTTTTTCAATGAACGCCTCTATATCGCGCTGGGTATTCACCAATATTTTCATCGCAGATTCCCATCTGAGGAAAACCGGATCGTCTTCCCCCAAAAGCGTCTTGGATTTTTGCAGGATTTTCAAACCGTTCTCCATACTGTTATTCATATCCCGCAGTATTTCTTTGCGTCTTCGATGTTTTTCCCGTTCTCTGGCAATTACCGGTAACAACCTTTGGATGGAGTATTCAACCAGCGCATCACGCGGAGCGTTAAAGCGTTTCGAAGTCTCATCCAAAGAGGAAAGTGTTCTGCGGCTGATCACAAAGGTCTTTTGGATGTGGCCTATCCTGTTAAAGCGCTCCGACTCTACTTCGCGTGCAATCAATTTTAAAGACTGCACGTCTTCGATTAAATGATCAAAAAGGGATTTTTGCTTGATTCCCAGGTGAATCGCCACAATACTCATCGTCTCGATGGCTTTAGCGGACAATTTAAAGGTTGCCCTTACCGATTGACGCCCTCTTAAATCTTTTGGCGTGGGGCGCGGTAATATATCATCATCCATCCATGCGCTGTCATCTTTGTTTTGCATGTTATCCAACCTTTATGGGCGCAGTTTTACTCAGCACGAGCCTTCCATTACCCGATTAAAATAAAATTAAAAGTAATATATCGAAATTCCTACTACCACAATTGATAGAAAAAGTAAAACGATAAAACCGAATGTGCTGCGTTTGGCCTATTTTTTTATATTGCCAAAAGGCGGAGAAATGTGAATTCTTATCAATAGGGATGAAAGCAAGCGGTAATGGATGAATATGTTAAATGCAACGGGCCGGGGGACCAGCTTTCTGCCCCGCAATTTGTATTCGAAATGCAAATGCTTTTCAGCTTGCAACTTTTCAGCTTGCAAAATGACATGAAGTCTCATAGTAAAATTGCAATAGCCATTGAGACTAATTATATATCAGCCGCCCAAAAACACAGGATCGTTCCGGCACGCTTTCAGAAGTTTTCGTTTGGCGTGTGATGGAACTTAAATTGGTGAGCGGGGAAACGGTATGAAATTATCTGTGGACATGCACAAGAGGATCAAAAAGGCCCAAAAATTCTTTTATTTGTACACAAGTGGGCTGAGTCAAAGGGAAATTGAACATCTTTTGAAGAAAGATACAATGGATGCGTTCTCTTATTTTAAAGGCAAAACCAAACTAGCGGATCATGCTCCCCAACGGTTATCGGTTGGCGCTATATTCCATGTTTGCAAAGAGATTTTCATCAGTTTCATCATGCAGCTGACACCGGCCCGGCGTTTTTTTTATGGCCTTGGATTTGTGGGCTTTTTGGTAGGATTGATCAAGGTCGATTCCTTTCTCATGCTCGGATCTTTCGTAGTGCTCAACCTTTTGCTTGCCCTGGAGCTTGTCGATAAATTGACTACCCGCGACGAGCTCGAAATCGCCCGGGAAATTCAATTAAACCTGCAGCCGCTTGAAATTCCTGAGTCGCAACTGTTTTCAATTGCCACCTATTACCGACCGGCCAAAGTTGTCGGCGGAGACTTCTTTGACTTCGTTCAACCAAACGACGACCGCATGGTCAGCATTGTCGGAGATGTGTCGGATAAAGGGATTTCAGCCGCTTTATACGCCGCCTACACCCAAAGTATGTTTCAATCTTTTTCACAAACGATGGGTTCACCGTCTCAGATCTTTCAAAGCCTGAACGAACTGATCAGTAAACGGTTGCGCGAAGGCGACTTTATTACGGCGGTGATCGCTTTTTTTGATTTAAACGAAAACTCGGTAACTATCGCTCGCGCCGGGCACAATTGGCCTCTTTATTACTGCGCCAGAACCCGAACTATTGCCGAGCTGAAACCAAAAGGAATGGCTATCGGCCTAATGGACAACGAGATATTTTCAAATCAGCTGGAAGAAGAAAAGATTTACCTGAACCGAGGCGATTTTCTGCTGCTTTATTCGGACGGTGTCACCGAAGCCACCAATTATCAAGACCGTATGTTTGAAACATCCGGTTTGAAGTCAGCGATAACGGAAAGTGTGCATGAATCAAGCGACCTTATCATCGATCAGATTAACTCCCGGCTGCAAAAATTTGTGAGATCCGACGAATTGCAGGACGATGCCACAATGGTGGCATTCAAAGTGAAATAATTCCGGCATTCAAACTTTATTTTTCCGTTTGATTATTTGTTGCTCATTGGGTATCATCCGGCGGAGTTAAAAAAAGAACAACCACCGTGAATCCCATTCAATACGACTTATCACCACCAACCGCCCCCCCGGGGCAAAAGGAGGCTTAAATGAAAGTGAGCATCAATAAGCAATGCATGGGCGACCGCAACTGCAACAAGCTTTGTCCGGAAGTTTTCGAATACGACGAAGACCAGTTGCTGTCCATTGTCAAGTTTGACGAAATCCCCGAGCAATACAAAGATCTGGTCCGGCAGGCGGCCGAAGAGTGCGTGCCGGAAGCGATTGATATCGAAGAGTAAGCGGCGGCATTGACCCCCCATTTAAGCCCCAGCGGCCTTTATCTGATTACAGTTATTAAGAACGTAAGGTTTGTGGTGTCAGTGTTCGGGTTTCAGTAACAAAAAATTTCAAATAACAAAAAACAAATACCAAACAAATCACAATGACCAAAATTCAAAATCCCAAACAAGTGGCTATTGATCTTATTTGAGATTTGGAATCTATTTGGCCCAATTTTAAGATCAGGTGGTGCTTGCAATTTGTTATTTCCCGTTTATCCTGGTTAGGCATTTGTAGCTCCAATTTTGGGGGTTAACGGCTGCCCCCCCAGGGGCTACTTTTCCCGAGCCTAGTCTCGGAAAAAGCTTCGTCCCTATTTATTTAAATCACATCATGTTTGCGCATGATTTCTGCCATAGCCAGATTGAATATTTTAGCCTCCGGCTCGACTCCGTCCCGTAGGAGACTGTGACTACGCCCCGGAGGGCAGATCCTACGGCTCGGAGAGGAATGCTATCGATTTTAATAAAAAAGACAGAGCGACACGCGGCGCAAGCGCCTGCGCTGCGCGAGCGATACCACAAATCTTTCCGCCTCCGGCGGATCAATTTTCAATTCCCCGATAAAACGGGATTTACGCTTCGCTTCAAACCCGCGAGCGGGATCTGCGCTGCGACCGGCTGAGCTTGTCAGGGTCGGGTTAAAGCTGGTGAAGTATCAATGAACACTACAATTACCGCCTGTACGATGGATTGTCCGGATGCCTGTTCCCTGGTGGTGGACCACCGCGAAGACAAGCGTGTAATATTGCGAGGCAACCCGGACAGTCTTTTTACCGCCGGGTTCACCTGCCGCAAAATCAAGGACCATATCAAACGGCTGCAGCATCCCGCGCGTATCCGGCATCCGCTTTTACGGGTCAATGACGCCTGGCGGCAGATTACCTGGGAGGCGGCCCTGGATCTATGCGCCGAAAAAATCCAGGCCTTTCGATCACAGCCCAAATCCATTCTTCACATCAAAAGCGACGGCGCCAAAGGGGTTCTGAAAGCAGCCACGGCCCTTTTCTTTTCAATCTTGGGAACCAGCCGAACCAACGGATCTCTGTGCGATGCCGCCGGCTTCATGGCTTACATCCATGACTTCGGCTCCCGTAAAAACAACGAAATCAACGATCTGGTCAATGCCGCCCGGATCGTCAACTGGGGCAAAGATTTTTCCCGCAGCTCAATTCACACGGCGGCCATCATCCGCAAGGCCCGGAAAAGGGGGGCCCGGGTGCTGACCATTTCTCCGGGCGGGGACGGCAATGATTCATATTCAGACGAACGCATTCGCATCCGTCCCGGGACAGACCGGTTTCTGGCGGCCGCCGTTATCAGGCGGTTATGGGAGGACCGGCAAATACCTGCCGAATTGCTCAAACCTACGAAAAAGCCTGAGCAATTCCTGGATCTAATAACCGGCTGGACTCCGGAAAACCTTGCGCGTGCCTGTGAAGTCAGCCCGGCAGATGTCGAAAAATTGCAGCGCTGGTATCGGCAGGATCGGCCGACAGCCACATTTGTCGGTGCCGGGCTGCAGCGCTACCGCTATGGCGGTGAAAACGCGCGCTTTATTAATGCCCTGGCGCTTCTTTCCGGCCATATCGGGATTTCCGGGGGCGGCAGTTATTTTCACCTGCATTCCTACCGCAATCTGAATCTGAATTGGACCCGGGGGCCCCGGAAAAAAAAGCGGCGATCGCTCCCGATTGCCACCATCGGATGCGAAATAGAGGCTGCCAACGATCCGCCGATCAAACTGATCTGGGTCAACGGGATCAACCTGGTCAACCAAGCACCTGACTCCCGCCAAACCGCCCGGGCTTTTGAAAGCGTTGAGTTTAAAGTGGTTGTGGATGCATTCATGAACGACACTACCCAGCGGGCGGATTTGATATTGCCGAGCACACTGATGCTCGAGCAAGAGGACCTCATCGGGTCGTATCTGCACGAATACGTCCAGCATGTCCGGCCGGCATTGCCGCCGCCGGCCGAAGCGCGTGACGACATGTGGATTCTCACCCAAATCGGCAAAAGGCTTGATCCCCCGGTGGAACTTCCGGATGTCGAAACATGCCTGCAAAAATCCCTGGACTGGCCATATCTGTCGGTAACTTTGGAAGAATTGCGCTGTAAAGGCTGCACCAAAGCCGACCGGCCGAAGATTGCCTATGCCGATTTGGCTTTCGACCACCCGGACGGAAAATATCGCTTTCCCCTGATTTTGCACCCGGAACCCGCCGTAGACCCCCAATATCCCCTGCGGCTGCTGACACTGGTACGCAGGAACGCCATTCATTCCCAGATTTTGCCTGAAGATCAAAACGGCCTGCTCCGGGCCTGGGTTTCTCCCGACAGCTCCCTGTTGGCGAAAATCGACCCTGCAAGGAATGTTTATATCGTATCCCCCCTGGGACGGCTGAAAGTGGCCCTCGACTTAATGCCCGGCCTGCATCCCGGGGTGGTGCTCTGCCGGCGCGGTGATTGGATGAATCGAGGCGGCGGTGTGAATCAGCTCATCACAGCCGGATTGACGGATATAGGTTCGGGCGCACCGTTTTACGATCAGTATGTCCGGCTGGAAAACAGTTAGATACCACGGAAATTCTGCAATGAATTACAATAATACAATTTTTAATCATTCTATCTTTATGTCGTCACATGGAATGATGGGTTAAAAAAGTGCATCCATTATTCCAATTGTGAGCGAAATAGACTAGGTTCAATAATAAGGTGCCAAAAACCGAGATGACGTTTTGACGGCACATCTGAAGGATGGAGGAATACGAATTTGACCCAGCTCCCGCAATCGTTGCACGAATTGCAGGCTGTCTTTGACCGCTGGACCCGAGCCATTCAGAAAATCCAGAACCACAATGAGCGCATCGCCTTCACGCGCGCAGAGATGCCGACACTGTTGTTGAACCGCCGGCTGATAAAAAAAATTTTGACCGACATCGTCAGGGGCCGGCGGTATCCCGATGTCCGCCAGGCCACGCTGTTTTTGAATGAATTCATTTTGTACATCAACAATCAACGGCTTTTTTCAGCCCGTCTGTATATATACGATGCGGGACAATACACTCCCATCCATGACCACAATTCCTGGGGCGTTTACGGCTGTGTCTCTGGAAAAATTGAAGTAATCAGATACCACCGGGAAGACGACGAGACCAGGCAGGGATACGCCCGACTGCGGGAGACCGAACGAATTATTCTGCTGCCGGCAGACACCTCGGTGGTGCGACCTTTAAACGACGGTATCCATCAAGCCGGCAATCCGACCAGCGGCACCTGTGTGATGTTTTGTGTTTATGGTACACCTATTCGCAGGCTATACGTGAATCAATATGACCAAACGCGCAACAGTGTCAGCCGTCGGTATCCTCCCAGGTTGAGAAAAAAACAGCTGGCGGCCCAGGCGCTTGATAGCATGGGGGGCGGTCTGAGGGTCGCTGGGGGACATAAACGGATCTATAACCCAAAAGACGGTAATCCATCTTGGTAGCCTTAAATTTCAATTAATTTCGAAGTATTGGAGTACTGGAGTGTTGGAGTAATGACGAAAGGATTGATGCCTTTTTTTCAACACCCCCATACTCCATCACTCCAGTACTCCAGGGGTCTATGGACCGGCAGTGGACAAACCTTTGAACCTTTCGCCTTTTATGAAGTATTTTGATCATTTAGTGCTTTTCCGGTACCGTATATCGATGTTAAGACACAGACGAACCCCGGAAGCTAAAATTCCGAACCCAGGAGTTGATCTCATATGAGCCTTGCACCGGAAAAACGGCAAACCATCGACACGATATTTAATGAAAAAGGTTACACAGACTACAAGTGGGTCGATCCTAAAAAAATTATTGTGGCCCAGTGGGTGCGCATGAAATGTATGTTCGGCTGCGGCGAGTACTCCAGAGGAGCCGCCTGTCCACCCAACACGCCAACCGTGGCAGAATGCGAGCGGTTTTTCAGTGAATACAGCGATGCGGTAATCCTGCACTTTGATGGCACCATGGAAAAACCCGAAGACCGCCATGTCTGGTCACGCAAGATCAACGCCAGACTGGTCAAACTGGAGCGGGAAATCTTTCTGGCCGGCTATGAACGAGTCTTCATGCTGTTCATGGATTCGTGCTGTTTTTGCAAGGAGTGCACCGGCGATCGCCGGACCTGCAAGGAGCCGCGCATGGCCCGGCCGGCCCCGGAGGCCATGGCTGTGGACGTATATACCACCGTGCGTCGTTTCGGGTTTCCCATCAACGTTCGCACCGGTTACGATCAGAAGATGGATCGCTATGCGTTTTTGATGGTGCAGTAGCGGCCCATCAGTTGCCAAGGGAAGGTCAAAGTCAGCATTTATTCCAAGTAATTATCTGTTTAGATAAAGTGGCCCTGCATCAGTCGCAACGGAGGAGACGAATACAACCGATGCCGGATATGCTGGTAAAATTATATGAACTTGACAATGACTGGCAGTTCATCGCGGAGCAGAAAAACCGTGGGATCACCATTCGCAAACCCATCGGGCCGGAGAAGCATCTGATCGTTCAGTGGGTCGCGGATAATTTCGGTTCCGCCTGGGCCGGTGAAACCGATGCCGCCTTTGGCAACTCGCCGCGATCGTGCTTCGTGGCCATCAAACAAGCGGCGATTGTCGGATTTGCCTGCTATGATGCCACCGCGCTTGGATTCTTCGGACCGGTCGGCGTGGACCGTCAACATCGGGGAGAGGGCACCGGCACGGCATTGCTGAGGGCCTGCCTGCTGGACATGAAATTAAAAGGGTACGGCTACGCCGTTGTTGGAGCGGTAAAAGACACCGATTTTTATAAAAACACTGTCGGCGCCCAAGAAATCCCCGGCTCAACTCCGGGCCTCTACCGCATCTGGGTTAAAAAAACGGAAGCTGACAGCTGATCGCTTTTTTCCTGGGCCGGATTCGCCTCGGCTGGAGAACCAAAAAGGCACCAGCTAAAATTTTCAGCCCAATTGCCAACAGGCTGCTGAAAGGGTTGAATACAGACCTGGTTGAATGGTTGATTAGGTAAATTATAGTCATAATTTTAGAATGTTACGATTGTTAAAACAGGAAGTGTCCAATTAACCCCATTTACCGAAAGGAGTAACCGATGGCCCTGATTCAAACCGTCGATCCCGAAAAAGCAGAAGGAAAAGCCAAGGAAATTTATGACACCATGCAAAAAACTGCCGGCATAATTCCCGCCCCGTTGCAGCTGGCCAGCGCCAGTCCCTGGATGTTGGATATGGTGTGGCAATCCGTCCAGTATTATACCCAGCATCCTAACCTGGGATTTGGCCTACTTTCCACGATTCGTTATCTCGTGGCTCAGCAATACGATTACGCTTTTTGCACCGGTTTCAATAAGAATTTTTTAATGATGCAGGGCATGTCGGAAGAAGACATCCAAAAAATCGAGGAAGATCCCCTTCAAGCGCCTTTGGAAGATAAAGACCGCGATATGCTGGCCTTTGTGATGAAAGCGATCAAGACACCTGATGCGGTCGGGAAGGAAGACATGGATCATCTGCACGAGCTGGGGTGGACGGACAACGATATTCTGGATGCTCTGACCCATGGTACCAACATGATCGGCTCCAGCATCCTGATGAAGACCTTTAAAATGGATCAAACATGTTAGAACCCAACCCGGACAAGCCGGAATTGACGATTGAAGATTTGTGGTATCGCTCGCGCAGCGCAGGCGCTTGCGCCGCGTGTCGCTCTGTCTTTTCTAGTTAAATCGATAGAATTGCTTAAATATTCAATCTGGCTATGCCATAAATCATGTGCAAATATGATGTGATTACAATAAATAGGTACTAAGCTTTTTCCGAGACTAGGCTCGGAAAAAAGTGGCCCCTGTGGGGGGGCAAGTACGCCGATAATTTATATAGGTCTCAGGTTTCGGGTGTCAGGAAGGCGAGG
>Ga0316193_10001294_pt1 | contig 16734 bp, 15 predicted proteins | sample MerIslsedime2_MG_FD_207735 | JGI IMG/M metagenome (GOLD analysis project Ga0316193, IMG submission 207735) | Coastal sediment microbial communities from Maine, United States - Merrow Island sediment 2 | ecosystem: Environmental > Aquatic > Marine > Coastal > Sediment | place: USA: Maine... | reverse complement strand
CCTTCCAGGCCCTTGGCCTTCATTTTCTCATCCAGTGGATACATGAAAATACCACCCCGGGTGAGGATACGATGTACTTCGGCAACCATCGAGGCAATCCAGCGCATGTTGAAATCTTTACCGCGTGCCCCCTCCGTACCGGAAAGACATTCTTCCACGTAACGCTGTACCGGCGCCTCCCAGAAACGGCCGTTTGAGGCATTAATGGCAAACTCCTGGCTTGATTCCGGGATAATCATATCGGGATGAGTGAGGACAAACTCACCAATATTTTGATCCAGGGTAAAGCCGTTGACACCGTTACCGGTGGTCAACACCATCATGGTCGAGGGACCATACAGGGCATAACCGGCACAGACCTGCTCAGTACCTTCCTGCAGGAAATCTTCCTTGCTGGGCTTGGTGCAATCGCCCTTGCAACGCAGGACGGAAAAGATGGTGCCGACGGAAACATTCACGTCGATATTGGAAGAGCCATCCAGGGGATCAAAGGTCAGCAGGTACTTACCACGAGGGTTTAAGTCAGGGATAGGATAGATATCTTCCATCTCTTCCGAGGCCATGGCGGCCAGATGGCCCGCCCACTCGTTTGATTTCAGAAACACATCATTGCTGATGACATCCATCTTTTTCTGATCTTCACCCTGTACATTTTCAGAACCTGCCGCACCCAGTACACCCACCAGCGCACCATTATTTACCATGTTGGAAATCACCTTACAGGCCGTGACGATGTCATTCAGGAGGGAGGTGAAATCACCCGTGGCATCCTTGATATGGCGCTGTTCTTCAATGATAAACTGGGTAATGGACGTTCTACCGTTATGCATAATTACCTCTACACATGCTCAAAAAATAAAAAATCAGGTGCCCGGCTGGCCGTGCAGACGCAAGCAGCACAGATCACCCCAATAGGCACCACAAAGTGTATCAGTATATCATTAATTAATTATGAATTGAGCGGTGACATCAGCTTTCCGCCCGAGCCATAGCCAGATCGGATTATTTTTATTTAATTTTCAGTACTTTGTCGAAATAGTCCAACAGGCGTTGGCGCAGATCCGGAGTCCAGAACACCGCGTGACCCGCACCGTGAATGACCCACAAGGCCTTGGGTTGTTTCGCCGCAGAAAACAGCAGCTGGCTGTGGTGCATCTCCACGACCGGATCGGCATCACCATGCACCAACAATAGCGGGATAGGGCTGATAAGCGGTATGGCCTCGATCGGGCTGTAGTCATCCCGTACGGTAAAAGAGAGCGGCCACTGAAACAACCAGGTCAGCCAGAACTTGCCCAGCGCCTCCTGTGCCACCTGGCGGTAGCGGGTGAAACTCCCCTCCACCACCAGGCCCTTGAAGCGACCGCGGAAGGGTGAATCCACCAGGCTGGTGGTGGCCAGGGCCCCGCCCAGGCTCTGGCCATAGAGGATGACGTTATGCAGGGCGATATCCTTTTGCGCAAATAACCAGCCCATCGCCGCCTGGATATCCTCATGTACACGCTCCAGGGTCGGTTCCCCCTCGGAGGTGCCATAGCCGCGGTAGTCCGGCATAAAGACATTGTAGCCACTGCGGGGCAACCACCACACCAGCCGGATGTGGGTACTGATATTTTCGCCGTTACCGTGTAAAAACAGGATCGTGCCCTTGGTCTGTCCCACCTGATTGGGCAGCAGCCAGCCATGTAATTTCGTGCCGTCCTGGCTTTTAAAATAGACATCCTCGATCTTGATCTGTAGCCGTTGCTCTGCCAGGTCTCTTTTCAGTACATGTTGTTTCGTCGGCTGAAAGATAAAGCTGGAGCAGGCCGCCAACGGTACGAACAACATGATTAGTATGAGGTGCCGCATCATCTTAAAAATACCAGTGCAAGGCGGCGCTCACTTCCTGTTCGGTGTGATCACGAATGCCACTCTCCACGGCAGACAGGCGCAGGGCAAGATCCTTTGCCAGGGCAAAATTATTCTCAAGACGATAATCCACATAGGCATAATCGAGGTTGTCCTGATAATGTTGCACGCTGCCGCTCAGCCACAGGTTCCAGTTATCCGTTAGCTTCCAATACAGGCCCACATCAGGCCCCGCTGCCACGGCATAGTTGTCCTTAATATCACCATGAAACAATAAGCTCACATCCAATAGCGTAAACAGGCTCAGGTCCTTGCCAAGACCATAGGTCAAACCAAAACCGCCATTCACCGCATAGACCATCCTGTCTTCGTAGTTATCATCGATGGGCCGGCGTACAAAACCGGTATTCACCTTCCAGGAAATGGGCTTGAAATAGTTATTCCTTGGTGCGAGGGAAACGATATCGATCAACATAAACTCATCCAGGCGCAGCTTGTCCCGCTCGGCATCATGACGAAAGGTGAAGTCAAAGAAGTTAATCTGTGCACCATGCGTATAACCATCGGCATTATCCAGCAAGCTGTGATAAGAGGGCCGATATTTGATTTCTGTAAAATTGCGCTGCACACCCGCTTGCTTGATCTGACCACCACCCAATGACACACGTGCCGTGCCGTGGCCCTGATCGAAGCGGGCCTTGGGTGCCGGCACCGGGGGAATGGTATTCGTCACCGGCAGTTTGTTGCGTGCCCGTAATAACTCCAAGGAACGCCCGGCGGAATCCTCCCGCGTCGCCTCACCACGGTTAAAGAGATATTGCAAATAATCATAGGCGGTAATCAACACCATGGCCTGACGTTTAACCGGCAACTGTTTGACTTCAGCACTGTCAGGTTTGATGCGGCCATAGACCAGATCCAGCACCATCTCCTCTTCATCCCCCTCCAGATAACTTTGGGCATGCCGTAACTTGGTCTTTGCCGAGGGGCGAAACAGGGCCTTTTTCAGGATCTTTTCATCTTCCAGTATCACCGTCACCGTATCCCCCGGGATGGCCCAGACAGAAAACTGATCCGACAATTGATGGCCCGGCCGTGCCACATCTAGTAAGGCAAGCAGTTGGTAGGAACAGTTCTCCAGAAAAAAGTAATAGGCAAAATCGGTATTGCCGAGCTCCCACGAATGTTGCAACAGGCGCTCGATCTCCACCTGCGTCAGGTTGAGCTGATACTCCCAGATGTCCCGGTGCTCCATATCGTTATATTGCTTGACCTTTTCATAATAGGGCATGATGGAAAAGCGGCCTGGATAACCACCAAAGATCCCCTTAACGGCAAATACGAGTCCATTGGTCTCAGCAGTTTCTGCGGCAAAATTAATCGAATAGGAAAACAGGCGTGTCTTCTCTGTCTGATCCACCCTGTCGATACGGAAAAGGGTATGCCCAAACATGGACGAGGGGCTATTATCCGTGCCCGCGGGGAAGATCAAGGTCACCTGATGGGGATCGATCTTCTTATACCATTCGTTAAACCGCGGACAAGCTCTGCGCGGCATGATCCTGTTATCAAACTTGAGATGCCTATCCAGCCAGTGGTAGCGATAGATAAAGCGACATTGCGGATTTTGTTGTTTGTCGGTCTCTTGTTCGTCTGAAAAAAAACTGGCCAGGGTTGCCTCCAGTTCCGCTTGGGGATTTATGCGGCCATCGTCGGCATTAAAGAATTCTTCTGTCAAGATTTGGCTGGTATAGCCAGAGAAGGTGTTTGGCTTGTAGTGCACCATATTGAGCCATTCCTGATGCACGGCCAACTGCTTTTCATTCGTGCGCTCGATCAAGGCAGCAAGATAGGCCTGCTGTTGCGTTTCAGCCTGAAGAGTAGATGAGATAAGTAATATGAACCCAAAAAAAAGTGCGCGCACCATTATTCATTATTTATTGTTATACATGAAAATAAAACACCCGGAAGAACAAGGTCTACCGGGTGCTAATCATACAACGATGGATCTAGATTAAGCCGCCGTGTATTGCGCCAGTTTGCTATCGGCTGACATGATTTTGCCCAGAGAAGCCAGTGCAGCTTCTGAAGTCACACTTTCATTTGGGAAAATAACGTCAAAGTTGGCTTTGGCCACTTCAAAGAAGCGGGCTTTATCTTGAGCCTTGATACCGATGGTGTCGGCCAGGGTTTCCAGTGCTTCGCCACTACCCACAGACATATCACGGGCAACCTTCTCGATATTGGCACCCATGAAGGCGTCAGCCGCGGCATATTTTTGTATCACACCATCTTGTGCACAACCAGCGGTACCTGAAGTAATACCAAAAGTCTGGTTACCGGAAGTACCATTGGTGGTCGCAGCCATTACTTGCTTAACCATACCTTGTTCACCATCAAAGATCATGGATCCCCAACCACAGCCAACGTTATTTGGTGCAGCACTGGCGGAACCCACATACATAACACCGACTAAAGCGGAAAGAATAATTTTCTTCATACAGATTAGCTCCTAAGTTTTTTTTAGCGTCGTCAAAAATGTAAACAGTATGACAGGCAACTGTTGTCCATACATGTAATAGCAGCCAAATCTATATCTGTCTAGGAAATGTGCAGTTGATTACATCACAGTTTTAATTACCGTGATCTATGTGTAGTTATGCCCTGCATAGTCGATTCTATCCAGTTTTCAACCTCTTTTATGAGGTCTTCCGGTGTTTTATTTTTTGTCTCGATCGCGGGCCCGATGACCACATTGATGGTACCCGGTTTTTTGATAAACGCCCCCTTGGGCCAGAACTCACCGGCATTGTGCGCTACCGGGACGATGGGATAACCGCTCTCCGCCGCGAGCAGGGCGCCACCCAGGCGGTAACGTTTTTTCTCTCCCGGCCTGACGCGCGTCCCCTCGGGGAAGATCACGATCCACTCCCCGCGCCTAAGCCGCTCGGTCCCCTTGTCCACCACCTGTCGCACGGCGGCACGGCCTGAGGAACGATCAATTGCGATGGGATTAAGTATGCGGATCCCCCAACCGAAAAAGGGAATACGCAATAGTTCACGTTTGATGACATAGACATGGGGTGGAAAGATCTGTTGTAAGGCCATGGTCTCCCAAGTGGATTGATGCTTGGAAAAGATGATCGCCGTCTGCTTGGGAATATTTTCCTTGCCTGTTAGCTTGTATTTAATCCCGCAAATATGTTCGATCACCCACAGATTGATCACGGCCCACTGACGGATAAAGTACCAACGAAACGAGAATGGAAAAGGCAGGGTTAACAAGCCAAAGGTTGAAACAAAGACCGTCGTCAAAATCATGATACAGCTAAAGATAAGTGAACGGATAAATGCCATGTGGTCCTCTTGTTTATTCCTGTGCCAGCAGCTCGTCAACAAATGTGGCCAGGTCTTTATATATCGGGATACCACCAAGGCCATCTCCCTGTTTGATGGTACGCTCACCCTTCCCTGTCTGTACTAAAATTGGTCTGGCGCCAATGGCTTGTGCCGCCTGCAGATCGCGCAGTGAATCACCTACGGCATAAACCCTGGACATATTGACATTAAAGCGTTTGTGTATCTCCTGCAACAAACCAGGCTTGGGTTTACGGCACGCACAGTTATCCTCCGGGCCGTGGGGACAATAAAAAATACCATCGATTTGCCCGCCCTGGGCCTGCAATAAACGCAACAGTTTTTCGTGCATGCGATTGAGCATCTCGATATCAAAGTAACCGCGTGCAATACCCGATTGGTTGGTCGCAACAGCAATGCGGTATCCGGCACGATGTAAACGGGCGATGGCATCGATACTGCCGGGAATGGGAATAAACTCCTCGGGTGACTTGATGTAATTATCGGAGTCTTCGTTAATAACGCCGTCTCTGTCGAGGATAATGAGTTTCATATTTTATATTTATCGTAAAGTACATTTATGCCCTGTGGGTAAAAAGGAACATCATGTAAAAATCTGTTTTATCTTTGTCGTGCTTCGTGTGCCCTATGGGTATTGTGCTTAATCTACTTTTCACGAAATTCGGACACACGAATCTGGCCGTTGATCATCTTGGATTCTCTTTGCATGATTTTATCCATTTTGTCCCAGAAGGCCTGCTTCAGATCAAACCCTGCGGCAATGGCGGTACCTATCAATAGTATATACAAATCGGCCACCTCTTCCGCCAGTGTGTCCCGATCCTTGCCCTTGGTCACCGCCTCGGCGATCTCACCCAGCTCTTCGGCCATGAGGGCGATGCGGTAGGTCATCTCCTCACCGCCGGTGTTTTTAAAATCATGCTTGTCGTGAAAGGCCTGCACCGCCTTCAGCATATCGTCATAAGAATCTTTATTCATTTTTCACTCATCTTGTTTCACCACAAAGTACATTGATGCCCTGTGCGCACGAAGTATCATAAAGATATGATTAATACTTAGCGTTCCTTTGCACTCTTTGCGGTTTAATTTATTTCTGCTGCAGCACCGAAATATCCGCCACGCCGAGGAACAGCTTGCGTAACTGGCTTAACAGGGCCAGACGGTTATCACGCAGATCGGCCTCTTCTGCCATCACCATCACCTTATCAAAGAAGGCATCCACCACCTTACGCAGGCCGGCCATGGCCTGCATGGCGCTCTGGTAATCGTGTCGTGCCAACAAGGGTGCAACCTCTTGGCTCAGCGTCGTGAGTTGTTTGGCCAGCTCCTGTTCTTCCTTATCCCGGAGCAAGGCCTCTTTATAGTGTTCAGGGATCCGTACCTCGGCCTTCTTCAGGATATTGGAAATACGCTTGTTCGCCGCCGCCAGGCTTTCGGCCTCCGCCATTTGCCTGAAGGCCTCCACCGCCTGGATGCGGTGGTGAAAATCAATCGGCCTGACCGGTTTGACTTCCAATACCGCCTCATAGGTATCATGAGCCACACCCTGATCATGATAATAGGCCCGTAGTCGTTCCATGAGGAAGTCAAAGACCTGCGTCGCCACATCCTTGACCGTTAATTTGTCCTGCAGCAAGGATGCCGCATGCTGAATCATGGCCTGAATATCAACATCCAGCCTGCATTCAATCATAATGCGTAACACACCCAACGCGGCGCGGCGCAAGGCAAAGGGATCCTTTGAGCCGCTTGGCGGCTGACCGATACCGAAGATCCCCACCAGGGTATCAATACGTTCTGCCAGTGCCAGGGCCTGACCCGTGTTGCTGCTGGGCAGCTCATCGCCGGCAAAGCGGGGCATATAGAATTCATCCAGGGCCTGGGCAATATCACCCGGTTCCTGATCATGACGTGCATAGTAGCGTCCCATGATGCCCTGCAGTTCCGGAAACTCATACACCATTTCACTCATAAGATCACAGCGTGACAACATGGCGGCACGCTTCACCTCCTGCACATCGCCACCCAGTTGTTGAGCCAGCTCACCGGCCAGTTCACTCACGCGCACCGATTTGTCATACATGCTACCCAACTGCTTCTGGAACACCACGTGCTTGAGTGAATCGATGTGCTCAGCCAGTTTGTGTTTGCGATCCTGGTTCCAGAAAAATTCGGCATCCGAGAGACGCGGCCGAATGACCCGCTCATTCCCTGCACGGACCTTGTCGATATCCTTGCTCTCGATATTACTGATGGTAATGAAGTAAGGCAGTAGCCTGCCTTGCCTATCCACCAGGTGGAAATACTTCTGGTTTGCCTTCATGGTCGAGATCAAGGCTTCCTGTGGCACATCGAGAAAACGTTTTTCGAAATGGCCCAATACCGGTACTGGCCATTCCACCATGGCGGTAACTTCATCCAGTAAGGCCTCATCAATGACGGCAACACCGCCGCTCTTGATCGCCACCTCTTCCACGCGTGCACGCACCGTTTCACGACGGCGGGCAAAATCGACTATCACCTTGCCTTCACTCTCCAGCAAGACCTCATACTCAGTAGCTTGCGGGATATAGATCGGCTCGGGGTGGTGGAAGCGATGGCCACGGCTTTCACGCCCGCTGTTCACCGAGAGAATGTCGGCCTCGATCACTTCATTGCCAAACAGCAGCACAAGCCAGTGCACCGGGCGCACAAACTGGGCATCGAGATTACCCCAGCGCATACGCTTGGGGATGGGTAATTTATCCAGAGCGGTTTGCACCAGTTCCGGTATCAGCCTGGCGGTGGACTGCCCCTGCTCCTGTATTTTATATATAAGCCAACTGCCCTTGTCGGTATCGAGCTTGCCGAGTTCCTCAACGCTGACGCCGCAGGAACGGGCAAAACCCTGCGCCGCCTTGGTCGGTTTGCCCTCCTCATCGAAGGAGGCCTGCACCGCGGGACCACGGCGCTCCACCAGTTTGTCCTCCTGGCCTTCGGCCAGACCGGTGATCAACAGGGCCAGGCGTCTTGGGGTGGCATAGCTCTTTATTTCCTTAAACGGCAGCGCAAGCCGCTCCAGGCCCGCCCTGGTCTCATCACAAAAGGCGGCTGCCAGCTTTTTCAGTGCCTTCGGCGGTAACTCTTCCGTGCCAATTTCAATCAATAGATCACGCGTACTCATTTCGTGCCCCCCTGCCCCGCTGAGGCACACATGGGAAAGCCCAGTTTTTCACGCGCGGCATAATAGGCCTCGGCCACGGCACGGGATAAGGCACGCACACGCAGGATATAGCGCTGCCGCTCGGTCACCGAGATGGCATGGCGTGCATCGAGCAAGTTGAAGGTATGCGAGGCCTGCAGGATCTGCTCATAGGCAGGCAGAGGCAGGCCGGCCTCGATCAACTTCTGGCTTTCGCTCTCACACAGATCGAATTGTTTGAACAAGGCATCGACGTTGGCGTGTTCAAAGTTATAGGCCGACTGCTCTACTTCATTTTGGTGGAACACATCACGGTAGGTGACTTTACCCAGGGAGCCATCGGGCCGCTCTCGGGCGTCCTCGGCAACTGCTCCCTGCGTTGCTCTACCTCCTGCATCCCTGCAGTCGTGCCCTTCGCGGCACTTGGGCGTCCTGCCCGGCGTCCAGACCAAATCAAAGATGCTCTCCACCCCCTGCAGATACATGGCGATACGCTCCAGGCCATAGGTGATCTCACCCGTGACCGGCCTACAATCGAGGCCGCCGACCTGTTGGAAATAGGTAAACTGGGTCACCTCCATGCCGTTCAACCACACCTCCCAGCCAAGGCCCCAGGCCCCCAGGGTGGGTGATTCCCAGTTGTCCTCCACAAAGCGGATGTCGTGCACCAGCGGGTCAACCCCCAGCATCCTCAGGGAACCAAGGTAGAGCTCCTGAATATCCAGCGGTGAGGGTTTGATCACCACCTGAAACTGGTAATAGTGCTGCAGCCGGTTGGGGTTTTCGCCATAACGGCCATCGGTGGGTCGGCGCGAGGGCTGCACATAGGCGGCGCTCCAGGGCTCCGGGCCAATCGCCCTCAGGAATGTGGCTGGATGAAAGGTCCCGGCCCCCACCTCCATATCATAAGGTTGCAACAACACACAGCCCTGCTCGGCCCAATAGGCCTGCAAGGCCAGGATCAGGTCCTGAAAACTGTGTGCCGCACGTCCGGCAAAAGTGGCCTGTGTCTTGCTATTCAACGGCTTTTCCCCTCAAAACACCCGAATTTTGCAAAAAAGATCGGTATTATAACGAGGAGACTGGAACTTTGTGCAGGAAAATAACCCTTGTAAGATTGTTAAAGCTGCGGGAAGCTGTGGACGATGTCCATAGTAAGGAAGGACAACACCCGGGAGGGCTTATGCCAAAACGCATCCTCACCAGTAATTCGACCAACCAGTGGCACACCCTGGTCACCGAGGCACAACACGCTTCCGGCATCCAGCTCAATGAAGAATTGGAAAGCTATCTCGTCTTTTTACTCATGCGCTACACCAATCGCCCTGACATGGCCGCCAGCATCCTCGCCATCGATTATCTGGAGGGGACCAATAGCCTGGGGCAAATCCGCCAGGATCGCATGCGCGATGTCGGTGATCAGTGCCTGCTCTATTCCGGCCTGTTCCCGGAACGGGCGGAAAGGCGCCGCGTGCGTGTGAGTTACTATGTTGACCTTGGCCGTAGCGCCTATCAAACTGCCGCCGAGGCCGCACAACTGACCTGGAGCCAGCTCTTTGCTGCCCTGTCCAGCCAGTTCGTCCTCGTCATGGATACCCTGCAGGCCATGCGTGGCATCAATGATGAGACGCCACAGCTCGCCCCGATCCTGGCGTTTGAACTGTGGCAGGACACCGGCAGCCGTCAGGCGCAACAAACCCTGGCAAATATGACCGATGGCATCTTGATCCAACACGATCCATCGAATGACTCAATAAATTGATCCTTGACGGCTAGCGCCAAAACCTGCTGCCGTAACACTGTTGCATGTGCTTAACGCATGTAAATTCTCTATTCCTGTTTGCGCCATATTTAATCTTGAGCGCCCTGGCATGGTCGATGGTCAGGTTGTGGGATTAAAACGTCACCACCCGTCACCCGTCTCGCGATAGAACCGATAAGCTGCCGTTTTGCAGGCGCCATAATTTTCCTCAATATTTGTACCTTGATACAAACATTAAAATTACATGGTTTAAGCAGCCATACCCCCAGTATCTGTAAACAAGTGTCTTTTTAAGTATCAAGTAACTATCCATACAGGCCGATACCAGCTTAGCCCTGCAGGATACAGCCATCCTTAAATTCAAAGTGACCTGTAAGGCGGAAAGCTGACACAGTGTTTCATGAAAAATAATCACTACATTTAATATTTTTTTATAACGAGAGGAGTCCTCGTAAATGACCATAACGAAATCAATCCCCATTTTCGCTGTCGGCCTGATTGGCTTGCTCATGATGCCTGTACAGGCCGAGGAAAAAGTACCCGAGTCGGTACACAAGCTTGTCCCCGCCCTGAAAGAATGGGGTAAAAATGGCACCCTCATCGCCGCGGTCAAACAACAAAATGCCAAGGGTATGAGTCTCGCCAGTATCAAGTCACGCGACGCCAAGTGGCAAAAGACCACCGGTGTCGATGCCTTCATGAAAGGCGTCATGACGAATACGGCTGCCAAGGAATTAAATAAGCTTGAAAAACGCAAGCCCTATTTTCTCGAGGTCTTCCTGATGGATAATCAGGGCGCTAACGTTGCGATGACCAACAAGACCTCCGATTACTGGCAGGGTGATGAGGCCAAATTCACCAAATCCTACAATGGCGGTGCCGGTGGTGTGGATATTGGCAAGGTCAAGTTTGACAAGAGCAGTCAGGCCTATCTGGTGCAGGTATCGGTACCGGTAATAGATGGCGGCAAGGCAATTGGCGCCTTAACCGTCGGTATCAACCTGGATGAATTAGGCAAGTAATGCACGCTGTCTGGCCGGTGCGAATCACAGGCGCACCGGCCTGTTGCCAAACCGTTGAGACACCTTAGAGCTAAATAATAATGCGCTGGTTCAATAACCTTTCCTTTCGTTACAAACTGATGCTGCCTCTGGGCTTACTGGCTGCACTGATCCTGTTTATGGCCTTGACCGCCCTGTTTGTCATCCGTGACCTGGGTTCGACCACCCAGGAAATTATTAGAACCGATATCGCCTCAGTTAATTACCTGTTACAGGCTGACCGCGATCTGTACCAGGCCCTGGTCGCAGAACGCAGCATGATCTTCGTCGATGTAGAGAGTGAAAAATTTAAAAAATTAAGCCAGTCGCACAGTGAGAACGTGCAACAGGCCCATGATCGTCTCGATAAATTTATGCAGCTTGCAGAACAGGCCGGTTTTGCCGAGACAGAAGGCATGCTGCCCCAGTTTGAAAGTTACCGTAAGTTGCGTGACCAATGGGAGGCTCTGACCAAGGAGATTGTCAAACAACGTGCCACCAATAGCCGGACAGGACGCAATACAGCCATTGAAATGAGCTTTGGTAATTCGGCCGCGGCCTTCAAGACCATGCGGGATACCATTGATCAACTGAGTGAAAAAATAATCAAACGTATTGACAGAATCAGCCGGGAAAGCGATGCAAGTGTTGCAGCAGGAACATTGCATACCACCATCCTGGTCGTTGTTGGAGTCGTCCTGTGTATCCTGTTAGCCGTGCTCTTTCCCTTGCTGGTGGTTAGACCTATGTGCCAGCTTATCCTTCACCTGCAGGATATTGCCGAGGGTGAAGGCGATCTGACCGTGCGCCTTGATGAGAAGAGTCATGACGAAATGGGACAGGTGGCAAGGGCATTTAACAAGTTCATCAATAAGTTACAAGGCATTATTACCCAGGTGGCCTCTTCCTCTACCCAGGTATCCACCGCCAGTGAAGAACTGTCGCTCTCTTCGAAACAATCCAGCGAACTGACGAGTCGTCAACGTAACGAAACCGAACAGGTCGCCACGGCCATTAACGAGATGACAGCCACCGTAGGAGAGGTGGCCAAGAGTGCGTCCGAGGCTGCCCGTGCCGCCGACCAGTCCGATACCGAGGCCACGGAAGGCCGGCAGGTTGTGTTTAAAACCGTTGAGGCGATCGATAATCTGGTGAATGAGGTCGAGCGCTCCGCCCAGGTGATCAGCCGATTGAAGAACGAGAGTGAAACTATCGGCAGTGTGCTGGACGTGATCAAGGGCATAGCCGAACAAACCAACCTGCTGGCCCTGAATGCCGCCATTGAGGCGGCACGTGCCGGGGAACAGGGCCGTGGTTTTGCGGTTGTGGCCGATGAAGTGCGCACGCTCGCACAGCGAACCCAGGAATCCACCCAGGAAATCGAAAAAATGATCGCGGCTCTACAGAACGGCGCCAGCGAAGCAGAATCCGTCATGCAGCAGAGTCGTGACCTGGCGCATAGCACCGTGGAACAGGCGGGACATGCCGGCGAATCACTCGAGGCGATTACCCGTTCCGTCGCCACCATTCGGGATATGAATACCCAGATTGCCTCGGCCGCGGAAGAACAATCTGCCGTTGCCGGGGAACTCAACCGGAATATCACCAATATTCACCAGGTGTCCGAGGAGAGTGAACAACAGGCCAACAGCATGAACTCCGCCTGTAGTGAACTGGCACGCATGGGTGAACAATTGCAACAGCTGGTGGGCCGGTTCAAGGTCTGACACCTGGCTAAGGATAAGAATTAAAGGCGTTCTCTCTGCATCACACCTTGGCGGAGACAAAAGGATTCCATACCAATAGCCATCTCCAGACATCCTGAATCAACACCCCTACGCCAAATCGGCACCATTCCGTATACCCCCTGGACGAAATCTTCCCAATCGTCACTGTCATGACCGTCGGTATTTGGTAAGATTGCCCCCCTTTCCAAGCAAGATGACAAGATTTCCGTGAGCCAGCCCAAAGCCATTTCCCTGATTTCCGGTGGACTCGATTCCATGCTCGCCACCAAGCTGGTGATGGAGCAGGGCGTGCATGTGGAAGGCATCAATTTCTTCACCGGTTTCTGCGTGGAGGGCCATACCCATGCGATCCGCCAGCGGGACCAGAAGAAACAAAAGCGTAACAACGCGCTATGGACGGCGGAGCAGCTCGGTATCAAGCTGCATATCATCGATGTGATCGAGGAATACAAGGATGTCCTGCTCAACCCAAAGCATGGCTATGGTGCCAACCTGAATCCCTGCCAGGACTGCAAGACCTTTATGATCCACAAGGCGCTGGAGTGGATCGATAAAAACGGCTTTGATTTTATTGTCACCGGCGAAGTGGTCGGCCAGCGGCCCATGTCGCAGCGCAAGGACCTGATGCCGGTGATCGCCCGCGAGTCCGGCGCAGGTGAGCGCTTACTCCGCCCACTGTGCGCAAAAAACCTGCCCGCGACCCTGCCGGAACGGGAGGGCTGGGTGCGGCGTGAGGCCTTGTTGGGCTTCAGTGGTCGCAACCGCAAACCGCAGATGGCTCTGGCGGCCGAATATGGTTTTACCGACTATGCCACGCCCGCCGGCGGCTGTTGTTTTTTGACCGATAAAAATTATTCCAAGAAAGTGGTCGATATGTGGGAGCATCGCCCCTCACGGGATTATGAGCTGGATGACATTATGCTATTAAAGGTGGGTCGGCATATTCGGCCCCGACCGAATTTCAAAATGATCATCGGCCGGGAAGAGGGCGAGAACAAATTCATGGAAGGCTATCGCAAGCAATTTATCAGCCTGCACCAGACCAGCCATAGCGGCCCCCTGGTCTTGCTCGACGGTAAGGACATCTCATCCGATGATGTCGAAATGGCCGCACGCATCGCCTCACGCTTTGGTCAGGGCCGCCATGCCGATAGTGTCACCGTACACGCCGTTTGGCCCGAGGGTGAAACACGGGACTTTATTGTCACCCCCATGCAGCCCCAAGAAATAGAACAGGCCTGGTACGTATGAGCCGGCACCAACTCGATGCCCGTCGCCTATTGTGCCCCATGCCGGTGATCCGCACACAGGACAAGGTGGCGGCACTGCGCCCCGGTGATCAATTGGCCATCACCTGTACCGACCCCGGCGCCTTGCAGGATATTCCGGCCTGGTGTCGCATCAACGGTCATAAGCATATTAATAGTGAAAAAGAGGGCGATGAGATCATCATCACCATTGAGGTAGGGGAGGCATGAGCAACACCCAGCAACATCAGTCGGCAGCGGCGCAGCAAAACCGCGCACGCTATCGTGAGACCATCAAGGTGACCTTGATCGGTTCGGTCATCGACCTTCTCTTGGGTGTCGCCAAGATCTTGGTCGGTTATATGGCCCATTCCCAGGCCTTGATCGCCGATGGTATTCACTCCCTGTCTGATCTTGGCACCGATGCCATTGTGCTGTACGCCGCCAAGCACTCTCACCAGGAGGCCGATGAGGAACATCCCTATGGCCATGGCCGTATCGAGACGCTGGCCACCGTTGGTTTGGGTATCTCCCTCATCGCCGTGTCCATTGGTATCAGTATCGATGCCATCGATCGCCTGTTCCACCCGGAGGAGTTGTGGCTACCTGGCATGTGGGCACTGGTAGTGGCCTTTATTTCTATTATTGCCAAAGAGGCCATTTATCACTACACCATGCGTGCCGCGAAGAAGTTTCGCTCCAATATGCTCGAGGCCAATGCCTGGCACAGCCGTTCCGATGCCATTTCGTCGGTTATCGTGGTGATTGGCGTGGCAGGGAGTATGGCGGGACTAAACTACCTCGATGCCATCGCCGCCGTGGGGGTCGCCCTGATGATCGCCAAGATCGGCTGGGACCTTGCCTGGCACAGTCTGCGCGAACTCATCGACACCGGACTGGAGCCGGAAAAGCTAGCGCAGATTCGAAAAAGTATTCTCGATGTCGATGGGGTGAAGACCCTGCACATCTTGCGCACCCGTTTGATGGGTGGTGATGCCCTGGTCGATGTGCATATCCAGGTCGAACCCCAGCTCAGCGTCTCGGAAGGACACCAGATCAGTGAGACCGTGCGCCATTCCCTGATGAAGGAATACGACGAGGTGAGTGATGTGATGGTGCACATCGATCCCGAGGATGACGAGCTGTATGCCCCCAATGCCGGGCTGCCCCTGCGCGAGGAACTCCTGGCCAAACTGGACTCGGCCTGGTCTGAAATCGACGAATCCAGCCAGATCGACGACATCACCCTGCACTATCTGGAAGGAAAAATTGATGTCGAGCTCTTGCTACCACTGGCCGTGATCGCGCATGATCCGGCTAAGGGAGAAGAACTCAGCAGGCGTTTTAACCAGGTGGCTGATAGCCTCAGCGAAATTAGCCAGATAAAACTCCACTATCATTAATGCATCATAATAGTGCATTATGAGTTCTTTGTGCACTATAATTGTGCGCTCTTTTATGGGACCATTGCCAAAGGATTGTCAAATCAGTAACTTATCTAATGGCATGGTAAATGCACTTATGTGGCAACAAATTTACCGAATTTATTCGTAACCGAATTGTTTTACCTGGAGGAGACATCCAAATGTCAGATAAAGTACTTAAGTTAATGAAAGATCAGAACGTGAAGTTTGTCGACTTCCGTTTCACTGATACCCGCGGCAAGGAACAACATGTCTCTGTTCCTGCCACTATTATCGATGCCGACATCTTTACCGAAGGCAAGATGTTCGATGGCTCTTCCATCTCCGGCTGGAAAGGTATTAATGAATCCGACATGATCCTGATGCCCGAAGCAGATTCCGCCATCATGGATCCGTTCACCGACGAACCGACCCTGATCCTGACCTGTGACATTATTGAACCCGCCACTGGCCAGGGCTATGAGCGCGACCCACGTTCCATCGCCAAACGCGGCGAAGCCTATCTGCAGAGCACCGGCATTGCCGATACCGCCTTCTTTGGTCCGGAGCCTGAGTTCTTTATCCTCGACGACGTGCGCTGGGGCGCCGACATGAGCGGCGCATTCTACAAGGTCGACTCTGAAGAATCCGAGTGGAACTCCGAGCGCGTCTATACCGACGGCAACATGGGTCACCGCCCGGGTGTCAAAGGCGGCTATTTCCCGGTTCCCCCGGTCGATTCACTGCACGACATCCGTTCTGCCATGTGCCTGGCACTGGAAGAAATGGGCGTACCGGTGGAAGTTCATCACCACGAAGTGGCCACTGCCGGTCAATGTGAAATCGGCACCAAATTCAGCACGCTGGTTGAGCGCGCCGACTGGAACCAACGCATGAAATACGTGATCCAGAACGTGGGCCACGCCTATGGCAAGACCGTAACCTTCATGCCGAAACCACTGGTGGGTGATAATGGTTCCGGTATGCACGTGCATCAGTCGCTGGCCAAGGGCGGTGAAAACCTGTTCTCCGGTGACCTGTACGGCGGCCTGTCTGAAACTGCCCTGTTCTACATCGGTGGTATCATCAAGCACGCCCGCGCCCTGAATGCCTTCACCAACGCC
>Ga0316193_10001292_pt1 | contig 16742 bp, 14 predicted proteins | sample MerIslsedime2_MG_FD_207735 | JGI IMG/M metagenome (GOLD analysis project Ga0316193, IMG submission 207735) | Coastal sediment microbial communities from Maine, United States - Merrow Island sediment 2 | ecosystem: Environmental > Aquatic > Marine > Coastal > Sediment | place: USA: Maine... | reverse complement strand
AGCACGGGCAGGTGTGTTTCTTGTTTGATCGAAAGATCTTCATCGCGACGAAACCTACAGTTCTTCAAGCTCTCGAACAGTCAGGTCACTTTCAGCTCCGCCGGTATTCAGGGTCGAGGCAGGCTCGAAGAGAAGAACATGCACCTCTTCGTCGGCTCGCGGACAATGTTCGGTCCCACGGGGCACGATGATGAACTCTCCCTCGTTCAGCGTCTCCACGCGGTCTCGGAACTGCATATCGAAGGAGCCCCGAATGACGAGAAAGAATTCGTCCTCGAGATCGTGTTGGTGCCAGACGAACTCACCCCGGAATTTGGCCAGCCGGACATGCTGGCCGTTGAGCTTGCCGACTACCCTCGGGCTCCAGTGATCTGAAAAGAGGGAGAGCTTTTCGCTGATGCTGACCTTTTTCATTTGTTGACCTTTTGAAAAGAATGATCGTCCAGGGGTGATTACCTCTTGCCTCGGAGGTACCATTTGATGGCAACGAAAGGAATTCCAAAGAATAGGATGTTCAAGGCCTTCAAGAACGTCATCGTGTAGAGGAAGAACAGATCGAATTCCTTCTGGGAGATCTCCATCAGCTGGCTGTAAACGGAGTAGATGACATCACCGAGCAAGAACACCACGAACCAGGTGAAGAGCATTGCTCCGACCGTGATGACGAAGCATCTCAGAAGAATGCCGGCGACGGCGTCGAAGGTTGCGACCGTATCCTCGGACAAAGTACTGCTCATCGGATGCCCTCCTTCGCACTCGCTGTTTTTCGCGTTTATAGGATCCGAAAGCCACTATCCAGCATCCAGCATCCAATATCCAGCATCCGGTTGGGTGGGCGGGTGGTGTACCCTCCCTCCCGGAGGTAGGCATGAAGGTCATTGTTCTTGGAGCCGGCAGGGTGGGGGAGGCGATCGCCAAGGACCTGGCCGCCGGAGGGAATCTCGAACTCACGGTGGCGGATGTATCGCAGCCGGCGCTCGATCGCCTCGCTGGAGTCAACGGATTGACGACCGAACGGGCCGACCTCGCAGCGCCCGGTGAGATTGGCAGGTTGGTCGGTGGATTCGACCTCGCGGTCGGCGCTGTGCCCGGACCGATGGGTTTCGCGACCCTCGGCAGGATCATCGATGCCGGGATCAACGTCGTCGATATCTCCTTCTTCGAAGAAGAGCCCTGGCCGCTCAACACGCTCGCGATGGAGCGGGGTGTGACGGTTGTAACGGATTGTGGCGTGGCGCCGGGCTCCTCGAGTTTGATTCTCGGCCGCGCCGAAGCGTCGTGGGAGCGGGTGGACGCATTCCGCTGTTATGTTGGCGGGCTGCCGGTGGCCCGCCACTGGCCCTACGAATACAAGGCGGCATTCTCGCCCATCGATGTGATCGCCGAGTACACGCGCCCCGCGCGACTGGTGCAGGGCGGTGAGGTGGTAACGAAACCGGCGCTGACCGATTTAGAACACTTCGATTTCGAAGAGATAGGAACTCTCGAGGCTTTCAACACCGACGGGCTGCGGACCCTGATCAAGACCTCGAAGGTGCCGGAGATGACGGAGAAAACCCTGCGTTATCCGGGCCACGCCGAACACATGAGAATGCTCGCCGACATCGGTTTCTTTGGAGAGGATCCGATTCAGGTGGGGGGTGTGGAAGTGCGTCCCATCGATGTTTCCGCCAAGCTCTTGATTCCGGCCTGGAACCTCGCTGAGGGAGAGAAAGACCTGACCGTACTGCGGGTTGAAATCGACGGCCTTTATGAGGGTCGAATGATCCGCAGGCGTTACGATCTGCTCGACCGATTTGATCGAAAGACCGGGTTGACTTCGATGGCGCGAACTACCGGATACACCTGCACGGCCATGGTCAACGCCATCGCGGAAGGTCTCTTCACCGAACCCGGTCTATCGCCGCCCGAGGTCGTTGGTCGAAACGAGGCGTGCTACGACTTCATCTTTGACTACCTCGCCGCAAGAGGCGTCCACTTCAAAGTCACCGAGGAAGCTCTGTAACCCGCCCAGGCGGGGTTAAGAGTTAAGGGTGAAGGGTAAAGAACGGATCCTTCATTGCCCCCGGGGGGGGGCGGGCGGGCTTCACTCTTTACTCTTCACTCTTGACCTGCCTCGGTCAGAGCACTTCAACCCCGCCGTGAGCGTCGAGAGTTCGCTGGACCAATTCCGTGAGCAGAGCCTCTCGTTGGTCTATCTCGAGCTCGAGAGCGCGAGAGACCACCGGCCAGGCTGTTGTGAGCAGGAAGAGCGGCGCGGCCAGACCGAGAAACAACAGGCGTCCCTCTCTGCTGGCGCGAGGGTTGTCACCGTGGCCGAGGGCGGTCGCGAGCTGTTCGAAGCCGGTGCGCAATGGCGGGGTCAACGATTCGACCGCAACCGAGCCACCGTCGGCGAGGTCGCGCAAGAGCAGGCGGGTGGCCGCGTCATCCACCTGCATTCGATCGAGGAGTCGTCGGAGCGCGTCGAGCACGCTGATGGGCTCTCGTTCGCCGGTGTCGGTATCCGCTGCAGGCCCCATATCGGCGAGGCCGGCTGCGGCCTGCCGCAAAACCGACCGGTAGAGCTGCCGCTTGCCACCGAAGTGATAGGAAACCGCTCCCGGGTTGGCGCCGGCGAGGTTACAGATGTCGCGTACCGAAGCGCCCCGGTATCCGTTGTCGGCAAAGAGGCGGGTGGCCGCCTGAAGGAGGCGTTCTCGAGTCGTCATATTCATACAGTTGTTTGTATCAATTCTGGACGAATTCTTCAAGTAGTCAGTGGGTCCCGAGGTCTGTGGACTCTCAGGGACGGGCTACAGGGGTGATTTGAAAGCTTTCGTTGGGCAATTATTGAATTAAGATATTTATTTACAGTCGTTTATGAATTTCTAACAAACGACTGTATGAATCCGGCAGGGATTCCTTGACTTCATTTAGGCCGGCGAATAGGATCGATACACAGGATGAGAAAAGCTGATTTGAAGGTTGTCGCGGTCATACCCGCACGCTGGGCTTCCACCCGTTTTCCGGGCAAGCCGATGGCGGAGCTGGCGGGCGAACCAATGATCGCGCATGTCGTTCGGCGGGCATTCGAGGCGACGACGGTCGACCACGTGATCGTCGCGACCGACGACGAGCGGATTGCCGAAGCGGCGGTCGCGGTCGGCGCTGATGCGGTCATGACGGGTGAGTGCCCTTCGGGCACCGATCGGGTTGCGGCTGCGGTGGCGAATCGCGACGAGTGGGAGATCGTGATCAACGTTCAGGGCGACGAGCCGCTGCTCTCCGGTGACAACATCGATGTGCTTGTCGGTGGTCTCCTGGCCGACGACGAAGTAGGGATGTCGACCCTGTGCCGGCCGCTCGAGGCGGAGCGGGCCGAAGATCCGAATGCGGTCAAGGTGGTTCGGGACGCGAGGGGCCGGGCGCTCTACTTCTCGCGGTCGCCGATTCCCTATCCGAGGCACCGTGAAGCGGCATGGAAGCTGTGGCGACTTCACCTCGGAATCTACGGGTTCCGTCGCGAAACGCTCGAAACCTTTGTTGCGTTGCCGCCGTCCGAGCTCGAACAGGCGGAGGCGCTGGAACAACTTCGTGCCCTGGAGAACGGTATCCCGATATTGGTTCTTGACGCGCCACATCCGGCGTTCGGGGTGGACACGCCGGAAGATCTCGAGCGTGTCGAGAAAATCATCAACGGAGAGTGAGCGGGAGGAGTCGAGATGGCGACGAAGTACGTGTTTTTCACAGGGGGTGTTGTTTCAGGCCTGGGCAAGGGCATCTCGGCGTCGTCGCTGGCGGCGTTGATGGAGGCCCACGGTTATTCAGCGACGATGCTCAAGATCGACCCTTACGTCAACGTCGACCCGGGCACGATGTCGCCCTTCCAGCACGGTGAGGTCTTCGTCACCGATGATGGAGCAGAGACCGACCTCGACCTCGGCCACTACGAGCGCTTCACCTCGGCCTCGATGGGGAAGAAGAACAACTTCACCACCGGCAAGATCTATCAGACAGTGATCGAAAAGGAGCGGCGAGGCGATTACCTGGGCAAGACGGTGCAGGTGATCCCGCACATCACCGACGAGATCAAGGACGGAATCCGCGCCCTCGGTGGCGACGTCGACTTCGTCATGGTCGAGATCGGCGGCACGGTTGGCGACATCGAGTCACTGCCCTTCCTCGAGGCCATCCGACAGTTCCGCACCGAGGCCGGGCGCGGCAACACTCTCAACGTCCATCTCACCCTGGTGCCGTACATCAAAGGTTCGGACGAGCTCAAGACCAAGCCCACCCAGCATTCGGTCAAGGGTCTGTTGCAGATCGGCATCCAGCCCGACATCCTGCTCTGTCGGTGCGACCGGCCCCTGCCGCAAGACCTCCGCGACAAAATCGCCCTCTTCTGCAACGTCGAGTCCCGGGCGGTGATCCCGGCCCAGGACGCCGACACCATTTACGATGTGCCTCTCAAACTGGCTGCCGAAGGCTTTGACGAAATCGTGCTCGAGCTCCTCAACCTGCCCAAGGGCCAGCGCGATCTCAGCCGTTGGCGTGGGGTCGTCGATGCGACCCGCGCCGCCACCGATGAAGTTTCGGTCGGTATCGTCGGCAAATACGTCGAATTGGCCGATTCATACAAGTCGTTGAATGAGGCGTTGATCCACGGTGGCCTCGCCAACGGCGTCAAAACCAACCTGGTTTTCATCGATTCCGAGGATCTCGAGGGCTCCGGCTATCCGGGCGAGCTCTTCGAGGTCGACGCGATCTTGGTGCCAGGGGGCTTCGGCAAACGCGGCATTGAAGGGATGATCCGGGCGATCGAGTTCGCCCGCGGCCACAAGATCCCGTTCTTCGGGATCTGCCTCGGGTTGCAGACCGCGATCGTCGAGTTTGCGCGCAACGTGTGCGGCCTGGCCGGCGCCCACTCGACCGAGTTCGTTAGCCAGCCGCCGTACAAGGTCATTTACAAAATGCGCGAGTTGGTCGGGGTCGACCAGATGGGCGGCACCATGCGGCTGGGCAAGTACCCGTGCCGGCTGACGCCTGGTTGTAAGGCGTGGGACATGTACGGATCGGACGAGGTGTGGGAGCGCCACCGCCACCGCTACGAGGTCAACCCCGAATACGTAACTCTCTTTGAAGAGAAGGGTCTGGTGGTGAGCGGCAAATCTCCGGACCGGATCTTCGTAGAGGTCATCGAGCTGCCGGATCATCCGTGGTTCCTCGCTTGCCAGTTCCACCCCGAGTTCAAGTCGCGTCCGTATGACCCGCACCCGATCTTCAAGTCGTTCGTCGGCGCTGCGGTCGAGTACCGCGGCCGGCGGCTTGCGGAAGAGGCCGCAGATGATGAAGGTGCGGAGGTCGCGGCGGAAGCTGAGAGCGAAGTCGAAGAAGTCGTCGAAGCGGTCGAGGAGACGATGAAGGAGCCGCTGGAGGCCTGACGACTTCTTGTCATCCTGAGCGAGGCGCCCCGGGCGCCGAGTCGAAGGATCCCCCGAAGGCGGAGAGTCTTCCGAGCACACCGTTCTCCGGAGAAGTCAGGGGATCCCTCGACGACGGCGCCGCTTGCGGCTTCGCCTTCGGCTACGCCGGCACAAGTCGCTCCACCTTCGCTCGGGATGACAGAGGATGAAGCTCGCTCGGGATGACAAGGGACCTGTCATCAACTGCTACACTGTCCCCGATGACGATCAAAGCATTTGAGCTCGCTAAAGGCATCACCATCGGCGGTGGTGCACGTCCGGTCTACATCGCCGGTCCGTGCGTCATCGAGTCGCGGGACTTCGTGCTCGAAGTTGCCGGAACGGTCCAGGAGATCGCCGAACGCCACGGCGTGCCGCTGGTCTTCAAGGCGTCCTTCGACAAGGCCAACCGGTCCGCCGAGTCGAGCTTCCGCGGACCCGGTGAAGAAGCCGGCCTCGAGGCCCTGGCCGAGGTCAAACGGGCGACCGGTATGCCGGTGATCACAGATGTTCACCACCCCGAGCAGGCGGCCCACGCGGCCGAATTCGTCGATGTGCTGCAGGTGCCGGCTTTCCTCTGTCGCCAAACCGATCTGCTCCACGCCTGCGGCGAAACCGGGTTGCCGGTCAACGTCAAGAAGGGCCAGTTCCTGGCCCCCGAAGACATGGCCAACGCGGTCGAAAAGATTGCAGCCACCGGCAATGAGCGGGTGGTGCTCACGGAGCGGGGGTCCACTTTCGGCTATCACAATCTGGTGGTCGACATGCGCGGGCTCCCGACCATGCGGGGCTTCGCGCCGGTGGTCTTCGATTCCACCCACTCGCTGCAGCTGCCGGGCGGGCTCGGTCATTCCACCGGTGGCGCGCGCGAATTCCACTCGTACCTCGCACGGGCGGCGGCCGGGGCCGGGGTCGACGGCTTCTTCATCGAAGTCCACCCCAACCCGCCGGAGGCGTTGTCGGATGCCACTACCCAGCTCTCATTCGACGAGTTCGACCGGTTGATCGGACAGCTCGAGGTGGTTTCAGCCGCAGTCCGGGAGGTGGCGCCGTGAGCCGCGAGATCGCCCGCCAGGTGCTCGAGACCGAGGCCAACGCCATCCGCAACCTGATGGAGAATCTGCCCGAGGAGTTTGATCGTGCGGTGGAGCTCATTGCCGGTTGCACCGGCCGAGTGGTGTTCACCGGGTTGGGCAAGTCGGGCATCATCTGCCGCAAGATCTCCGCCACGATGAGGTCCACAGGGACCCCGGCGCTATTCATGCACCCAGCGGAGGCCATCCACGGCGATCTCGGGATGGTGACCGGGAACGATCTCGTGGTGGCAATCTCCAACTCCGGCACGACCGAGGAAATCCTCGAACTGCTGGCGGTGCTGCGCCGCCTCGGGATTTTGTTGATCGCCATCTCCTCAAACCCAGAATCGCCGTTGGCCACCGCGGCCGACCTTCACCTGGACGTCGGGGTGCGACGCGAAGCCTGTCCCATGAACCTGGCGCCGACCGCTTCGACCACCGCCAGCCTCGCCCTCGGCGATGCTCTGGCGATGGCTGTATCGGTCAAAAAGGGCTTCAAAGAAGAGGACTTTGCACGTCTCCACCCCGGCGGCAAGCTCGGCAAGCGTTTCCTCAAGGTCGGCGAGCTGATGCACTCCGGCGACGACGTGCCGCGGGTGACCGCGGACGCCGCGATGAAGGATGTGATCTACGAGATGAGCCGCAAGGGTCTCGGTATGACCACTGTCCAGGATGAAGGCGGTCGGCTGCTGGGGGTCATCACCGATGGCGATCTGCGGCGGCTCATGGAGCGGGACCCGGATCCGCTGGCCCACACCGCGAGCGAGGTCATGCACAAGGGCGGTGTCTGCATCGATGCCGACGAGCTGGCAACCGCGGCGCTCAAGCTGCTCGAAGAAAAGCGAATCACCTCGCTCATGGTCTGCGACGGCGAAGGCCCCTTGAAGGGCGTCCTCCACGTCCACGACCTGTGGGGCGTCGGGCTGTTTTAAACGCGTCCGAGTCCGCGCCCGAGTCCGCGTCCGAAAACAAACGATCCTCTTGACGGCGTTCAGACTCGTGGCACAATCCCTCGGGCACGGACGCGGTCGCGGACGCGGGAGAAATAATGAAGCTCACAATCCTCACGACCGGCGGAACGATCGACAAGACGTATGACGAATTCCAGGGCAACCTGCGGAATGAACATACGGCCATTGAAGTCATTCTCGATTCGCTGCGGATTCCGGACCTTGATGTCACCAATGTCGAAGTCATGCACAAGGACTCACTCGACATGACCGCGAAAGATCGGGAGATCATTGCCAAAGCGGTCTGCGATGCGGCGCCGGCAGCGGATGCCATTGTCATCCTGCACGGCACCGACACGCTCTCCGATACCGGTGAGCTTCTCAACCAACAATGTGCCGATCTCGGGATTCCGATCATCCTCACCGGTGCGATGCGGCCATACGAGTTCCGGGACACCGACGCCACACAGAATGTCATCGAGGCACTGCTCGCTTCACGGATGGTCGACGCAGGGGTCTACGTCGCCATGCACAATCGTGTTCTCAAATTCCCGGGGGTGGTCAAAGACCGCGAAGCGCTCACCTTCGTCCGGGACAAATAGAAACGTCATCCCGAGCGAGCCTCCACGCTGTCATCCTGAGCGAGGCGCCCAAGGGCCCGACCCGCTCTTGTCATCCTGAGCGAGGCCCTCCGAGGGCCGAGTCGAAGGATCCCCCGAAGTATGAGAACGATCCGTTCGGTTCACTCTCCGGCTTCAGGGGATCCCTCGACTACGGCGTCGCTTGCGGCTTCGCCTTCGGCTAGGCCGGCACAAGTCGCTCCACCTCCGCTCGGGATGACAGAGGATGCGCTCCGCTCAGGATGACAGCGCGCTCGCTACTCCTCGCTGAAGTGCGTCGTTCCACACTGGCTGAAGCGAGTCGCTGACTCCAGAGGGAAGCGGTAGTCCTCAGACAGTTTTTCCACCACCTCGCAGAAGACCGGCTCTTCATCCGGCTCGAGACCACGGTGAAATACCCAGGCGATGCGACCGTCGGGCTCGAAGAGCACAATGCTGAACATCGAGCGCCCGCTGAAATCACTCTGATCGCTCTCCTGAAGACGGTCGCGCAGCGTGTATTGCAGTTCGGTCCACGCCCCGGCCAGCTCTGATTTTTTGTCCGGAAAGGCCTCGACCGCCACCGTGTACTCTTCGCGGAGCGAGGTGATGTTCAGCCCCCGTGCTTCGGCCTCTACGATCGAGAGACACCGGATCTGATCCGTGGTGGCAATCGTCGGGTTTGGAGTTCCCGACGCGTGCAGCACCAAGCACACTACGCATGCGGCAATTCTCGAGACAATTTTCATTGGCGCCCTTCCATATTCAGGGTAACAATTGAACGATCGCAAGAATGTGATGGAAATTACGTCCAGGGCTCAGTCAGCGAGGGAAGATATAACCTAGAATCATCGGTGTGAAACCGCTGATTCAGCAGATGCTCGATGCTGGATGCTCGATCCGCCGACCCACCCGGCAGCCGAGACGCGTGCCCCACAAAAACACAAGCCTGCAACCTTGTGGGGCAGCCGTCTCGGCTGCCGGGGGGCGGGCGGAATTCCGAATTCGGATCAGGTTCCAATCCGTGTCACCACGATGAGAGGCCCATCGACATTCGCGTCATCGGATAGATCCACCTTGCCTTCGATGCACCACAGGTTTTCGTCGGACGGATCGAGCAACACCTGCACCACCTGCCACTGGTTGTCACCGGCTGATGTGAGCTGGGTGTGCTCGGTGAGCCGGGCCCGGTGATCGAAGACGAGAAGCTCGTGATCGGCAAAGAAGCTTTCCATGGCGGTCGAAAAATCGTCGGGCTCGACCAGGGACGATGGTTCGTCCGCTGCGTACCGGACGCAGGTGGCGGCCTCCTCCCAGTCGCGGCGAGCGAGTGACGCCACCAGCTGATGGAGCTCGGCGCGCAACCTGGAGGCCAGCGCCGCAGGATCGCTCCTGAGTTGTTGAGCTGCCAACACGCGGTGGGCAGTTTTGGCGTCGGGTACGCCCTCGAGAAGCAGCTCGGGGTGACGCATTGACTCCCACTCCTCGATCAGCGAGGTGTCGACCCGCTCGAGCATCGCCCGCAGGAAGGCGACGATGTCGTGGACTGCTTCGGTCTTGACCTGGTCCGGGACGTTCTGGTCGAGGGTCTTGTAGACCTGGGACAGGTAGCGGAGAAGCACGCCCTCGGAGCGCTGGAGACCATAGCGGCGAACGTAGTCGGTGAAGCCCAGATAGTCCTCGACCATTTCCCGCGCCACCGATTTGGGCCGCACGGCGTCGCCGCCCACCCACGGGTGATCGATACGGAAGCGCTCGAAGGCAGCGTAGATGTAGTCGGCAATCGGCTGCGGATGGGTCACCTCGTCGAGGCGGTTCATCCGCTCGTCGTAGGAGACGCCCTCGGCTTTGAGGCGATTGATGAGCTCGGTCTTGAGCCGGTCGACCTGGCGACGGATAACGATCGTAGGGTCTTCGAGCACCGACTCGACGAGGCTCAGGAGATCGAGCGCATGTTCGGGGTTGTCGGCATCGAGGCCTTCAATGGCCTCGATCAGGAAAAGTGACAGATTGTGGAAGAGCGAGAAGTCCACCTGCAAGTCCTCGTCGACGGTGACCCAGAGGTAGCTCGAGGCGGTGTCCCGCTCCATCCGAATAATGCCTGCGCGGTAGAGCGACCGCGCGAGCTGCGCGGCGCGCTCGAGGTGGCGCTCTTTCCCCGCATCATCGTCGTGGCAGTTGGCGATCAGTCGCCGCACGGAGGCGAAGTTGCCGCTCGATGGATCGTTGATTGCCGCGTCGCGTTGCAGGAGATCGATGAGCATCCCCGGGGTGATCTGGAAACGCGAAGTCAGCTTTTCGGGTGGGTTCGTTACGAGTTTCTTGAAGGTCTCTTCCGACCACGAGACCTCTCCGGGCCGCCCCTTACCGGGTCCCTTCTTCGGGCGCTTCTTGGGGTTGGCGGCCGCCTTGCGCTGCTCCTTCAGACGTTCGATCGTCTCTTCGGGCGCCTGGCTCACGACGTAGCCCTGATCGTCGAAGCCCTTGCGCCCGGCGCGGCCCGAGATCTGTTTGAACTCACGCACCCTGAGGCGGGAGACCTTGCGGCCGTCGAACTTGGCGAGCTTGGTGAAAAGCACGGTGCGGAGCGGGATGTTGATGCCGACACCGAGGGTGTCGGTGCCGGAAATCACCTTGAGCAGGCCCTGCTGGGCGAGCTGTTCGACCTGGAGCCGGTATTTCGGCAGGAGGCCGGCGTGGTGGACGCCGATGCCGAAGCCGAGGAAGCGCTTGAACTCCTTGCCGTAGGGAGTGAGGAAACGGGTGTCGCCGACGGCCTCCCGGATCGCGGCCTTCTCTTCCTTGGTGGTGAGCTTCATGCTGGTCAGCTTCTGTGCCATCTCGGCGCAGTCCCGCTGGGTGAAGTTGACCAGGTAGATCGGCGCCTTGTCCGCCTCCATCAGCCCCTCGATGGTCTCGTGGAGGGGTGTCTCGTGATAGCTGAAGTCGAGAGGCACCGGGCGATCGTCCGACTGAACCAGGGCGGCGGAGACACCGGTCCGGTCTTCGATGTGTTGCGTGATGCCGCTCATGTCGCCGAGGGTGGCCGACATGAGCAGGAATCGGGTGTGGGGGAGGGTGACGAGCGGCACCTGCCAGGCCCAGCCGCGATCTCGGTCTGCGTAGTAGTGGAACTCGTCCATCACGACGTATGGGGCGTCGAGGTCCTCGCCCTTACGGAGGGCGAGGTTGGCCAGCACCTCGGCCGTGCAGCAGATGACGGAAGCGTTCGGGTTGATGCTGGCGTCACCAGTCAGCATGCCCACGTTGTCGGCACCAAAGTCCGAGCACAAAGAGAAGAATTTCTCGCTCGCAAGGGCCTTGATCGGCGAGGTGTAGAAGCTCGTCCGTCCCTCGCAGAGGCCGCGGAAGTGGAGACCGAGGGCGACCAGCGATTTGCCCGATCCGGTGGGAGTGTCGAGCACCACGTGGTGGTCCGCCATCAGCTCGAGCAGGGCCTCCTCCTGCGCTGGATAGAGGTCGAAGCCGGCATCCGCCGCCCACCCGAGAAAAAGGTCGAAGATCTGATCGGGGTCGGTAGAACCACCTGCCGGGACCCGAGCGCTCAGATTGGCGGGTTTCTCCGTCATGCGCTAGGACATCATCCCCGCGAGACGGGTGCCGGCGATCTGCTGTGCTTCCTCGATGATGGTGTCAATGAGCTCGCGCACGGTCGGGACGTCGTGGACCAGCCCGACAGATTGGCCGGCGGTCATCAGGCCGACATCGGTGTCGCCGTCCTTGAGCACCCGGAGACCGTTCTTGCCGCTCACCAGCGGCGCCAGCTCGGCGATGCCCGCGCCCTGCCTCTCCAGCTCGACGACCTTCTCGGCGATCTCGTTGCGGAGAACCCGCTCAGTGTTTCGGAGCGAACGCATCACGTACATGGTGTCGGTCTCCGAGGCGTCGACATACCACTGTTTGACCTTTTCGTGAGCCGGGGCCTCCTGAGTGGCGACAAAGCGGGTGCCCATGTTCATTGCTTCGGCGCCCAGCGCCAGCGCAGCAACCAGCCCGCGGGCGTCGGCGAAACCTCCCGAGGCGATAACCGGGATATTGATCGCGTCGACCGTCGCCGGGATCAACACCAGCGAGGTGATGTCCTCCTCGCCGGGGTGGCCCGCGCATTCGCAACCGTCAATACTCACGTAGTCACAGCCGATCGCTTCGGCCTTGCGGGCGAAACGCACCGAGGTGCATTTGTGAACTACTTTGGCGCCACCCGCCTTGATGCGATCCATATAGGGCTCCGGGTTGCGGCCGGCGGTCTCGACGATATTGATGCCCTCGTCGACAATGACGTCGATCAGGCTGCCGTAGTCCTTCGGAATCAGGGTCGGCAGGAAGGTCAGGTTCACTCCGAACGGGCGGTCGGTGAGGGCGCGGGTCCGGGCGATGGCATCGGCCAGCCCCTCCGCGGTCTCGAAAGTGAGGGCGGTCAGAACACCGAAACCACCGGCCTCCGACACCGCCGCCACCAGCTCCGGCTGGGAGACCCACATCATCCCACCCTGGATGATCGGATGCTCGATCCCGAAATCCTCGGTTATCTGTGTTTTGAAAACCTGCGTCATGGTTCCTCCTCAGAGGGTCTAGTTGTCGCTCGGAGTAGAAGGTACCACGGTGGTGAGACGTTGATGGAGACGATCAATTTCCCGGGTGGGTGGCCGTCAACTCAAAAACTCAAATCTCAAAACTCAAAACTCAGTTCAGGTAATACTCCTGCAGCATGTCGAGGAGCACCGCCTCACGATCCTTCGGCTGGATCGAATCGTCCTCCTCGATCTGCGCCCGGAAACCGGCGATGATTCGCGGATCGACCTTTTGCAGGACCTCCTCCGGGCGTGCGATGCCGCCGTAGCGACGGAGATCCCGAGCGGTGCGGGACGAAAGCCCATCGACATTGACGAACCACGCCCGTTCGAGGCGGTCGGGCTCGATGCGCGCCCCAGTCAGGTTGGCGCCGGTGAGGTTGACGTCGTTCATGCTCTGTACCACCGCAAAATCGGACCCGACGGCCGAAACGAGGGTGAAATCGGCGTTGTCGAAGCTGGCGTCGAAGAATCTCGAGTCGAAAAGGTTGGCCTGAGCAAGCTCGGCGCCCGAGAAATCTGCGAATCGCAGGTCCTCGAGACGGGTCAGCGAAGCGTCGACCAGGACGGCTTTCTCGAAATACGTCTCCTCGCCGTGGATCCCGGTCAAAATCGCGCTCGAGAGGATCGCCTCGTTGAACGCGGTCCTAGTGACCTCGGCATTGCTCATATTCACGCGGGGCATCTCGGCGAGCCGGAAATCCGCGCCCTCGAGCTCGGTGTCCGAGAAGTCCGCCGCCGTGAGCTGGGCCCCGACCAGGTTGACGAATTTCAAGTCGAGCCCCGAGAAATCTCGCTGCGAGAGGTTGAAGGTGAGGAAGTGGGTCGTATTGCGAAGCGAGTTGAACTTTGTGACGTCCTCCCTTTGGAGGATGGTCATCGCGTAGTCCATATGGTGGGCATAGAGCTTCGGCATGAAGTGGAAGGCAAAGTAATTGCTGATCTCGAGGGGCTGGCCGTCCTTCATCGCAGTCGTCGCCGTTGCCAGCTCTCCCTCCAGGAACGCCGCGATCTCCTCGAGCTGGTTATTGTGGAAGCTCCGCTTGAGGTGGGAGACCCGAAGCATGCCGTTGATCTCGTTGTAGGCCATCGATCCGATCACCGTCGCCGTGACGCCGATGATGAAGCCGAAGACGATGCCTTCCCAACGCGTGAATCGTTCGATGAAATGCATTTCCGCCCCCCTCTGTCTGATGGTATCAGGCGTTGTGTCGGCGCCCCTGTCCGTGCCCGTCTCCGTCTCCGTGCCCGTGTTCGAATGAAATACGAAGAATTTAGTAATAAGTTACTCGCGGCCTGAGGCCGCGGTGACTCACCCCCGCCAGCGAGTGGCCGATGGCCGACCCCCAAGCACCCTACCTTTTCGGCCGTCGGCCACAAATCGCTGCCGGCGGCGAGTTTGCGCTACTATGCCCCGTAGGGACCACAAACAATGCCAGACCTCTTCGGTCAGACCCTCGGCCACTACCGCATCGTCGAGCAAATCGGCGCCGGAGGGATGGGGGTGGTGTACCGCGCCCATGACGAGCGGCTGGATCGGGATGTAGCGATCAAGGTCTTGCCGGAATCGGTGGCTCAAGACCCTGACCGTATCGGCCGCTTCGAACGCGAGGCCAAAGCAGTTGCGAGATTGGATCATCCAAATATCCTCGCCATTCACGACTTCGAGACCGACGAAGGCGTCACTTTCGCCGTCATGGAGTTGCTCGAGGGCAGGTCTCTGCGCGAGGTGATTACGGGGAGTGGGCTCAGACCTGGCAAGGCTGTGGAGTATGCACAATCCATCGCCGATGGCCTGGCGGCGGCGCACGAAAAGGGAATCGTTCACCGCGATCTCAAACCCGAGAACGTCTTCCTCACCAAGGATGCCCGTATCAAGATTCTGGATTTCGGCCTCGCCAAGCTGAAGGAACCCGACCAGGAACCCACCACGAAAACCCCTACCGCCACCCTCGAAACCAAACCCGGAGGGCTCCTCGGCACCGTCGCCTACATGGCGCCCGAGCAGGTGCGGGGGCGTCCGGCGGATCATCGATCGGACATCTTTGCCCTCGGATGCGTGCTTTACGAAATGCTCTCCAAGACGCGGCCGTTCGCGGGCGAATCAGCCGCCGAGGTCGCCGCAGCCATCCTCAAGGACGATCCTCCGCCGATATCACATCGGGTCACAAACGTGCTTCCTGGAGTCGATACAGTGGTCTCACATTGTCTCGAGAAACGGCCCGAGGAACGCTTTCAGTCGGCGCGGGATTTGTCGTTCGCGCTGCAGGCGGTTTCTCGGGTCCCACGGGCACCACCGATTCGAGGTACCGAGAGCACACCAATCCGCTCTATCGCCGTGCTCCCATTCGAGATCGCCGACGGCAACGAAGAGATGGAGTATGTGGGCGATGGCCTTACCGAAGGGATCATCGGCAAGTTGTGCGGTCTCCCGGGCATCGACCGGGTGATCGCCCGGCATTCAGTTTTTGGCTACAAGGGGAGAGCGGTCAATCCTGCAACCGCCGGCGAGGAGCTCGGGGTGGATTCGGTGCTCGTCGGAGATGTTGCGCTTCGCGGTGATGAGTTCGTGATCACCGCGGAGCTCGTCGCGATCCCGCGGGGCGACAGGTTATGGGGAGACCGGTACGTCCGCGAGCTATCCGGCATCATCGATCTCGAAGACGCAATTTCGCGGGCGATCGCCGAGAGCCTTCGACTCGAACTCTCCGCCGCGGACCACGCGCGGATCGCCAAACGACCAACAAATGACTCGGAAGCGTACCGCCTCTACCTGAAGGGCCGTCATCTGTGGAGCAGGCTGACGAAAGAGGCCCTCGACCGGAGCATCGAGCTGTACCGTGAGGCGGTCTCGAGAGATGGACAGTTCGCGCTCGCCCACACCGGCATCGCCGACGCCTGGGTATCTCTCGGCTGGAATGACTTCGTGCCCAAGCGAACCGCCTTTAAGGAGGCACTTTCCGCATCTCTGGCAGCCCTCGAGATCGACGACCAATTGGCCGAACCGCACGTCTCGCTCGCAATGGTTCTGTCGTATTTCGGGACGGACTGGGCTCGAGCCGAAACCGAGTATCTCCGTGCCCTACAGATCAACCGGAACAGTTCGGACGCGTACCACCAGTACGCCCATTTGCTCGCGTTTCTGGGCCGGACCGAAGAGGGGATCGAGATGATTCGCCGGGCCGTCGAGCTGGAACCGGTGTCGAGGATCATCAGCTCCTGCTGCGGGCAGGTCCATTTCCTGGCGGGCCGGTACGACGAGGCGGTGGGATACCTGGAGGCGGCGATCGAGCTCGATCCTTCGAACACCGGCCCGTACTCCTGGCTCGGAATGGTCCACGTGGAGCGGCGGGATTTCGCGAGGGCAGAGGACGCGTTCAAGCGAGGTCTTGACACCGGGACCTTTGTCCCCCGCAACACCGGGGCCCTCGGCTACTGTTACGCAATTCAGGATGACCGGGAAGGGGCTCTGGCCCAGCTCGAACGGCTGTCGGAGCTCTCCGCAGAGACTTCTGTCGATGCGTGCTTCGAGGCCTGGATCCATGCCGGGATCGGTGATGATGACGCCGCCATCGCCGCGCTTGAAGCAGCGTACGACCAGGACGCCAACTGGCTGGTCTCGCTGAAGGTGGATCCTTTCTTCGCCGAACTGCGTCCAGATCCCCGTTTTCAGGACCTTCTGCGCAGAATGCATCTCCCGGAGGACTGAGCAATGATCGGCACCACCTTCGGCCACTACAGGATCGTCGAGAAGATCGGCAAGGGCGGGATGGGGGTCGTCTACCGGGCGCACGATGAGCGGCTCGATCGAGATGTCGCGATCAAGGTGTTGCCCGAGGAGTTCGCTGCCGACCCGGATCGGTTGAACCGTTTCGAACGCGAGGCAAAGGCGTTGGCGGCGCTGAACCACCCGAATATCGCGTCGGTCTACGGGCTGGAAACGATGGATTCGGACGCGGACTCGGACACGGACTCGGACGCGGGTCAGAGCTTTCTCGTCATGGAGCTGTTGGAGGGCGAGTCCTTTCGAGGCCTGATCACGAAAGGCGGTATCACGACCGGCAAGGCGGTGGAGTACGCG
>Ga0316193_10001291_pt1 | contig 16746 bp, 16 predicted proteins | sample MerIslsedime2_MG_FD_207735 | JGI IMG/M metagenome (GOLD analysis project Ga0316193, IMG submission 207735) | Coastal sediment microbial communities from Maine, United States - Merrow Island sediment 2 | ecosystem: Environmental > Aquatic > Marine > Coastal > Sediment | place: USA: Maine... | reverse complement strand
AGGTATGGAGTGCGTTGAACTATCGACATCCTCAGTTCTCTGCTCAAGCCCGAAAAGCGCAAGCTCGCTGGGGTGAAATTAACGGCGTGATGAACACGTACTTCTGCGGTGCTTACTGGGGCTGGGGGTCTCACGAGGATGCTTTTGTCAGCGGTATGCAGGCGGCTGCAACAATGCAGCAGGGTCAGATGCGCCGGGAAGCCTCCGCATGAGCCGTGAGCATCTGCTCAACGCGCTGCTTTTTCAGCTTAACTGGTTTGCCTGTGTGCTCGGTGGTGTTCATGATCAGCTGATCTGGCCATTGCTTACCTTGTCACTGATGTTTGCGCAGATTGCCCGAAGCCAGTTTCTGCACTGCGATATTTTTCTGGCCCTGGGTGCGGCGCTGGTGGGTCTGATCCTCGATACGTTCTGGGTCCACCTCGGGATTTTCGATTACGGTACCGAACTCGCGCCGATCTGGATCGTGATGATGTGGATGGGCGCGGCTTTGTCATTGAACCATTCTCTGTCCTGGCTGCAGGCTCAGCCTATGCTGGGTGGAATTCTGGCTGCGATGGTTGCGCCGCTTTGTTACCTGAGCGGTGAAAGTCTGGGCGCAGTCAGCGTTGATAATTCGGGATTACCCGTCGTTGCTGTGAGCTGGCTGGTAGTCTTTGCTCTTGCTCTGCGGTTCGCGGCTGGTCACCCGAAGAAACAGGCTGCAAACTGATACGATAAACTCAGGTGGTGCATTGTGCGCCTTGAGATGTGGGCCAGGCATCTCTCGGGGACTATCCTGGCTGTCCGGCAGCGCTTTCGCTACCTTGCTACCAGCCAGTCAGAGCCCCGCAACCCTTTTTTGTCAGTAGCCACCCCAGTAGTCATGCCCATGGAGAAAGTCCCAGTTATGCAGACTAAAAGAACGGGAATACGCGCGAAGCTGGTGCGGGCGTTTGCGCTGCAGGTGGGCATCATCAGCCTGGGAATTCTGATCGGTATCTACATTACCCAGTCCATTATCTATGGCGTGGTGATGCGTGAAGCGCTCAACTCCGAAGCCGATCATTACTGGAGTCGTCTCGCCGATAATCCCGCGCACGCGCTTCCTGATGTATTCAATCTGCGCGGTTTCATGGCCGTCGACGGCGACTATTCCGAAGTCCCGGAGATCTATCGCGATCTGCCGCCTGTGGGCTTCAACGAGCTGCAGCTTGAAGGCCGCCAGGCACTGATTCACGTCTCAGAACAGGATAACAAACGGCTGTTTCTGGTCTTCGAAGCCGAGCAGGTTTCGGACCTTGCGTTCTTCTTCGGCATTGTGCCGCTGGCGGTAGTGCTGGTGTTGATTTATGGACTGTCATTTCTGACCTATCGAATGTCACAGCGTGCAGTTTCGCCGCTGGTGCGTCTGGCCAACTATCTGGAAGACTTTGACTTTGACAGCAATAGCCAGCTGGAGCTTGATATCGATTCGATGGAAAACGTTGCTGATGCGGAAGTAGCTACGATGATCGAGGCTATGGGCCACTTCCGCCAGAGACTGAATGCGTTTGTCGAACGCGAGCGCATATTCACCCGGGACGCGGGCCACGAACTGCGCACTCCGGTAGCAGTTTTCAAAGGCAGCCTGGAGCTGCTCGAGCAGGTCGAAGACCGCCCTGCATTCGAAACGAAAGCACTGATGCGAATGCGTCGCACCGTCAGCGATATGGAGTCGCTGCTGCAGACGTTGCTGATGCTCGCCCGGGAGGAAGACACCGTAAGCCCCAGCGAAGACGTTGACGTCAACCAGGTAGTCGCCCATCAGCTTGATCTCGTCCATGAGTCGGCTGAGAAGACCAATAATCAACTGCAGCTCCACGAACGCGCAACCCTGCATGTCCTGGCGCCTCAGCAGGTCGTGGAAATTGTCCTTGGCAACCTGATTCGAAACGCAGTGAATTACACCCGTAATGGTGAAGTTGCTGTGACCGTTGACAGAGATAGAGTCACAGTGAAGGACACGGGAATCGGTATGTCAGGTGCTGAACTCAGCAATGCGTTCGAACCTTTTTATCGAGCCGATGAGAGCCGTGGTGTCATCAAGGGTCACGGTCTGGGTCTGTCTATCGTGAAGCGTCTGGTGCATCAGTTCGGCTGGTCCATATCTGTTTACAGTCGCCCTGGAGAAGGCACCACCATAGCCGTAGTGTTCGCTGAAGCCGTGACTTGAACTATGGCCGGAACGGAAGTTGTGGCCGAAGGTGTTACCCAGAAGAGCGAAGCGAAGAAGCAGAAGAGGTGAAGAAGTTGAGGGTGCACCAGTGAGAGGACACGTTGGCGGGTGCCAACGTGTTTATCGCTAAGCGTATTTACCTGCTATGGAATTGGCAGGTAACCGTCGTCGACACCTTTGGTGGTGATACTGACCGCATTGTGAGCGTGCAGGCTTTCGTGGTGTTCGATGCGGATCCAGAAATCGTCGAAACGCTCGTCTGCATTCAGAGCGGTCTGCAGTTTCCTGCCGGCATCTTCGCAGAACATAAGATTCTGCCCGTTGCGTAACGCGAACTCCTGCTCATCTTCACGTTTCACCGCCGCCTGAACCGGGGTACCGATGGCGTCTTCCAGGCCCTGGATGAGCGCTCTGATAGGTAGCTCGTCTGCATCTGGATTCAGGCGGGTGAGCACTTTGGCGACGCTCCGCTGACTGTGGGGGGTAGCAACAATGCCCTCTTCCGTGCTGAGGAAGGTGTCAACGTCGTCGAAAGACAGCGACTCTCCGCGGGCGAACTGCTCGGCAAAAGCCTTCTGAATCAGTTGCCGCGCCAGTGCCGCAGAGCAGGGGCAGGTGCTCGAGTAGAGAATCTCGACACCGATCTCAAGGTGCATTTCACCCTTGTCCAGCGTGCCCTTGATGGTCACGGGATACGAGGCCCATCCGGAATTGTTCGAAATCAACGCGGTCTGACGCAGTTCGTAGTCGAAGTCGAACTGGATGAAGGCTTTGTCGCTGAGATCAAGATGCGAGCTATGCAGCGAGCCGAGCAGTAGCTTCAGGCCTGACACCGAAAGCGGCCGTGTGCGGGCATGTTCGTCAAGCAGCAGATACAGGCGAGACATGTGGATGCCTTTGGCATGAGCGTCGTTCAGGTCGACATAGACCTGCACACGAGCCTGCGCTTTGTGGGAATCCTGTCCGTCTCGAACCAGGATCGGCTGATGAATGTCGCTCATCCCGACCCAGTCCAGAGTGCCCTGGGGTTGTGTGTGTGGACGACCGGCAATGTCCGGCATGTTGGCAGTGTTAACGGGTAGTGGCGTGCTCATCGAAAGCTCCTTGCGTCTGGCCCGAAGTCTTCGGCCCGAAGTGATTAACCGCAGGCTATCGGCGCAGCAGTGAAGCAGATGTGAAAGCGCCCGCGGCGGGAAAAAGGAGCGGCGGATAAAGCGCCCGCGGCGGATAAAGCGCCCGCGGCGGATAGACAGAGCGGCTGTTTGTTAAACAGAGCGGCGGCTAAAGAGCCGGCCCTAAGACCGTTTGAAAAAAGCCAGCGCGCGCTGGCGAGCCAGCGCGTGGTCAACCATCGGCGCCGGGTAGGCGGTGGCGGAATCGGCGGTCAGCCCGTCAATCTCCGGCACCCAGCGGCGAATGAATTCTGAGCGGGCATCGAATTTTTTTGCCTGGCTGGTTGGATTGAAGATTCGGAAGTACGGCACGGAGTCAGTTCCCGTTGACGCCGACCACTGCCAGCCGCCGTTGTTTGCCGCAAAGTCACCGTCGATCAGGTTCTCCATGAAATAGCGCTCGCCCAGACGCCAGTCCAGCAACAGGTGTTTGCTGAGAAACATTGCGGTAACCATGCGCAGACGATTGTGCATCCAGCCCGTCTCGTTCAACTGGCGCATACCGGCATCAACCAGCGGATAGCCGGTCATGCCCTGGCACCAGCGTTCAAACGCTGCCGGGTCTTTGCGCCATTCGAGTTGATCGGTTTCACGCCGGAAAGCAGCACCGGTGCTGATGTGAGGGAAAGCGGCGGTGACATGTCGATAGAATTCACGCCACACCAGTTCACTGATCCAGGTGTCGAGTCCGGGTCTGGCCCCGGGCTTCACGTTCAGTCGCTGGTCGTTAAGCTCCCTGGCGGCGGCGAGACAGGTTCGAGCGGAGATGGCACCAATAGACAGATAGGGCGACAGACCACTGGTTCCTGCCTGGGATGGAATATCGCGCTGCTGCTGGTAGCCGGCGGCTTTGCGGGATAAAAATATTTCCAGCCGGCGTTCGGCTTCTTTGCTGCCTGCGGGCCAGTTATCGTCATTGTGATCAGGTAACAGTGCCAGCAGACGTTTGTTGTTCAATTGCGGACCTGGCGCGTCACCGATGTTTGCCTGTCGCTTTGGCGGTGGCTCTGGTGACCAGTCGTCAGGGGTCAGCTGGCTGAGCCAGCGGCGTTTGAATGGGCTGAAAACCGTATAGGGCGCTCCGGCTGCAGTGCTGACAGATCCCGGAGGCACAATTACCCCGCCATGGTGGCGGTTGAACCTCAAGCCTGCGGTTGCGCAGGCGTTGGCCACCTGGCGGTCGCGACGTTGTTCATTGAGCGGATATTCAGCATTGCAGTCGATGCTCGCAGCGTGCCAGCTGCTGGCGATTTCCAGCAGTGCTGCAGGTGCTTGCGCAAAACCAGCAGCGTGCCCGATGACCAGCGGGATGTTCAATGTTTCCAGCTGGTTCTCCAGGTCGAGGAGGCAACCTTTGAGAAACCCCAGTCGCCGTGTGGCCACATGATGCTGTGCCCACTGTTCATCACTGATCAGAAAAACCGCAACGACCGGACCAGATTCTGCGGCAGTGTTCAGAGCGGGATTATCGGTTACCCGCAGATCGTTGCGAAACCACACCAGTGCAGGGTTATGCAAGTGTTGCTCCAGACTCAGTCAGAAGCGCTGGTGCGAATTCGATAACCGCGCCCGGGCAGAGTTTCGATCAGCGGTTGCTCAAACGGTTTATCGACCACCTGACGAAGATTGTAGAGATGGCTGCGCAGGGTATCGCTATCCGGCAGATCATCTCCCCAGAGTTCCTGTTCCACCGCATCCCGGGTCACAACTTTGGGTGATTCCCGCATCAGAACTCTCAGGATATCGAACAGGGTGCGGGACAGTTTCAGTGGCTGGCCCTGACGGCTTGCCTCCATGGTGTCCAGGTCGAGCTGCAGTTCGCCAACTGTATAGGCACTTGTTACACCGCGCTCGCGGCGGATGAGTGCGTCCACTCGAGCAACGAGCTCGGGGAGTTCGAAAGGTTTTACCAGGTAGTCGTCGGCACCAGCATCAAACCCTGTCAGCTTGTCATCCAGCAGATCGCGTGCGGTAAGCATCAGGATCGGCGTTGTCAGCTGAAGATCTTTGCGCAGGCGGGTGCAGACCTCGATACCGTCAATACCGGGCAGCATAATGTCGAGAATGATCGCATCGAAGCGTTCGCTGCCAGCCAGATGCATTGCGAGCTGGCCGTCGTGAGCAAAGTCGACGGTGAAACCTTTTGCTTCGAGGAAGTCGCCGACAGTTTCAGCGAGGTCGCGATGGTCTTCCACCAGCAGAATTTTCAGGTTTTTAGCGGTGGGCATAAGGGCATTCTAGGCCGGGCGAGGTAAGGCCGGCAAGATGCGGACTTAGCTGTGAATGCGGCGTGAAATCCACGGGGAAACGGCATACTGAAGCCGTTAGTCTGTTGGTACGGGCGGCTATCGTTCCAGCAGGGCACAATGGCGTCATGGAAGTTTCGGGTTTCATCATTCAGGCCAGCTACCGGATTGTCTCTGGTGCGCCGGTGGTCCACCTCTACGGCAGGCTGTCTGACGGTTCTAGTTTTCTGGTGCGGGACGGGCGGCCGAGACCGTTTTTCTATGCGGATATGCAGGCTCTGCAACCCGCGCTGCTTGCGGGCGCGATCAGTGCCACCGAGTCGTCCTGGCAGAATTTCGCCGGTAAGCGGGTGTGCCGTATAGAGGTGGCGGTGCCTCCGGATGTTCCCGGCGTGCGAGATAAGCTTCAGCAGGCGGGATTTACCACCTACGAAGCCGACGTGCGTTTTGCGGTGCGTTATCTGATCGAGCGCGATATTCGCGGCGGTTGCATAATTACCGGTACCGCCGTGCCGGGGAGTGGCGTCGATTGGGTGTTTGATGAACCTGACCTGGCAGCCGCAGACGTTTCCATGTCACCTAGAGTGCTGTCTTTTGACATCGAGACCAGTCCTGATGCCTCCAGACTGCTGGCCATTGCCCTGTATGGTCGTCGGCAGGATGGTGAACTGGTTGATGAGGTGCTCATCAGCGACCCAGCCGGACGGGACATGCCGGACCAGGCTATTGGCTTTGCCGATGAACGAGCTTTGCTGATTGCGTTCTGCGACAGGGTCGCAGCGTTTGATCCCGATGTGCTGACCGGTTGGAACGTGATTGATTTTGATCTTTCGGTGCTTGGTCGAATTGCCGCCAGGTTGCGTCAGCCGTTTCTGCTCGGTCGTGACACTTCATCACTGCGGATTCGACCGGCGCGTGGGTATTTTGGCAGCGGCCAGGCCCAGATATCCGGGCGGCTGGTGCTCGATGGCATCGACCTGGTGCGAGGCGCTTTCTTGCGCTACGACGAATATGGACTGGATGCCGTTGCCAGTCAGGTTCTGGGTGAAGGTAAAACTCTGGGCAGCAATGTCGCTGACAAGGCGGCGGAGATCAGCCGTCAGTATGCACAAGACCTGTCGTCGTTTGCGTTTTATGCCCGCACCGATGCGCGTCTGGCGCTGGAAATTCTCGAGAAGCTGGAACTTTTCGGGTTGGCTTTCACGCGCGCCAAGCTCACCGGAATGACCCCGGATCGGGTTGCGGCAAGCATCGCTTCGTTCGATTCACTTTACCTCGCGGAGCTTGGTCGAAAAAAGATTGTTGCTCCCACGGTGGTAACAGGCACCGAGCGCGGCTCACCCCAGGCAGGCGGTGCGGTATTCGAACCGGTCACCGGTATGCACGATCTGGTCTGGGTGTTTGATTTCAAGAGCCTGTACCCGAGCCTGATGCGAACCTTCAATATCGACCCGCTCGCCTATCTGGCGCCAGGTCAGGTGTCGGATCAGGACATCCAGCTTGTGACGGGCTGCGGTTTTCGCCGCGAGCCCGGCATCCTGCCGCGAATGCTTGATGATCTGTTCCCGGCGCGGGAGGCGGCTAAACAGGCCGGCGATGCAACAGCCTCCCAGGCGATCAAAATTCTGATGAATTCTTTCTACGGGGTGCTGGGAACATCTGCCTGCCGTTTCCACAATGCGGATATTGCCAATGCCATTACCGGCCAGGGCCGGTTCTTTCTGCACTGGACAAAAGACTGGTTTGAGGCACACGATTATCGGGTGCTCTATGGAGATACCGACAGCGTGTTTGTGTCGTCAGGCCAGCGGCGCGATAGTGTGCAGCAGCAGCGGTTGCTTGAGCTTGGCCAGGAACTGGCAGGCCGGATGACCCGGGAGCTGGCCGACTATATCCAGCAACGCTGGCAGCTCGACAGCCGTCTGGAGCTGGAATTTGAAAAACTCTATGCCCGCCTGTTTCTGCCTTCCGTTCGCCATGGTGCCGCCGGGGCGCGTAAGCGCTATGCGGGTTTACGGGTAGGCGGCGACGGGGTGGAGTTCGTCGGCATGGAGGTGGTGCGCCGGGACTGGACTGAACTGGCGAAAGTCATCCAGCGGGAATTGTATGCACGGCTGTTTAGTGGTCGGCCGGTGGATGAATATCTGCGCGAAGTCGTTCACCAGCTGCGGCGTGGCGAGCTGGACGAGCAGCTGGTCTACCGTAAAGGCTTGCGCAAGAGCCTGGAAAGCTACACAGCCAGTACGCCACCGCACGTGGTTGCCGCCCGCAAACTCGCGGGACCGCCGCCCAGAGTCATCGCCTACCTGATGACCACCGCTGGCCCTGAGCCGCTTGACGCTCTTGCCCACGAGCCGGATCGGGAGCACTACCTGGAAAAACAGGTGCAGCCGGTGGCGGAACCGGTTCTCGGCGCGCTGGGCCTGGACTTTGCGCAGGTGATTGGCGATGACCGGCAGCTGGGCCTGTTCTAGCGCCCAGATGTCGGAAAGAGGTTGGAAACAGGTCCCTGACAGGTCCCTGACAGGTCCCAGACAGGTCAAAACAGGCCTGCGACTGGCGCCGCAGACCTGTGCGTTGTTCAGATTCTGAACGCTCCTGACCGCAACAGGTGTGCCAGCTCTTCGCGCTGATCAGCGTCGAGCAGATCTGTCAGCTCCTGCATGGCCTTGGCGATTGCTGTCTGCAGATTGCGGGCGCTGTCGACCCTGGGTGCCAGCGCCTGCTGGAATCCATCCACCGAAATGGTGTCGCCGGTGACCATGGTCGCCACCTCAGAAACTGTCTTCTGTTCATCGAGCCGAGCCTGTTCCCGATCGATTTTCAGGCGCTCCAGGATTGCAGCCAGCGCTCGCTGCTGGCGTTCATCCAGGTCCAGTCGATAGCTCAGATAGCGCAACGGTCTGCGGGCGCCGAAACTGCCGCCGCGATGGCCGTGGCGATGTCGGGACTCGTGAAAGTTTGCCTGTTGCTGCGCTGCTGGCTCATCGCTCGGTGCGGTATAACCGGCAAAGGCATAGCGTTTCCAGCCACAGGGAAAAGTTTTGAATGATCGATAGGATCGATAGAAATGACGCATGATGTCGTCCTCCTCGGGGACCAGACAGAATGTCCGTCGCGATTCGGGGATCAACAGCAGCTGTGACACCCGATCGGTTGGTCCGTGGGGTTTAAACACCGGGGCTTTCGGTTGTCGAATCCACTGCTGAATCCGCAACCGCCTCCGGTGACGTTAACGCGTCGGCATTCAGCCTGACGCGACGACTACCCTAGCACTCCGATCTGCATCTGCCCAGCGCAGGCATATTGCCCATCAGCAGGCAGACCCAGACTGATTCTGTAGCACTATCCGGCAACGCTGTTGAGCAGCATGCCCGGTGCTGCGTCCATCGTTACCGCGCCACTCACACCCACAGCGAACAGCACCCCGACCAGCACTGCATTGATCTGGAGGAGCCGATCGCGCTGGTAGCCTTGCAAACGGCTCGCGGTACTGGGAGATTGGTCCGTCATGGGTTCATTAAGCTCTTTGGGCTCAAAGGGGACATCTCAATCGTGAAAGAACAAGTCGATCTGGCTCAGCAAGTCTACCAGCTGGTGGTGAATTTTCTGGTCACCTATTCCTTCCAGCTGCTCGGCGCAGTGCTGGTGGTCATTGCAGGCTACATTGTGGGTGGCTGGGTTTCCCGAGCGCTGCTGCGACTGCAGGAACGGCGGGATGTGGACGTCACGCTACGCCAGTTCATCGCCAGCACTGTGCGCCTGCTTGTTGTCGGGATGTTTCTGATTGTTGCCCTCAGTCAGCTGGGGGTTTCGATAACGCCGCTGATTGCGGCGATTGGTGGTCTGGCGGTCGGAGCGAGCTTCGCGATTCAGGGCCCGATCAGCAACTATGGCGCTGGTCTGGTCATTATCCTCACCCGGATGTTCAAGGTCGGTGACACCATTAAAGTGCTCGACTGTTCGGGCATTGTTGAAGAAATTGCTCTGGCAACCACAATATTGAGAACAGAAGACGGTGAGCGGATTGTGATCCCCAATCGGCAGATTGCCGGTGAGATTCATACCAACTCTTTTGCTTATCGGGTGGTGGAAGGCCAGGTGGGTATTTCGTACCAGGACGATCCTCTCAAGGCGATTGCGGCCATCAGCTCTGCAGTTACCGGTATCGACGGGGTACCTGAACAGCCTCAGCCTCAGGTAGGTATCGCCGGCTTCGGTGACTCTTCGGTCAACGTGGACTATCGATTCTGGGTGCCGACGGAGCGCTACTTCGAACTGCTGCATGCCGGCAACCTGGCGGTCTATCAGGCGCTGGCTGAAAACCACATCACGATCCCCTTCCCGCAACGCGAGGTGTCAATCACCCAGGTTGCTCAGAACCCCGCAGGCTGAGCTGTTGCTGTCGCTCCGCAACCTGGTCCTGAAGCCCGGCGGGACGCCGTTCAGCCATGACTTTGCCGGTAGTGCGATTACCGTAGTGGTCGGCCGCAACGCGTCGGGCAAAACAGCGCTCACTCGAATCATTGCCGGGCTGGAATCGCCTGTCGCAGGTGAGCTTCTACTCGATGATATTGACATCACCAGGCAGACGCCCGGTCAGCGCCCTGTTGCGTTGGTTACCCAGGCGTTCGTCAACTACCCGAATTGGACAGTTCGGGACAATCTGGCCTCGCCGATGCGAGCCGCACGGGTAGCAGCAGCTGAACGTGGCCGGCGGGTTGATCGTCTGGCTCGGCAGCTGGGTCTCCGAGAACTGCTCGATCGACTGCCGTCAGCCCTGTCCGGCGGCCAGCAGCAGCGGCTGGCTATTGGCCGGGCGCTGGCAAAAAACGCCAAGGTGCTGGTGATGGACGAGCCGTTAGTCAATCTGGATTACAAGCTACGTGAAACGTTGACTCTGGAGCTGCAGACTCTGCTGCATGAACAGTCGCTGACGGTGATCTACACCACTTCGGATTGCCGTGATGCGTTTGCGATGGGTGATGAGGTCCTGCTGCTGGCAGACTATGCCCCGCTCCAGAGTGGCAGACCCCTGCAGGTATATCAGTCGCCGGCTTCACCACTGGCGGCAGATCTGATGAGCGATCCGGGCACCAATCGCCATCAGTCCGGTGCTGCGCTGCAGCTGATTCGGCCCGAGCATCTGTACCTCGAAGCGAACGATCCACGCGATATCGCCTTTTCGGCAACTGTGTTGAGTCGGGAGACCAATGGCTCGGAGACCTTCCTGCACTGCGAAGTTGAGGGTGCCCACTGGGTTGCCAGGCTGGACGGACTGGTAGGTGTGTCTGAGGACCAGGCAGTTACCCTTTATGCGCCCGCTGACGCCATCATCGAATTTCCGGAGTCTGCTGTTAAGTCTTCAGGGGTGTCCGTTGGCTGAATTGTTACTAAGCAATCTCAGCCATAGCTATCCAGGCGCTGGTGCACCGACGCTGAGTGGCCTGAACCTTCGAGTTGCGTCCGGTGAAGCACACGCGCTGCTCGGCAGTTCAGGTGCCGGTAAATCAACTTTGCTCAATCTACTCTCCGGCCTGTTGCCTGCTTCACCCGGACAGTTGCTGCTGGGGGGACAGGATCTTGCTGATCAGCCACCGTCTTCGCGCGGAGTTGCTCAGGTATTCCAGTTTCCAGTGCTTTATGAGGCCATGAGTGTGCTTGGCAATCTGGCGTTTCCGCTGCGGGTCATGGGAATGTCGCGCCGGGACTGCCGCGCTCGGGCGCGGCAGATGGCTGAACAGCTGGAGATCGACCACCTGCTGGAGCGACGTCCGACGCGCCTGGGACTGTTCGAAAAGCAGCTGGTGGCAATTGGTAAAGCTCTCGTTCGCCCGGATCTGTCCCTGGTGCTGCTGGACGAACCGCTGACTGCTGCTGAACCGGCGCGTAAATGGCGACTGCGCCACACCTTGAAGTCTCTGCAGCGCGAATCCGGAGCGACCATGATCTATGTCACCCATGATCAGACTGAAGCTCTGACTTTCGCAGACAGAATCAGCGTGATGCACGAAGGTGGCATTCTGCAGACGGGTTCGCCTGAGCAGCTGATTAACGCCCCGACCCACGAACACGTGGGCTACTTTGTTGGAACGCCGGGCATGAACTTTCTCGATGCCCGCATAGAAAGCGATGTCTGCCTGGTGGGGGACGTGCCGTTCGGTAGTCTGGTGGTAAGTCCCGGTGTCTGCAGGATTGGCTTTCGACCGGAATGGGCAAAGCTTGCCGGCGCGCCTGCGCAGACGCACTCGGGCTCAGACTGGATCATTGCCGCAGATGTTATAAGCCAGCGGGTGCTTGGCACTCACCGCGGTGTGCCCTTCGGATTGGTTGATGCAACCGTTGCCGGTGCCAGGATTGTCACTCGACAGCCGCTCGACGAAGTTCCCTCGGGCCGAGCTCAGCTGCACCTTGATACGGTCCGCGCGTTTCGTCAGGGGTGGGTTGTTGATGCGTGACAATCGCGCCTGGCTGGGAGTGCTCCCGGTGCTGCTGATTGTTGCGTTCAGCGCGGTGATTCCGCTGATGACGGTTGTTAATTATTCGGTCCAGGACATCTTTGATGCCAACACCCGGATTTTTGTTGGTCTGGACTGGTATCGCGAGACGTTGCGCGATCCTCGATTGCAGAGCGCCCTGTTGCGTCAGATTCTATTCAGTTCGCTCATTCTGGCGCTGGAAATTCCGCTTGGCATCCTGGTGGCCAAGAGCCTGCCACGAGCGGGTCGTTCTGTGGGTCTGTGGTTGGTATTGCTGGCAATCCCGCTGCTGATTCCGTGGAATGTGGTAGGCACAATCTGGCAGCTGTTTGCCCGTCCTGACATTGGCCTGCTGGGTGCGACGCTGCAGAATCTGGGATTCGACTACAACTACACTGCCGGCACACTGGATGCCTGGCTGACGCTTCTGGCGATGGATGTCTGGCACTGGACATCGCTCGTTGCGCTGCTGGCGTTTGCCGGACTGACGGCGATTCCTGACGCTTACTACCAGGCTGCTCGACTGGATGGCGCCAGCCGCTGGCAGATTTTCCGTCATGTCGAGCTGCCGCGTCTGACTTCGGTGCTGACCATCGCGGTACTGCTGAGATTAATGGACAGCTTCATGATCTACACCGAGCCCTTTGTTCTGACTGGCGGTGGTCCCGGCAACAGCACCACGTTCCTGTCTCAATACCTCACCAGCATGGCTGTGGGTCAGTTTGATCTGGGTCCCGCTGCGGCATTCTCGGTTTTATATTTCCTGGTGGTGTTGCTGTTGTGCTGGCTGTTCTACACCAGCGTGATGCGCAATCGGGACGCTGATTAGCATGCGCACCCGCCCCCATTGGCTGCTGTATCTGTACTGTGTGTACCTGCTGGTACCTATTTACTGGCTGATTAATCTGTCGCTGCGGGACAACGCCGATATTCTCGGCAGCCTGTCGGCACTGCCTTCTGATCCGAGTTTTGCTAACTATCTGGAGATATTCTCCAATCCGGTGTGGTCGTCGGGTTTCATTAACTCGCTCAGCTATGTGGCGATTAATACGGTGATTTCACTGCTGGTGGCGCTGCCCGCCGCGTATGCGTTTTCCCGCTATCGTTTTGTCGGTGATCGGCATCTGTTCTTCTGGCTACTGAGTAACCGGATGGCACCGCCAGCCGTCTTCCTGCTGCCGTTTTTTCAGCTCTATTCGGCGATCGGACTGTTTGATACTCACCTTGCAGTAGCGCTTGCGCATTGTCTGTTCACGGTGCCGCTGGCGGTGTGGATTCTAGAAGGGTTCATGGCATCCATTCCGCGCTCCCTCGATGAAATGGCACGGATTGACGGCCACAGCCGGAGCTTTTTCTTTTTCCGGATCTTTCTGCCGGCCATTCGAGGTGGGATCGGGGTGACCGTGTTCTTCTGTTTCATGTTCAGCTGGGTAGAGCTGCTGCTGGCCCGCACGCTGACCGGCAGCAGTGCCAAACCCATTGTCGTGGTGATGACCCGCACTGTGTCAGCCTCCGGCGTGGACTGGGGTGTTCTGGCTGCCGCCGGGGTTCTGACCATTCTGCCTGGGCTGGCCGTCGTGTACTTTGTCCGGAATCATCTGGTGCGTGGCTTTGCGTTAGGGCGGGTCTAGTGGGCTGGATGGCGTGGACCCTGCCGACGGCGCTGTTCTTTGCAGCCATTGGTCTGGCTTTGGTGACGCTGACCGTGCTGGAGCTGGTCTGGCCGACTGCTGCCCGACGGGGGCTGCTACCCCTGTCGACCACACGAGGTGATCGCTTTTTCATCAGCCTGCTGGCCGCAGCCTTTGTGCATGTCGGATTTCTTGGCTTCAGCGACGGCCCGGTCTGGATTGCCAGCATCATCAGTTGCCTGCTGGCCATCAGCTTGATGCGCTGGGGTTAATCGGGGTTACATGCAACCATGAATCAACAGGGAGTTCTCATGCGCCGAACACTATTTGGTCTGTTCACCTGCAGCCTGCTGCTGGCAGGGTGTGGCCAGGACACGGGCCCTGGGGACTCGGCCGAATCCGCTGGGTTCAGCCCCGACGTTGATGCCTGGGCTGCCAGCTGGCTGGAGGAATTTCAGCCATCCAGCTTAAGCCAGGAGGAGCAGCTGGCGGAAATGCGCTGGTTCGCACAGGCGGCGGCGCCTTTTGCCGGCATGCAGATCAATGTGGTGTCTGAAACCCTGACCACCCATGAATATGAAGCCGAGGTACTGACCCGGGCTTTTGCCGAACTCACCGGCATCGAGGTTAACCACGATCTGATTCAGGAAGGCGACGTCATAGAAAAGCTGCAGACCCAGATGCAGTCGGGCCAGAACGTCTACGATGCATACGTTAACGACTCTGATCTGATTGGCACTCACGCCCGTTACGGTTATGTGGTTCCGCTTACGGACTTCATGGCTGGAGGGGGTGCCAGCGTGACTTCGCCGACCCTTGATCTGAATGATTTCATCGGCATCAGCTTTACCACCGGTCCGGACGGCAAAATCTATCAGCTGCCCGATCAGCAGTTCGCCAATCTCTACTGGTTTCGTTACGACTGGTTTGCGCGCCAGGATCTGAAAACCGCTTTCAAAGAGCGCTATGGCTACGAGCTCGGCGTGCCGGTGAACTGGTCGGCCTATGAAGACATCGCCGAGTTCTTCTCTGAGCACGTTCAGGAAATTGACGGCCAGCGGGTATACGGCCATATGGATTACGGCAAAAAGGACCCGTCTCTGGGCTGGCGTTTCACCGACGCCTGGCTGTCCATGGCCGGCGCTGGGGATGCTGGACTGCCCAACGGCTCGCCGGTAGATGAATGGGGGATCCGGGTGGATGGCTGCAGACCGGTCGGGTCCAGCATGGCAAGAGGTGGTGCGACCAATGGTCCGGCAGCCGTATATGCACTCGGGCGCTACATTGACTGGCTCAAGCGCTTTGCTCCGCCCGAGGCCTCCGGCATGACTTTTTCAGAAGCTGGACCGGTACCGGCCCAGGGCCATATTGCCCAGCAGATCTTCTGGTACACGACTTTTACCGCGGACATGATCCAGCCGGGTCTGGCGGTGGTGAACGCTGATGGCACGCCGAAGTGGCGGATGGCGCCCTCCCCGCATGGGCCTTACTGGTCAAAAGGCATGAAACTTGGCTATCAGGACACAGGTTCCTGGACACTGCTCAACAGTACTCCGCTTGCCCGACAACAGGCCGCCTGGCTGTATGCACAGTTTGTGACGGCTAAAACTCTATCGCTTAAGAAGACGCTGGTGGGACTCACACCAATACGGGAGTCTGACCTGAACTCTCAGGCGATGACCGACATGGCGCCCCAGCTGGGCGGGCTGGTCGAATTCTATCGATCGCCTGCGCGTACGGCCTGGACGCCGACGGGCACTAATGTCCCGGATTATCCGAAGCTTGCGCAGCTGTGGTGGCCGAATGTTGCGAATGCAGTGAGCGGTTCGGTCACTCCTCAGGAAGCGATGGATTCCCTGGCGCAGCAGCAGGAGCGGGTAATGGAACGGCTGCAGAGAGCCAATGTGCAGGGAGAGTGCGGGCCAATGCTCAATGATGAGGAGGATCCGCAGGTCTGGCTGGCGAGACCCGGTGCGCCGAAACCGAAACTGGCGCAGGAGAAGCCGCCAGGTGAGACCGTACCCTACGACCGGCTGATCGAAGCCTGGCGTGAAGGCCGCGCCTATTGACTGAGCGGGTCAGTGAGCATTCACTCATAGTGCGAGCATCAGAGGGCCTGAGACATTTACCTCGGCCAAAAAAAAGAGGCCACCGAATGGGTGGCCTCTTGGTTTCGTGACAACAGACGGAGGGGTTTGCCCGTCGTCAGCGAACTGGGAACGGTCAGGACTATTGCTGAGCAACCTGGACCCGAACAGTTGCACGCTCAATGGTGTAGCGGCCGGTGTTGCTGGTCTGACTCAGCAGCTTGACGCCATTGGTGCTGGTGTCGCAGGAAATGCGAACCGCGATACGCTCACCCGACTGCCAGGCAGAGCCGTTGACATAGTAAATGTTCCTGTCGGCTTCTTCGTTCAGGTAGTAATTGCGGGACAGCTGAAGACCGTTGAAGTCAGGTGCAGCAGCTTCCACACAGGCATTGTAGCCACGCATCTCTGAAGAGCTGGAGAGTTTTGCCTGAGCGGTCACGGCGACAACAGAAGCGGCGGCAGCGGTGAAGATTAGGGCGGTTTTGATTGAGCTTTTCATGATTAGGTCCTTGCGATGAGGGGTGCGCGATAGTGTTACCTAAGGTAACAGTAAGCCCTTGACCTGGGAATTAATGTAACGTAGAACAACGTTCTCAGATTTATTCAGGCCCTTTGACCAGGTTTTGAGGCGGGATTAATTATCCCGTCTGTCCAGGAGTGGACTCTGGTACTCCACAGGAGGTAGTAGTGACGAGCGCTGGACTGGACGTGGACTGGAATCTGGTTCGAACCTTCGTCTCTGTGAGTGAAACCGGAAGCCTCGCCGCAGCCGCCCGTCAGCTGGGGTTTGCCCATCCGACGGTTGCCCGGCACATTCAACAGCTCGAATCTCAGCTTGGCCTGCCACTGTTCGAACGAACGGCCAGCGGCCTCAAAGCCAACGACGCCGGAGAGCGGCTGGCGGTGGTTGCCACCCGCATGCGCAAAGATG
>Ga0316193_10001290_pt1 | contig 16746 bp, 17 predicted proteins | sample MerIslsedime2_MG_FD_207735 | JGI IMG/M metagenome (GOLD analysis project Ga0316193, IMG submission 207735) | Coastal sediment microbial communities from Maine, United States - Merrow Island sediment 2 | ecosystem: Environmental > Aquatic > Marine > Coastal > Sediment | place: USA: Maine... | reverse complement strand
TATTGCTGCAACGTCCCTTGCCATGACACCGGCATGGCCAAGACTAATGTATCGAGCGGGGGGTGGTCGAAGCCTTCCCCGACGAGTCTTCGCCCGGTTGCGAGCAGGATCCGCGGCGAGTCAGGCGTCAGCGCATCGATTTCGGTGGCCAGATTCGCACGCTGCTTTTTCGACATGCGCCCATGCAACACGAAGGGTTCCAGACTGTGTTCCTCCAGCGAGCGCCTGATGCTTTCGAGATGATCGGTGCGTTCGGTCAGCACCAGTACCTTGCGACCCTCTTTGACGGCGCGTTGCGTCTCATCAGTTATTGCGGCCGTGCGTTCTTGGTCCTCAGCCAAGGTCCGAAATATGTCCTGAATCCTGGTGTCGTCTGGTATTGGCGCTGGTTGGGAGAGGGTTCGTGGAACGACCTCGAGATCATGCGGTGCACTGGCCGGCGGTGCCGCGGTATATCGAATCGGCCCACATTGCATGAAGATGATTGGCTGTTGCCCATCCCTTCGGATCGGTGTTGCAGTGAGTCCGAGGATGTTCGTCCCGGAACACTCAAGCGGCAGGGTTTGCCAATTCGCTGAGCTTCTCCAGCGTATCGGGACACTTCCTCACCATTAGAATCAACGCAGCGGCCTGCGCATTGGGCCGCGCGCGCCCTCGCTTCCAGAGTCGGAACATGCTCGTCGCCGAGATCAGCTATCTCCAGAAGGACTTCGGTCGAAGCCTGGTCAGCTCGGACCCGGCCCGGTTCACCAAGACGGTGGCCGACAAGACGTATTACGTCCTGTTCGAGGCAACACGATGCGCCTATTTCGTGCGGTGGATTGGTGCACCGACGAAGCCGAGCGAGACCGGTCTGCGGGCGCGAATGCACGCGATGTTCCAACCGATCGCCGCGTACGTCCTGACAGCCATGCAGGTGACACAGGTGTTCTCGGTGCGCCTCGCCATCCTCGTGCTCGCGCTGCCGGTCTTAGGACTGTTCAGCCTGGTGGCCATCGTCGACGGTTTAGTGAAGCGCGACCTTCGAGCGGCGAAGCCGCCTTCGAACTCAGCCTTCAGTCCTTTGATAACAGTGCGGCAACACTCGAAGCTGCGCTGTACGAGGCGGCTACAAGCGCTCTGGCCACAACCTGGCGCTGTGCCGTACCGTCAGGATATAGACTGCGTCAGTAACTTCGTAAGCCACGATGTACGATTCGTGAACTACCAGTTCACGAGTGCCTTCAACCCGGCCAGGGCGGCCTGCGTACGGATTGGCGGGTAGTACAGCATCAACCGAAGACAGGATTTCCTCACCCAGATCCAATGCAGCAGTTGGGTTGTCAGCGGCGATGTACTCGATGATTGCTTCCAGTTCGCGCATTGAGTGCGCTGACCAGCGGAGCTTCACGAGTCGGATTTGCTAGCGGATCTCTCGGCGACGAATTCGTTCAGTCGGGCCCGTACTTCGTCGGTTTCGTATACGCGACCTTCCGCCACATCGGCCATGCCTTGGCGCACAGAATTGATAAAGGCTTCTTCCTCACTCAGGTAGCGCTCAATGGCTTCATTGGCCAAGAATGACTTGGAACGGCGGGTAAGGGTTGCCAGCTCTTCCAGTCGCTTCGAGGTTTCGGGCTTGGTGTGAACTGAGATAACTGATCGGTTGGCCATGTCGGGCTTGCCCATGTGGTTCATATGTATACATACTACTACACGAGGTGAATACTGCAACTGGGTGGGTTGGGTTCCGGTTTGAGGTGCTTTGCTTGGAGACAGGTTTGGCTGATTACAACCCCGACTCACTCTGAACAGACCCCGCCAAGTACCTCAGACTACTCGATGCTGACGGCGATAGCTCGATGCAAGAACACCAGTTGCGTTGGTGACTGAGATTCCCCGAACGCGGTTCGTAACTTATTGGTTTTAAGAAAGAATAAGGCCGTGATATATCACGGCCTATCTGGAGTTAACTGGTGGAGGCGGCGGGAATCGAACCCGCGTCCGTGAACACTCCGCCATCGGCTCTACATGCTTAGCCCGGTCTACTGTTGTTTAACCGACTCCTTCCCGACGGGCAGGGCAGTCGACGGCGATCCTGTAGGGTTTTAGCGACTTGGCGCCAGGCGCACCGCATCGCGATCTCGTGTACTTATTACACTCGATCAAGTACCCACGAGCAGGTTCAGGACCGAATGCCAGCCGGTCTTAAGCGGCTAGGGCGTAGTTGTCGTCGTTGGCAACTATGCTATTCGCAGCAGGTTTAACGAGAACAGCTACATCCTCGGCATGCACCTCAGGTTTCATCATCCACGTCGAAGCCATGTCGCCCCCTTACGTGTGCTGAGTCTGGCAGTATATCGGTCCGGAAGTTCCCTGTCATCGTGCCCGCAGAACTCGGGCCTTGTCGCGCTGCCAGTCCCGATCCTTCTCGGTGGCCCGCTTGTCGTAGTCCTTTTTGCCCTTGGCCAAGCCGATCTTGAGCTTAGCGTTGCCTCGGATCCAGTACATGGACAGAGGAACAAGGGTGAAGCCTTTCCGTTCCACCGCACCTATGAGCTTGCTGAGCTCGCCCTTGTGCAGCAACAGCTTGCGGGTGCGGGTCGGATCGGTCTTGATGTGGGTGGATGCCGAGGTCAGGGGTGAGATGTGCGCTCCGAACAGAAATGCTTCACCGCTCTTGATCAGAACGTAGCTCTCCTTGAGCTGAATCCGCCCGGCGCGCAGGCTCTTGACTTCCCAACCCTGGAGCGAGATGCCGGCCTCGTAGTCCTCCTGGATAAAGAAATCGTGCCGTGCCTTTTTGTTGACGGCGATGGTGTTGTCGGGTTGTTTGGGTTTCTTGCTGGCCATGGCGGGCGATTATAGGACAAGCAGCCCGCTTGGGTGTTGGCATTTTCCGTTGCAGATTCGCCAAACGCGACCTTGAGGCCGATCCAGGATTTCACCACAATGCCCAATTCTGCTCCCGTCGAAGTGTCTGGATGAGTCCGCCGTCACCTCCAACCCGACAACAGTGGTCGTCGCAATCCGCATTCGTTCTGGCTGCCGCTGGCGCCGCGGTGGGCTTGGGCAATTTCTGGCGGTTTCCCCATCTTGTCCATGAACATGGCGGCGGCGCGTTCCTGGTGATTTTTCTTGTGTGTCTGCTCGTGGTCGGCTGGCCACTGTTGATCGCCGAAACGGCATTTGGCCGACGAACCCGCCGGAACCCGGTCGATGCGCTGGATGAACTGGCGCGGACGGAGGGGCGTTCTCCAAACTGGCGTTTTGTTGGCGGGCTCGGGCTGATAACCGGGTTCGTCATACTCTCTTATTACGGTGTGGTTGCGGGCTGGGTGCTGGCCTATGCCGTCAGAAGCGCAGTCGGAGTGTTCGATCGGGTCACCGAGGACGGCGCCGGATATATTTTTTCAGAGTTGCTGGCGGACCCGGAACGGTTGCTCGCCTGGCATTCGGTGTTTTTGGGATTTACCGCCGTGGTGGTGATGCGCGGCGTCAGGCGTGGCGTGGAGCAGGCCGTCCGTGTGTTGATGCCCCTGCTGTTTTTTCTGTTGATGATACTGGTCGCTTACGCTGCGACCCGCGACGGCTTCCAAACGGCTGTACGGGAATTGTTCATGCCGGTATGGGCCGACGTCGACGGCAGCTCGTTTTTGGCTGCTCTCGGCCAGGCGTTTTTCACCCTGGGCGTCGGAACCGGGTCGTTGCTGATATACGGTTCATATCTGCCCAAGGGCACATCTTTGATCCGTCCCTGCGCGAGTGTGCTTGCGATCGACTTTCTTGTAGGGATTTTGATTGGATTGGTGATCTACACCGTCGTGGTGGACCAGGATCTGGAATCGGTCCAAGGTCCGCGGTTGCTGTTCGAAACCCTACCGGTCGCCTTTGGGCAGGTGCCTGGGGGGCGTTGGCTGCTGAGCGCACTCTGGCTGGTGTTGGCCTGTGCGGCCTGGACCTCGGCCATCGCACTCACAGAACCCTTGGTGGCCTGGGTCCAGCAAAGGTGGGGGGTTCGCCGGCCGAGCGCCGGTGTGCTGGTGCTGGGCGGCGCTTGGCTTCTGGGCGACATCAGTGTGGTGTCGCTCAACCTATGGTCCGATATTTCCGTGTTCGGCATGTCTTGGTTCCGGTTTTTTGACCAGTTGGCGGCTAACACAATGCTGCCACTGAGTGGCCTGTTGATCGCAGTGTTTGGCGCCTGGATACTTTCCCGGGACATGACCCGATTGGAGCTGGGTCTGGGACGTCCCGGGTTTGCCGTATGGTGGTTCACCCTGCGCTATCTCACCACCGGTCTGATGATTGTTGTTTTGCTCGATTGCAGTGGCGCACTGTCATACCTGAAGCGCTTCTTTCTGGGGTTTTGATTCAACATGCCGAGCGTAAAACGCAGCGCGCTGGTGCCCTTTTCGGCGGCACAGATGTATGCATTGGTTAACGAAATCGAGTCCTATCCTCAGTTTCTGCCCTGGTGCCGCAGCACCCACATACTGCACCGAAACGACGATGAGGTGAGAGCCACCATCGAGATGCAAAAGGGCGCATTGCACAAGTCGTTTACCACCATCAACCGACTCCAGCCCGGGAAGATGATGGAGGTCAGTCTGGTGGAAGGGCCGTTTCGGAAACTCGATGGATTCTGGCGTTTCGAAGCCCTGCGGGCGGATGCCAGCAAGGTTTCTTTGGATCTGGATTTCGAACTTGCCGGTCCCGTGGTCAGTCGGGTGGTGGGACCCATCTTTCACCAGATCGCGAACTCCCTGGTGGATGCCTTCTGCAAACGCGCGGTGGAAGTCTATGGACGCGGATGAGACCATCCCGGTGGAAGTGGCGTATGCCACACCGGCGCAGCAATTGATTCTGAATCTGGACGTCCCAGTCGGCGCCTGCATCGAGGACGCGATCCGACAGTCCGGCATTCTGCAGCGCTTTCCGGAGATCGACTTGGGCCGCGCCGCTCGAGTAGGGGTGTTTGGCAAACTCGCCAAGCTCACATCGCCCCTGCGTGCGGGCGATCGAGTCGAGATCTATCGCCCACTGATCGCCGACCCAAAGGAGGTGCGCCGGCAGCGTGCGGCTGAGGGTAAACGGATGGGGAAGGGCGGTGGAAAGTCCGGCGGTAATGAAGGCGCTAGTGTAGTGTCTCCCAAATAACTTGATGGTTGAGCTTAGGCATCGTGGTTCCTGACAAGGCGCGGTGAGGAGGAATAGCCAGCGCTATTGCGACGATCCGCAACGCCGTCAGGGAGCGCGAGGGCCAGCGCAGGTGTTGAGTTATTTTGGGAGACACTACACTAGCGGTTGAGCTCTTCCATTACCCGTGTGACCCGCCTCGTTCGCTCGGCCTCTGCCTCTGAGGCGGCGATCATGGGCTCGGCCGCAGCAGGTTCCAGCTGTCCCTCGATGAGGGCGAGAGCGTCGCCGTCAAAAAAGAGGGCCACGTGACGTTGCACCCGTGGGTTGTAACCCTCTTTTATACTGTAGACATAGTCCCATCGCTGCAGATGGAAGGGATCTGCCAGCAACGGGGTACCCATCACAAACTGCACCTGACGTTTGGTCATGCCCAGCTCAAGCAGATCAATCTGCTCCTGCTCGATCACGTTGCCCTGGTTGATGTCCACACGATGAGGCCGGAACAGGCTGCAGCCACCGGCCAGGGCCAAACTGAGAATCAGAATCGTAATCCGTTGCATTTGATGGGTGCTGGGGCTTCATCTACACTGGCGCGCATCATATCCGAACCATCCTCAGCGTGCATCGATTCGAGAAGGAGATGTTTGTGAGCCTCGGCGCCAAGGACCTGAAGAAGGTCGGACTCAAGGTGACCCTGCCGCGGATGAAGATACTGAATCTTCTGGCTGCGCAGGCCGATAGCCACCTCAGCGCCGAAGACGTCTACAAATGCCTCTTGGAGTCCGGCGAGGAAATCGGCCTGGCCACGGTCTACCGCGTCCTGACTCAGTTTGAGGCCGCCGGGCTGGTCAAGCGTCACCATTTTGAAGGCCCGCAGTCGGTGTTCGAACTCGACGAAGGCACCCACCACGATCATCTTGTCTGTGCCAATTGCGGCGAGATTGTGGAGTTCTACGACGAAATCATCGAGGAGCGGCAGCGGGCAATCTCCAGGGAACTGGGCTTTGAGCTGCAGGAGCACTCAATGATTCTCTATGCTGAGTGCCGTCGACCGAACTGCCCGAAGCGGTCCACCGGCAATTCCTGATCAGATCGGTTCACGCTCAGCCATCACAGGCCCGTTCGATCATTTCCTGCGCGTGCTTCAGCGTCTGTTTGGTTACCTCGACACCCCCGAGCATGCGGGCCACTTCCTGAACCCGTCGCGCCGCATCCAGGGTCGCAATGGCGATCCGGGTGCTCTCTGCGTCGCTGGATTTGCTCACGACCAGGTGTTCGTGGGCCTGGGCCGCGACCTGTGGCAGATGGGTTACACACAGAACCTGATTCACCGACCCCAATTCACGCAACAGGCGACCCACAACTTCGGCGGTGCCGCCGCCAATTCCGGTATCCACCTCGTCGAAGATCAGGGTCGGGACCCGGGCGGCATTCGCGGTGATCACCTGAATGGCCAGACTGATCCGCGATAGCTCGCCGCCGGAAGCGACTTTGCTCAGGGGCTTGAGAGGCTGCCCGGGATTTGCACTGACGCTGAATTCCACTGTATCCAGACCGTGGGGTGTGGGCCCGGCGGTTTCGTCCGTCAGCACGTCTACGTGAAATTGCCCCCCGTCCATACCAAGACGCTGCATGGACTCAGTGACCGCCCCGGACAGGGTTCTCGCGGCGGCCTGTCGGGCGGCCGAGAGGGTTGAGGCAACCTCTCGGTAGCGGTGTTCGGCCGCATCCCGTTCGGCCTGAAGCGCCTCGACGTGCTGGTCGGCGCCGTCGAGTTCGTCCAGCTCCCGGGCCAGGCGCTGAGCCTGTTCGGGCAACGCCCGCGGTGCAAGCTGGTGTTTCCTGGCCATGGCATGCAGCGCACCAATGCGGGTATCCAGCCACTGCAGGCGTGCCGGGTCCAGTTCCACCTGGGCGACATAGCGCTGCAACTCGTCCGCAGCCTCTTGCATCTGGATGGCAGCGCTGCTCAATAGCTCGGTGACAGGATTCAGACCGGAGTCGATTTCCGCAAGCCCCTCAATCTCCACTAAGGCGCGACGCGCGAGTTGATAGGCGGACTGATGCTCGTCGTCGTACAGATTGGACAGGGCGGATTGGCTGCCCTCCAGCAGACGCCCGGCGTGTGCCAGCTTTGCGTGCTCTTCGTCGAGGCTGTCGGATTCACCCTCGACCAGATCCAAGGCCACCAGTTCGGCGACCTGAAATCTGAGCAGTTCCAGACGATCCTGTCGTTCGTTGCCAGCAATGCTCAACTGTTCGAGGCGACGGCTCAACTCTCGCCATTTGTCATAGGCCTGGGTCAGCACGGCCCGCGCATCGGCGTTGGCGCCAAAATCATCCAGCACGCGACGCTGGTGTTCACGCCCAAGCAGTGATTGGTGCTCGTGCTGGCCGTGGATCTCCACCAACCAGTCCCCCAAGGTCCGCACCTGTTGCAGGGGCAGTGGGGCACCGTTGACATAGGCGCGTGACCGTCCTTCGCGCCCGATGACCCTTCGCAGCACGCATTCCCCGTCCTGGTCCAGATCCTGGGCTGCAAGCCAGTTTCGAGCTTCGGGGATATGGGTCAAATCGAAGCTGGCGCTGATATCGGCCCGCTCGCACCCGTGACGCACCACCGTGCTGTCGGCCCGGGCACCCAAGGCCAAACCCAGTGCGTCCACAAGAATGGATTTTCCGGCGCCGGTTTCCCCGGTGAGGGCGGTCATACCGTCCCCACACTCCAGTTCCAGGCGCTCGGCGATGGCAAAGTCGCGAATGCAGATATGAGTCAGCATGACGCTCAGGTGGGATGCACGCCCCAACCCAGCTTGGCCCGCAAAACCTCAAAGTAGTCGTGGTTAACGGGCTGCAGCAGTTGCAGCTTGTTTTCCTTGGAACGAATTACCACGCGGTCACCCGGCTCCATGCTCAGCACGACCTGCCCGTCACAGATTACAGGCGTGTGGTCCGAGTGCCAGCCGGTGACCAGAATTTCGATCTCTCCGGCGGCGTCGACCACAATGGGGCGATTGGTGAGGGTATGGGGACAGATCGGCAGCAACACCAGGCAGTCCAGAGAGGGATGGACGATGGGCCCGCCGCAGGACAGATTGTAGGCCGTGGAGCCGGTGGGGGTGGAGATGATGAGGCCATCAGAACGGTAGGTGTTGATAAAATCGCCGTTCAGGTAGGTCTGCATTTCAATGATGCGCGCCACATCGTGCTTGTGCACCACCACGTCATTGAGCGCATCGGATTCGGCAATCACAACGCCGTCGCGCACCACACGGGCGGTCAACAGGCAGCGGCGCTCCTCCTGGTAGCGGCCACACAGAATCTCTTCCAATCGCTGGGTCATGTCGGCGGGGGAGACATCCACCAGAAAGCCAAGGCGGCCCTGGTTGACCCCGAGCAGGGGTACGCCATTGTCCACCAGCGAGCGGGCTGCATCCAACAGGGTGCCGTCACCGCCCACGACGATGGCGAGATCGGATTCGCGGCCAAGTTTGTCGCGGCTTGCAAGTTCAGCGCTGGGATGCCCTTTCAAGGCGTTGGCGGATTTTTCATCCACCAACACCCGCAGCCGCCGGCGATGCAGAAAAGTGGCGAGATGGGTCAGCGTGTCGGTGACTCGTGGATCACCGTACTTGCCGAGCAGTCCAATGGTCTGAAATTTATATTCCATATTTCACTTCGTTCGGGCGCGGCCCACGTTAGCATGGGCCAGCGCGCTCAGTCACCAAGCCGGCGCGGCTCGGATTGCTTGCTTGACAGACCTTTGATTGTCCTGAAGACTCAAGCTTTGGCACTCAATAACTGAGAGTGCCAAAGCATAAATGTCTGATATTTATCATAAATAATAAGGCATTCCCAAGGGGTAACGATACCCGATGAGAGAGTATGACCTCAGCGACCGCGCCCAGCACCTGCTCAAAGCGCTGGTGGAGCGCTACATCCGCGACGGTCACCCCGTGGGGTCGCGCGCCCTGACACGGGAGTCCGGCCTGTCCTTGAGCGCCGCCACCATTCGCAACGTGATGGCAGACCTGGAAGACCTGGGTTTGCTGGTCTCGCCCCACACGTCGGCCGGGCGGGTTCCGACGGTGGAGGGGTATCGGTTTTTCATCGACACCCTGCTGACGTTGGAGTCGCTCGCAGATGAGGAGGTGGAGCAGGTCGAGCGCCGCATCCTGGAGGCTGCCCAGGACGACACCGAAGGGCTCATGAAGCAGGCTTCCGGCGTCTTGTCCCAGCTAACCCACTTGGCTGGCATCGTCATGGTGCCCGACGAAAATGCCCGAACGCTGCGGCAGATCGAGTTTCTGCCCTTGTCCGAACAGCGTGTGCTGGTCATTCTCGTAGTGAATGAACGGGAGGTGCAGAACCGGGTCATCCAGGTGGACCGGACTTTCTCGGCAACGGAGCTGCAACAAATCGGCAACTTTCTCACCGCCGAGTTCGCCGGTGTGGCCCTGGTCGATATCCGTGAGCAGTTGTCCCGGCAGCTGGAAACTGACGAGGGCGCATTTCGTGACCTTCTGGAGTTGGCGGCACAGTTGGCCGAGCACACGTTCCAGAGCACCAAAGTGGAAAAGGACTACGTGGTTGCGGGCGAAACCAACCTGATGGATTTCGAGGAAATGGCGGATGTGAGCCGGTTGCGGGACATGTTCGACATGTTGGCTCAGAAACGGGACGTCCTGGGGCTGTTGGACAAGTGTTTGGGGGTGGACGGGCTTCAGATCTTTATCGGACATGAATCCGGCAACGACGTACTCGACGATTGCAGCGTCATCACCGCGCCCTACACCCGTGATGGGCAGATCATCGGCGTGCTCGGTGTCATTGGTCCGACCCGCATGCCCTATGATCGGGTCATTCCGATCGTGGACGTCACGGCGCGCTTGCTTGGCGCCGCCTTGAAAACGCCACGCTGAATCCCCACCTCTCGAACATCATCGGGCGGCCAGCGAAGCAGCAGGGTTGGCCTGTATATAGAACTTGAGCTATGGGTAACAGATTCTGGAGGGGCCGTATGGCAACTGATGCTAAGGAATCCGCGATCGATTCCGGGGTAACACCGGATATCGAAGACGAAGGCACGATGACAGCTGAGGATCCACACGATACGGCCCTGACGCAACCGGACGAAGTGTCGGAATTGCGGGCCCAGCTTGATCAGGCCAAAAGCAAGGCCGAAGAGAACTGGGATCAATTTGTGCGCGCGAAAGCGGAAATCGAGAACGTTCGCCGCCGTGCGGAGCGCGATGTACAGAATGCCCACAAGTTTGCAGTGGAGAAACTCGTCGGCGAGCTGCTGCCGGTGCGCGACAGTCTGGAGATGGGCATCGCGGCGGCGCGGGATGAGGAGGCGAGTCTCGACAAGTTGCTGGAGGGAAGCGATCTCACTCTGAAAATGCTCAGCGGTGTGCTGATCAAATTTGGAGTCGAGGTCCTGGACCCCGTCGGCGAGCGATTCAACCCCGAGTTCCACGAGGCGATCGCCATGCAGCCCGGCGGAGACGCCGAGCCCAATTCCGTGTTGCAGGTGATTCAGAAAGGCTACCGCCTGCACGATCGTGTGGTCAGGCCGGCCATGGTGATCGTGGCCCAGGGCGGCTGAGCCGAGGACCTTGAAATCGGAGTTCGCGCCCCAATCTAGGGGTGCAGAGCGCATTTTTGCAGTTTCTGAGCCCAACTAAAGCGGGTTCAAGCATTGGAGAGTCACACAATGGGGAAGATCATCGGAATCGACCTGGGTACCACCAACTCCTGCGTAGCGATCATGGAGGGGGACAAACCCAAGGTCATTGAGAATAGCGAGGGTGATCGAACCACTCCCTCGATCGTTGCTTTTGCGGAAGACGGTGAGGTGTTGGTGGGGCAACCCGCGAAGCGCCAGGCGGTGACCAACCCCGAGAACACCGTATATGCGGTAAAGAGACTGATCGGCCGCCGATTTGACGAGCCGGAGGTGCAGAAGGACATCGATCTGGTGCCCTATAAAATCGTCAAGGCAGACAACGGTGATGCCTGGGTCGAAGTGCGCGGCAAGAAAATGGCCTCGCCAGAGGTGTCGGCGCGGGTGCTCATGAAGATGAGGAAAACCGCCGAGGACTACCTGGGCGAGCCGGTCACCGAAGCGGTGATCACAGTGCCCGCGTATTTCAACGACTCCCAGCGACAGGCGACCAAGGATGCGGGTCGGATCGCCGGGCTCGAGGTCAAGCGGATCATCAACGAGCCCACCGCTGCGGCGCTGGCCTACGGTCTGGACAAGAAGTCTGGTGACCGGAAGATTGCGGTCTATGACCTGGGCGGCGGCACATTCGATGTGTCCATCATCGAGATTGCCGAGGTCGACGGCGAGCACCAGTTTGAGGTGTTGTCCACCAATGGTGACACCTTCCTGGGTGGAGAGGATTTCGACAAGCGTGTCATCGACTATCTGGCACAGGAATTCAAGAAAGACTCGGGTATGGATCTGCGTGGCGATCCGTTGGCGATGCAGCGCCTGAAGGAGGCGGCGGAGAAAGCCAAGATCGAGCTGTCCTCGACCCAGCAGACGGAAGTCAATCTTCCCTACGTGACGGCCGATGCCAGCGGTCCCAAGCACATGAATATCAAACTGAGCCGCGCCAAGCTGGAATCGCTGGTGGAGGATCTGGTCAACCAGACGGTTGAGCCCTGCCGCATCGCTTTGAAAGATGCCGGCCTCAGCGGATCGGATATCGGCGATGTCATCCTGGTTGGTGGTCAGACCCGCATGCCCAAGGTGCAGGAGGCGGTGAAGGAAATCTTCAGCCAGGACCCGCGTAAAGACGTCAACCCAGACGAGGCGGTGGCCGTGGGCGCCGCGATTCAGGGCGGCGTTCTGGGCGGAGAGGTCAAAGACGTTCTGCTGCTGGATGTGACGCCGCTCTCGCTCGGAATTGAGACGCTGGGTGGCGTCATGACCAAGCTGATCGAGAAGAACACCACCATACCGACCAAAGCCAATCAGGTGTTTTCCACCGCGGACGACAGTCAGACGGCGGTGACGGTGCATGTGCTTCAGGGTGAACGTGAGGTTGCTTCGGGCAATAAGTCATTGGGTCGTTTCGACCTCAGTGACATCCCGCCCGCGCCCAGGGGTGTGCCGCAGATCGAAGTCAACTTCGACATTGATGCCAACGGTATTCTCAATGTGTCGGCCAAGGACAAGGCCACCGGTAAGGAACAGTCGATTGTCATCAAGGCCTCCAGTGGCCTCAATGACGCCGAGATCGACCGCATGGTCAAGGACGCCGAAGCCCATGCCGAGGATGACCGTAAGCTGAGGGAGTTGGTGGATGCCCGCAATCAGGCGGAAAACCTGGTCCACTCGGCGGAGAAAACCGTCAAGGAACTGGGTGAGAAAGTCACCGCTGATGAAAAGACTCAGGTCGAGACGGCGATTTCGGAGCTGCGTGAAGCCATGAAGGGCGAGGACAAGGAAGCCATCGAGCGCAAGAGTGAGGCGCTGGCCGAGGTCTCCGGCAAGCTGGCCACCCGGGTCTACGAGCAGCAGGCGCAGCAGGATGCCGCTGGGGCGCCGGATGCGGCTCAGGAGACGGCCGACACCGGCGCCGGTGCAGAAGACGTGGTCGATGCCGAGTTCGAGGAAGTCAAGGACGACAACAAATAGGGCGACGAAAGCGCCCAATCACCGGGGCTGACGGCATGCCCCGGCCTTTGTTTAGATAGAGAGCTGCGGGTCCGGCGCTTCCGACAGGGTGGCGCCGGACCCGTTGATGTATCCAATGTCCGTGATCGACAGGCACCATGGCACAGCGTGATTTTTACGAGGTTTTGGGCGTTGCCAAGAACGCCAGCGATGCCGAGCTGAAAAAGGCTTATCGGCGACTGGCGATGAAGCACCATCCCGATCGCAATCCGGGGGACAGCGAGTCCGAGCATCAGTTCAAGGAGGCTAAACAGGCCTACGAGGTGCTGAGCGACCCCCAGAAGCGCGCGGCCTACGACCAATTCGGTCATGCCGGCGTGGACGCGGCCGGCGGCGGCCCGGGCGGGTTTAGCGGTGCCGGTGGTCCCAGTTTCAGTGATATTTTTGGCGATGTGTTTGGCGACATATTCGGCGGTCGGGGCGGTAGCCAGAGCTACCGCGGCGCGGATTTGCGCTACAACCTGGATCTCTCCCTTGAAGAAGCGGTGTTCGGCACCAGCGTCAAGATTCGGGTGCCGGCGCTGGAGCAGTGCGAGACCTGCAAAGGCAGCGGCGCCAAGCCGGGCACCACGCCCAGCAGCTGTTCCACCTGTGGCGGCCGCGGACAGGTGCGGATGCAACAGGGACTGTTCTCGATACAGCAGACCTGTCCGCGCTGTCACGGTCGCGGCAGCGTCATAGAGGATCCCTGCGGCACGTGTAAAGGTCAGGGCCGGGTCGAGCGCAGCAAGACGCTGTCGGTCAAGGTGCCACCGGGCGTCGATACCGGCGACCGCATCCGTCTGGCCAACGAGGGTGAAGGCGGGGAGGCCGGCGGTCCCCCGGGCGATCTGTACGTGCAGATCCGGGTCAAGCCGCACGCCATATTCACCCGCGAGGACAGCGACCTGTTCTGTGAGGTCCCGATCTCGTTCGCCACGGCAGCCCTCAGTGGTGAGCTGGAAGTGCCGACCCTCGACGGCAAACTCTCCCTCAAGATTCCGGCCGAAACCCAAACCGGCAAAGTGTTTCGAATGCGCGGCAAGGGTGTGAAACCGGTGCGGGGCGGAACCGCTGGTGATTTACTCTGCCGCGTGGTGGTGGAAACGCCGGTGGCCTTGACTCGGGATCAGAAAGATCTACTGGAACAGTTTGCTGCCAGTATGGAGGAGGGGGGGCGTCGCCATTCACCCAAACACCGATCCTGGCTGGACGGCGTAAAGCAGTTTTTCGAGGAAATGAAGCTGTAACACCGGTGTGACGTGCGCCGACTGGGCTCAGGGATCGCATTCCGGCCCGGTTCAGCGTACCGCTGGATCTGTGAGAACAAATCCGGTTTCAACCCTCTCCTGGGAATCGACATGGTCAGAATCGCGATTGCGGGTGTTGGCGGGCGCATGGGCAGAGCTCTGGTCGAATCCTGCCAAAACCAAACGTCGGTGCAGCTTACGGTCGCTACCGAGCGCCCGGGCAGTAGCCTGATTGGTGCCGATGCCGGTGAGGCTGCCGGTGTCGGTCGGCTCGGGGTTGCGATCGTGGATGACCTATCCAGCGCGTGCGGGCATTTCGACGTATTGATTGAATTCACCACGCCCGCCGCGACCCTGGCGAATCTGGCCATATGCCAAGCTGCAGGGCGAGGCATGGTGATCGGCACCACCGGCCTTGAGCAGACTGCCAGAAGTCAGGTTGCAGAGGCTGCACGCGAAATCCCGATCATGTCCGCGCCAAACATGAGCGTCGGCGTCAATCTTTGTCTGAAATTGCTCGAAACGGCAGCCCGCGTGCTCGGCGATGACGTGGACATCGAGATTGTCGAAGCGCACCACCGCCACAAGGTGGATGCGCCGTCCGGGACCGCATTGCGCATGGGAGAGGTGGTTGCGGGCGCACTGGGGCGGGATCTGAACCAATGCGCGGTCTATTGTCGACAGGGACAGACCGGGGCCCGGGATCGCCACAGCATTGGCTTCCAGACCCTGCGGGCCGGCGACATTGTCGGTGAGCACACCGTCATGTTCGCGGCCGAGGGTGAGCGCATCGAGATCACCCACAAGGCATCAAGCCGGGCGACTTTTGCCAACGGCGCGGTGCGCGCAGCGTCCTGGGTGGCGTCACAAGCCCCGGGCTTGTATGACATGGAGGACGTTCTCGGGCTGTAGCAGACCTTGCCAGCGCTCTGCCGGGGCCGCCAGTGGACCTGGTCCGCGGCCTGTTCTGCTTGCGTTTGGGATAACCGTGGGTATGCCGACTGGCTCATCCGGCACTACGCTCATGGACCTGATACTGCGGGTGCAGTAAAATCCTGCCGCCTGCACTGCGGTCATTCAATGAGCGGGAGCTCCTGAGGCGGGACGCTCCCGCTTTCTATATCTGAGGTTGGAGCGGCCTGTGCGAAAACCAGCGATTCTTGCACTTGAGAACGGCGCCCTGTTTCGGGGCGAGTCCATCGGCGTCGAAGGTCAAACCGTCGGAGAGGTTGTGTTCAACACCTCGATGACGGGCTACCAGGAGATTCTCACCGACCCATCGTACGCCCGTCAGATTGTCACGCTCACCTATCCGCACATCGGCAATGTGGGCACGACCCCCGAGGATTCGGAATCGGCCGGGGTGCACGCATCCGGTCTGGTTATTCGAGACTGCCCTTTGATTGCCAACAACTGGCGCAATCAGCAGTCTCTCGGAGACTATCTTCAGGAGCGCGGCGTAGTCGCCATTGCCGACATCGATACCCGACGCCTGACCAGGATGCTCAGAGACCAGGGCGCCCAAAGCGGCTGTATCGTCGCCGGCGATTCGATTGACGAGGCCTCGGCGCTGGCCGCGGCGCGGTCTTTCCCCGGACTCGCCGGCATGGATCTGGCCAAGGAAGTGAGCTGTCGGCAACCCTATGTCTGGACCCAGGGCACCTGGAGTTTGGACCAGGGTCTTCCTGCGCCACTGGACCCAAGCGATTCCGAGCTGTGTTGGCATGTGGTGGCCTACGATTTCGGCATCAAGCGAAACATCCTTCGGATGCTGGTTGACCGGGGTTGCCGGGTCACCGTCGTCCCGGCCAAAACCCCTGCCGAGGCGGTTCGGGCGCTGGAGCCGGACGGTGTGTTTCTATCCAATGGGCCAGGTGACCCTGAGCCCTGCGACTACGCAATTGCCGCCATCGGCGAACTGCTGGACGCCATGTTGCCCGTGTTTGGCATCTGCCTGGGTCATCAGTTGCTTGCGCTGGCCAGCGGCGGGCGCAGCGTGAAGATGAAGTTCGGGCACCACGGGGCCAACCATCCGGTCCAGATACTGGATGGCGGGCGGGTCATGATCAGCAGCCAGAATCACGGATTTGCGGTGGACGAGACTTCGCTGCCGGAAACCGTGCACACCACTCACCGGTCCTTGTTCGACGGAAGCCTGCAGGGCATTCACCGAGTGGACCGGCCGGCTTTCGGATTCCAGGGTCATCCCGAAGCCAGCCCGGGGCCCCACGACGTCAGTCCTTTGTTCGACCACTTCATCGAACTGATGGCCACGTCGGCAAACTCATCCCGCAGAGCGTCCTGAGGCCTTGGCCGGGGCGCGCCGGGCGTGGCGGAACAACGTCCAAACCCGTGTCCCAAATTCCTGTGGTGCAGGTCACCACCGAACGGTCTGAAAAACTGAAATGCCCAAACGCACAGACATCGAATGCATCCTCATCATAGGGGCCGGCCCGATCGTCATCGGTCAAGCCTGCGAGTTCGACTACTCCGGCGCCCAGGCCTGCAAGGCGTTGCGCGAAGAGGGGTACCGGGTCGTCCTGGTCAACTCCAATCCCGCCACCATCATGACCGATCCCAACTCGGCAGACGTGGTCTACATCGAGCCCATCAACTGGGAGACCGTTGCCCAGATCATTGACAAAGAACGGCCCGACGCCCTGCTGCCCACCATGGGCGGTCAGACCGCGCTGAACTGCGCACTGG
>Ga0316193_10001289_pt1 | contig 16754 bp, 15 predicted proteins | sample MerIslsedime2_MG_FD_207735 | JGI IMG/M metagenome (GOLD analysis project Ga0316193, IMG submission 207735) | Coastal sediment microbial communities from Maine, United States - Merrow Island sediment 2 | ecosystem: Environmental > Aquatic > Marine > Coastal > Sediment | place: USA: Maine... | reverse complement strand
CCGGTTCCCAGCCACGCTCCGCACAACTGCGAACCGGGCAACCCTCGCGGCAGATCATTCCGGTGCATCTCTCCCGGCCACGAATGAGGCCGCCGGCGCACGAGCAGCGTGGTCGCCAACCCTCCAATCAAGCCCCTGCGCGACCGCGCTGCTCGTGCGACGCTGGGACGCCGGAGGCGAACCAGAAGGCCGGAGCACCAGTACGTAGAGACCACCCCCCACCGAGGCGTCCCGGGCATGGTCGTCTTCGGGTCATCCAGCTTGATCTGTTGACGTTTCCCGCTCGAGTTCGGGGGCGCCCTCTTCGCCTTCGGCTCCAGCGGGTCCTCGCCCCTCGGCCAAGGCCATCTCTTCGAGCACGAGCGGCGGAAGCGACGGCAGCGGTGGGCGATCGAGCAGGAGGCTGTCCGTCAAGCGGATCTCGCCCCGTGTCCGTTTGCAGGCTTCAAGGCGACGAGCCTCGACAACGCCCCAGTCCGAAGCGCTGAGATGGCGTCCACCCCTGGCCTCGAGCCTGAACGCCTCGATGGCGAACTCGAGATCCGGATGCGGTTCCACCAGCTGGATCCACTCCTGTTGTTCCGGATCTATCCGTCTTCGACCGTGCTCGCCGGGCGCCAGACCGTCGAAGAATACGAGATCAAACTCCTCCACCAGCCACGGGTTGTGGTCCCCGGGTTTGAGCAACACGGCCCTGAAGTGAACCATCGAGACCATGTGGTTGGTGCCGTTGTCGATCCGAAACTCGATGATCGGCCACTCGAGATAGTCCCGATTCCGCTTATAGACCCTCGCCTCGCTGAAACGGAACTCGCGAAGATCGCGACGGGCCGCTGCCGAGGTGTCTCTGCGGGATTCCAGATCGGTAACGGCGGACCGCACTTCTAGAATTCTCCGCCTACGAGCCTCGGCGACGATGCCGTCCGCCGTCCGTCCCGCGAGAGGGACCAGAAGCCCGATCTCCCTCTCTTCCAGAGAAGCGCCGCTGCCCTTCTTGCCCAACCAGGGGGTTCCGACCAGATAGAAGAGCGCCTCGTCAAAAGCCGCCGACTCTTCATCGGTCATGGATTGGCGCATCTTTCTGGCGGTGCGCTCCACTGCCTCGGGGCTGGAGACATCGAGGGTCAGCGGACCGCACCCCAGCGAAACGCTCAAGAGAAGCGCCGCCAGAAAACCACGATGGAGTGAACTGCTCACCACCCCGCCCCCCGATGGAACGGCACCCGTTTTCGGTTTCCGTTCTCAAATGAGCTTACGACAGCTTGAGGTTCCGGACCGAGAGCTACGTCACAGGAGACCGTTGTTGTGGACGGACTCTGAAGGTGGAGTCAACCCCACCCAGCGTGTTCGCGTGCAGCCCTTCAAACTGCCCGGATAGCTTGTGGCTCGGGGCGAAGTAGGGCAGCGGTCGCGCCGCTTCGTGCGACTCGCGGACCTTGACCGATGCGGAGATGTAGGGCTCGAGGACCGGCAGGCCCTCCTCGACCAACTCCCCCACAACCCGCTGCGGCAGCCGGGCCCGGGCCTGAAACTGGTTGACCACGATTCCCGCCACCTCGAGCCTGGCATTGTGGTCCTCTCGAACCTCGGCCACCGAGTCCAAGAGGCCGTAGAGAGCGCGCCTGGAGAAATCGTCGCAGTCAAAGGGAATCAGGCACTTCTGCCCCGCAATCAGCGCCGACAAGGTGTAGAAGTGAAAGGCCGGCGGGGTGTCGAGAATGATGTCGTCGTAGCCATCGAGCTCGCGCAGGGCATCGCGGAGCTTGTAGATCTTGTACTTGGACTCGAGCTTGCCCTGGAGGGACTCCAGATCCGGTGACGACGCCATGACATGCAGATTTTCGAACCTCGTGTGATGGACAAATCCCTTGGCTTCGTCCCGGAAGAGCTTGAAGCCCAGGGTCTGCTCGAAGAACTCGGCGACGTTGGGGCTGAGACTGTCCGCGTCGGTTCCCAGGAGATAGTGGCTCGCGTTGGCCTGTGCGTCGAGATCGACGACCAGGGTCTTCCGGCCCGATTTCGCGTTGACCGCGGCAAGATTGCAGACGATGGTCGACTTCCCCACCCCGCCTTTTTGGTTGAAGACCACCCACCGCATCAGAACCTCCTCAGACCGGGGCGCCGTTCCGGCCCGGCGGAAGCAGCATAACACCATGCCGCACTGCGTCAAGGCGCCGGTACGCTATCGTTGACACAAGAGATGAACGACGAACCATCGAGCTTCCGTCTCAGCAGCGCCCGCCGCGGGGGGCCGAGAGACAATCCCGTCCTCCCCTTTGCGGTGGTGCTGGTGTTCCTCGCCATCGTGCTGATTGTCACCTTCGCCGTCCGCGATGAGGATCCGCCACCGGCTTCCAGTGCCACGCCGACTTCGACCGCCACACCATCACCATCGCCACCACCAACACCAACCTCAACGGCGACCCCCGGATTCGTCAGGGGCCAATCGGGATGGGTCGATGCCACGGTTGTCCTGCCGCCATCGCCGACGCCTACCACGCCGGCCCTCATGGCGTACCCGACCCGGGTGCCACGCCCGACCCCGCGAATCTCCGAGTGCGCCGAGTACCGCTGGTCGAGCATGCAGGTTTTTTCCCCCTCGGCCCAGGTCAAGATCGATATCCGAGTCGACAACCGCTGCCCCTACGATCTCGGGCCGAGCAATCTCGTCTTCGAGATCACAGGCTGGCGGGATGGCGGGCGGGTTCAGAGCGTTCGAGGCATCCCGTTCGAGACCATCCGCCGCGGACGAAGTGGAGACCTTTCCATCGGGCTGCCGGGATCGATGGACTGGTATGACGAGATCGAGGTGGTGGTGCAGGATTGATGAGCTGATGCTGGATGCTGGACAGGGTACGATGCTCGGCGGAGGCACGATGAACGACCACCTCAAGGCTGATGAACTCACCGCGATGATCCGAAGGGTCTTCGAACCCCAGGCGGAGGACACCTCGCTCGCGGTGCTTGTCGATCTCCCCGACGATGCGCTGCCCGACAACGACGACTGGGCGCGACGCCGTTCCATTGCCGCCGGGTGGGTTCGCGAGCTCGCCGCGGCGCGGGGCGACCACGGCCTCGACATCGACCTCGTGGCCTACCGCAACGTCCGAGCCAACAACGCCGATCTCCCGGCGACGGCCTGGCTCTGCGAGCCCGACCGGCTCCCCGAGACCGCCGACGATTTCGATACCGCTGCGGCGCGGCCATTCGGCGAAATTCTCGACAGTCACCGTCTCATCCTTGCCCCCACCGAGCTCTCGGCGACGGCGCCGCTGAAAATGCTCTCACCGCGCCACGGTTGCCGCGGCGCAACCATGCCGGGCTTCTCTCCCGCCATGATCCCGGCGCTGCGCCTCGACTACACCGAGGTCAACCGGCGGGTCCATCTGCTCAAGGATCTCCTCGACCGGGCCACGTCCGCCGATCTTCGCTTTGTCGTCGACGGAGCCGCCCCATACGACCTCCACCTCGATCTCCGCCACCGCACGGCTCACGCCTCCGGCGGGCTCCTTCCGCACGCGGGGACCGCGGGCAACCTCCCCTCCGGCGAGGCCTACATCGTGCCCTACGAGGGTGAGGTCCCCGGCGATCCGACCCGGACAAAGGGCGTGCTCCCGGTTCAGTTGACCGATGAGGTCGTTCTCTTCGAGATCGACGACAACGTCGCCAAGAGAGTCATTTCGGATGGACCGGTGTCAAAGCGAGAAGCGGCCCTCCTGGAGGCAGAACCGGCGCGCGGGAACATTGCAGAGCTCGGCCTCGGTGTGCTCGCGGCATTCGGGCTCGAACCCATCGGTGAGGTCCTCCTCGATGAGAAGCTCGGTCTCCACGTGGCCTTCGGTCGCAGCGAACACTTCGGCGGCCAGGTCGGGCCAGAGCAGTTCTCGACTCCCGAGGCCGTCATCCACCAGGACCACGTCTACGTTGCGAAGATTCAGCCGAGAGTCTCGGCCGCAGTGGTCGACCTGAATTTTGAGGAGGGTGAATCGCTCGAGCTGATTCGCGACGGGGACTATGTCTGCGATTTCTAGCCCGGGGACCGTCGAGAGCGGACGGCCTATCCTACGAGTGCGCCGACGATCAGAACGACCAGGAAGACCCCGCCGACAGCCACCGGAAAAAGAACCTCGTAACCTCTCGAAACTTCAGTCTGTTCTGCGTCTCTCACCGTGCCCCCCTACAGCGTTCCAATGGATGGTAACTCAAATAGCGTCATGATGGTAGCCCCGACCCTGAGTCCGGGTTCACCACGACCCATTTCAAACCCTCCGGTGGGCGGTGATGGAGCCGAATCGTGGACACATCGAGGCAGAATGTGGCAAAAATGAGGCAGCCCCTGCCGGCTGGGTTCAATACCCCCGGCGCAGCGGCAGGAGTAACCCGAGGACCACCAGGATCAGCGACACCGCCCAGGGACCGTCGAAGGCCATGAGGATTGCGCCGGACACCAGGCAGAATCCACCCAGGATGGTCGCACGGGTCCCGGTGAGGGGTTTCTGCATGGGTTTGTTGGACCGCTCCTCGAGCATGCTGAGCCCTTCGGAGACGAGCAGCGGCATTTTGACAAAGGCGTCGAAGATGTCCGGTGCGGCCCGGACTCCCTCACGGAAGAGGCGGATCGGCGAAAACTCGAGACGGAAGATCCGGGCGACGTGGCGGCGGGAGACCTCGGCAACGTTGAAGTCGGGATCGAGGAGGTAACCCACCCCCTCGTAGGTGATGAGCGCTTTGACCATGAGGACCATCTCCACCGGGAAGTAGAGCCGGTAGCGGGCGCCGAGCTGGACGCACTCGAGCATGAGCAGGGCCAGCGAGAAATCGTCGAAGTTGGCCCGTCTCCGCCACCTCCGCGCCACCTCCTTGACGGCGGTTCTGAAACCGAGAACATCGGAGCGTTCTCCAGTCCGCGATACCGCCGCCAGATAACGCGAGGCGCGTTCGAAATCCTCCATGATCAGGGAGTAGAAGAGGTGGAGGAGATTGTGCCGGAGCTCGGGGTCGAAATGGCCCACCATCCCCAGATCGATGAACCCCACCTTGGGTCCCGGCAGGGCGAGCAGATTTGCCGGGTGGAGATCGGCGTGGAAATATCCATCCTGATAGAGCATCCGGATGATGGCCGACGCCCCGAGGTCGATCATGGTCTGGCGCTCGGCGATGGGGAGCTCGAGGACCGAGGGGTCATCGGGTCTCACCCCGTCGAGGAACTCCATGCAGAGTACGCTGGTGGCCGAATAGTCGTGATAGATCGTCGGGAAAACCACATCCGGCATGTCGGAAAAATTGACGGCAAAGGACTCGGCGTTCTCGGCTTCGAGTCGCATCTCAACCTCGCGCACCGTGTACTCGCAGAACTCATCGATCACGTTCTTGGGCTGGTATCTGGGGATGATGAACTGGAGAAAGCGCGCGGTTGTCTTCAGCAGCGCCGAGTCACGATAGATGAGCTCGCGGATTCCGGGCTTGACCACCTTGAGGATCACATCTTCGCCCGATCGTAGCTGTGCGCGATGGCTCTGAGCGATGGACGCCGAACCGAGCGGCACCTCGTCGATGGAGGCGAAGAGCTCCTCGACCGGGTGGCCGAGATCCTCCTCGATGACGACACGGACCTCGTCGAAGGCCACCGGAGGGAGGTCGGCGAGCAGGTTGCGCAGCTCGTCGGTCACGACATCGGGCAACAAATCCTTGCGCAGGCTCAGAATCTGGCCGAGCTTGACATAGGTCGGCCCGAGGATTTCGAGCCGCCTTCGGAGCTGTGCCGGGTAGGGAAGAACGCGGATCTCGCTGTCGAGAAAAGGCCGGATGAAGAAGGCGCTCAACGCACGAAAACGATAAAAAAACCCGGTGTCACCACGTCTGCGTGCGGCGTCCACCGAGGCGACATGGCCACCGAAGACCAGCGCGGAAATGTGACGCATGGTCGTGCGCCCACGACGCGCGAGGTCCGGAATGTTGATGTACCCCCGCCTCGAGGACCGCCGGCGTCTCCCCGGAGATTCGTCACCTCCCGGAACGGCAACCGACGCCGGGCTTTCCTCCATCAGGTCATCCACCGGTTTCCACTATCTGTTGCGGCCGTACTTCTCGTGCGATGAGACCCAGTCCATGGATGAAATCGCCGACGCAAGGGAGATCTCACCGGCGAGTGAAACCGCGCCGATAATCTCGGCGAGCTTTCGGACCTTTCCCTTGCCCCAGCAACCGAGCATCTCGAGGCACTCGCGCTGGGTGGGCAAACCGACCCCTCCGCCGTAGGTCGCCACGATCAGCGACGGGATGGTGATGGAGATATAGAGATCTTCATCGGGTGTCAGCTCGGTGTAGATGATCCCCGAACACGACTCGGCCACGTTGGCCACATCCTGTCCGGTGGCGATGAACATGGCGGTGATGCCGTTGGGCGAGTGCGCACCGTTGTTGTTCGCTCCCGAGATGAAGGCGCCGACGTTGGAGACGTTGGCGTGATAGTTCAGGCTCCGCGGCTCGACTCGCATGTGCTGGACAAGGATATCGCGGGGAATCACGGCCTCGGCGGTGACCCGCTTCCCCCGTGTCCGCATGATGTTGATCTGCGAATGCTTCTTGTCGGTCGCCAGGTTTGACTCGAGAAAGAACGATCGGACGGTGTCGATGTTGTCGAGCATCCATGAGCAGGCGGCGAAGGTCGCCCGCCCGACCATGTTCTGACCGGCGGCATCGCCGGTGGCGTAGTTGAACCGCAGATACGCGAACTTGTTGGACAGGAAGATGTCGATGTCGAGGAGCTTGGCGACGCTGGAGGTGGCCTCGGCCGCGCGTCTGATCTCGTCCATGTTCTCACCGACCCAACCCCGGAAGTCGCGCGCCTCACGCGCCGAGTCGAAGATAAAGACGGGGGCGCGTTGCATCCGGTCGTCGGAGACCGTGGCGGTGACTCCTCCGGAGAGGTTGAGAACCTTCATTCCGCGGTTGTACGACGCAACGAGCGTCCCTTCGGTCGTTGCCATCGGGATCACGAACTCGCCGTTCGCATACTCACCGTTGACCTTGACGGGCCCCGCCAAACCGATGGGAACCTGGGCCACACCGATGAAGTTCTCGATGTTGCCGTCGGTCAACCTTGGATCGAAGGAAGGCTTGAAAAGGTGCTCCGGTTGCGCACCCGAGAACGACTTCAGAAACTCCCGGCGGGCGCCGATGATCTCATCGGAGTAGTTGTCCTCCTTGTCGTAGGGAACCGTGATCCGCTCTTCCTTGTGCTCGCGGATGGAGTCCTTGACCTTAAAGGAGAGACTGCCGAACGGCGTGGCTTCAAAATTGATGGCCACACTGTGCTTGCCGATGTCGAGCGATCCACCCTTCCACACGATCATCACGACCTTGGCGAGCGGAAAGTCCAACGGATTCTCCGGCGTCACCTCGGAGGGTGAGGCGATGGATCCGTGTCCGAGATCGAAGACCACGTCCTCGAGAGGGAGAACATCATCGTCGATCCTGATCTCCTTGACCCCGGTCAGAACCGCGTCGCTGAGACGGTTCTTAAGGCTGAAACGGACACCGTCATCTTCGTTTTCGAGACTTCCAAAAGTGTAGAGCTGTTTCAATATGAGAGATGGGATCTTCACGGCGATGCCTCCATTATTTGACGCTGACGGACCGGCCGATTGTAGCACCGGCCGGATCGAGAAAACACGCCGCAGGGCGACGCGTCAGATCGCAGACGACTTACTCGTGAGCTGTTCGGCGAGCTTCCGGAGCGGACCCTGAACCTCGGGTCGGAACCACTCCCGTGCCATCGCTTCGACATCCTGCGACCTGGAGCGGCGGACGACATCAATGAGGTCGCTCCGCACGGTCTGGCGCGTGCCGCGCAGAGCATGCGGCGGAAGCTCGGTGAGCTTGCTGCACCACTCGACGGCGGCAGAAACCACCGCGTCGACCGGGGAGATCTGATCCACGAGACCAATCTCCAGCGCTTCGGTCGGCGCCAAGAGGCGACCGGTCTGGCAGAGCGCTTCCGCGTGCCGCCGCCCAACCACCCGAGTCAGGGCGTCGGCGACGATGAGGGGTACGGGAATGCCGATTCGCACCTCATTGAGACCGATGACGTAGGGACCCTCGGCCATCACCCGCCAATCGCAAAAGAGTGCGAGAACGGCTCCCCCTGCCGGGCTGTGCCCGGTGATGGCAACAGCTACAGGAATTTCAGAAACTGCCAGAGCCTCCATCGCGCCGAAGAAGAGCTCGAGCGCACCCAGCAGTTCTTCGCGGTCCAACTTCAGAAGGAGCGGCACGTCGAGACCGCCGGTGAAGAGCCCCTCTGCCCCTGACAACACGAGCGCTCCGACACCATCGGCAGGAGCCGAGGCGACCCGGGTCTGAAGTTCGTCCAAGAGCTCGGGGCTCAGAGCATTCGCCGGCGGTCGAGCGAGCTTCAGTTCACGAACCCTGCCGTGTTCGATGACGTCAATCATGGCGGCCCTCCAAGAACATTTCGACACCGATGCGCACGGTCTCAAAGTGGTCGATGACTGTAGCACGACGGAGACCGGCGTCCTCGAAAGTGGGCAGGAGCACGCAGTCAACAGTCGACAGTCGACAGTTGACAGACGAGCCTCTTGCACAATTCGAGATTTGAAGAACGACGACGCCTAATTCAACATGTCACCCTGAGCGAGGGAGTCCGACCACCGAGTCGAAGGGTCTCCACAAGTCATGCAATACCAGACTTTACGAGGTTCGCTTGGATTTTCCGGAGGAGATTCTTCGACTCGCTACGCTCGCTCAGAATGACAAGCTGGCGGTTATGCACGAGGCTCTGTTGCCAGTTCAGGCGTGCGGAGAGGTGGAGCGATCATCGACCCCGTGTCCTGTTCGACGGGGTACCCCATCCCGCCGACACGAAGTTCCCGACCCTCAATGCCTGACTTGCGATGGAAACTGTCAACTGTCGACTGTTGACTGTCGACTCTGTCCTTACTGGCATCGAAGTTGCAGTCCACCCGCTCGAACCTGACACGGAGGTCCCGATGCTTCGACACATCACGCGCACCATCATTCTCGCGACTCTGCTGATCTTCATCGGCGCCGACGCCGAAGCCCAATGGCAGCGCCACTACGAACCCATGGGTCAGCTTCGTTTTCGCCTCGGAATCTTCGAACCGGCGGGCGGATCGGATGGTTGGGACGGCGTCTTCGAAGGATTCACCGGACGACCATCCGATCTCCAGGACTTTGTCGGGGGTATGGACTACCTGTGGCGGACCGGACGCCACACCTCGGTTCTCTTCGGCTTCAGCTATTTCTCCGGCAAGACGACCAGCGCGTACGAGGACTGGGTTGCTCAAGACGGCAGCGAGATCCGTCACACCACCGGACTCGAATTCTCGGATCTGACCGCCGCCTTTGTCTACCGGTTCGGCAGCACGGGTATCCGGCCCTATGCCGGCATCGGCGGCGGATTCGTATGGTGGACCTTGACCGATGAGGGATATTTCATCGACTTCGGCGTTCCCGACCAACCGGTGTTCTGGGCGTGGTACGGCGCTCGCGGAAACACCTTTGAGGCATTCGGCCTGGTCGGGGTCGATTTTCCCTTGAGTCCACGCTGGAGCTTTTTCGCCGAAGGCCGCTATCGCTGGGCCTCCGACGAGCTCGGGGACGACTATTCCGGTTTCGGGAAGCTGGACCTTTCGGGCTATGAGATCTCGGGAGGGTTCGGGGTCAACTTCTAGGTATTAGGTATTAGGTATTAGGTATTGGGTCAGCTTCTAGCAAAATCGAAATTCGAAGTACAACGCCGCTGCCTTCATCTTGTCACCCTGAGTACCGCCACGCCGCTTCGCGGCGCCTACTCTTGGAATGACCAGGGCATCGAGAAACCTGTCATTCTGAGCGAGGGAGTCCGCGAGCGAGTCGAAGAACCTCCTGAGGGCTGGAAGCGGGCTCCCCCAAGCGCCGCACCGCTTGACTTGGATACCTGCGGAACCCACCTTTGCCTACAGAGTCGGTGGAGCTTCGGCGGTCCCTCGCCGGCGGTTTCCACGGTCCTCGGCGAAACAGGGAACGTCGGCAGGCTCCTGCGTGTTAGGATGGAGATGAATGCCGCAAGCCACACCAGTCATCACACCGCAGCACCGTCGAACGACGGACCCGTCAAAAAAACCAGGAGGAAATGGATGACCTCGAATCACGAGCAGCTCGAGCAGGTGTCACCAGGCGTTGACGAGCTCCAGGCGAGCCACCAAGAATACGAAAAGCGACTCGAGGAATTGAAGCAAAAGGCGTGGCTGACTCCCAACGAGGAGTTGGAGGAGAAACGCCTAAAAAAGCTCAAGCTGCAAATCAAAGACCAGATGGCGAACCTGCGTCGAGCCGCCTCCTGAACCAGGTCTGATCGGATTTCAATGATCGCTCCGGAAGGTTGGCCCTTTGTCTGGGTTCCGCTCGGGCTCGGTGCCGGCGCCCTGTTCTTGGGATGGTCGTGGCTCGGCTGGCCTCTTGTCGTTCTCGGTCTCTTCGCCCTGTACTTCTTCAGAAACCCGGATCGCCACTGCGATCACAGCGCTGACGTCGCCTGCTCCCCTGCGGACGGGAAGGTCATCGTCGTCGGAAGCGCCCCGGATGATCTCACCGCACGCGGTCTCCCAAGGCAGATCAGCGTCTTCATGTCGGTCTTCGATGTCCACGTCAACCGTGCCCCGGTGGGCGGCGAACTCGTGGACTACCAGTACAACAAAGGTCGAAAATTCTCAGCCTTCAAGGAAAAGGCGTCTCTCGAGAACGAGCAGAATCTCTCGGTCTGGGAAGGAAACCTCGGCCGGATCGCTCTCAAACAGATTGCCGGTCTGGTGGCGCGCCGGATCGTTTTCGACCACCATCCGGGCGACGCCGTGAACCGGGGCGATCGCATCGGCCTGATCCGCTACGGATCGCGGGTGGATATCTTTCTGCCCGACAACGCACAGGTCCTGGTCCGGGTGGGCGACCGTGTCCGCGCCGGCGTGTCCCCCCTGGCGATTCTCGGTCGCTCCGCGGAATCGTGAGACGTCCGGTTTCTCGCCGTCCCCGGGGCACGAAGCGGCTCCGCAAGGGGATCTACCTGATTCCGTCGCTCTTCACCGTGGCGAATATGTTCTGCGGTTTTCTCTCTGTCATCGAATCGAGCCGCGGCCACTTCGAACCCGGCCGCGGCCACTTCGAGCGCGCAGCGCTGTTGATCTTGATCGCGATCATCGCCGACATCCTCGATGGAAGGATCGCCCGGATGACCGGCGCCACGACCTCGTTCGGCGAGGCTTACGACTCCCTCGCGGATGTCGTCTCCTTCGGCGTCGCTCCCTCTCTCCTGGCCTTCCAGTGGGGCCTGTGGCAGATTCCTCGTGCGGGAATGGCGGTGGCCTTCCTCTTCCTCGTGGCGGTGTCCATCCGACTCGCGCGCTTCAACGTGTCCGCTCACGACGCGCACGACTTTTCCGGCCTGCCCAGCCCGGCGGGCGCGGGCGCCGTGGCGATGATGGTTCTGCTGTCGCCGACCCCGGTGCAACACCCCACCTTCATCCCGGTGGTGGTGGCGGTGGTCTTCAGCCTCGCCCTTCTCATGGTGTCCAACCTTCCCTACCGATCGTTCAAAGACCTCAACATGCGACGCCAGTGGCCGGCGCCGACCCTCTTCACCATCGCGTTGGTGTTCTCATTGATCACCCTCGACCCGCGACTTCTTTCGGTGCTTGCCGCGGTCTACATTCTCTCCGCACCGTTCGGCGTGCTCACTCGTCGAATGCGGCGGAAAGACCGCGATTCGTCAATCGCGAAAAACACCGGGAGCGACGATGTCATCCAAGATCCTGATCGTTGATCCGCTGACCCTGATCGGACGCGAGCTCACCCGCTGCCTCGATGGCGCACCTGATCTCGCTTTCGAGATCGACTACCGTCACACTGCAATGGATGACGAGGTCCAGATCACCGAACTCGGTGCGCAACCGGCATTGGTGCCACCCCTCGAAGGACCCGAGGACATCGCCGATGCCGGCATCATCGTTGTGACCACAGACACCGAGACCGAACGCACCCGCCACCTCGAGGATCTGCTGGTTCGGCACCCCGAGATCAGGCTGGTGGATGTCAGTCGGCTCTCCGGTCTGGCCGAGTTGACCACCCCCGCCACCGGCGCCACCGCTGTCGGCTCCGGCCGGTCCCACCTTCGGGTCGCCCATCCGGCTCTGGTGGCGACGGCATCGGTTTTGGCGGCGATCCGGCCCTTCGAACCGATCCGGGGCTCGGTGGCCGCCGCGGAACCGGTGTCGGGCTTCGGCCGTGAAGCGTTGGAGGTCCTCGTCGAACAGGCCGGCCGGCGGATGCAGGGAGGCGCAGCAGACCGCCCCATCGACGGCCACGTTCTCGCGTTCAACCAGGTGGCGGTCGACGCCGACGCCCTCACCGAAGAGGCGGCCGACCTCATCCCCGACGTACCCCTCGCCGTGACCCGAACCCTCACAGGCTGTTTCCACGGCCACGTCGCTCACCTTTCCATCGAGCTCGCGGAACCGGTGGACGATCCCGAACTTCGCGAGGCCTTCGCCACGGCAACGGACATCGTCATCGGCGAACCGCCCATCAGCCTCGAAGTCGTTCCCGACCGCGACCATGCCCTGCTCACCCCACCACAGCTCTCTCCCGATCGCCGACTCGTCGCGTTCACGGCGATGGTGGACGGACTGAGGGTCGGAGGGGCGCTGACGGCGGTCGACATCCTGCGCGCCCTGACGGTAAACTGAACTAGAATGCCCTTCCGACATTGGATCGGCACCAAGGAGGTCAACTATGAGCAGTCCGTTGCTTGATCTGGAGCCCAAGCTCCTGTGGCAACACTTCGACGGTATCCGGCAGATTCCCCGGCCGTCCAAGCACGAAGAGAAAATATCCGAGCACGTCGAGAACTGGGCTTCGGAGCACGGCTACGAGGTCCAGAAGGACGAAGCCGGAACCATGGTCATCAAGGTGCCGGCCACCGAAGGCCACGAGAATGCCGAGACCATCATTCTCCAGGGACACCTCGACATGGTCTGCGAGAAGAACTCCGACGTGGAGCACGACTTCATGACCCAGGGTATCGAGATCGAGGTCGATGGTGACTGGGTTCGCGCCAAGGGCACGACGCTGGGCGCCGACAACGGCATCGGTCTCGCGGCCGCCATGGCGTTCGCCGATGATCCCGAGGTCACGCACGGACCCATCGAAATCCTCGCAACGGTCGATGAGGAAACAGGGCTCACCGGGGCGAAGATGCTCGACCCGTCCCTGATCAGCGGAAAGATCCTGCTCAACCTCGACACCGAAGAGGACGGCGCCGTTTACATGGGATGCGCCGGCGGCGCCGACACCGACGCATTCATGCGGGCGTCGCGACGCCGAGGCCTCCTCGGCTCGGTGCCCGTCAAGTTGGTGGTTCGAGGCCTGCGCGGCGGCCACTCGGGGCTCAACATCATCGAGAACCGTGGCAACGCCCTCAAGCTCGCGACAAGGGTCCTCCAGGCAGCGCTCTACGCCGGGATCGACGTCGACGTGGTGTCCATCGACGGCGGCTCGAAGCACAACGCCATCCCGCGTGAGTGCTTCGCGGTCTGTCGTCTGGACAAGGGCGCTCTCGAAGAGTTTCGAGGGGTCGCGGCGGCGTGCGCCACCGACTTCCACGAAGAGTTCGACGCCACCGATCCTGACCTCGAGGTTGTGGTCGAGGAGATGGATGATGACGACGCGACCCGCCAGGTCCTCAACATTCACGCCCGGGATCGGCTCCTGCGCCTCCTCGACGGACTCCCCCACGGGGTGCTGAGCATGTCCCGAGAGGTGCCCGGTCTGGTGGAGACCTCCACCAATCTCGCCGTTGTGGAGACCCAGGAAGACGGTCTCAAGTTCGTCACCTCCCACCGGTCGTCGGTGATGCCCGCGCTCTTCGCGGTGCGGCGTTCGGTGACCTCGAACTTCCGCCAGGCCGGCGCCAGCGTCAGCTATGACGAGCACTATCCCGGCTGGAAACCCAACCCCGACTCGGCAATCCTCAAAAGGACGGCCGATGTCTATGAGCGCCTCTTCGGCGAGCAACCCGAAATCAAGGCGATCCACGCCGGCCTCGAGTGCGGTCTGCTGCTGGAAAAGGTGCCGGGAATGGATGCGGTCTCCATCGGACCGCAGATCGAAGGCGCCCACTCTCCCGAGGAGTGCGTGCAGATCTCGTCCGTGGCGAAGTTCTACAAGCACGTAGCGGCCCTGCTCGAAGATCTCGCATAAAGTTCGTTCCGCTCACGATACCGACCCGGGCGAAAGCCCGGGTCTCTTCAATCCTCAACTCATATTTTGGCCCACGGTTTGCGGCAAACCGTGGGCCAAAATATGAAAAAACGACCATTTCACAAAAACCGCCATCCAAATCGTCCACAATGGGTCTCGTGAACACCACAATCCCAACACCTTCGATGGTGACGCTGTTACTTGGCGTCTCGACCGTTGTTTCCCAATCCCTCCTCGTTCGTGAAGCCATGGCCGCCATGGGCGGCTCCGAGATCGCGTGGGGTCTGGTCATGGCGCTGTGGCTGGTGGGAATGGGCGTGGGAGCCCGGCTCGGTGTTCGCACGGGATCCCGGTCCATGGCCAACGCTCTCCCGATCGCCACCCTCATCCTCACGGCGGTCGGCACCACCCTTTTTCGCGCCGCGCCGGCCATCGTGGCCGCGGCCCCCGGAGAAACCCTGACCACATGGCACGCTGTCTGGCTCTGGGCGCTGGCGGTGGTTCCGGCCGCCATCGCGGGCGGAGTCGCCTTTCCAATCCTCGCCGGGAGCCTCGGTTCTTCCGGGCCGGGCCTATGCCCTCGAAGCCGTCGGCGCCCTGGTCGGTGGTTTGGCCCTCAGCTTCGTCTTGATTCCGCTGGGAACGGTCGGCACTCTGCTCGTCGTTCTGGGCATTGTCGGCTCAGTTCTGACATGGCCCCGACAACGAGTCGTATCGCTGGTGGTCGCCGTCTCCTGTTGTGTTCTTGCGATCCCGGCAGGCGGGTACTTCGCCCGCACCTCGTGGCGCTGGTCAGGCCAACCGGGCGAGCTCGGATCCTCGGTCGAGACCCGCCACCAGCGGCTGGAGGTCTCCACCGGTCCGCCTTTCAGCCTCTACGCCGACGGACGACTCCACGCGAGCTACCCGGATCCCTACGACACCGTACCCCGAGCCCACCTCATGATGCTCCTCCACCCCGAGCCTCGCCGCGTTCTCGCCATCGGCTGCGCCGCCGACGGCTCCGCTGAGGCCATGATCCTCCACCGTCCGGATGAATTGATACTCGTCGAGGAAGATCCGCAGATCCTGCCCCTCCTCGGTCGCTGGTTCGGCACAGCTTTTCAGAGGACCCTGGACGACAGCACTGTGCGGCTCCGCCCGACCGATCCGATTCGAGCGGTCGACCAGGAGAGCAACCTTGACCTCATCATCCTCGCCGACGGCGATCCGACGACCCTGCGCGCCAACCGGACACGAACGCTCGAGTTTTTTCGGCGATGCCGCACGTCCATGGCCCACGACGGCGTCCTCGTCGTCGAGGTCGGGGTGAGCGACACCTACCTCGGAGGGGACGGCGGTCGGCTTCTGGCAATGTTCGCCACCACCCTGCGCGAAGTCTTCCCTCAGATCGTCACCGTACCGGGCGAGCGTGTCCTGCTCGTGGCCGCCGGCGCCGATGTCGAACTCGACACCAGCTTCGTTGCTCTCGAACAACGTTTGAAAGATCGAACCAATGTCGGTGAGTCCTTGCATCCGGTTTTTCTCGAGCTTCTCCTCGATCCGGCGAGACAGCCGATTCTGGCCGCATTCCTCGAGACCGTTGCAGCCGATCTCAACACCTCCGGCCACCCCCGAGCAGTGAGTCTCGCCGTCCGTCTTCACGAAGCTCGATCGCGGTCAGGTTGGTCGCAAGTGATCGCCGACCTCGAGCCCTGCGGCTCGTTGATTCTCCTCTGGATGCTCGTGGGAACGGTGGCAATTTTTCTCACCCTTACGGCCACAACATCGGCACCGGTTCGAGCCACCATCGCCGCATGGGCCATCGGATTCGTCTCCATGGGATGGTGGCTTCTTCTCCTCGCCTCCTGGCAGACGACAAAGGGCTCGGTCTATGCGGAGATCGGGTTCCTGACCGCGGCGTTCATGGCCGGTGTGGCCGCCGGCGGGTGGCTCGGGCTGCGCGCCCCGTCTCCCGCGCGGAGCTTACCGTGGATCATCATTTCGGGTGTCGGATTGTCACTGATCCTCTCCTCCGGTCCGGAGCCGTGGGCACCAACCCTGACGATTCCCGTTCTTCTGACAGCCGGGGGGGTCCTCACGGGCTCGGCGTTCCCCGGTCTGGGCGCCCTCGCGGGAGGTGGGCTGAGTCGTCGCGGAGCCGGTCTTGCCTTCGCCGCCGACGAACTCGGCGCCGCATCCGCCGCACTGATCATCGGCACGACTGCGATTCCATGGGTCGGGATGACCACCACGGCTTTCGGGCTCGCGGTGGTGGGACTCGCGGCGATCCCGGCTGTTGTGAGGGCTTGAGGGCTTGACCCTTCACCACCTCTAGTCCGGCGCCGGTGGGCACCGTGATGCCGAAACCAACTCATTCGCCCCAACGCCAGCTCATGCGGTAGGTCGCCCACCGGTGCGCGTCATGACCAAGTCCCAGCCCCGGCCTTCTGGGACGCCCCCGGCGTCCCAGCGTCGCACGGGCAGCGTGGTCATTCGGG
>Ga0316193_10001285_pt1 | contig 16776 bp, 10 predicted proteins | sample MerIslsedime2_MG_FD_207735 | JGI IMG/M metagenome (GOLD analysis project Ga0316193, IMG submission 207735) | Coastal sediment microbial communities from Maine, United States - Merrow Island sediment 2 | ecosystem: Environmental > Aquatic > Marine > Coastal > Sediment | place: USA: Maine... | reverse complement strand
CAGTAGCAGTTAGACTAATAGTTGAACGTGAACGTGAAATAGAAAACTTTGCATCAGAAGCTTCTTACAGAATTGATGCTGAGTTTAGTAATGAAGGGGGAACTAAATTTAAGGCCAAGCTGGCTAAAAACTTTGATTCTAGAAACAATGCAGAAGTCTTTTTGAATTCATGCATCGGTGCTGATTTTAAAGTGGATGATTTACAAACTAATCCTGCCAAAAAATCTCCTGCAGCACCTTTTACAACCTCTACTTTGCAACAGGAGGCTTCACGTAAGTTATATTTTCCGGTAGCCAAGACAATGATAGTTGCACAGCGATTATATGAAGCCGGTCACATTACATATATGAGAACAGACAGTGTTAATCTTTCTAATGACGCAAAAAATGCAGCGCAACGAGAGATAATTTCTTCATATGGTGAGATTTATAGTAAACCTAGAAACTTCAGATCAAAAGTCAAAAATGCACAAGAAGCGCATGAGGCAATTAGACCAACTGAAATGAATAAGCAGCATGTCTCACTTGGACGTGATGAAGATCGATTATATAGTTTAATCTGGAAACGCACCTTAGCATCACAAATGAGTGAAGCGAAATTGGAACGTACAATTGTTAAAATATCAAATAGTAAGAACAATGAGATTTTAACAGCTAATGGTGAAGTAATAACTTTTGATGGCTTTTTAAAAGTATATCTTGAGGGTACAGATTTTGATGAAGAAGATCAGGCAGGAATGTTACCAAGACTAACTATTAATGAAACATTAGAAAATAACTACATTACAGCAACCGAGCGTTATACAAAACCACCATATAGATTCACGGAAGCTTCATTGGTTAAACAATTGGAAGAATTAGGAATAGGAAGACCTTCTACTTATGCGCCAACTATTTCGACAATACAGCGTAGAGAATATATTGTGAAGGGCTCAATAGACGGTATTAAAAGGGAATATACTGAGTTAAAATTAAAAGCCGGTGTAATTAAGGAAAAATTATTGGTAGAAAAAGTAGGGTCTGATAAAGGTAAATTAGTACCAACAGATATAGGTAAAATTGTAAATGATTTTTTGGTTGAACATTTTTCAACCATTTTAGATTTAGGTTTTACTGCTAAAGTTGAAGAAGAATTTGATGAAATAGCTAACGGAAAAGAAGATTGGACATCAATTATAAAGAATTTTTACAAAGATTTTCACCCCAAAGTTGAAGAAGTTACAGAAAATGCACAACGTGCAAAAGGAGAAAGGCTCCTCGGGGTTGATCCTGAAACCGGCAAAAATATGTACGCCCGTTTAGGCCGTTTTGGAGCAATGGTGCAAATAGGTGAAGCTACAGATGAAGAAAAACCAAAGTTTGCAAGTATTCAAGGGGAACAAACTATTGACAGTATAAGCTTTGAAGATGCGCTCGACTTATTTAAATTACCCAAAACCATAGGAGAGTTCGAAGGTGAAGAAGTTGTTGTAGCAGTTGGAAGATTTGGCCCTTATGTGCGTTTTGGTAAAAAGTTCATTTCACTTGATAAAGGCGAAAATCCAATGTCGGTTGATTTAGATAGAGCCATAGAATTGATAAAGTTGAAACAAGAAGCAGATGCTCCAATTGGGGAATATCAGAATCTACCAGTACAAAAAGGAGTTGGTAGATTTGGACCTTTTATTAAATGGAATAATATTTTTATCAACGTAAATAAAAAATACGATTTTGATAATTTATCTAATGCTGATATTGCAGAGTTAATAGAGGATAAACTTAAAAAGGAAAAAGAAAAATTAATTCATCATTGGGAAACTGAAGGAATTAAAGTTGAAAAAGCACGCTGGGGAAGATTTAATATAATAAAAGGTAAATTTAAAATAGAATTACCTAAAACAACTAATGTTGAAAAATTAACCTTGGAGCAAGTAAAAGATATAATTGAAAAGAAAACGCCTAAAAAGAAACCGGCGAAAAAGAAAACTGCAAAGAGGAAACCTGCTAAAAAATAATTTAATATTTTTATAATTATTTAACACCTTATGAATTTTGATATTCTATTACCTGTTGAAGATGCTATTGTTGCTCATACAGCGTTACTTCCAAATCAATCTTTAGGTAAAAGTATTCATATTCATTCAAAAAAGAATGGATTGCCCGATATAGAGAATGCTCATATTGCTATTATTGGTGTAAAAGACGGCAGAAGGTCAGTTGATAATTTTGGTACTGGTGATAATTTTAGTGTTATACGTCAATATCTTTATCAGTTATTTCCAGGTAATTGGTTTTCTAAGATTATCGACTTAGGTGATATCCCACAAGGGAATGAAGAGGATGATACTTATTTTGCAATTCAAGAGATCATAGTATACCTTATAAAGAAAAATATTATACCTATTATTATAGGTGGCGGTCAAGATCTGACTTATGCAAATTTTAGAGCCTATGATAAATTAGAACAAACTGTGAACTTAACAGTTGTTGATACTAAGTTTGATTTAGGGAGTATTGAAGACGAAATATCATCAGAATCTTATTTAAGCAAGATTGTGATGGAAAAGCCCAATAATCTTTTCAATTTTAATAATATTGGATATCAAACATTTTTCAATTCACAAGAAGAAATTGACTTGTTAGATAAACTTCATTTTGATTGTTATAGATTGGGCGAAATTACCAATGACACTAAATTGGTTGAACCCATCATGAGAGATACTGATATAGTAAGTATTGATATTGGTTCTGTTAGAAGGGCAGAAGCTCCGGCAAATAAAAATGCCGTACCTAATGGTTTTTATGGTGAGGCTATTTGTGCCATTGCACGTTATGCTGGTATTAGCGATAAAGTAACTTCTTTTGGAATATATGAGTACAACCCCAAACTTGATGAAAAAGATCAAACGGCACATTTAATTGCTCAAATGATTTGGTATTTTATTGAAGGGTATAATTTTAGGATCAATGAATACCCGTTTACTACTAAGAAAGATTATAAAAAATATATAGTACCTATTGAAGACACTACAATAAACTTCTTTAAAAGTAACAAAAGTGATAGATGGTGGATGGAAGTTGAACACCATCATACTAAAGTTACAAAGCGTGCGTTAATACCTTGTACGTACCAAGATTACTTAAGAGCTCGTAATCAGGTTGTCCCCGAAAGATGGTGGAAAACTTTCAGAAAATTAAATTAGTTATACACTAAATATAATTTTTTCACGTTCTTAAAGTGATTCTGCGAAATCAAAATCGTTTTAAATTAAAATTGTTTAATAATAACAAATAGTATTGCTCCCTTTTTACGGGATAATAAATTTACATTTATGAAAAAAGTAACCGTATATTTTATACTAGCCGTTCTAGCATTGACAACAAGTTGTGGATCTAATGATAGAGGAGAACTAACGGGTGTTGCATCTAAAAAGAAATTTTTCCCTGAAAAACCATTAGGAATGACATTAATTCCGGGTGGTGCTTTTACAATGGGTAAAACTGATGAAGATGTTGCCGGGGCATTAAATGCTCCATCAAGAACTGTTACCGTGAGACCATTTTATATGGATGAAACGGAAATCACAAATAGTGAATATAGAGAATTCGTTGTTAGAGTGAGAGATTCTGTTGTAAGAACTCAGTTAGCCATTCTTGCTGAAGAAGCAGGATTTGGAGCAGCAAGTGCTGATCTGGATGCGGAAGCTCAAGGTGGTGGCGGAGATGACTCTGGAATTCAAAAATATAAATTTGCTGAACCTGATACTACCGCTAATGTGTATTATAAATATATGATGGATAATTATGGTAGTCTTGGCGATCTAAATTCTCCGACAGAAGGAAAAGCTTTGAATTGGGAACCTGAATTATTTTGGGATGTTAATGCATACCCAGATGCTTATTATGCAGAGGCGATGGATAGCTTATACCTACCTATTAATGAGACGTTTGATGGAAGAAGAATAATAGACACCAAGAAATTACAGTACCTATATTTCACTTTTGATAGAGAAGGTGCTGCAAGAAAAAGTGGAAACAGAAGTGATTTTGTAAAGAAAAATATTGTAAATATTTATCCTGACACTACGGTTTGGGTTAAAGATTTCAGTTACTCGTATAATGACCCAATGCATCAAGATTATTTTTGGCATCAAGCTTATAACGATTATCCTGTTGTTGGAGTTACCTGGGAGCAAGCGAAAGCATTTTGCGATTTTAGATCACAAAAGAAAAATAGATTTTTAGCTTCTTCTAAGAAATCTGGAGGTAGAGTACCAAGTTTTAGATTACCTACGGAAGCTGAGTGGGAATATGCCGCTCGTGGAGGTCTGGAATACGCTAAATACCCATGGGGTGGCCCTTATACAGTTAGTGATAGAGGTTGTTTCTTAGCAAACTTTAAACCTGAAAGAGGTGATTATGCAGGAGATGGAGCATTGTATACTATGGAGGCTAAATCATACAATCCTAATGATTATGGTTTGTATAATATGTCTGGTAATGTATCAGAATGGACAAATACAGCTTATAACCCGGCATCATACTACTTAGGTTCTACGATGAATCCAAATGTAGACGACAATAGCAATAAAAGAAAGGTAATCCGTGGTGGTTCTTGGAAAGACGTAGCATATTTCTTGGAAGTTAGTACAAGAGATTATGAATATGGAGATTCAGCCAGGAGCTATATAGGCTTTAGAACAGTTCAAGACTATATGGGAACCAACATGCAAGGAAAAAAATAATACGATAAACACAATAATAAATTATAATAAAAGTTAAACTAACCCAAACTTTAATTAACCCTAAAAAAAAAATTATGGCACAATCACTTAAAGAAAAGAAAATTATGAACATGGCTTATGGCCTTGGAGCTTCAGTAGTATTAATTGGAGCATTATTTAAAATTTTGCACTTCAGTATAGGTCCACTAACTGGAGGTGTTATGTTAACAATTGGTCTGGTTACTGAAGCATTAATATTTTTTATCTCAGCTTTTGAATCAGTAGATGAAGATTTAGACTGGTCTTTAGTTTACCCGGAATTAGCAGGTGGAGAAGGAGAGGAAAGAACGGACGCAAATGGATTATTATCTCAAAAATTAGATACTATGTTAGAAGAAGCAAATCTTGACTCAGATAAAATGAGCAGATTAGCTGATAGTATTCAAAGTTTTGCAGGAGCTGCAGAAAATATTGCTCCCGCTGCAGATTCAATTACTGCAACTACAAAATATAGTGAGCAACTTACGTTGGCTGCGAGTCAAATGGAGTCTCTAAATAGTTTATATAGGGTACAGCATGATACTGTTGCTAAACAATCTGAAATGAACGAATCTGTAGTTGAAAATACTGAAAGATTAAAAGATCAAATGGAATCCTTAGCCGCAAACTTATCTTCTCTTAATGGAGTTTATGGAGGTATGTTATCTGCGATGTCTAATAGATAGTAATAATTAATACTAACCCTAAATCTAATTAGAAAAAATGGCAGGAGGCAAATTATCACCAAGGCAGAAAATGATAAACTTGATGTATTTAGTTTTCATTGCAATGTTAGCAATGAATATGTCTAAACAAGTTCTATCTGCGTTCGGTTTTATGAACGAAAAACTGACGGATTCAAATATGACCGCAGAGACAAAGAATGGGGCTACCTATGCAAATTTAGCACAGAAAGCGCAAGATCAAAAAGAGAAATTTGGAGTATTAAATGAAGATGCCCAAAAAATTCAAGCTTTATCATTAGATTTCAATGCATATATTGAAACTATGAAAACAGAGTTAACGGAAGAAGTAGAAGATCCAACAGACTATGAGTCTATGGATGGTACTGATAAAGGTGATTCTTACTTTTTTAAAGGTGAAGGTTATTCCCCTAAAGGTCAGGAGTTTTTAGATAAGTTAAATAACTATAGAACTCAAGTTTCTGGGATTTTAGCCAAAGACTATAAAGGTATTTCAGAGAGCGTGAATAGCCGTTTCGATACTTCTGATCAAAAATTGGAAAAAGGCACACAGCCATGGTTGCAAAATCGTTATGAAGGATTTCCTTTAATTACAACAGTTACAAACCTTTCTCAAATACAAGCAGATATTAAAACAACTGAAGCTGAAATGTTGTCAGCTATGGTACAAGGGCAGTTAGAAAGTGATGTTTCAATGAAAAACTACACTACTATATTAATTCCTGATAATTCTGCGACTTTACAAGGGTCTAACTTTAAAGGTAAAATTGTTTTGGGTCGTTATGACGCTAGTTTAAAACCTTCAAAAGTTATTGTTAATGGAAAAGAAATAACTAACATCGAAGGCGGTGGTGCAGTTTTAGATTTTCCTTCAGGTAATGTAGGAGAAAATGAAATAAAAGGGAAATTCGTTTTTCAGGAAAATGGTGAAGATGTTGAAATTCCAATTCAAAGTACCTATGCTGTGGTTGCAAAACCTAATAGTGCAGTAATTTCAGCAGATAAAATGAATGTAGTATATAGAGGTGTACAAAACCCTATTACGATTTCTATGCCTGGTATTCCTGACAATCAGATAACAGCGAGCGCAGCAGGTTTGCGTAAAGCTACTGGTTTAGGTAAATATTTAATGAACCCGGGTAAAGGTAAAGAAGTAAGTATTAGAGTAACTGGTAAATTACCGACAGGAGAACCCGTTACCTCTAGTCAAAATTTTAGAATAAAGGACATACCGGCACCAATGGCGGCAGTAAGAGGATCTCAATGGGGTACTATTAAAATGCCAAAAACATCTGTACAAAAAGTAACAGTTGGAGCTCTTTTACCTGATTTTGTGTTCGATTTAAAAATTAATGTATCTGGTTTTAGTTTTAAAGTACCTGGAAGACCAACAGTTGAAGTAAAAGGTACAAAGTTAAATGCTGCAGCTATAAGAGCATTAGGTTCTGCAAGACCTGGCGACATGGTTTCGATATTTGACGTAAAAGCTTCCTTAGCAGGTAATAGTGGTTACTATTTAAAGAAAGTAGGGCCATTAAATATTACAATAACAAATTAATAATAATATGATGAATTTCAGAGGTTTTTTAGTAGTGTGTGTTGCAATTATGGCAACAAACTTAATAAGTGCACAGGCTAATTTGTTAAATGCAACAATTCCAGAAGAAATTGGGATGAAGACAGTTGAACAATTAGCAGCTGATAATGATGGGCCATTACCTTACGGTTATGTTGATGATAGAGATATCCTTTGGTCTAAAGTTGTTTGGGAATATATTGATTTAAATGAAAAAATTAATTTACCATTCTATTATCCAATAGATACTAACAACATTAGCTCTAGTAGAAGATCTCTCTATGATACTTTATTAAGAGGTATTAAAAGTGGTGAAATAGTTGATGTTTATGACGACTCTTATTTTGAAGATAAACTTACATTTAATGATATTCAAGGACGCTTGTCGAGAATTGACACTAGTGATGCCGGTATAGAATTATTAAATGCAGGTGATTCATTAACAGATGAGTATGTTGATAGAAGAGATTTAACCTCTGGTGATATTGTAGGACTTAAAACTAAAGGCGTATGGTACTTTGATAAGAGACAAGGTGAATTAAAATATAGACTTCTAGGTATTGCACCAGTTGCTCCTGATGTTAACTTTATTGATGAAGCAGGTGGTGATGAAGATCCTGTTGAATTATTCTGGGTGTGGTATCCTGGTGCCAGGGAATTAACCCACGACATGAAAGTATTTAACAATAAAAATTCTGCTTTTCCAATTTCGTATGACCATTTGTTGAATGCACGACGATTTGTGGCAAGCATATATAGAGAAGAAAATATTTATGGTAACAGAGATGTTGCTGAGTATATTAAGGGTAATGCCTTATTTCAAGTTCTTGAGGCTGATAGATTAAAAGATAATATCAGAAATAAAGAACTAGATATGTGGAATTACTAACAAGTTCACCTATAGTATATTTGTAAAAACTTCTGCTCCCTTTGGGCAGGAGTTTTTTTTATGATAATAACTTTGTTGTAAACATTATAGCTCGATATCTTTGCTCTATGAATGTTGACTATATTATTGTAGGGTTAGGATTAGCAGGCTTGGCACTTGCAGAACAATTAGAGAGTCATAATAAATCTTTTGTGTTATTTGAGGATAACTCTCAAAATTCTTCATTGGTTGCAGGTGGAGTTTATAATCCGATTATTTTAAAACGTTTCACGCCAGTTTGGGATGCACTTGATCAGTTAAAAATAGCCATACCATTTTATAAGGCTTTGGAAAAAAAACTAAATATCAAATTTGACTATGCTATCAATATTCATAGAATATTTACGTCGGTAGAAGAACAAAATAATTGGTTTAATGCCTGCGACAAACCTTTTTTTTCCGAATATATGATTCCGCAAATCATTCAGAATACCAACAAATATGTCAATGCAAATTTTGGATGTGGTAAGATCATTAATACGGGTAAAATAGATACGGAAGCTTTGTTAACGGCATATAGAAAGCATCTAGAAAACAAAAATTTATTACGACTTGAACGATTTGATTACGCAGTCTTAAAACTAGAAAAGCAGTTAGTTAACTATAAAAATATCACAACCAAGCAAATCGTTTTTTGTGAGGGTTTTGGAGTTAAAAAAAATCCATATTTTAAAAATGTACCCTTGCAAGAAGCTAAAGGGGAACTACTAACAATTCATTCTCCCGAATTGAAAATTGATTTTTTATTAAAATCTTCCATTTATATAATGCCTTTAGGAAATCATTACTATAAAGTTGGGGCAACTTTTAACTGGACAGACAAAACATTATTACCTACTGAAGAAGGAAAAAATGAATTACTGACTAAACTTAGGAAGGTAATTACTGCCGACTTCGAAATTGTTGATCAGACAGCAGGTATAAGACCAACGGTAAAAGACCGGCGTCCAATATTAGGAAAACATAAAAAGCATAAGCAACTAGCTATACTAAACGGATTAGGCACAAGAGGGGTCATGTTAGCGCCTAAAATGGCTATAAAACTTTTCGAACATTTAGAGAATAATCGATCGATCGATAAAGAAATTTCTATTTCACGTTTTGATCAATTTTTATAACAATGATCCTATTGAAATAGCCCTTATTTTTGTTCTTTAGCAATTTTATTACCATCCATGTTTTTGTATTTAGCGTCATAGCTTATAAAAATATTAATGTAGATCAGCCTTGCGAGTCTCAATGTAAAAGGTGTAAACAACACTAAGCCAATAAAAATTCCTATAAATACGGTTAGTAGATCGAATCCTACAGCATATAAAATTATAAACGTAACAATAGAAATACCCACTGTTATGGCATAAGAAACATACATGGCACCATAGAAAAATGAAGGTTCAATTGTATATTTAAATCCGCAATTTGTGCAGTTAGTGCCCATTTTCATTACCTTTTTTAAATGTAACGGATTATTATCTTCAAAAAAATTACCCTCGTTACATTTTGGACATTTGTTATTGATAATACTATAGATTTTAGTTCCTTTTTTAAACATGTATGTTCTTAAAAATTATAATAGATTTGCAAATGTAAAAATTTATAAAAATTCAAGTTGAATAAAAAATGCTAAATGCTCATAATATAACAGTTTCATTTGCCGGAGAAGATTTGTTTTCAGGGATAACCTTTAAGTTAGACGCTGGAAACAGAGTGGGTTTGGTTGGAAAAAACGGTGCCGGTAAATCTACCTTACTTAAAATCATTGCTGGAGAGCAAGAATATGATAAGGGTACTTTAGCTTTAGAGAAAAATATCAAAATTGGATTCTTAAAGCAAGATATTGATTTTGTGATGGGTAGAACAGTTTTGGAGGAAGCTTATGAAGCTTTTACGGAGATCAAGGAAGTTGAGCGGAAACTTGACAAAGTAAATATAGCCTTAGCAGAAAGAACAGATTACGAAAGTGATTCGTATCACCAATTAATGGTAGATCTAAATGATCTAACCCATCATTTTGAAGTTATTGGAGGTTACAATTACAAAGGAAATACTGAAAAAATATTACAGGGCTTAGGTTTCAAGCGTGAGGATTTTGAAATGTTAACTGATACTTTTTCAGGAGGTTGGCGTATGCGTATAGAGTTAGCAAAATTACTGCTGCAAAATAATGATATACTTTTACTCGATGAGCCTACCAACCATTTGGATATTGAATCTATTATTTGGTTGGAAGATTTTTTAAAGAATTACACTGGAGCTATCATGTTGGTATCTCATGATAAGATGTTTTTGGATAATGTTACGAATCGAACTATAGAAATTTCGATGGGTAAAATTTACGATTATAAATATCCTTATTCTATTTATTTAATTCAACGAAAAGAACTTAAAGAAAAGCAATTACAATCTCAAAAAAATCAAGAAAAGGAAATAAAACATACCGAGCAACTTATCGAAAAATTTAGGGCAAAAGCTAACAAGGCGTCCATGGCGCAATCTCTCATAAAAAAACTGAATAAAGTTGAGCGCATTGAAGTTGATATGGATGATACTTCTGTTATGAAGGTGCGTTTTCCGATGTCTGTACAACCAGGTAAAGTTGTTGTTGAAGCTGAGAATGTGGCAAAAAATTATGGCGACAATCTTGTCCTAAGTAACGTTAATTTACTTATTGAAAGGAATAGTAAAATTGCATTTGTTGGTCAAAATGGACAAGGTAAAACTACCTTGGCTAAAATGATTGTGAATGAAATTCCGTTCGATGGCAAATTAAAACTCGGGCACAATGTTCAGATTGGATATTTTGCGCAAAATCAGGCAGAATATTTAGATGGTAATAAAACAGTTCTACAAACCATGGAAGACGCCTCAACTGATGGGAATAGGGTAAAGGTAAGAGATATGCTTGGAGCTTTTTTGTTCGGCGGTGATGATGTTGACAAGAAAGTAAAGGTGCTTTCTGGAGGTGAGCGAAATAGATTAGCTTTATGTAAAATGTTGCTATCACCTTTAAATATGTTGGTTATGGATGAGCCAACAAATCATTTGGATATTGCTTCTAAGAATGTTTTAAAAAGGGCATTACAAGATTTTGACGGAACCTTAATTTTAGTATCTCACGATCGTGATTTTTTACAAGGATTAACTAAAACGGTTTACGAATTTAAAGATGGGCATATTAAAGAATATCTAGGAGATATTGATTATTATTTGTCAGCACATGATATTGATAATTTACGCGAAGTTGAAAAAAGAACTAAAGTAAATAAGATTAAAGATACTGCTGCCAAACAATCATATCATAGTATCAAGCAAAGCCAAAAAGAATTTAAAAGGCTACAAAATAAATTAAGTAAAATTGAAGGTGATATAGCTGTCTTAGAAGACAATATTTCTACTATTGATGCTGATTTATCAGATAGCGAAAAGTATAAAACACTTACTTCTAATTCAGATTTTTTTAAAAATTATCAAGTAAACAAGGATAATTTAGATCAGTTGATGAAAGAATGGGAAAAATTGCATGAGTTATTGGAACATTTAAAATAAAGAAAGAAACTTATTGGTCAGCTTTGGCTGAGTGTCTCCTTTTAAGTAGCAATAAAGCTTTACAAACTTACTTTTCCTATTATTGAAATTCCAATAAATTAATTTATGATACCTGCAACTTTTATAGCAGAGCTACATGATATATGTCATTAAAATCAAACATATTTGTTCGTAATTTTGGCATCAGATTTTTTAAAGAAATATAATATAAAATTATGGAGACCTTACAAGAAGTGAAAGCAAGAGTATACAAATTTGGAAATAAAACTGCAGATGGAAATACAACCATGAAAAACCTTTTAGGTGGTAAAGGAGCAAATTTGGCAGAAATGAGTGCAATTGGAATACCAGTCCCTCCGGGATTTACAATAACTACAGAAGTCTGTACAGAATACAACCTTCTTGGCAAAGAAGCCGTTGTAAAAATGATTTCAAAAGAAGTTGAAGGTGCAATTGAAAATTTAGAGAATATAATGGGCGCTAAATTTGGTGATAAAGAAAACCCACTATTAGTTTCTGTTCGTTCAGGCGCAAGAGTATCAATGCCAGGAATGATGGATACGGTTTTAAACTTAGGTTTAAATGATGATGCTGTTATTGGTATAGCCAACAAAACAAAAAATGAGCGCTTTGCATGGGATTCATATCGTCGTTTTATTCAAATGTATGGTGATGTTGTATTAGGTATGAAACCGGAATCTAAAGAAGATATAGATCCTTTTGAAGAAATTATGGAGGCTCTTAAACATAAGCGAGGAATAGAACTAGATACAGAATTTACCATTCAGGATCTAAAAGATTTAGTTTATGATTTTAAAGACGCCGTTAAAAAAAGAACAGGTCATGATTTTCCTACAAACCCTTGGGATCAACTATGGGGAGCAGTAGTTGCTGTATTTAATAGTTGGAATGGTGATAGAGCTATTTATTATAGAAATATGCATGGATATCCCTCAGATTGGGGTACTGCAGTGAATGTACAGGCTATGGTGTATGGAAATATGGGTGATAACTCTGGAACAGGTGTTTGTTTTACCCGGGATGCAGGTACAGGGGAAAATTTATTTAATGGTGAATATTTGATTGATGCGCAAGGAGAAGATGTTGTAGCAGGTACTAGAACTCCCCAACAAATTACAAAATTGGGGTCTTTACGTTGGGCTGAATTGGCTAAGGTTGAAGAAGCAGACAGGGCTGAAAATTACCCTTCTTTAGAAGAATTAATGCCTGCCATTTATGAAGAACTCAATGGATATCAGGATAAACTTGAAAAACATTATCGAGACATGCAAGATATGGAGTTTACGATGCAAGAGGGTAAACTTTGGATATTGCAAACTAGAAATGGTAAACGCACTGGTGCGGCAATGGTAAAAATTGCAATAGATTCATTAGAAGAAGGTTTAATAAATGAAAAGGAAGCTTTACTTCAAATTGAACCCAATAAATTAGATGAATTATTACATCCTGTTTTTGATCCAAAAGCTTTAAAAACAGCTCATGTTATTGCGCAAGGATTACCGGCATCTCCTGGAGCAGCCACAGGTAAAATGGTATTCTTTGCCGATGAAGCTTCCAAATTTAAAAGCAGTATTTTAGTACGAATTGAAACATCTCCGGAAGATTTAGAAGGAATGAATATTGCCAAAGGTATTTTAACTGCTCGGGGTGGGATGACCTCTCACGCGGCTGTTGTAGCTCGGGGTATGGGAAAATGTTGTGTTTCTGGAGCAGGAGCATTAAAAATTAATTATAAAGCACGTACCTTGACTGTTGATGGTCATGTATATCATGAAGGTGATTGGATTTCATTAAACGGTTCTACAGGTAATATTATTGAAGGGAAAGTAGCAACAATTGAGCCTGAATTAAGCGGTGAATTTGCTGAAATCATGGAATTATCAGACAAATTTGCAACTATGCAGGTTAGAACAAATGCTGATTCACCTAAAGATGCCAAAGTAGCGCGTAGTTTTGGTGCTCAAGGTATTGGATTAACAAGGACAGAACACATGTTCTTTGATGTTGATAGAATTAAGGCGATGCGTGAAATGATATTAGCAGATACCGTCAAAGGGCGTAAACAAGCTTTAAATCAGTTGTTACCTATGCAACGTGAAGATTTTGAAGGTATTTTTGAAGCCATGGCAGGACTGCCAGTAACGATTCGTTTATTAGATCCACCATTACATGAGTTTGTTCCTCATCAATTAGGTTTACAAAAAGAATTGGCTGAAGAAATGCATATTTCCTTAAGTAATGTTAAAAGTAAAATTTCTGAGTTAGAAGAATTCAACCCAATGCTTGGTCATAGGGGTTGTAGATTAGGGATTACATATCCAGAAATAACTGAAATGCAGGCCCGGGCAATTATTGAAGCTGCCTTAAATTTAAAAGAAAAAGGTATTGAGGCCAAACCAGAAATCATGGTTCCTTTAATTGGAACTTTAGCTGAATTTGAAAGCCAAGAAGCAATTATTAGAGAAACAGCAAATAAAATATTCGAAGAAAGAAATGATAAAATTGACTATTTAGTTGGTACTATGATTGAAATTCCTCGTGCGGCTTTAACAGCTGATTTAATAGCTACAAAAGCTGAATTCTTCTCATTTGGCACAAATGATTTAACTCAAATGGCATTTGGCTATTCACGTGATGATGCTGGTAAATTCTTGCCAATTTATATAGAAAAAGGAATTTTAAAAGTAGATCCTTTTGAAGTATTAGACCAGGAAGGTGTAGGACAATTAGTTAAAATGGGCACAGAGAAAGGTAGAAGTATCAAACCAAATTTAAAAGTAGGTATTTGTGGCGAACATGGTGGTGAACCTAGCTCAGTAGAGTTTTGCTATAAAACAGGTATGAATTATGTAAGTTGCTCACCTTATAGAGTTCCTATAGCACGAGTAGCCTCTGCACAGGCAGCTATTAAGAATCCTTCATGAATTATTAGCTAACTTGTAATAGATAATAGAAAAGCCCTCAATAAACATTTGTTTATTGAGGGCTTTTCACATTAAAACAGAACTATATTATTCTTCTATTGGCGGATATTTCGCCATTATTTCGTGTACAAATTCATTGATACGCTCTTCTTTTTTAGCTATGTCTCCAGAAGTTGTTAATGCTCCAGTGCCCATTCCTTGCCATGCTAATTCTTTTTTATTGGCATCAATTAAATCAATAAACAATGTACCTTCCGTAGATTTAGAAACATTATTGAATGCGCCATATCCAAACCCATAGGGTCCGTATCCACCGTAATATCCGTATCCACCATAATAATAAGGATACCATCCATGATAGTTGTTATTATACACATTAATTTTTTCTCTGGACTTCGTGAATATATTCACCAATAAATCAGGATTTTCAGATTTAACAAAACCCTTAGCTAATAAATTGGATTCAATGGCCCGTAGAATTCTACGCTTATCGAGATCAGAAATATCAACTTTATCAATTCCCTTTTTATAGAATGCAAATGTTTTGTATTGTTTAAAGTCTGTATTTTTATCGTAATCTGAAGAGACTCTAACTGAAACGCAGGATGTTACAATAAAAATTAACAACAAAGGAAGTAATTTTAAAATTTTCATAATACTATTTTTTAAATAAATTATCTAAGAGGGTATCGTTTACAATGTTAGGAAGAGTTACCTTTAAATTGGGTTCAGCTTCCATTGCACGTTTAATAGCAAAAATTGCCTCATCGTTTCTGGCCCAACTACGTCTCGCAATTCCATTATTTACATCCCAGAATAGCATAGATTCTAAACGTTGTTCAGCCTCTATTGTACCATCAATAACCATGCCGAATCCGCCATTTATAACCTCTCCCCAGCCAACACCACCACCGTTGTGAATGGAGACCCATGTGGCCCCTCTAAAACTATCTCCAATAACATTTTGTATCGCCATATCTGCTGTAAATTGAGAGCCGTCGTAAATATTTGCTGTTTCTCTGTACGGAGAATCTGTACCTGAAACATCATGATGATCTCTTCCAAGAACTATGGGCTTAGAAATTTCACCTTCATTTATGGCCTTATTAAATGCCTTCGCAATTTTGATACGACCTTCAGCATCCGCGTATAAAATTCTTGCTTGAGAACCAACCACTAAATTATTTTCTTGAGCACTTTTTATCCACTTTATATTGTCAGCCATCTGTTGTCTTATCTCAATAGGAGAATGTAGCATTATTTCTTCTAATACTTCACATGCAATTTTATCGGTTTTTGCTAAATCTTCTGGGTTAGCAGAGGTACATACCCAACGGAATGGCCCAAAGCCAAAATCAAAACACATAGGGCCCATAATATCTTGAACATAACTAGGATATTTAAAATCGATGTTATTTTCAGCCAAAATATCTGCACCAGCACGTGAAGCTTCCAATAAAAAAGCGTTGCCATAATCGAAAAAATACGTTCCTTTTGCGGTGTGATTATTGATTGCATTTACCTGACGTCGTAAACTTTCATAGACTTTTTCTTTGAATAATATTGGTTTTTTGACCATCATGTCATTCGCATCTTTAAAAGAAATATCAACGGGATAATACCCACCAGCCCAAGGATTATGCAATGAAGTTTGATCACTACCTAAATCAATATAAACATTTTCAGCATCAAATTTCTCCCAAACTTCCACAATATTACCTTGGTAGGCAATTGAAACTACTTCTTTATCTTTTTTAGCTTTTTGGACTCTATATACTAAGGAATCCAAATCAGAAATCACTTCATCAACCCATCCTTGTGAATATCTTGTTCGTACAGCTTTAGGATTCACTTCAGCACATACAGTTATGCAACCGGCAATATTTCCTGCTTTAGGTTGCGCCCCGCTCATCCCTCCTAAACCTGAAGTTACAAATAACTTGCCCGCTAAATCCTCACCTGATTTAGCGATTTTCCTACCAGCGTTCAATACGGTAATCGTAGTGCCGTGTACTATACCTTGCGGTCCAATATACATATAACTTCCCGCTGTCATCTGGCCATATTGCGTAACCCCCAAGGCATTGAATTTTTCCCAATCGTCTTGTTTTGAATAATTAGGAATCATCATACCGTTTGTAACAACAACTCTAGGTGCATTCCGGTTTGAGGGGAATAGACCCAATGGATGACCAGAATACATTATCAGGGTTTGTTCATCTGTCATTTCAGCTAAGTATTTCATCACTAATAAATACTGTGCCCAATTTTGAAAAACAGCGCCATTTCCGCCGTATGTTATCAATTCATCTGGATGTTGTGCTACATCAGGATT
>Ga0316193_10001281_pt1 | contig 16798 bp, 12 predicted proteins | sample MerIslsedime2_MG_FD_207735 | JGI IMG/M metagenome (GOLD analysis project Ga0316193, IMG submission 207735) | Coastal sediment microbial communities from Maine, United States - Merrow Island sediment 2 | ecosystem: Environmental > Aquatic > Marine > Coastal > Sediment | place: USA: Maine... | reverse complement strand
GCTTTGATCATTTCAATTGGAATACGATCAATTCCAATGCTAAAAAATTTTAACGATCTTTGAGTTTGGGCTCCCCAATATTTATCGTTAGGAACTTCTATTTCTCCAATACTATCTGTTTCTTTGCGAACACCTTTTTCCATATATCCCCCTTTTTTTGGATCTTAGAAAAAAAAGTATTTTTTTGTAAAAAAAAATAGAAATTTAATTTACTGGAGAATGATTAGTTTAATATTTCAGCTTTTAATATGAAATTTTTATTAACTCAAAAAATATTAGTTTTACTTTCATAATAAAAATATTAGCTTTTGGAAGATGTGCAAAGTATTGACCATTTTAAAGATATTCCAAAAACAGAGTTTTACATGCATTTAGGATGATTAAGCTCAGTGGAATATCTTTTTTTAGAGCTTTAAATAGCTCATGAAGATTCTGGTCTTTCTATCAAAGATATTGAGAAAGTCTAAATTAAATTTTTTGATTATGCAATAGAAAATATAAAGAGCCTTATCGTTTAAAACATAGAAGAAAATGCAAACTCTTTTTTGCCTTTAATGACGGATTGAGTCAATAAAGTTTCGGCTAAAAATAATGTGAAATCATACCAAGCATGCAGAGCTACACTTTCTTTTAATGATTTATTCTTATAAGTGAGAAAACCAAAGTAAGCTCCTAATGATGTTATAAAAGGAAGGCTAAAAGAATAATATCTCCACCGATCTTTTGGTCTTAAGAAAAGCGCATTAGGAATGTGAGCTAATCCAAAAACTAAAGAAGCTGTAGTAATGGCACCCCATGGTGGCAGAGTATTATAAAAAGAAGACTGAATAAAACCCCTAAAAAAAGCCTCTTCTCCGATGCCGATTGGAAATGCTGCCAGCGGCTTTATTTCATTATAAGAGAGATCGCAATGAACATATGATACATTCTTATAAGCTATCTCACCAATAATTACAGCTAAAGAAAGTGCGCCTAAAAAACCGCCCCAAACTTCTGGTTTTTTTAAGATTTTAAGATTGAAAGGAGCATAGCTTAAATCAGAGAGACTGTTAATTGGTATGTTTTTGATATTGTTATTGTATAGTTGAGTATCTCGATAAGCTGCATAAATGCCATAAAAGCTTATGTTTTGTGCAGCTACAATGCTTGAGAATTGAAGTGCTTCATTAGAATTACTTAAACTACTCAAAGTATAAGCTGCCCCTGAGCTGCTAAAAAGGGTTCCTGCAGTTTTCAAATCTCCAAGATAGGTGTGTCCAAGTCCTGGAATTAAAAATGATAAACCAACGGCAATAAAGGTGTTTTTTTTTCTAGCTGGCACTAGTACATTAGATTTGACTTCGAAATCTTTCGATGTAATAGGAGATAGTTCAAAATTACTATGTTCAAATGCAGCTAAGTACTCATTTGAAAATTCATCCTCATTAGAAGGTTCTGCAATATCATTGACAGCATAAGCTAAAGAAAAAAAAATAAAGAAAATAGAAGTTATAATTTTGACACTTTTCATAAAAAAACCAATTTTGAAGAAAATAGAATAAAAGAGACTTCGTTTTTTGTCTAATTGATATCAGGGAACTTTTTGGGTAAGGTAGCAAACATAAAATCAAAATGACTTTACAATTTTCCAGTTCTATGTAAATAAAAAAATATAAACTTAGATGAGGTTAAATAATGAATTATAAAAGAATTCTAGGGATTGTATTTTTTTTATCTGGAGTTGCTTTGGTTGTTGTCTCTATTTATATAAAAAATCAAGTAGATGAAGGTAAAATGAAAATTTCAAGAGCAGAAAAACAAGTAGAAGGTGGTAAAAAATTGTTTTCATTGAACCCTGTATCAAAAGAAGTTGGTAAAAAGATAATCATTGATCCAGCAGAAAGAAAAATTGCAAAGGGCAAACATGATGTTAACTATTATGATAGACTATCAAATTGGTTGATGATTATAGGGATTGTATGTGGAGCTTTAGGAATTATAGTATTTATCTTTGCTAAGAAAAAGCAGCAACATTAATGGTTTTTTTTTCCAAATTAAAAGAATATATTCGAAGCAGTCTCTGGGTTATTCCGGTAACAATGGGACTGTTTTCGCTGTTTTTATCAGTTGGTCTTTTTTATTTCGAACTATCTTATGGACCTTTAATTAGTTTAGATCTAATAAAAAGAGTAAGTATAGGTTCATTTTCAACTACTTTTAGTACGTTACTTGCTGCTATAGTTACTGTATTCGGAATTTTATTACCGATGATTTTTTCTATACTGGTAAGAACTTCAAATCAATTTTCACCGAGAATATTAAGAACATACCGCTCGGCTATAGCACCAAAAATCCTGGTAGGATTACTATTAGCTACAATTCTTTACTTTATGAGCTTTCTCATAATAGCGAATTATTTTTCTTCTCAAATTATTTCGCCGGCTTCATTAATTGTTGCTTTTATGTTTGTCATCTTGACAATTTACTCAATTCCGACCTTTTTTGATCAATTTGCTACTAGTTTAGAACCAGTATATATTGTAAGTCACATTGCAAATGATTTAAAAACTATTTTAAAAAATCTGGGTAATCTTAATTCTAGCGACGAATCTTCAAGCTCAAGGCAAGATCGATCTTATCTTGATCCAGAAAAATACCAATTTAGAATAAATTCACCTAAAACAGGTTATATCCAAGCTATTGATTACAAAAAATTAGTTAAAATTCTTCAGAACTATTCAACAGTGGCTGCGATCCCTGTTCGCCCAGGGGAATTTGTATTAGAGAACAGCTCAATTCTTTTTTCTAATGAAAGGCAATTGTTAAGTAGGGAAGCAAAGCAAAGTATATATAAATGCTTTGTTCTTAGTAGTAGATCTTCGGGAATCAGAGATCTTGAGTTTCAGCTTGATGAGTTAGTTGGAATAGTTGTAAGAGCTTTATCACCCGGGGTTACTGACATAGCTACTGCAATTGAATGTGTCAATTATTTAGGTTTTACAAGCAATGAACTATTAAATCGACCTCTAAAAAGTGGTATTCATTTAGATGAGAAAAATAAACAAAGATTGTTTAGCAAGGAGTTTGATTTTTATGGATTAGTCCATGCAGCATTTGATCCAATTAGGCAAAATATCAATGCACAGCCAATGGTAGTTATCCATGTACTTAAAGTTCTTCAGAACCTTACAAGTAATTGTAAATATAAAGATAGAGCTGCAGTACTTGCAAATGTCGCTTTGCAATTTATCAAAGACACTAAGAAACAAGTTAGTGACTTTGACTTGGATAGGATGCAACGGTTTCTAGAGTCTATTGAATTAACTCTCCATCAGCTAAAATAGTTTAAATAAATTCAAAATCTTCAAAAATAATATTTTTTATATTTACTCTAAGATTAACGAATTGTTTAGTAAAATCATTCGTCATCCTCTTAGGGCCACACATCAATATGCTACAATCTTTTAAGTTGCCTATTTTTTCTTGAACTTTGTTAGCGTTCAAGCGGTTTTTTTGCTCTGAACAAAAAAAGAAAAAATTAAAATTAGAAAGCTTAGAGCTAATATCTTTAAGTTCATCTAAAAAAATTGCATCTGATTTTTTATGTACACAGTAAAAAAGACTAATTTTAGTAGTAGTAGTTTGAGAGCTGTATAAATTTTTTGACCATGTTAAAAAAGGAGCTATGCCTATTCCGCCAGCTATCCATATTTGTGAATTTTTTGCTTGTGCATAATTAAATTTGCCATAGGGCCCTTCAATGTACGCAAGGTCTTTTGGTTTTAAGTTATGATAAAGTGATTTAGTAAAGTCGCCTCTTACTTTTACTATAATTGAAATACTTGAGCCATTGGCTGTTCCCAAAAGCGTGAATGGGTGAGACTCTCGAGATAAAGAACTTTTTCTGAAGCTAAAAAAAGCATACTGTCCAGGTATAAATTCTAAATTGCTCTTTTTAGGGACAAGTGTTGCAGTTATTGTATTGTTGTTTAATTCTTTTGTTTTAACAACTTCATAAATCGGATAACTTAAGAAAAATTCATAGATTATCTGTTTATAAATTATAGCAAAAAAGCCAATTCCCATTGGTATGAGTAGCAAAACTGTAGCAAGCTCTGTTCCTTTAAAAAGCTTATAAGAAACTAAAAAATGAAATGATGCCAAAATAAATACAATGCTCATAAACTTATGGCTTATTTTCCACTTGTCATAAGGAAGCAGTTTTAATAGGGTAATTCCTAATATAATAACCATTAGCCAAAAACTATAAGATCCTAAATTGACAGATAGCCTGTCATGCAAAGGGAAAAAAAATAATAGAAATTTACTCATTCTATCAGGGACCCATTTCAGTGATAGAATCAACGGGTGAATCAATATAAAACAAAAGCCCCAAATTCCTATCAAGATATGTGTTCGATAAATCTGGTCAAGTCCACCCAACCAATCTTCTAGTTTTTTCCATCTAGATGATAAAAAAAGTGATAGTGAAAAAAAACAATATCCAATTAGTCCAAAAAATGATCCTATTCCTTTCAATGTATGGTTGATTCCAGTTGCTTTCCATGAATTTGAAGTTGCTAATAACCATAAAAAAGCTATACAAGCAACAAACAAAAAACAAAATTTAGTACTTTTTGTGTGTGACTTAAATGAAGTTTTATAGCTATCCATGGTTACTTTCTCTAATGTTTTGAATTGTTAAGACAACTGATCCATCTATTTGTCCTTGCTTAATCGCTAGAAGGGCTTCATTAGCTTGATTTAATGGAAAGCAGGTTACTTTACTTTCTATGTGTATGTCCTGCAAAAGCTTCATGAATTCATAGCCGTCTTCTCTAGTTAAATTTGCTACAGAAGAGATAGATCTTTCTCCCCAAAGGAATGAATAAGGGAAGGCTGGTATGTCACTCATATGAATTCCAGCACTTATTACATGTCCTCCTTTTTTTATTGCTTGAAGTGCCCGTATGTAAAGTTTGCCAACAGGGGCAAAAATAATGCAGCTGTCTAATAAAGAAGGTGGCATTTGGTCAGACCCACCAGCCCAAACAGCTCCAAGAGATAAAGCAAATTTTTGTTTTTTCTCATCTTTTGGTCTTGTAAAAACATATACGTCATAACCTAAGTGATTAGCTACTTGTATTAATAAATGTGCTGAAGACCCAAATCCATAAAGACCAATTTTTTTACGAGCTTTAGCTAATTTAAAGGCTCTATATCCAATTAAACCAGCACAAAGCAGTGGTGCTGCTTTTATATCATCATAAAAAGAGGGGATAGAAAAAATATAATCTTCGTGTGCTGTACAATACTCAGCAAACCCACCGTTTTTTGTATATCCTGTAAACTCAGCGTTATCACAGAGGTTTTCTTTTCCCTCTAGGCAAAATTCACAGCTCTGACAGCTTTTCCCAAGCCAAGGTACTCCTACGCGTTCTCCTATTTTGTGTTTAGACGTTTTATTGCTAAGCTTTTCTATTGTGCCAATAATTTGATGACCTAGAATTAAAGGTAAATTTACTGGATCAAGCTCTTGATTAATAATATGTACATCAGTGCGACAAACACCGCAAACGCTTACTTTAATTAAAACTTCTTTTTCTTTAGGTTTTGGTCTAGATAGGTCTTTTAAAGACAATTTTTTTTCAAAACTCTCGAGAACCATAGCTTTCATATAAAAGGCCTTATATAAATTTATAAAGTTTCACAATTAAGTTATAAAAAAAAAATTTGTTGCGATATTAAAAAAATGAAGTTGCTTGAGCTAGGTAAGTATTTTATGCATAACATTAAGCCTTTTTTGGATTCTCCTTTATTTTGAGAGGAGTATTTTGATAACAGGCTATTGGGTTTGACAGTATCTGGAGGTGATGAACAAGTCCCTGGCGTTCCTATTGAGGATATTCATGTAAAAGAGGAATAGTGGTTAATTTAGTGTAATTATAATTTTATCTATAGTTAAAAAAAATTAAACACCAGTAATTTTTTTTGATATAAAAACCAACTAAACTTAAAACTGTGTAGTTATTTTTCTTTAATTAGAAAATCTAATGATGTATTGTGTTTTGCATGAATACTCCTAAATATATTTCAAACATCTTTTTAAAAGTCCCATTTGTCGTGCGCTTTGCGCGCATGTAATTTTTTTTCTCTCTAAATTTCTTATTTAATTTTTAAAAATAAACTTGGTAGTTATATGAAACATTCAACTAGATTTTCTTCATTTGGGATTGGGCTTACAATATTTTCTATGTTTTTTGGGGCTGGAAATAGTATTTTCCCTCTCTATGTGGGAGCAATGTCAAAAGGATTTTGGCATATCTCTTTTCTAGGGTTACTCTTAAGTGCAGTTGTTATGCCAGTTTTAGGGATTTTTGCAATTTTAAAATCAAAAGGGGACCCACTACATTTTTTTGGAAGGCTGGGAAAGCCTTTTGGCTTTCTTATTGCGGCATTAGTAATTAGCTTGTTAGGCCCTTTGGGATCAACTCCAAGGTGCATTGCTATTTCTTACGCAACACTGGTCAGCGATGATGCAATCTCAAGGCCTCTTTTTGCATTTTTTTCGTGTCTATTAATTTTCTTCTGCTCTCTTAAGAAACAATACATTCTAACAATCATTGGATATGTATTAACTCCAATTCTGCTTTTGTCTTTAATTAGTATTATTATAACCGGGTTTGCCTCTAAATGCATAATGCTAGAGCCTACTGAAAGCTCCCACAACCTATTTTATTTTGGTCTTTTTGAGGGGTATAAGACTATGGATCTTTTAGCTTCATTTTTCTTTTCGTCTACAATATTGAGTCTTATAGCCAAGTCACAATCTTCTGAGAATTTATTAATTAGAGGCGGACTAATTGGAGGAGGAATTCTAGCTTTAATGTATGGAGGCTTTTGTTTTGTAGCTGGATTGCATTCAAATTTTTTAAGTGGGGTTCCCCAAGAGCAATTATTAGGAAGGTTAGCTGAAATATTATTAGGTGATAAAGCTTCTTTGATAGTAAAAATCACAGTAGCTACAGCATGTTTAACAACAGCTATTGCACTTATTACAGCTTTTACAGATTTTTTACAAAGTAATGTGCTTAAAGGTAAAGTTCCTTATCCATTAGTTCTTGCAAAATCTTTAGGTTTGACATTTTGCATATCTATATTTGAGTTTTCCTATATATCAAAAATGCTGACTATTCTTTTGAAGATTATCTATCCAGGGTTGATTTTATTGACTCTAGTTAGTTGTTTTTCTAAATCAAAAGAAAAATCTATTGAAAGTAGTTAATTTTCAAGAAAAAAATTCTTGGTAGATACCCTCCTTGATTAGCATTGTTTTTAAACCTAAATCTAGGTAGCTTAGTCGTCTTTGTTTTTAATTTAGGAGATACAAAATGAGAAAAACAACATTCATAGCAGCTTTATTTGTATGTATTAAAGCATTTACATTGCCAGTTGACGTTCTTGATCAAAAGATAGTTGAAAATCCAAGTCAACCAATGGTTTTACAAAAAGTTTTTGAAAAAACAAAAAAAAATAAAAACTGGAAAACTTCAGTTAAAACTGGAGACCATGAGAAAATTATGTTTATGAATGTTTCGACTTCTACTACGCCAGACAACGAAATAGGTAGATCTAATCGCTCATATGATCAGGTCATTTTAATTGTTAATGGAAGCGCTAGAGTATCATTAAGTGGTAAAATATCATCAGTTAAAAGTGGTGACATGGTTTTTATACCAAAAGGAACTATTTACAATATTGCTAATAAAAGCAGAAACAGTAACTTAAAATTAGCAAGCGTTTGCTTAAATGTTTCTGATCCTAAAGATATCGTCTATAAAAACAAGGTAGATGAAAGAAGATAGTCACTTTTGCATCTATTACTATTATTTTTTACAAATTATAGTAATAGGTGCTTGTCCTATGTTTTTTTTGCTAACTAGAGAATATGATGTGCAAACTGCCGTCTAGAAACTATCGTTTATATTCTATAAAAAAAACAAATAATGGATCTGTAATTACATGTTTTATTTAAAATCTTTTCTTTGCCTTAGCTTAAGAGTTTGAGACTAAAAAGATAGATATCTGGTATACTATTTTAAATAAAAATTTAAAGTTTTATGTATGCATACAAAATCCATAGCGTTTGACTTATCGCTTTCTGACTGGGAAGAGTGGGTCGTCAAAGAACTTATACCTAAGTATAGGGCAAAGCAAATCTTTCAGTGGATTTTTAAAAAATACGTCACAGATCCTTTGGTTTTTAATAATTTACCCATAGCTATTCGAGAGAAGTTAGCTGCATCTTTTTGTTGGGAGCCTCTTTCTTTAGATTCTAAACTTATTTCAAAAGACGATAGTCAAAAATTGCTGCTTAAAACAAGAGACAATCTTTTGATTGAGCTTGTAGTTATGCTATATGATAGCCGTACAACGCTTTGTATTAGCTCCCAAGTAGGGTGTAGAATGGGATGTACTTTTTGTCAGACAGGAAAGATGGGATTTAAGAGGAATTTAACCTCAGGGGAAATTCTAGCTCAATTACTTAAAGCAAATCAAATATTGGAGAGCAGAAAGGTTACCAATGTAGTTTTTATGGGTATGGGTGAACCGCTTGATAACTACGAATCAGTAGTAAAGGCGTGTTCTACAATGATCAATCCAGAAGCTTTTAATTTATCTAAGTCAAAAGTGACTGTATCTACATCTGGACTTGTTCCGGAAATTAAGAGATTAGGATCAGATTTACCTGTCCGACTGGCTATTTCTCTTCACAATCCGGACAATGAAAAAAGAAGCCAGTTAATGCCTATCAACCGTAAATATAGTTTGGAAGAGCTGAAAAAGGCTTTGTTAGAGTATCCAGCTCCTTCTCGACATGGGATTACTTTTGAATACGTGATGATCGAAGGTGTTAATGATAGTTTGCAAGATGCCAAGAAATTAGTACATTTTTTACATGGAATAAAGGCAAAAGTGAATTTAATACCTGTTAATCCATTTCCAGGTGTAGCTATTACAGCATCAACTGAAGAGAAGATTCGAGAGTTTCAAGCTTATTTAACTAAAAGATCTATCCCCGCCCCTGTTCGATATAGTAAAGGCAAAGACGTTAGCGGAGGCTGTGGTCAGTTAGCTGCTAAACGCAAAGATGAATTGGACATGGATCCTAGAAAACTAAGTAGGAAAAGACGTTTAGCTTCCTCATAATTTCATTAAGTACAAAGAAATATTAAAAAATTATCTATTTTGTTCTATCTTAAGTAATTAAATCTTTTATTATTGGCGGTTGTTTTATTGAGTCTTAAAAAAAAATTCACAATAAATAACTATTTGTTAATATAAAAAAAAAGGAGGAAACTTTTTATGAAGACAATTAGAGCATTATCAATAATTGTTTTAGCCGCTTATTTGATTTTTCAAGGGTTATATTATTTAGCAGAGATATCATCACCTATAGTTCATGCCGCTATCGGTATTTTAGGCCTAGGAGCTGGTGTTCTTATATTTATTTCTCTTGGCCACTGGGTTGACATTAGCAAAGAAAAGTAAGCAAAAGCATTTATTTCCTAGCCTGGTTCTATGGCTAGGAAATTTTAAATCTAGTTTATAGCGAAACTGTTTTTTTTTCAGGGCAATAGTAGAGAATAATTAACCTGCCATTTTGCTATATCTGAATCTAAAGAGAAGCAAGGTTGGTAAAGGCTGTGTAATGAATACCAAACACTCGCGTATTGATCCTACACAGACTCTAGATTTGGGTCTTTAAAAAGTCTAAGAATTCCTATATCAGAAAATGTAACCCCAAATTGAAATCCAAAGATCTGTAATTCTCCAGTCAATAAAGCAATACTCTTTTTCAATCTTTCTACCTGGTGTTGTAGTGAATGCAATTACAGGAACTTCTTTTCTTTGTAGTTATCCCATTTCTGATTAGAAGAAAGTGAAATATAAAAAAATGTATTTATTTTTTTCTATCAAAAATTATATTTTAGCTTGTTCAACTTGGGAAAATTTATGTTATTTAAACAGAACGGCTTCAAGAATTATATTTTCTTAGCTTTTGCTATATTTCAGTGTTTCAAATTAGAAGCCGCCAAATCGCCTATTGTTAAAAGCGAATTTATTTTTAGAAATCCTTCTTTTGATTCTTGTCATGCCTCGACTTTAACTCAAACTAAGTCTGGAGATATTCTTTGCTCATTGTTTGCTGGTAGTGAAGAGGGAGCTAAAGATGTTTCTATTTGGTTAGTGCGCTTAATTAAAGAAAAATGGAGCTTCCCTAAAGTAGTCGCAAGGGAAGATCTTCCTTGCTGGAATCCAGTTTTATATACAATGCCTTCTGGTAAAATTCTTTTATTCTACAAAGCTGGAAGACATCCTCAACAATGGTCAGGGTTTTTAAAAACCTCATCAGATAATGGAGTTTCATGGTCATACCCGAAAAATTTACCTGCAGGTATTATCGGTCCTGCTAAAAACAGGCCTCTTTTATTAGAGAATGGAACTCTTCTTTGTGGGTCGTCTATTGAAAGTTGGAGGCGTTGGGGATGTTGGATAGATATTACTTCTGATATGGGGGATAGCTGGGAAAAAAGTAAGCCAATAAACGAGGTTTTTCAATTATTTGGAATTATTCAGCCTACTTTATTCTTTTCTGGGCCAGGTAAAATCAAGATGTTAACTAGATCACATCAAATAGGATATATTTGTACATCTGAATCATCAGATGGTGGAGTTTCCTGGACATCTGCCCGACCTACAAAACTACCAAATCCAAACTCTAGTATTGATGCTATAAACTTGAAAGACGGTCGGATACTTCTAGTTTATAACAATTCTAAAGAAAACAGATATCCTTTAAATGTGGCTATTTCAGAAGATAATGGAGATACATGGAAGAATAAGTTACTTTTGGAAAATGATCCAGGGGAGTATTCTTATCCTTGTGTTATCCAGGCAAAAGACGGAATGGTGCATATCAGTTATACATGGAATCGAGAAAATATTAAGTATGTAGTTTTAGATCCAAGGTGTCTTTAGTAAAAAAACCAGAAGAAAATAAATCTAAGTGATTTTACGCACTTTACAGAATGATTGGTTGACTCTATTTTTTAATTTGTAGTAATTTTTTCATAAAAATTTGAAGTGATTATAATATTCTCAATTGTATTTTTGCTGAGATAAATTTAACCTTTTCTTGTTTGATAAAACAAACTAAAAAATCTCAAATCCTTAGGATTGGGCTCTCGTATTTCTTGTCATTAAAATTTAAGAGGACTGATACTGCTTTTATGGGATATATGAAATACTTGTTTTTATTTTTTCTTCTTTTTTCTCAGTTTAGACTTTGTGCTTTTGATCTTTCAAAGATGTCTTTGGAAGAAAAAGTAGGTCAGCTGTTTATGGTATATTTCGATGGTGAAGAAGCTAATGAAAATGCTGAAAAGCTTTTAAAAGAGGCAAAAATTGGGGGCATTGTTCTATATAATTGGGCAAACCAATTAGATAACCCAAAACAAGTTCGAAATTTATGTAAAGGGCTGCAAAAAAATGCTTTGCGCTATGTTGGTATACCTTTATTCATAGCTGCGGATCAAGAAGGTGGGTTAGTAGCTAGAATGGAAGCAGGATTTACTGAATTTCCCGGAAATGCAGCTTTAGGACGTAGCTGCCAGCCACAACTAGCTTTTAAAGTTGCTCAATGCTTAGGGAAAGAAATTAAAAGTGTAGGAGTTAATTTTAATCTTGCCCCAGTAGTCGATGTAAACAATAATCCTAAAAATCCAATTATAGGAATCCGAGCTTTTGGAGACGATCCTGAATTGGTTACCCAGTTTGGAAGGAAAAGTGTAGAAGGTTATCAAAGCGTAGGCATTATTCCCTGCTTAAAACACTTTCCTGGACATGGAGATGTCACAGTAGATTCACATAAAGGACTACCTGTCGTTTCTAAGAGTTTGTCTCAGCTATTGAAGTTTGAGCTTTATCCGTATGTTAATTTGGCTCAATATGTGCCAGCAATCATGACTGCTCATATTTTGTTTCCTCAGATAGATCCTGATCATTGTGCTACGCTATCTCCTATCATTTTAAAGAGGATATTGCGAGATAGACTAAACTTTCAAGGAGTCTTGGTTACAGATAGCCTTACTATGAAAGGGATACTTAAAAATTATGACAGCCTTGAACAAGTGGTTTTTCAAGCTATTGAGGCGGGAAATGATATTTTATTAATTGGTGGTCGTGATTTACAGAATAAAAAAGATGGAGAAACTCATGTTGATGAGGTGATTCGTATTTTTAAAAATATAGTTTGCGCTGTCAAGGTTGGAGAAATTAGTGAAAGCAGAATTGATGAATCAGTCAAACGTATTCTAAGTTTAAAGGAAAAATGTGGAGTATATAAAAAGTCTGCTTTTTCAGAAGAGTTGGACCTAGTTTTACAATCAGAAGCGCATTTAAATCTTGCCAGAGAAATTGCTTACCGGGCTTTATTTATCAAAGACTGGAAGTCACAAGTTGACTTATCATCTAAAAAAGTATTTTTGGTAGCTCCAAAGGTTATCGAAGCCAAGCTAATAGATTCGGGACTTTCTTCTCTTGGGGAAAATTCTAATCATTATTTCTTTACAGATCTTCAGCCGACAGAAAAGGAACATAAAGAAATTATCGATGAGACGCAACATGCGGATGTAGTAATATTTTGTTCTTATAATGCTTGGAAAATTCCTAAACAAAGAGAATTATTAAATCAAGTAGCTGATACTAAGCCGACAGTTTGTATTGCTGTTAGAGATCCATATGATCTTGATATTGTGAATAAGTCAATGATTAAAATGGCAACATTTAGTCCTACAAAATGTTCTTTTGAGGTAGTGACAGAATGGCTTGAAGGAAAAACAGCTCCTCTTAAAATAGATGATTCAGTAGCTCAAATAATTGGAAATAAAATCTGGTATAATGAATGCAAAAATCGAGAAGATCAGTTAACTTTTTGGCATGAAAATGAACCTTTTCCTTCGATGGGAATAGGTCACTTTATATGGCCGCCAAAAAACTACAATGGGCCTTTTGTAGAAGGAAGATTTCATAAATTTGTTCATTTTGCAAAAAGTCAGGGAGCAAAAGTACCGTCATGGCTTTTAAGTCAGACTCATTGCCCATGGATGACAAGAGAAGCCTTTTATCAAGACTTTAATACTTCTAAAATGAGAGAGTTAAGAAGCTTTTTATTGGACAATGTTTCTAGTCAGGCTAAATATATGGTACAAAGGTTAAATTCTGCTTTTTCAAATATTATACTTGCAGCTTCAATAGATCAAAGGCAAGCTATCATTAACAATTTTTTTATGTTGGGAGGGGGAGTAAAAGGTCCTTATATTCTTGTGGATTATCTTAATTTCAAACATGAAGGCACAGACTTAAAAGAACGATATAACGGTGAAGGTTGGGGGTTACTTCAGGTTCTCCATGAAATGGATCATGATGAGTCAGCAATTTGCCCCGAAAAGGCCTTTGCAAATTCTGCAAAGCGTGTATTGTCTAGAAGAATTGAGAACTCCCCAAATCAGGCTATTGAAAAAACCCGTTTCCCGGGGTGGATGAATAGGCTTTATTCATATTGGAAAGAATAATTCAAGTTTGGTTTAAAAAATATTAAAAAAATGGTATTTTTTAACCTGTTGCTGAATAATTTTCTAGTTGCAATTCAATATGAATTGCTTTGGCTTAAAAAATCAATACACTATGCTAATGTGTCAGAAGCAACATGATAGTCAGGATCTTCTAAGACGTTCGTCTCAACCATATTACTAGCCTTTCCTAACAATAGCTTGCACTCAGAGCTTAAGTGACGAAGGTATAGTTTTTTACCCAGAGCCATATAACGTTCAGTGATAAACTGAATCGCATCAATAGCTGAGTGATCTGTTACCCTTGAATGCATAAAGTCAATAATAATTTCTTTTGGATCTTCCTCGGTCTCAAAAAGCTCTTTAAATTGTGAGACTGAACCAAAAAATAACGGGCCGTGTAATTTATATTCTTTTGCACCATTTTGATTAATTTTTTTGTCTGCGTAGATATTTTTTGCTGTTTGCCACGCAAATACTAAGGAGGACATAACTACTCCTGTAACTACGGCAATTGCTAAATCAGTAAATATTGTTACTGCAGTAACTACGACAATCACTAAAGCATCTGCTTTAGGAATTTTTCGAATAAATTTAAATGTAGCCCATTCAAAAGTTTCAATGACTACCATAATCATCACGCCTACAAGAGCTGCAAGAGGAATCATTTTAATGATTGGCCAAAGAACAAGAATAAATGAAAATAGTAAAGAACTTGCAACAATACCAGACAGTCTACCGCGGCCACCTGAGTTAATATTAATCATACTTTGCCCTAACATAGCGCAGCCACCCATGCCTTTGAAAAATCCTGAAACGATATTGCCAAGTCCTTGAGCAATGCATTCTTTATTCGCTCTGCCTCTAGTATGTGTCATTTCATCAATCAAAGATAAGGTCATTAATGATTCAGATAATCCAATGATACAAAGTGTAACGGCATAAGGAACAATGACTTTGAGAGTTGCAAAACTAATCGGGACATTAAGCCAAGCAAAGGTTGGAAGTCCGGCCGACACTGCCTTACCTCCCATCATGTCATTTACAATACTGACATCAAGTTGAAAGAGATACACTAATGCAGAAACTGTAATTATAGCCACTAGTGGAGAGGGTATTTTTTTTGTGAACTTCGGTAGAAAATGAGTGATGGACATCGCAACTAAGATTAGACCAATCATTAAGTATAAAGGGTAGCCAGTTAACCAAGTTGTTTTACCGTTTTCATAGATCTTAAATTGTTGCAATTGTGCTAAGAAAATAACAACAGCTAATCCATTTACAAAACCAACCATCACAGGTTTTGGCAAAATTCTTATGAGTTTTCCGAGTCGAAAAATTCCGATTAATATTTGTAAGATTCCTGTTAATACTACAGTGGCAAATAGATACTGAACTCCATAAAGCACGACTAAAGAAACAATGACAACAGCCATTGCCCCGGTAGCTCCGGAAATCATGCCTGGTCTTCCTCCAAATAAGGCTGTGATCAAACACATGAAAAACGCTGAATAGAGCCCAACTAATGGGTCTAGATTTGCAACTAAAGCAAATGCGATTGATTCAGGAATCAAGGCTATAGCAACAGTAAGGCCTGAGAAAAAGTCAACGCTCCAGTTGCCTTCAATCGGTAATAAAAAACTTTTAATTTTTTTTAGCATAATCGTTTTGAGTATGCTATTTAATTTATCATTAAAAAATAAAAATGATCAATTGTAAAATATTTAATTGATTACAAAAAAAACTAAAAAATAAATTTAGTTTTCAATTTGTTACTTATTAAAAAATATTTTCTGTAGTTATAGTATATTATAGAAATAAGGGATTTATAGATGTTTACATTCAGAATTTTAGATTTCTCTTTTTTTAGGTTTTTTATTCTATCCTAAAAAAGCTGCTATTTTTTAATGGGGAGCAGTGTATCGCTGTAAATATCCATTAAATTGTAGCAAGATATCAGTCATTCAAATCCCTATTTGTCTAGTTCTTCCCAATGTAGGTAGAGTTGCTCAATCTGTGTTTCGACTAGGTTGATTGCTTTGCATATTTCTGAAAGTCGCACAGAGTTTTCTGCGATTTCTTTATCTTCAAGAAGGTGGTTAAGGGATTGCAATTCTTTTTCAAGCTTTATGATTTTCCCTTCTATTGCACTGAGTTCCTTTTTTTTCTGGTAGGAGAGCTTGGATTTCGGCTGATTAGGAGACTGGGGAGTCTCTGCTTTTTTTTTCTCTGCTGGTTTAACCTCCTTTTGTGAGGCCGCTTTCCATTGCGCATAATCGGCATAGATTTCAGCCTTTCCAAGATCTCCTAGTGACAAAACTGAGGTGCATATCCGGTCAATCATACATCGGTCATGCGTGATCAAAACAAGCGCTCCTGGAAATCCTAGGAGGCTTTCTTCAAGGGTTTCAAGCGTTGGAATGTCGAGGTCATTCGTTGGCTCATCGAGGAGGAGTATGTCCGCGGGCTGAAGCATCAGATGCGCGATCGAAATGCGTGCTCGCTCGCCGCCAGAGAGACTTCCGATTGGCATCTCGAGAAGATCCGGAGAGAAGAGAAATCGCTTGCACCAACCATTAACGTGGATCTGCGTTCCTCGGAAAGAAACAAAGTCACCTCTTGGAGAAAGGGCTTTTTTAAGAGAAATATCCAACGGAAGTTGGGCTCTGTGCTGGTCAAAGTAGACGACTTGCAGTCCATCAGCTCTTTTAATGCTGCCAAAATCAGGAGTGATCTCGTCGGAGAGCATTCGAAGAAGCGTCGTTTTACCGGAGCCATTGGGTCCTATTAACCCTATTCGAGATCCGGGTGATAAAGTGAGATCGAGGTGGCGAAAAAGAGATTTTCCTCCAATCTCTTTCGAGAGATTTTTCGCAACGAGGAGCTTTGTTGTTTTTCTCTCCGTTGAGGAGAAATCTATCTTTGTTTTTTTTTGCTCATTACGAGCTCGTATATCAGAGTAAGCTTCTAAGATCTCCTTTGCTTCATTAATCCGCGATTGAGCCTTTGTAGTCCTCGCTTTTACACCTGCTCGGAGCCACTCGGTTTCGCGTCGCGCTTTAGTAGCTATCCCTCTTTCTTGTTGAAGCTGCCCTTTAAGAAACTCTTCTTTCCTAGCGAGAAATTCTCCATAAGAGCCATCGCTTACGAAGAATCCTTTTGGATATGCTTTATTGATTTCAATA
>Ga0316193_10001280_pt1 | contig 16804 bp, 12 predicted proteins | sample MerIslsedime2_MG_FD_207735 | JGI IMG/M metagenome (GOLD analysis project Ga0316193, IMG submission 207735) | Coastal sediment microbial communities from Maine, United States - Merrow Island sediment 2 | ecosystem: Environmental > Aquatic > Marine > Coastal > Sediment | place: USA: Maine... | reverse complement strand
CAACTTCTGGATTAAATATCCCTTGCCCTTTTAGTCGAGAAGGTGAAAGGTAGTCCTCAAGCATCTCCCTTAGCTCTTTCTTCAACCATGCACTGATAGGCACTTCAAAGCCTTGTTTGGGACGACGGTGAAGGCTTGGGGGAAGAAGATCTTTGAAAGTTTCCAGTAAGATGTATTTGCGCTGTAAGCCTTTGAGTTTCATTGAGCCCGGTATCTGGAAAGCCAGTTCCACCACACGATGATCCAGAAAAGGGACGCGAACCTCGAGAGCCTTTTTCATGCTCATCAAATCCACTTTTGTGAGCATGTCGCAGGGGAGAGAGTCTTTGACTTCCACGTAGAGTAGACGATTGAGGTCGTCTCCAGGCCAACGGTCAAATCCCCTCAGCCAAGATTCGCCGGACTCTGATTCATGGGATTTTGGGTCCCCATTGAAAAGAGCCGTTATCAGTTCACCGGAGAATACTTCACGCCACAGGAACAAGCGGTGGATGAGGTCACCACGGGCACCGCGGATAAACTTTTTTACCCTCCGGACATATTCTAGCCACTTCACGTTACGAGAGTCTGGGAGAATAGAAATCCAGCTTTCCAACCCATGTCTTCTGAACCATTGAGGAAGATGGTCATAATACTTGTAGAAAGTCTCCCCAAGATATAACCGATAGCCGGCAAAGAGTTCGTCTCCACCATCACCGGCTAAAGCGACGGTCACATCTTTTCTCGTTTCCCTTGAGATCACAAGCGTTGGCAGGATGGATGAGTCGGCAAATGGCTCACCTAGTGAGGAAAGAGCGTCAGGGATAACTTGAAGTATTTCATTTGAATCGAGCCTAATTTCATGGTGATCGGTGTTGTACATTGCAGCTACTTCGCGGGCGTAGTTGCTCTCATCGTAAACTGGCAAGTCAGGATAGCTGATGTTGAAGGTTTTAATCCGGTTCCCAGAATTTCTGGCCATGAGTGCCACAATGATACTGGAGTCCACACCTCCGCTCAGGAATGCCCCCAGGGGGACGTCGGCAATCATCCTGAGCTTTACAGCGTCCTCGAGTGTCTGACGGAGCCTCTGGCTGTGTTGATGAAAATCATCGGAGGAATTTGATTGATCATTCGAGGGAATGTCCCAGTATTGATGCGTGGAAACGTTGCCCTTTTCCCAGAGCAGATAGTGCCCTGGGAGGAGCTTCCTAATTCCCTGATATATGGTTAAGGGGGCCGGGACATAGTTGAATGCAAGGTAGAGTCTCAGGGCTTCCAAGTCCAGTTCGCGGGGAATGTTCTTGTCTTGCAGCAACGCCTGAATTTCGGAGCCGAAAACGAGAGAAGCGTCATCTTGATAATAGATTAGGGGTTTTATGCCTAACCGGTCACGACATAAAAATAGCCTTTGCTTGACTTCATCCCAAAGTGCAAAGGCAAACATACCGTTGAGGTCCTGGAGTGCATCAATACCCTTTTCCTCGTAAAGATGAAGAATCACTTCCGTATCCGTCTGGGACCTGAAACGATGGCCGCGAGCGATCAACTCTTGGCGCAGGGTAGGGTGATTGTAAATCTCACCATTGAAAACCAGCCAAAGGCTTTCATCCTCATTGGTGAGGGGCTGTCTGCCGTCCGATGAAAGATCAATGATGCTCAATCGCTTATGACCCAGTCCAACTGTGATTGGCGAACCACCCTCGGCGTGTGAGCTAGCTAGCATCGATCCCTCATCATCCGGACCTCGATGATCCAGAGCATTCATCATCCTGAAGATCAGATCGGATGAGACGGATTCGCCTTCAATAGATATCTTGCCGCAAATGCCGCACATCAGTTCTCAATTACCTATCATGGAATAGAAAACCTTTTCCAACTTGCTCACATGATTTTCCCAGGAATAGTGTTCTTCCGCTACCTGCCGACAGGTTTTGGAGATGGCCTTGTATGCCGAGGAATTTTTGCCCCAGTCGTTTAAAGCTTTGAGAATGGTAGTGGCCATAGACTCAGGAGTTGAGTCATTGAACAAATAGTTTGGCCCGAGTTTGGTCAGGATTTCTTTAGTTCCTCCAACCGGGGTACCAAATACTGGCAGGCCAGAAGCCAGTGCCTCCACGGTAACGAGTCCGAAACCCTCCAGTTCTTTAGTGGGAAGTATAAAAAGGTCTGCCATCTGGTAATAAGATGGCAAGTCTTCGTCAGGAATGTATCCGACGAATCGGACAAATTCCTCTACTCCGCATCGCCTAGTTTGTTCGTTGAGTGCTGGTTCTAAAGGGCCTTCACCACCGATTACCAGTAACAGATCTCTGCGCCCATTTTGAGCAATTTCGAACGCTGAGATAAGGTTCTCCAAGCCCATGCGGGGGACAAGGTTTCGGACCGTAAAAAGAATGAGCTTGTCCTCTGGTAAACCCATGCGAGCCCGAATTCGATCCTTGTCAGTAGATGGTCTGAAACGCTCGAGATCAACGCCACCGGGAATTACACTTACCTTTGAAGATGACAGGCCATATGTTCGCTGAAGTTTTTCGCCAGTGTATTCACTTAAAACTACGATGCGGTCAGATCTTTTCAAGACATTTTTCTCAGTATATTTCCTAGCGATAACTTGCAAGTGATGGAGTAACAACTTTATAGGATTTTTAGGGGAAAATGATCGGCTGATATACTCCTCAAATGACAGGGAGTGGCATGTATATACCAAGGGAACTTTTCGGCTGCTAATTGAAGAAAGGACACCTAATGCAGAAAATGGTTGGTGGAAATTTATGATGTCAAAGGGAAAATTTTCCTCCAAAGAGCGAAATGCCCTTCTGCAATCAGACAAAATAGATTTGAAGAAGAATGGAAAGAGCTTCTCCTGGAAGTTATATCGATACTCTTCAACTCCATTGATATTTTCCACATCCGATCCATGGTACGGTAATCTACGAGTTAGGACATGAACCGCGTGCCCTCGCAAAGCAAGACGAGTGCTCTCTTCATACAACACTCGCTCAGCTCCACCCAAGATATTAGTAATAGAAACATCGGTTACCATAAGAATATTCAATGAAAGACCCTTTTCACTAGACAGATTGAGACATTATCTTATTAAAAATTTGCAAAACTATTGTTCTTCGAATGATCATTTTATTAATGTTCTGAAAGTTTGCTATAATGCTGTTTCTAATAACTTTTCTACATATATAGATTATTATATACTTCAATAATCAGTTTTAGGTGTAACTTTAAAAATAGGTCCAATGGGAACTAAATCATATTTACTCTTTAATCCTTTTATGTTGTAATCTGGTTCTAAATTGTCAGCTAGATATATTGGTCTCTGATTAATGTGCCGATCAACAAATTCCAACTCCAAAGGCTTGAAGTCGACCAATCTTAACCAAACGTCCTTCCGTATTCCCTCTACTCTCTGGAAGTATCGTAATACGGCAATGGGAGTAAAGTCGCATACGATTATACTATTTGGCTCTAAGATTTGAAAAACTTCCCGCCCAAAACGCTCAGCTCCATACTCATTGTGTTTATCCGGAACCAAGAAGAAACGAGAGTTGTCTCGGTAAGGCAACGTCCTGGCTCGCACCAAATCTAGGTCAAATTTTTTAGCCATTGTGGGCACAGAATAGTAAAAAGCCATTGGAACCAATACCAAGAACGCTGTGGCGGCTATCTCAGCAATTTTAGGTTTTAGTAGTCGATTTTCCGCCCATAATGACAAGGCCTGAATACCCATACCAATCCAAAGAGCAAATATGATGAAACTTGCAATTAAAAGGAAGAACTGTTTTTGTCGCATATAGCCACTGGCGAAGACAACATTTGCAAGAAATATTATTACTAGAAAAGTAAATCGACGGCGCTCCGATTTGTATAGATGCCGAGCCCCAATTAGTCCTATGACACAGCCAACTATCGGAAACTGATAGATCAAGTAAGCTGGTAACAACAGCATTTCACGCACTATTTTAAGAGGGGAGCGATAAAAACGTTTGAACGGGCCAGCCTGCAATAGATCCAGGAGGTCATGCCCCCCGGATACGATTGATTTAAAACACAGGGCGACGAGCAGAGCTGCTCCCCCCAGGAAAGAAAGCAGAAGAAACACGTAGTTCCACTTCCTAAGTCCAAGTCGATTTTTGGCACTGATATAAAAGTATACGAATCCAGGAAGCAGAAAGGGCATCAGGTAGTTATTTGAAATGCTCATCCCAAAAACAAAAGCAGTCAAGTAAAGTAACTTATCGGACTTCGTCTCATCCCAAACTGTTGCGAGCCAGACCATTAAAACCATCAAAAAGGCAAAAAGAGTATAGCTTTCATTGATGACTGAGAGTAACCAGAAGACATGAGATACAGCCAAAGACAGAGCACCTCCTATTGCGGCGATAACGGAATGAGTCCAGCGCAATAATATTTGATATACTAGAGCAACTGCTAGTGCACCGAAAAAGGCTGACATAAAGTTTTGACGGTATGCATAGTCGCCAAAAGGTAAATAACTAAATAATAAGCCTAAGATAGTGTGTAATGGATGGTGTCCTTGTCGGACATTTAACTCAAATTCATATACAAATGTTGCCAATTTTGCGCTATCTCCCCATATTACTGTGGAGCCAATGTTTTAAAGTATAAAATAAAGGATGCCACTGCTAACGCAACAGCTCCATACGTTGTCTTATTTGACGAATCGTATTTCATAAATTATATCTATGGCGCTTGATTTAGCTGAACAAAACAAATGAAATTAATCTGCAATAAAATAATTTAAAATATTTTTTTGGAAAAAAATCTGCTTTTTACTTAACTAAAAAAACAAGTTCGAATATTGACCACATACAAACATCTTAAAGTAAAAAGATATCTTATCAGTTGGAATAACTATCAGCTTTTTTTGAGGCTATAATCTCTAAAGAGGCGCCTAACAAGACTGTCCCCCCACTAAAAAATCTTGCCGATTGGGAAAACAGGTGGACCAATCTTTTGACGTAAGTGGAAAGAGTTGGATGAGGAAAAATTTTATAAGGATCACCTTGTGCTGGAGGGGCATTAAGAATAGTGATCTGTATAAAGCCTTGATCATGCAAAAGTCTCCTAATGTATGCAGATGTAAAAGAGTACTTGTGGAATACTAAAAATTTGCGTAATGAATTACTCAGACCGTATCTACAAGCCATACGGTAAATTCCACTATGTAGGAACCCGTTCGGGAAACGGAGATAGATCAAACCTCCCGGTCGAAGAAGGTTCTTTGCCCGATCAATTTCTCGCCATGGCATGACTGAATGATCTAGTACGTTGATAAGGGTGATTGCATCAAATTGTCCCTTTTCGTAATATTCTTGAAGAGTGCCAGGAAAGACATCAAGATTATTCTGTAGTCGGGCCACCTCAGTTGATTGTACTGAAGGCTCAATTCCCTTTACCTCCCATCCTTTCATCTTGGCAGATACCAGAAAAAAGCCACAACCGGTGCCCACGTCCAACAACCTGCCTGCCCCCCTATCTTTAGCGATTAATTCTAGTATGTGATCATATAATTTAACTCTTTGTCCTTCTAACTGATCGTGAGAATATTCGTCAAAATAATTATTCTTGTAAGTGTCAACAACATCATCATACGACTTTGAAATGATCTGGAAAATTAAGTCGCATCCTGAGCAACGATAATAGGCTCTGCGATAATTAGTAAAGTACCAAACAGCGTAATTATTGCAATAGGGGCATGTTTTCATTTCAAGACGACTATCCTTGGCGTTTTCCGACGAATAACTCGTATATGAAACCTGATGCATACGCCACTTCGCACAAAAATAGAATGGGTTTGCCTTCTATCAAAGAGCGCACTAATCGAAATGGGAAGCGTAAGACACGAAAAATAAATGGTTTGCGAACTTCAAAATATCCATGATTTGCAGGTGTTTCGATTACCCACTCGGGATAGTATCGATTGACGTAGGCTGCATGTCGCCCATTACGATGAAACTGCCGCAGAAGTTTCAATAAGCCGTCCGGCGGCATGTGGTGATAGATCACTTCAGGCACTAGTACGACACGCATGCCTAACAGTCGAAACTGCTCGCGCAGATAGGGATCTAGGCCCCTTGGTATCAGTTCGTTCTCGCCACCAAGGGCTTTGAAGTTCTCAGCACGCATGATCATGCACGGATGCTCAGCGAGGTCAGAATCGGTGATTTTAACAACAGGCTTCCAGGAGCGTCGCGGTAATTCCTGCATTGCCCGCCTGACAAAGCGGTTAACATTTTCTGGTATCACATTGTTACCCCCAGCAATACCTATGTGTGGTTGTGTCTCCATGACTCTCACTAATTTTTCGAAGGTGAGCGGATCCGTCAAGGAGGTGTCGTCGTCGAGCGTCAGTAGGTATTTGCCTTGGGCTAATGCTACACCGATGTTGATCGCCCGTCCTTGGCGAGAGTCACCTTTAATTATAATCAATTCGAAATTCTTTAGTGTTTGCGAACTTATTTGATCCAGCAACTGGGGGAACAAACCGTGGCGATAAGCGTCCGATGTGGGAATGATTACTGATAAAACCACTTGATTACTTTCGGACTTTTCATGCCAGATCAAAGCTTCTGAGTTCTCTTTGTTGATATGCCGAACGAATGACCGCTCTAGTCCATTAGCAGGGAACCAAGAACCTCCGGCCAATTTTTGTCTCAGTCCAGATTTCATTGTCCGTTTTTAATTTAGCCCAACCTCTAACTATAACTTGATTTTTCGTCTTGGTAATAAGATCTCAGCTAACTAGGCTCAAAACCAGTTTCTTACGTCCTGTGGTTTTTACTCAGCTAGTAAATTGGTGATTTCAACAGAGAACGGAATAAGATGGCGAGTCCTGAGATATTTAGATAGACTTATAAAATGCAAGTGATAGTTCCAGACGTAACTTCATCAATGACTTCCATTAAGGTCTGAAATAAAATATCTCAGCTTCCCAGATGATTCTCTAGCGATCTCAGGGACTCTTCTAATACTGATTCCAATATCCTTTCCGAGTTGTTGTCTCATCAATCGCTTGAATAGTTCTTCCCCGCGCCCTGATTTGTCCTGACCAGTTACAACTTCAACCTCAAATATGCCTAAGGTCTTTTGAGTTACTCTGAACTGAAGAATGGAAGAGGGATAAGCTTTTATTACTGCGAGATTGATGTAATCAAAAATCTCAGATGAAAAACTCCGGCCATTTCCTAGCCTGAAAACATCACTTTCTTTGGCGACCGACACTTGCATAAGCGGCAGTCCCCGGCCACATGGACATTCGCCAGCTAGGGGAGAACCCAAGTCACCAACTCTATAACGAATGAGAGGCATGTAGTTATTTCTCAAATGAGTAACATAGACCCCCCCTGTCTGACCTGGGCTAACTGGCTTTCCTTCAAGATCAAGAAATTCGACAAAAGTAATCTCACTTGATATATGCCAGCTCCCCTGTGGACATTCGTAGACAAATCCACCGGTTTCCGAACAACCATACTCATTGGCCGTTTTACAACCAAATACTTCCTCGATGAGGGATCTTTGTTGAGACGTGCTGGACTCGGCTGTGAGCATGATCACCTTCAGATCCAAATGGTGACCGTTCTTCTTTCTATCCTTCAAGTAGGTGGCTAGAGGGTAGATGGCCGTTGGATAGCCATAAATGATGGCAGGTTTGAATCGGCATATTTTTCTCCATATTCTTGAGAGAGACTTGTCCTGGAGATCAAAAGCGGAGAATATGAGTGTGTTAAGCAGGTAACTTTTTACCTTTTGCTTGAGTCGATCACTACTGCCGGTGAAGGGTCTGCCCCAGATAGAAACATGGGGAGAGCCGGGGTGAATTCCCCACCAATCCTTAGCTCTCCAACGGGCGGCTTCAGAATAGCTTTCATGTTCTCCACTGTAATGGAGGGTTAAGCTGTGTCCAGTTGAGCCACTTGTTCTGCCCTCAGTGATCCTGCCTTTGTGGTTTGGATTTAAGAATTCCTCGAGGTTATCGCGCAGAGTTTCCTTCTCAATTTTGGGAAGACCCAAAAAGTCTTCGTAAGAAAAATCCTCATTATTTACATCCCAGCCGATGCCAGTATAGACTTTTCTGTAGTAAGGAACTTCCCGTGCCGCACGGCTAACGGTTTGTCGAACCAGACGCCATTGTTTGGAAAGTAAATCATCCTGGTTTTCCCACTGCGATGCAGATAACTCCTGCAAGCAGCGAGCGGCGCATTCTCCTTTTAATCTCTGGGCCAATGGCCAGTAAATGCTTTTGGCAACGGATTCATGTAGACTCATGAATTCAGAACTTCTCTATAAAGGTCTATGTATGCAGCGGCAGCTTTTCGCCAAGAGAATCTCTTAACCTGTTCATATCCTGATTCACTTAGATGTTGTCGAAAGTTACTGTCAAAGACTAGTCTGCCCAATCCCTGAGCAATTTCATCTACACTTAAAGGATCTATGAGACAAGCGGCTTGTCCTGTGACCTCGGGGATAGAGGATAGCTTACCAGCGAGAACCGGAACTCCAAGAGACATGGCCTCCAGCGGAGGAAAGCCAAAACCCTCATAGAGTGAGGGATAACATAGGGCTAGAGCGTTTTTTATAAGTCCAAATAAGATGCTTTTCTCTACCATGCCACAGAGGTGGATGTGATCGGTGAGACCCAAGTCTTTAGCACTGATGGCAAGATTGCTATTGATCCACTGTTGCTGAGAGATGCCGGCTACAGCCAAGTCTGGAAAATCTGGCGTCTCTTTTTTGCAACGAGCTATGGCCTCAATAAGCCGCTCAAGATTTTTTCTTGGATCCAGGGAGCCAATGTAAAGCAGATAAGTTTGGGGTATATTGTTCCTTTCAATGAATGTATTTTCTTCTTCCTGACCATAATTCTTGCCCATAAAAGAAGAATTAAATCCATTTTGAATCACCCTGATGCGATCTTCAGGAAAAGAAAAGTAGTTTAAAACCTCTTTTCGGGTAAATTCAGACACTGTGATCACCATGTCTGCTCTGGCAAGCGAAATGGCCATTTGCTTCTTATACTTTTCGACTTCGTGCTGGGAATAAAGATTTGGTAAAGCAAGAAAACGGCAGTCATGGACTGTTAGAATCGTCTTAATCTTTTTTGTCGGCGGGATCTGAATATGTAAAGAGTGGTAAATGTCCTTTTGTGTTAGACAAAAGTCGATCGATGGCCAGGCAAATTTCCACCACAAAAACATTAAGCGACGCGGTACCCTGCAAAAATGGTTGATTGTTTCAGGATAGGAAATATCATCCGTCATGCTTGAATTTCGAAAATAATTGATGAATAAGGTAAACTCATTATTGGTATCAATATAAGGGAGATGAAGCAGTAAGTTGTGAACGACCTCCGACAATCCACTATAACGGTTGATAAGCAAGCAGCTTGCGTCAATAATGATTTTCATTTCCTTCAACTTTTCCAGGGTCCTTTCGCTCGAATATCAGCAAACACATCCATTAGTTTTGCAGCAGCACTTTCCCACGTATGTGAAGCCGCATGCTTCAATCCCTTCTCGATTAGTTCAGATTGCAGCGTTTTATCAGACAGTATCCTTTCAATCTCGTTCGCCAGTTCTTCGTGATTGTTGGGATCAACCTGAATAGCAGCACTTCCAACTGTCTCTGGTATAGAGGAACAGTTTGAAGTAATAACTGGAGTTCCACAGGCCATTGCTTCCAGTGGTGGAGATGTCCATCCCTCGTAAAACGAAGGAAATACAAAGAGATCAGCTCCGTTGTAGAGATCGACGAGGTCATTCCCTGCGTGATTCACATATCCAAGAAAATGAACACGTCCCGATAGGTTATGCTCAGTCACAAATCGACGAGCCCTGTCCCAAGCACTATCTGGAGGACCTGCGAACACTAGCTTGTGAGATATCTTGTCGGATAACTTCTCGTAGGCCGAAAGGATGCCCATAATATTTTTGTGAATACCTATAGCTCCAACATAAAGAATATAAGGGCGCTTCAGTCCATAGTTATCATTTAAATAATCCCAAACCTTCTGTTTATTTTCTTGTTTTCGAAATTGTTTATTCACTCCGTGGGTAACGACATATATCCTCTCCGGGGCAACTCCTACATGATTAACGAGTTCTGTCTTGGTGGTTTCAGAGACAGCAACAAGATAATCGGCATTCTTTAAGATAAATGATAAGCCTTGATTGAATGATTTAACAAATTGGGATGAAATTTTCTCGTGGATTATCCGATAGGATAATCCATGAATGGTTGCAAGCACCAACGTATGTTTTGTTGGAGGGAAGTAAAACTCATTGCTATACAGAAGATCACAATCGGGTGCGATCATTTCTAGATGAGGAAATGACAACCGGCGCCAGGCTGGAATCAATAGTCTATATGGAATACGGATTACTCTTTCCTCAACTCGGTCCTCCAAGGGTCTCATATACTTATCGGTTTGGTATTTATAGTCGAAGTAGAGCAGACTAAACTCCATATCCTCATACTTTATCAGTTCCTTGACCATAGAGGATGTACAATGCCTGACAGCCCGGGAGCCATGGACCAAAGGACTCATGTCAATGGCAATTCTGTTCATACGGCCTTTTTGTCCTAATGACGAGGTCGATTAGCCGAAGCTACCAGCCTCACCTGAAAACTTCTAGGATGTCTTTCTCCTGGAGATTCGATGGTGTAAATTAATTTCAAGATTCCATACCACAACAAGCGTACCAATCTGTAGGCCAAATGACGGGGAGTCCATTTGAGCGGCCATTTCTGCCGTATGAATCTTATATCGGTGAACCCTGCTAAAGATAAGACCTGTTTGAGAGACATCTCTGTAAATATGGTTTCGTGAGAAAAATCAATATACCTGCAAAAAATGCTTGTAATCCCAGATACTTGAGGCACATTAGTTACTACATTACCGCCCGGCTGAATAGCACCTAGTGCCGCCGTTAGGAGCCTCACTGTTTCCCGTTTGGGAATATGCTCCAAAACATCATTCATGGTAATCATTTTGTACGTGGAGGGGTGCGCCAGTAGAAAGGCAGTTGTATCTTCAACCACATGAACAGGGCACGTTACGTGTTTCCTGGCTTCTTCTGCCTGCTGGGATGAAAGTTCCAACCCTTCAATACCCTTGTATCCATTTTGTTGAAGGAAAAAAAGAAACTTGCCGTCTCCGCAGCCAATATCAAGAATTCTGGCTGTCTTCTCTGCCGGGAGACAGTCATAATACCATTCACCAAAGCCTGCGCTGGTTAATTCGTAATCTCTCCATTCATGCATCTCTTCGTAGAATGTATCGTGGTATTTTTCAAACATCTCTTGACTATTCGTATCGACTTCTTTATCGTTCAAGCTCATTGGTCAAAGATACCTCGTCCTTATCGGTTTTTTCCGCCTCTAATGATGTATAGAATCTTCTCTGTGACAGATTCCCAAGTTAGGTTATTAATGACAAAATCATGAAGAATCTGAGCCCGATGTTGTCTTTCTTCTGTATGATTATACAACCAGAGAATGGTGTCCGCTAGTGCTTGGGGATCTTCGGGGGTGACCAGATGTAACCCATGAGTTAGTTGGTCTGGATATCCCTCAAGCGAAAGTCCAGTCGTTACAACTGATAAATGATAAGCCGCATAAGTTGACAATTTTGTCGTTACAGGACCATACCTCAAACTGTATCTGCTGTTTAATATAGATAGACCGATATCAACAGCAGGTAATATTTCACCGAGTTTATCTGGTTGTACGTATCCAGTAAAAATGGTTTGTTTCATTAAATCCAATTCGGTTACCTTCTTCTTGAGTTCATCTAAAAATGGTCCATCACCTATAACAGCGAAATAGAGTTGGGAGATATCACCTTGACATAAAATGGTTGCATTTAACATAGAATCGAAATCATATCTATCATATATGGTTCCCATAAATCCTAGACAGAAGCAATCAGGCGGAAGGCCGATTTTCTTGCGCGCATGAATTTTATCGTGTCTATTGGCCCGCAAGTGATCGGTTCCGTTTACAATCATGTGTACTTTACTGTGAGGTAAATCATATTGGTCAATGATCCAATCTCGCATGGGAACTGATGGGACCACAAGCCCTGCTGCTTGCTTGAAATCCGATTTCTGACTACTCCTGGCATTTCTTATTTCAATTGAGGAAGATGCATTATCTAAAAGAACAGGTACAATTAAGTCATTGATTTCCATGTATAATGGTATGTGAAAAATTTTAGAACACCAACGTGGTCCTGGATTTCTTTCCAACTCCCTTACATAGATGGCATCGTATTTGTTCTTTGTGCAAAGAAAGAACATTGAGATAAAACTTAGGAACTTGATCCACTTCCTGCCAGATGGAGTGAAGCGCCAGGGCCACAGATAAATGAATCGCACATTAGGTATTTCAGGCCGGAAATAGATAGGTCTTGGCACTAAAGCATCGACCCTGCACCCATGATGGCTGAAGCCACGCAATACACCCAATGTATGAGTCTGGCATGCATTCGGCACATCTAGTTCAACAAAAGAAAAGTATAGGATTTTCAAGTTAAGGACTCTTTTTAGTATCAGAATTCTTATCCGATTTTTTTATAAGTTTTGCTGGAACCCCTGCAAGCACGGAATCGCTAGGAAAGCTCTTATTGACCACAGAACCCGCTGCTACAATGACGCCATCTCCTAAATTTACCCCTGGCAGAATAACCGCATTGGCCCCTATCCAGCATCGTTTTCCTATCATAATTGGTGCAGAGGGAATTATATTAGTTAAGTTTTTTTGATCGTGGTTAGCAGATATTATTTTTACACCTGGTGCCAATATAGTGTCATCGTCAATAAAGATGCCGTTTAGCCCTTGAATATAGCAACCACCACTTACTGCAAAGGAAGTCCAGACATTGTTTCCTATTCTCACATCTCCTGTGACTCTTGAGGTGTAGTGGACCATCCAAGGCATATGACTATTAATACGAAAAACTCTTTGAACAATCATGTTTAAAACATATAAACTGGGATCGATGGGGTGTGCCCTTTTTTTCAAGAGGTTGTAGATTAATTTGCGTGGAAAATGAGAGATAGTTTTTAAGAATCTAATTAGCATAATATAAATAATTAATATTAACGTTCAGTTAAATTAACTATTCGTTATTAATACAATGCGACCATTTTATCATTGTTCTAACGCACCAGTCCAAATATCTCGAAGTAGGTTTTTCCGTAATGTAAGAATGATCAGCCCGAATACAACAAAACCAGAGATCCCAGCCATCATGAATTGAAATAACCCGCCCATAGTCTTAAGACAACTTTGGACCAACCAAGTACTCAACATAAGTCCAAAGGTAGCTAGCAGTGGTGTCCAAGACGCTTTAAGGAGTATTCTAAGAAATGGAGACATAAGGGAAGCAGAACTTAAGGCGTTAACAATTGCGCTCGTGAAATAGACTAGCGTTACAGCCCAAGCAGCGCCGATAAGCCCCCATTTTGTTGTAAAAGGATAGAGAAGTGCTAGAAACAATATCAGTTCTAGCGTCTTATTCCTGCTTTGGATTGCGGGACGATTAACAGCCAACTGGATGGGAGAAAATACATTGGCCAATCCTCTGAAAAGTCCGAGTAGGCATAAGATCTGAAGGACAGGCACGATGGGGAGCCACTTATCTCCTAAGAATATTGAGGTAAAGTCTCTGGCTAATAATATTATCAATACCGTCAAGGGTAAGAGTACGATGAGGACTGTTTCGAAAATCTTTCTAAAAGCCTCTTTTAGCCTCTCCGGATCTTTCTGCAATATAGAATATGCTGGAAATGAAATTCTGCCGATGATACCCGTTAAACTAGAAACAGGAACATTAGCAATATTATAGGCCATCGTATAGAGTCCCAGCATGGTTAATCCCAGTAGTTTGCCTACCAAAACATCATCACCACTGGTTACAATAAAGGTCACTAGGGTGATCCAAAGTATGTGTTTTCCAAAGTTCAACAATTTTTTGGCCACAGGCCAGTCCCATCTAATTTTGGGCCTATATGGGTGTAGCCTATATGAGGCCAGACACTTAACCATTACCCAAACGATGGTCCCTGTGACCAAGGCCCAAACATTCCTGATATAGAAGGCCAGAAAAACGGCTGAGACCGCCCCAGCAATATCTGCAGCAGAATCCAGGATTACCTTTTTCTTGAAGTTCAATTCCTTTTGAAAATATACAATCCCGATATTGGTAAATCCTCCCAACAAGAAGGTTGCCGACATGGCTCTCAATACAGGCTTCAGGGTCATGTTATCGAAGTAGGAAGCGATCCACCCTGCACTCAGAAAAAGCAATATAAACAACACTAGCCCCCTTATAATAGCTATAGTCCAGGCCGTATCCAGCTCAGGTCTACCTATTTTGTCTCTTTGGATCAGCGCTGACTCAATACCGGTCTCAGAAAACACATTTAGAGCATTGATTGACAATATCGCTAAACCGATAATACCGAAATCCAAGGGTGACAAGAGGCGAGCTAGGATAATCATCTTGATTATTCCTAGTACTCTAGAAAACCAATTGCCACCTAAGCTCCATAAACCAGAGCGAACTACCTTAGGCCTTATGCTTTCCATTAACTACAAGATCTCTTGGTTACTAATTGAATCAGCAGGAAGTGTTTTTAAGGCAGGTCGTACAATAAATTAATTAGAGTGTTTGTTGCTCCGTATAACGTGCTCCTGGCTGTCTCTTATGAAAGTCGTACAAAAGAACCCACGACTTCAGCTGTGCGTAGTTACTTCATCTTGAAACTTCAAGCTGTCGCCTCACGGTGGGTGCATCAAAATGACAAAAAAAGGACGCGATCCGAACTTTCCTACCTTTTCCAGGCCTAGCTTCGCCAACTCGGTTACAGTGGCACCGATGCCGTGGAATCAGATAAGAGACACGCTCTTTCAATGTAGTCTGGCAATTTCCAGAATTACAGTTACGCATAGCTTCAGGAGGACAATAGCTGCCTCTCTCGAAGTCTTACGCCTGAAATATTTTCTGCAATTATTATTCCTATTAAGCATTTAGATCGCTCGAAGTAGCCCTTTCGACCTAGGTCCATATTCAGAAGCAGTATCACGATCCAATTGAGGGAATAGACTTTGATGAAAATGATCAAACGGAAGGAGCATGAATGCTTTCATCGTTCATTTGAGAAAGAGCGATGACGATTCCCGCAAGAAACCAGAATGGTTCCATGATTCGCACTATAATAAAGGTGTTGGCGCCAATGGCGTGCACCAGCAGCCCAACCAATCCGGCGATCAGTCCCACCGCTAATCCGCGCAATAGATTGTCTTGCGCATCTTGCCAGGTACTGACGCCCACCCGGAAAAGTGCATAAACTAGCCAGACGAATGTGAGCAGGCCGACGATTCCGGTTTCCACCAACATTCTGGGGTATTGAGCATCCATGAACGTGTAGCCGGTAACGCCGTGTCCCAAGATAGGTCTTTTTTGCCAATCCGATAGTGCTTCTTTATAACTAATAATACGAGCAGATGCGGAAGTGTCGAGCCGCAATTTTCCAAACTGGATCTGTCCTTGCTGTTCTGGCTGCGTGAAAGTCTCTCCAATTCTCTCTTTGGCTATGCGAGGTACAATCAATGGACTCAACGCAAGAACCACAACTAAACCGGCCAGAAGATAGAATCTGCGCTGGCTGAAAAGAGAGAGGGTCAGGTAGGCGGGGACAATAGCGATGTACGAAGCTCGAGACTGCGTGTAGAGCAGGCTTATCAGTAGTACAATCAAAAGCAAGGATAATCCTAGCCGGACCCGCATATCTTTTAGGTGAACCATTAGGGCTACGGCCACGGCTCCCATGAGTATTAGATATCCGCCGAAGGTATTTGGCTCACCTACTTCACCCTCGAAGGGCGCACTGACCCTGCCGCCGCCTGGTATTTGTATTAAGCCGTAGATTGAAACAATGAAACAAGTGATAAAGAGACAGACAAGTAACCGTTTGGCTTGATCTTCAGTTTTGACATAATTGACCACCATGAAGAATACAATCATGTACTCAAAGTATTTTAAAACAAAAAAGAATCCGGCTATGCCTTCGACACCACCGGTTATTTTTCCCCAGAGGGTGGCCAGGAAACACGCAAGAATGTATGCGGCTATAGGCTGGTTCAGGGGAGTTTTTCGGAAGAGACCTGTGGTCTTATCCACAGCGGTTCTGGCGAACCAACTGAGGCCAATGAATATCAATAAAAAATCTTCTAGTCTCAAGGTAAACTCGCGACCGAGAGTGGCCTTGCCACCTATATCTCCGGCGATTATTTCTGGGGAGAGGAGCATCGAAAAGATTACCACATAGAGGCCAGCCTCAGGCCATACGAAGGTACAGACAGAGACGAGTAGCAAGAGAATGAGCACAAAACTGTGGACGGCGCTAATCATTGTAAGCAGATAGCCCACCAAAAGAGCGCCAATCGAGATTAACACGATAGTTACAGGGGGTGCGTCGATTCTAACCGGAGTCTTGGAAGACAATTTCGGCATATTAAGTATCTATCCTTGACCGGAAAGGGGCTTCCAGTTTTCCTCCATGATGTGCCAGCGGTCGTCAGGACGGCGGAGATAAAGGGTTTTTATGCCTAAGTCTCGATGTTTTGCCGTCTGATAGTTTTGGGTGAAAGTGGCAACTGCACTGGAGCCGTTTGCTTGAATTTGCATATCACTGATCTGCACTGTGCTTTACCTATCACTCGCGACCGCAAAGGCGTTGGTAAAGCCTTTCTCCTGCAACCGTTCGGCAACCGCCTCAGCCTCGTT
>Ga0316193_10001279_pt1 | contig 16805 bp, 17 predicted proteins | sample MerIslsedime2_MG_FD_207735 | JGI IMG/M metagenome (GOLD analysis project Ga0316193, IMG submission 207735) | Coastal sediment microbial communities from Maine, United States - Merrow Island sediment 2 | ecosystem: Environmental > Aquatic > Marine > Coastal > Sediment | place: USA: Maine... | reverse complement strand
CCGGGCAATGGGTTTCTGCCGGATTCAAACCAAAGGTCTCTGTCACATACAACAACACCATTACAAAGACTGCGCCTGCCGGCCTGACACTGCTGGAGATATCCCGTGAAGCCGGCATTCCGCATGCGTCCGTTTGCGGTGGCCGGGCCCGGTGTTCCACCTGCCGCGTGAAAATCGTATCGGGTGGCCAGACCCTGCCGCCGGCAGATGCCCACGAACTCAAGGTTCTCAGCCGGGCCGGCATAACATCGCCTGACGTCCGCCTCGCCTGTCAGATCAGACCGCACGAGCAGCTTTCCATCATCCCGCTGGTGCCCGCAGGCCGAGTGGCCGGCCGCCGCTCCAGCCGGGACAAATATGCCCACGGCGTGGAGCAGATTGTCACCTTGATGTTTATCGACATACGCGGCTTCACGAAGTTCTCAGAAGGCCGCCTGCCCTATGACGTCGTCTATATCCTGAACCAGTATATGGGCCGGATGAGCGAGGTCATCACCGCACACTCCGGGTATGTCGACAAGTTCATGGGCGACGGCATCATGGCGATTTTCGGCATGGAGGATGAAGACGGGCACGGTGCCGCCGATGCGCTTCGTGCGGCACTTGACATAAGCAGCGCGCTGGACGAGTTGAACGAGGGCCACCAGGCCACCTTGTCTGAACCCTTGCGCATCGGGATCGGCATTCATACCGGAGAAGCCATTCTGGGCCGCATCGGAGCCAGCAAGGCCCATACGGCAGGCGAGCGCATTACCGCCCTGGGTGACACGGTCAACACGGCCAGCAGACTGGAAGCCCTCACCAAACAGCTTGCGACGGAAATCGTGGTGTCGCTGAAAGTCCTGCAGGCTGCGAATGTCGAACAGTCCGGCCTGGAAATCGAAGCCTACGAAATTCGCGGCCGCGAAGACACCATTTCCGGCATTTCCCTGGCCAGCGCCAGTGAGCTGTCAGGTATCATTTCACAAGCCCGTTAAGTTTGGGCGTGCAATCTGGCGCTTCGTTCAAATTCGTGAAACACTGGAACAGAGCATGATCCACCTAAATTGAAGCGTGGCCTTGGCAGATGGACACAAGCCTCATAAGCTCCTGCATGAGTGGCGAGTATCACTGGTACAGCAGGCAAATTCTCGAACTCTATCTTGATCAGGTGATCAATACCGGGGATTTTCTGCGCTGGTTCCACATGCCCAATTCCAGTTATATCCCCACATCGGAGTGCATCGCCAACTCGCTTGACCCCGATTATGACTACCGTCTGTGGCGACCGGGTCCGCTGGATGGATTTATTGCTGAATCCGGCTGAAACTGATCATGGCGCGTGCTTGACACAAGCCTGGCCTGCCGCCAAACATCTTGCTTGACCAGCCTCACTGCGGCGTCCATCGCCCGGCTCACTACGGAACCCATCCATGAAGTTTGCACCTGACGTTACTGCCGCCATTGGCAACACACCGCTCATCAAGCTGAGGAAAGCCTCGGAACTGACAGGCTGCACGATTCTGGGCAAGGCCGAGTTCATGAATCCGGGCCAGTCGGTAAAGGACCGTGCGGCGTTGTTCATCATCCGCGATGCGATCAGGTCAGGGCGGCTGAAACCGGGAGGGACTGTTGTCGAAGGCACAGCCGGCAATACCGGTATCGGCCTGACCATGGTGGCCAATGCCATGGGTTTCAAATCCGTCATCGTCATTCCGGACACCCAGAGCCAGGAGAAGAAAGATACACTGCGAATGCTCGGTGCCGAACTGGTCGAGGTTCCGGCTGCGCCTTACAAGAACCCCAACAATTTCGTGCGCTATTCCGGCCGGCTGGCGGAGCGGCTGAATGATGAACGCGAAGGTGGAGCCATCTGGGCGAACCAGTTTGACAATGTTGCCAATCGGCAGGCCCACATTGAAACGACGGGTCCGGAAATCTGGGAACAGACCGATGGCAGGATTGACGGTTTCATCTGTGCTGCCGGATCCGGTGGCACCATCGTCGGCACCGGAATGGCGCTCAAGCAGCGCAACAAGGACATCCGTATCGGGCTGGCAGACCCGCACGGCGCTGCCCTTTACAGTTACTTCACGACCGGCGAACTCAAGGCGGAGGGCAGCTCGATCTCGGAAGGTATCGGTCAGGGCCGCATAACCGCCAATCTCGAAAACGCCCCGATTGATCACGCCTGGCGAATTGGCGATGCGCAGGCCGTGGAAATTGTCTTCGATCTCCTGAAGGAAGAAGGCCTGTGCATGGGCGCATCGACCGGCGTGAACATAGCAGGCGCCATGGAACTTGCCCGGGAAATGGGACCGGGCCACACCATCGTGACGGTGCTGTGCGACTTTGGATCGCGCTATCAGTCGCGCCTGTATAATCCGGAGTTCCTGCGCTCCAAGGACCTGCCGGTGCCGGACTGGATGGAAGCGCCGCTGAGTGTTCCCGACGTTACCGCAGATCCTGAAGCCTAGTGGGTGTTTTTATGACTGAAGCCTTGTTTCGCAACGATGCCTACCTGAAAACCTGCACCGCAAGCGTGCTGGAGGTAAATGAGCGTGGCGGCGTTGTGCTCGACCGGTCCAACTTCTATGCAACCGGCGGCGGCCAGCCCGGGGACAGCGGCACCATGACACTGGCAGATGGGTCCAGCATCGCCATTGCCACAACAGTATATGGCGAAGACCGGGTCCAGATCGTTCATGTGGCAGAAGATGGCGCCACGCTGCCCGCAGTCGGAGACAATGTCGACCTGTCGCTCGACTGGCCGCGCCGGCACGCCATGATGCGGGTTCACACCGCCCTTCACCTGATGTGCGCTCTGGTGCCCTTTCCGGTGACCGGCGGCCAGATTTCGCCGCAAGGCGGCCGGCTGGATTTCGACATTGATGACCCAGACGCCATAGACCGGGATAGCCTTTCAGCAGGCCTTCAGGACCTGGTGCAGGCAGATCATGCCATTTCACAGCGCTGGATCAGCGATGCCGAACTGGCGGCCAATCCCGGTCTTGTGCGCACCATGTCGGTAAAGCCGCCAATGGGCTCCGGCAAGGTAAGACTGATCGCAATTGGCGAAGATGGCGCGGTCGACCTGCAGCCATGCGGCGGAACGCATGTTGCTTCTACTGCCGAGATTGGCAACATTGCCATTACCAAGATCGAGAAGAAGGGCAAGAACAATCGCAGGTTCAGGCTTGCCCTGATGGATTAGGGCCCGGACCCTAACAACAGGCCTGACCGTTTGAGACGAAAGTAGATACATGCCGACACTTCTGGATGAGCGCGAAAACCTGGTCTCAACACAGTGGCTTGAGCAACGGCTCGAAGCACCCGATATCGTCATCGTGGATGCGTCCTATTATTTGCCCGACGCGGGGCGCAATGGCCGCGAAGAATATGAGGAGCAGCGCATCCCCGGCGCTGTGTTCTTCGACATTGACGACATATCGGACGAGACCAGTCCGCTGCCGCACACCATGCCGCCGCCGGAAAAATTCTCGTCACGCATGCGGAAAATGGGCATTGGCGACGGCATGCGTGTGGTGGTTTATGACGGCGCCGGTTTGTTTTCCGCTGCGCGGGTGTGGTGGATGTTCCGGACTTTCGGCCACACAGATGTTGCCATTCTCGACGGCGGCTTTCCGAAGTGGCTTGCCGAAGACCGACCCGTTGAAGACGGCCCTGCATTGCTACGCCAGCCACGGCATATGAGCGCGCGCTATTCGGCATCCAGCGTGCGTGACAAGCAGGACATACTCAATGCGATCAGTTCCGGTTCACAGCAGATTGCAGATGCCAGATCCCCTGGCCGGTTTTCAGCGCGCGAACCTGAACCGCGTGCCGGCATGCGCGGCGGCCATATGCCGGGTGCGTGCAATGTGCATTACAAGACGCTGCTGAATGACGACGGCACGGTGAAATCCACTGAAGCCATTGCAAGGGTTTTCGACGACGCCGGAATTGACGTGACCAAACCCGTGATTACCACTTGCGGATCAGGTGTAACCGCTGCAATTCTCACGCTCGGCCTGACGCTGGTCGGACACAACGCCAATTCCCTTTATGACGGTTCATGGGCTGAATGGGGAAGCGACCCCGATACCCCCATCGAAACAGACTGATGACACAGAAAGCGGCCACCACATGAAGCGCAAAATTCCATCTTCAGGGTTTGGAAATGCAAAAAAGCCGGCAAGTGTAAAACAGGAAACCCAGGACATCGAAACCACAGTAACGTATCTGTCCATGGATCATCCGCCGTCTTTACGGGTTATGCCGCCTGCCAATCTCAAGCTGGCACTGATGCACGTTCTGGATCCGACAATCAGCTATTACCGGTATCTGTACGACGCGGTCGGCGCCGAACACCACTGGGTCGATCGCAAGCTGTTGAGCGACGACCAGTTGGCGGCTGCGATCAATGTCGATGGCGTGGACATCTATGTTGCCTATTGCGCCGGCAATCCGGCCGGGTATTTCGAAATCGATGCTCGCGACACGGAAAAATGCTGGTTGGTCTATTTCGGGCTGTTGCCGGAGTTTCACGGGCTGGGTATCGGCAAATGGCTGTTGTCGGAAGCCGTGCGCACGGCGTGGGCTGACAAACCTGAAAGCCTGCACGTGGAAACCTGTACCCTGGATTCCCCGCACGCTTTGGGCCTGTATCAGCAAATGGGGTTCATACCCTATGAACGGCGCAGCAAAACCATGACTGTGCCGGTCTAGTGAGATCATGATCCCCGCCCGCACCCGGAAACTGATCGGGACTTTCGTGTTTTTGGCATTCCTGATTGTCTACTCGCTGATCGCCATGGCAATTGGCGCACGCTATCTGTCGACCGTTCACGGCATCTGGCAGTTTCTGTTTTATGCCGTTGCCGGGCTGGCCTGGCTTCCGGGCGCCATGGCGATCATTTCGTGGATGGCGAAAGCCGACAAGCAGTAGCTTTCATTGCATAGTGCTTTCCGTGTCAGCTCCGACGAAAGATACTGGATCACGTCGAAATATTCGCGGCTGAGAAATTTCCCGTTTCCGCCCAACCTTTGATGCGATTTCCTGTTTTAACTTGTGTTGGGCAAGGTGTGCGGTTTGTCACAGACCCTCGACCGGCCGACATTTAACAATCGCCTGAATGGATCGCCAAGTGGCTAGCGATCATCCGCCCCGGCCAGACCGACCGGACGGCAATAGTCATATCCGGCAAAAATCCGCTTCGGCAACAAAGACCGACGCAGCCGGGACATGCCACATATCAAGATTCGGAGGTTTGAACCATGGTCGCCATTCCTGTTCTGATCGTTATCCCCGCCACGGATACGACCCGTGAATCGGCCCGCGTATCAGCTGAGTCATTTGCATCCGGCTCCCGGGCCGTTACGGGCATAGACAAGGCCGCAGGACGCGACCTGCCTGACGGTTGTGTACTCGACACGAATTTTGCAGCGGTGCCCCTGGGGATGGCCAAGCCGACCGCAAAGAGTTTCAAAATGACCGCAACCAGCAAGGACAAACAGTACGTTGTGCGCGGCATGGTGGATTCCGAACGGATCTCCTCGCTGACCAGCACCAGTGCGGATGGGCCGCGCGTGTTTGTCGATGCGCAGGTGGGATCGATGCCGATTTGCCCGGGAGACCCGGCCCGGGGCAATGCGGCAGACGTGCGCGGATTGCTCGGCGTCAGCGAACTGTCCCGCCGCCACCTGAGCGGCGACGGCGTCGCTGTTGCCATTGTCGATAGCGGCATAAACCTTGCCCATTTGCGCCAGCGCGGATTGTCGGCGCGGCTCGACCCGCATATTTTCTGGACCCCGACGCCGAACATCAAGCCGGGCGAATATCCGGTCGACCATGGCACCATGTGCGCCTATGCCGTTTCGATTGCAGCCCCGGAATGCACCTTGCTGGACTTTCCGCTGCTGGGATCCACGACCACCGGCGGCTCGGTAATGGACGGGTTCCTGAGTGATGCGGTTCAGGCCTACAACGTCATGCTGACCATGATGCGGAAACCGGAAGAAGAGCGCCCCTACCATTCGCTGGTGGTCAATAACAGCTGGGGGATGTTCCACCACAGCTGGGACTTTCCTGCCGGCCATCCGGGACGATATGCGGACAATCCAAATCATCCGTTCAACCTGATTGTCGGCAGCCTGGCACAGTCGGGCGCCGATATCCTGTTTGCCGCCGGCAATTGCGGCACTGATTGCCCGGACGGACGCTGCCAGGGCGTCACTACGGACGTCATCACCGGTGCCAACTCGCACCCGGATGTTTTGTCCGTGGCAGGTGTGGACGTTGATCGAGATAGGGTCGGCTATTCATCAATGGGTCCGGGACAAGCGCCGCTGGCGACGCAAAAGCCCGACATTGCCGCCTATACCCACTTCAACGGGTCAAATGCCTTTGGCGTTGGCAGTGCTGATGGCGGTACGTCCACGGCATGCCCGGTTGCGGCCGGGTGCATCGCGGCTGTGCGAACCAGCCTCCCGCCAAGCATGATGTCATCGGCGGCAATGGCCCAGGCTGTCAGGGACAGTGCGGTGAAACCCTCAGGCCCGGGCGGCTGGGACAACGAGATCGGCTTCGGGATCATCAGCCCGACAGACCTGGCCAATCAGGTGAACCCGATTGTGTAATACATGGAAGACAGGGCTGGTTTCCGGTAACCTTGCCGGGTGCCGGAAACAGGCAAGCAGAGAGTGGATACCATGGGTGAAATGGTGATGATGAACGTGCAGTGTCCGGACGACAAGCCGTCCATCGATGTTGTTGCAGAAAAACTGAACGTAACCGCTTCCGCGATCGATACGAAGTTCGGTATTATCCTGGTCGATCTGGAGCGCCACATCTACACGGTGCGCGTCGACAAGGACCAGCTCCCCAAAGACATGCCGCAGTCAGAAGAGGTTTCCGGCCCCTACTCCGACCCGAAGATCGCCCCGTTTGGTACGCCAGAAAAGGATGACAGGTAGCTGAGTAACTGAACTCTGATGAGCGACCCGAGACATAGGTAACAGAACGTACCGGACACATAGGTAACACTTTTCGTTTTGCGGGAGGTGTTGATGCCGTGGAGAGAGAGTTCGGTAATGGAAGAACGTTTACGATTTGTCGCCCGCCGACTTGAGGGTGAAGGCATGAGCGATTTGTGTCGGGAGTTCGGGATTTCCCGCAAGACCGGCTACAAGATTTTCAACGGTTACAAAGATCATGGCCTTGAGGCGTTGTGCGACCGTTCGCGCCGTCCGGTACGCTATGCCAATCAGCTTCCGGTCCAGATCGAGCAGATGATTGTACGGTTGAAGCGCGAGAAGCCGCACTGGGGTGCCAGGAAGATCCGTGAGTTACTGGTGCGACGCCTGGCCGGCGATGTGCGTATTCCGGCAAAGTCCACGGTTCATGCCGTGCTGGATCGCCATGGTCTGGTCAAGCGAGGCCGGCAGAGACAGCGCACAAAGGCTGAAGGAACGCCACTTTCAAAAGCCCTTTTGCCGAACCAACTGTGGTGCACCGACTACAAGGGCGAGTTCAAGCTCGGCAACGGCCAATACTGTTACCCCCTGACCGTCACGGATCAGGCATCGCGTTACTTACTCCTGTGCGAAGCCCTTGAAACAACAAAGCAGAATAATGCCTTAACTGCCTTTGAACGGCTGTTTGAGGAGCGCGGTCTGCCGCAAGCTATTAGAACCGACAATGGTGTGCCGTTTGCCTCGCCAAACGGTCTGTACAATCTGTCTAAGCTGTCGGTGTGGTGGTTGAGACTTGGCATCTCCATTGAACGCATCAGACCCGGCAACCCGCAGCAGAACGGCCGCCATGAGCGCATGCATCTCACCTTGAAGAAGGAGGCCACCAGACCACCGGGCATGAATATCCTTCAGCAGCAAGCCCGGTTCGACGAATTTGTCAGCGAGTTCAACACCGAACGGCCCCATGAGGCGCTCGGCATGAAGATGCCGGCTGAGCTCTACTCCGCTTCGGCAAGACCCTATCAAGGCATACCTGAGATTACCTATCCATTCCACGACAGGGACAAACTTGTCACCGCCTGCGGACGCATCTGCATGCACCGCAAGAAAATCAATATCTCGACCGCACTGGCCGGTCAAAAACTGGGACTAAAGGAGGTCGAAGATGGCATCTGGCTGGTAAGCTTCATCAACTATGATCTGGGATATATCGACCTGGAGCAAAAAACATTGCAAACTATCGACAACCCGTTCGGCACGAGGTTGTCACCTATGTCTTAGGTACAATCTGTTACCTATGTCTCCGGGCCGGACAGAGAAAAATTGGTCGGAGCGGCGGGATTCGAACCCACGACCCCTTGTCCCCCAGACAAGTGCGCTACCGGGCTGCGCTACGCTCCGACTGGAGCGGGGTATAACATTCACGCGGCCCAAAAGAAAAGCCCGCAAGTTGAATTGCGGGCCGATTATTACTGACAAAGTTTTCAATCATTTGGGCTGGTCGGGCACCAGCAGGCGCCGGGCTGCGGCGAGATCGGTCAGCACCAGCCGCAATTCGTCGATCTGTGCCGGGGTGAGTTCGTGGACGATCCTGGTTTCACCGGGCGCGACAGGTGCGGAAACCGAACTGGTTTCGGGCTTTGCTTCGGCCGGTTTGGCGACTGCTTTGCGGGCTGCCTTGTCGGTATCTTCAGCCGGATCAACCGCAACTTCGCCCCTGCCGATGCCGATGACGTGGGCAATGCCATTGTCCTTGAGGATCTTCTGGGCGCCACGGATAGTGTAACCTTCACCGTACAGCAGTGTCCGGATACCCTTGAGCAGGTCAACGTCGGCGGGACGGTAATAGCGTCTGCCGCCGCCGCGCTTCATCGGCCTGATCTGTGAAAACCTGGTTTCCCAGAACCTCAGCACGTGCTGCGGCACGTCCAGCTGTTCAGCTACTTCGGATATGGTTCTGAATGCTTCCGGCGCCTTGTCGGTCAAATGTCAGCCTCTTTCGCGTTGCATGGTCCAGATCAAGTGTTCGGGGAACCCCGTACACCCATTCACTCATCACGCTACAGAACAATCAGTCGCCGCCGCCTGACGGCACTTCCCCGTTTACGATCGCCTTCATGATCTGGCTGGGCCGGAACACAAGCACGCGGCGCGGCGTAATCGGTACCTCTTCCCCGGTCTTCGGATTTCGGCCAATGCGCTGACGCTTGTCGCGCACATCGAACGTTCCGAACGACGACAACTTGACCTGCTGGCCGTCCACAAGGGCATCGGACATCAGATCAAGAACTGTTTTAACCAAATCTGCAGACTCGGTTCGTGAAAGTCCTACCTTGCGATGGACCGCTTCACTCAAATCTGCACGCGTGAGTGTCTTTGTCATTACTCCACCCCCTCGATGGTGTGTTATCCTAACACCCAATTGCCGGGTAGAGTCAATTCCAAGTTTGTATTTAGATCAAGCACTTGCTTTGGGAAATATCCACTGCATTGCCGCAGCCGCTTCAGATCTAACGCAAGGTCACCAGCGAGCCAGCACTGCGCCCCAGGTAAAGCCGCCACCCATGGCCTCCATGAGTACCAGTTTGTCAGGCTGCAGACGACCGTCTTCACGGGCCACATCCAGCGCAAGCGGGATGGACGCAGCCGATGTGTTGCCGTGATGACCGACAGTGATCACCACCTTCTCGGTGGTCAGGCCGAAGCGGCGTGCGGTTCCGTCTAGAATACGCTTGTTGGCCTGGTGCGGTACGAACAGATCAATCTGGTCAGGTTCTATACCTGCCTGTTCAAGCGTCTCTCCCATCACATCGGAGATGTTGGTGACGGCGTGTTTGAAAACCTCCCGGCCTTCCATCCGCAAATGGCCGACGGTCTGGGTGCTCGAGGGCCCGCCATCCACATAGAGTTTGTCACGATAGCGACCGTCAGAGCGCAGCCGTGTCGCCAGGATGCCCTTGCCGGGATCATCATCCTCACCGGCAGCGGTGACCACAACGGCACCGGCGCCATCGCCGAACAGCACGCAGGTGCCGCGATCCGTCCAGTCCAGAATCCGGGAAAATGTCTCCGCCCCGATAACAAGGACGTTGCGCGCGGAGCCTGCACGTATGAAATTGTCTGCCGTGGTCAGGGCATATACGAAGCCTGAACAAACCGCCTGAATATCAAAGGCGGCACCCTGCAAAATGCCAAGCTCACCCTGAACGGTTGCTGCGGTTGCCGGAAAGGTCTGGTCCGGTGTCGACGTCGCCACGATAACCAGGTCGATTTCAGAGGCTGCAATGCCTGACCTGGAAAGCGCCGCCTGAGCCGCCTTGATTGCCAGATGGGAGGTGAACTCACCTTCTGCTGCAATGTGGCGCTGGCGGATGCCGGTTCGTTCGACAATCCATTCATCAGATGTATCGACCATTTCGGCCAGTTCGGCATTGGTCATCACCCGCTGCGGCAAGTAGGATCCGACTGAACGGATTACGGAACGTATCATCTATATTATTTAATCCTGCTCAACTGGCGCTGGCCGCTTGGGCCTGATGGTCTGTGCGATCGTGATGCTCGTGTGGCGCAAGTTCCATGCCTCTGTCAATTCTATCCACGAGATCATTGGCCACCATGTCAGCTGCAACATGAATGGCAGATGAAAATCCGAATGAATCCGTGTTGCCATGGCTTTTGACCACCACGCCATTCAAACCCAAAAACACGCCGCCATTATAAGTGCGCGGATCGAGCCGCTTCTTTAACCGGGAAAACGCACCTTTTGCAAACACAGCCGCGATTTTACTCACAAGTGTGCGGCTCATTTCCTCACGCAAAACGGCAACAATCTGTTGCGCGGTGCCTTCTGCCGTTTTCAAGGCAATATTGCCGCTGAAGCCTTCCGTAACAATCACATCAACCTTGCCGGTTCCGATATCGGTTCCCTCCACAAAGCCTTCATATTGCAGCGGCAAATCGGCCGCGCGCAGCAATGCGCCTGCCTCACGGACAGCTTCAACCCCCTTGACCTCCTCAACACCAATGTTCAGCAGCCCGACCATCGGTTTTTTGATGCCGAACAGGCAACGCGCCATCGCTGCGCCCATGATGGCATTTGAAACCAGCTGATCGGCATCTGCCCCGACAGTCGCGCCCATATCAAGGACAATGCTGCGGCCTTTCAAGGTCGGCCACATCCCGGCAATGGCCGGCCTGGAAACGCCTTCAGTGGTCTTGAGCAATACCTTGGCCATGGCCATAAGGGCACCGGTGTTGCCGGCGGAAACAGCTGCATGGGCCTCGCCCTGCTTAACCGAATCGATCGCCTGCCACATGCTGGATGTCTTGCGGCCGCGCCGGATGGCCTGAGAAGGCTTGTCATCCATTGCGATCGCCACATCGGTGTGATGCACAACCGAACGGGCTTTCAACGCCGCCAGGCCGTCGAGTTCAGCCATGATCATTGTCTCGTCGCCGAACAAGACAAAGCTGAGCTCCGGACGCGCCGCCAGGGCCTCGGCGGCACCTTGCAGCACCACAGGCGCTCCGTGATCGCCGCCCATTGCGTCAAGCGCAATAATTATATCTCCGGAATCGCTTTTCAATCCGCATGCCCCTTTTTGTCCAACGTCGGAGAATAGTGGTTTGCAGCATGGACACAACAGGTAAGTGCTGCTTGTGCCCATAGCCCGCATACGGGGTTTGATCTAGTCTGTGTCCTTGAGCTTGAGCTGCTTCAACACGGCAAAGGGATTGGCTTTCGGCTTATCCGTCAAAGTTTCCGTTGATGTCACGGATAGTTCGGCACCGTCTTTGCGCGGATATGGATCAAGCTCCAGACACAGGGCTTCAACCGCCAACTCGCCCAGTTCGATCGTGCCATCTTCGACAAAACCGATGTCATCTTCGTCATGAGACACCACGACTTCGACGTCATCCGCGGCGAGCCTGCTGTTCCCGGCAATGAATATCTGATCCAGTGGCGCGCGAACGACACTGTCGAACGGGTCCAGGGTCACCACGCAGGTTTGCGTGATGCTGGCGGTTGCTTCGCCGCGTGCGCGGAATCCTCCGCGTTTCCAGGGCTGGATATGAACGGTCGCAGCTAGCGAGTGCACGGCCTCGACCCCGAAACGCGCAGCGATGGCGGTACATTCTTCAACACTCGCACTGATGGTCTCGGAGGCACCTTCCGGTGCCATCCTGCTAACATCGAAGGGGCGGGAAAATTCCAGGTCTTCAATCATTTGCTTCTATCTGTTTCACCTGCTGCGTGTCACGGGTGCAGGTCATCAAGGTTCAGCTTGCCGGCCCGGATGTCCGCCCGGTCCGTCAAACCAACGGCGTCATGCATCAGTCCGGTGTACCTGGCAAGCCTTTCGGCAGCCTGGGTTCTGGTTTCGTCGCCTTCGAAGACATTTCTCACCAGTGCCGCCACCAGCGACGCATCGCCTTCAGCGCGGGCATTTACATAAGCGTTGGCGCGGCCATAGTAAACCGTTGCCATCTTCTTGACCCGCTTGCCGACCCCCATATCTCCAACACCCATTTCGCGCAGCGACCGGTCCATGTCGCGAAACAATTCGTCAATCAGCGCCTGGGCAAACAGCTTATCTGCCTCCTCACCGGCCTGCATATGGCACATCACGGCGTCATTGTGCAGGATGATCATGTCGAACCGGCCATCGAGCGTATCCGGCACGCCAAGCTCGGAATACAATTCCGACCGCCGTGCCTGTGCCACAATCGCCTCGTAGACGGTTCTGACAGGGTCAAGTTTTTGCGTGCGGGAAAGAATGCTTTTCAGTATCATGCAGGACCAGCTAAACAGAATTTGGAATTTGCAGCTACGGGTCACGTAGCTGAACGATAACCAGCAGCAGGTGTTGCTGCAATTGGCCAGCAGGTTTAAGGCTGGCCGCAACAGAAGTGATACGTTAAGTGCCAACCTTCAAGCCTATTATCGTACCTGCATCAAATAGTCTCCGCAAAGCATTGCTGTGCTCCGGCCTGATTTTGGCCGCAGCCGCGGTTTTGTCCGGTTGTTCGCGTGATATCGAACACCGCGGCTATCAGGCCCGCGCGCAGGACCTGCAAAAGCTGCGCCTTGGCATGACCAGGGAAGAAGTTCGCAGTGCACTGGGCTCCCCGTCGACAACCGCCACTGTGCAGCATCAAGGCGACAGCTTCTACTATATTTCGTCGCGTGTGAAAACGAGCGCATTCCTGGACAATGAGGAACTGGACCGGCAAATTCTTGCTGTTCGCTTCAGCCAGTTCGACCAGGTTCAGAGTTTCGGGCAATACACCCTGCAGGATGGAAACGTCATTGACATGAACTCGCGTGAGACGCCATCGCGCGGTCGTGAGCTGACAATCCTGGAGCAGATGTTCGGCAACCTTGGCAACTTCACGCCAAACGATAGCGGCCCCCCAAAATCAAGTCCTTATTGACAGTAAACAAATAGCGAAATGTGCTTCCGGGCTTTCCGGCGCAATCACAAAAAACCCCCGTGCAGTGTGACAACTGCACGGGGGTCTTGTTTTGTTTGATCGACTTTTCAGATCAGTGTCGTTTTGACTGGGTCAACCAAAAACCAAAAAACTGATCGCAGTCAAAATGCTGGAGCAACTTTATGGGTTCAATCGAACCCATATTTCCCTAGTGCGCCAGGATCGCCAGCAGCAGCAGCGCTACAATGTTGGTGATCTTGATCATCGGGTTGACCGCAGGACCGGCTGTATCCTTGTAAGGATCGCCAACCGTGTCGCCGGTTACAGATGCCTTGTGAGCTTCGGAACCCTTTTCATGCTTGACGCCGTCCTTGTCGACAAAACCGTCTTCAAAGGACTTCTTGGCGTTGTCCCATGCTCCGCCACCGGCAGTCATGGAAACCGCAACGAACAGGCCGTTGACAATCACGCCGAGCAGCATGGCTCCGAGTGCCGCAAAGCCCTGGCTCTTGTCGCCGGTGATTGCATACACGAAGTAGAAGCACACAATCGGAGACAGCACAGGCAGCAGCGAAGGCACGATCATTTCCTTGATCGCAGCGCGGGTCAGCATGTCAACAGCGCGGCCATAATCGGGCTTTTCGGTCCCTTTCATGATGCCGGGCTTTTCCTTGAACTGCCTGCGGACTTCTTCAACCACAGCACCGGCAGCGCGGCCAACAGCCGTCATGGCGATGCCACCAAACAGGTAAGGCAGAAGACCACCGAACAGCAGGCCAACGACCACATATGGGTTGGACAATGAGAAGTCGACATTCACGCCTTCAAAGAAGCTGCCAGGCGTTGCATTTGCCGCGAAGAACTTCAGGTCTTCGGTATAGGCGGCAAACAGCACCAGAGCACCCAGGCCTGCCGAACCAATGGCATAGCCCTTGGTAACAGCCTTGGTGGTGTTGCCCACTGCATCGAGCGCATCGGTGGTCTGACGCACTTCGGCAGGCAGATCGGCCATTTCAGCAATACCACCGGCATTGTCTGTCACAGGGCCAAAGGCATCAAGCGCGACAACCACACCGGCAAGCGCCAGCATCGCGGTTACAGCAATCGCGATGCCGAACAATCCGGCCAGCGCAAATGTTGAAATAATACCACCGATAATGATGAGAGCCGGAATTGCTGTTGCCTCAAGGGAAATAGCCAGTCCCTGAATGACATTGGTGCCGTGGCCGGAGACCGATGCCTGCGCAATGGAGCGTACAGGGCGATATTCGGTTCCCGTGTAGTACTCAGTTACCCAGATGATCAGACCGGTAACCACAAGCCCGATAAAGCCGCACCAGAACAGGTTGGCGCCGGTGAAGGTCGTTCCACCTGAGGTGGTGAAGACAGTGTCTGCTCCCAGCCAGCCCCACACGATACCTGCCATGGCAATCGCCGACAGCACCGAGGTGGCAATAAAGCCCTTGTAGAGTGCACCCATGATCGAGTTGTTTGCACCCAGCTTTACAAAGAACGTACCGATGATGGAGGTCACAACACAGGATGCCCCAATCAGCATCGGGAACAGCATCAGGTTGACCGCGGTATCGCCGGTAAAGAAGATCGAAGCCAGAACCATGGTGGCCACAACGGTAACCGCATAGGTTTCAAACAGGTCAGCCGCCATGCCGGCACAGTCGCCGACATTATCGCCAACATTGTCGGCGATGGTTGCCGGGTTGCGCGGATCATCTTCGGGAATTCCGGCTTCTACCTTACCCACCAGGTCGCCGCCGACATCCGCACCCTTGGTGAAGATACCGCCGCCGAGACGGGCAAAGATCGAGATCAGAGAAGCACCGAAGCCGAGTGAGACCAGAGCGTCAATGACCACACGGTCGGTTGGCGCATAGCCCATTGGGCCGGTCAGGATCCAGAAATAAACCGCAACACCCAACAAGGCGAGGCCGGCCACGAGGAGGCCGGTGATGGCACCGGACTTGAACGCAATTTCAAGACCGGCTGCCAGGCTCTTTGATGCCGCCTGTGCGGTTCTGACGTTTGCGCGGACGGAAACGTGCATACCGATAAAGCCGGCAGCTCCTGACAACACAGCGCCGATCAGGAAGCCAAAGGCTGCCGTCGCGCCGAGCAACAGGAAGGCGATAACGAACACCACCGCTCCAACGATTGCGATGGTAGTGTATTGACGAGTGAGATAAGCCGTTGCGCCCTCACGAATGGCGCCGGCAATTTCCTGCATGCGGGCATTGCCTGCGTCAGCTGCCAGAACGGACTTGGTAGCCCAGATGGCGTAGACGATAGACAGGATACCGCAGCCAATAATAATCCCGAGTGTCGAACTCATGGGTGAAATCCTTGCTGTTTACATGACTAAGATCCGGAAATCTGGAGAGTACTCGCCTGGCTGTGTCAGCATGCACAGTACCAAGACGGCCCCTGCTCTTTTGATAGAGAATCCCCTCGAATACCCCTTAAACCGGATCGACCGGGGCGGAACATATTAAAACTCTGTTAATTAGGCAACCGCTTTGGCCAGTTGTTTCAACACTACTATGGACTATGTCCAAAACGCCCCGCAGAACTGCCGTTTCAGTACCGTTAAACCGGCTGCCCAGGCGCCGGTGGAGTTGGTTGAATCGGCCTTGATGACAGCTTGCCTGCGCAAAAGCCCGGAACGGAGCACCAAGACAGACAATGTCGGGTTCGGTATCGAGGTTTTGCAGGAAACAGAATCAGCGCTTGCGCGCTCGCCGACCCGCCATCCAGATTGCTGTGATGATACAACATCGCGGCGTGATGCGCCGTGTACTCACAAGCTCGCAGCGCGACGGGAATTCAGGCTGAGCCAGGCCAGCGCCAGCAGGCACAATCCGACCATCGGGAACAGTGCCAAATTGACAGCGTTCCAGCCAATGGCGTCGAGCAGCTTGCCGGACGTCAGAGACGCCGTCGCGACAGTTGCAAACACACAAAAATCGTTGACCGCCTGAACCTTGTTTTTCTCGCTGGCGCGATAGCATTCGGTCACCATGGCGGTACCGCCGACATAGCCAAAGTTCCAGCCGATGCCGAGCAGCACCAAGCCAACGGCAAAGTTGGCAAAGGTGATACCGGTCAGCCCGGCAATGCCGGCCATGCTCAACAAGACCATGCCCGCTGCCAGCACCCGCTCAACGCCAAATCGCGAAATCAGGCTGCCGGTGAAAAAGCTGGGAACAAACATTGCAAGCGCATGCCACTGTATGACCCAGGCGCTTTGATCAACCGTGAACCCGCAGGCAACCATGGCAATCGGTGTCGACGTCATCACCAGGTTCATCATGCCATAGGCCATCATGCCGGACATGATCGCGACGATCAGCCTGGGCTGGCGCAGTATCTCGGACAATGGTCGTGCGTCCGATTTACTCAGG
>Ga0316193_10001277_pt1 | contig 16814 bp, 18 predicted proteins | sample MerIslsedime2_MG_FD_207735 | JGI IMG/M metagenome (GOLD analysis project Ga0316193, IMG submission 207735) | Coastal sediment microbial communities from Maine, United States - Merrow Island sediment 2 | ecosystem: Environmental > Aquatic > Marine > Coastal > Sediment | place: USA: Maine... | reverse complement strand
TACCTGCCCCCAGACCTGCGAATTTTCCCGAACTGCCCATATCTACAGTGGTTAACTATCCTTGAGATTGATAATACGCGAGACTTTACTGGCCCCCTGGAATGTAGATTACATACTTTAATCCACACTTCTCCCCTTAAGGCCTAGCTACCATATTTAGGGTCAGCAATGGCCCCGTCTTCTGCTTTGTCATCACCTCGCTCTCACCCTCGTTGTCCCTTGCTGCATGAAATCTCATTCTGAATCACTACCAATATCATAGGCTATGTAATTGTCTTTACTATTAAAATAGTGGTGTTTCTTATAGACAGGGGGGATTTATTGTGCAATGGTGACAATAGGTTATTTGTAGTTTTCTATCAACTTTCAATATTTTAATTTCCCAGTTCCCACTCAAGCCGACCCCGAGAGACAATCTTTTTCGTTCTGCGTTGGTCTGATCCGTCTGAAAATCTCAAAGATTTGTGTTCCCTTTAAGTTTTTGCGCTAATAGTCGACCTAAAATGAAGGAGGAAAACCATGAGGAGGAAAGTAAGAAGTCTAGCCCTAGCCATAGGTCTTGGTGCGTTCGTTTTGGGTTGCGCCACGACTTCCAACCTTCCAATGACAGCCAACATCAATGATTACGTTACGCTGGGTACTGATACGAATATCTTGCAAACTGTAGCCTTCGAGTATGAATCAAAGATATCAGATGGAATTATCAAGCCCTGTGAAAAAGATAGAGGGCCGGAGCAGAGTAGTCATCCAGGCTATCGCCATACGGAAAGCACGACACTAGAGCGAATGTTGAATGAGTACATGAGCCACAAATTCTTCCAAATGAATCCCGATGCAAAAATAAGGATAAAAGTCACGCTTACTGATTTTTGGATTGAACAATACCTGACCGATAATACAGGAAAGGTAGTCAAGTCAGCTAGTTCTGGTGGTGAGGTCAGTGGCGTTTGTTTAGCAAAAGTGAAAGTATTGGTCACAATTAATCGAAGTGGGGTAGACTATTCAGAAATCCTCGTTGGCTCAGCTGACGAAACACACGTTTCCGGGTTCGGAACGGAAGCTCAGAGGAGTTATCGATACAAAGGCAAGGAGTCAGTTGAGCATACCCATGCAAAGAACATAAACCAGGCGAACAACGAGGTTCTGGTACTGATGAATCGCTACTTTGAAAATATGGACTTATGATAACTTGCGGGTAATGCATTTTCAAAGAACACTACGGAGCTTCGGCTCCGCTTTTCTTATTGCCTCAAACACTCCATACTGCCCGCATCTGAAGTTAACAACATATGTATTTTTGCGTACCTCGTCGCAAACTGGCATTTATTGACAAATTTTGCCCCGCAACACCCATTATTCCCTATCAAGGCCTAACAATACGCTTGCATTAACTATTTATAAATAAAGAGAAAATACTCCTTTCATCCGCTCTGGCATGGTTTTTGTTGTAATAGAATCACATCAACGTGGCAGGAAAGAAAAAATACTCTTTGTCTTCATCCCGCCACGGCCACGGCTCCCATAGGCTTCCTACGGTCAACCAAATTGGTTTTCTGTGGTGGTCAGTGGGGGCTTTTTTTTATTGGCATCGGGTTTGCATTAGTAAAACAACTGGTTGGGGTGGACATAGGGTTCACCCCGTTGGCTGTACGATGGCCCCCACCAACGACCGAGGTGGGGGTTCTCTTGCTACCCTGTTGACAGCTCAACACTCTCTTGGGAATTGGAGGCGAGACACACTATGACAGAACTCAATAACCCCGCTAATTGTGAGCAGTTTCCATTATGCGAACATTTACAAAAATACGTTGGTGATGTATCCGCAGGTCTTTTAATGGCAGCGTTGCAAATGGAATCTGAGTCGCTTTGCGGTGAATGCCCTCATTATAAAGGAAAGAATGAGTCACCAACCTCGAAAACCCATCCACCCCTCCATGCTGATAGAACAATATATCTTGTGCCAGATTAAATTCCAGCAAAGTGTGAATTAAGGGATGTAATTCACAGTTTGGATGTGACTGAAGTGGTTTTAGATTTCCAATCAATATATACACTCTCCTAAAAAATATTGCGAAATTTCGACTGTGCTAAGTCCTTACAATCCGAAATGTATTTTCTCGGATTACCAATCTGGCGGCCAATATCCCATCTAAGATGGTCTCCTCCAGAGGAATCCTTACTAAATAGTAATCTTTTGGTAATCTTTTGATAAGCTTCTCATTTGTACTATGGAGAAAACTTATCGAAACCTTAATTTGTTCTCCCACTAGAGACAATCTTTTCGTTCTGCACTTGTCTGTTAGCAGAAACTCATTTTCTTAAGGGAAAGGAGGTGAGAGAGAAGCAAAGAGTGGCTCAATTGAGTCGTCTGGAAGACTTTCTAAAGCCTATAATTGGAGATGATGACGAATTAATTTGAGACTTACGCGTTATGTTTGATGATAAAAAAAGATAAGGAGAGGATCCATGACCAGACTTTTTGTTACTATCGTCGTGACATTCGCTTTAATCTCTGGAACTGCACTAGCACAGAGCACACTGGCAGAAAGAGGACCATTTGGAGTGGGAGCGATGTATGGTATGACAGGTCCTAACCCTAGGTATCTTGCAGGTATTAGCGCTAAGTATTTTCTGGATGAGACCCATGCATTTGACGGTGCTATCCTCCGGCGCCTCAGTTCAAAAGACGACTGGTATATTTGGGCAGACTACCTATATCATTTCCGTTCGCTGATTACAGTTGAGCAAGGCGAATTGCCAGTCTACTTGGGCATTGGCGGAAGACTAAAGCTTCAAGAGAGCAACGAGGATAAATTCGGGATTCGATTTCCCGTGGGCTTGGCTTATGAATTTGCAGGCGTGCCTGTTGATGTTTTTCTTGAAGTTGTACCAATATGGGACGTGGCGCTCAGCTATGATTTTGATCTTGAAGGAGGTATCGGCGTTAGATTTTATTTCTAGCTTTTTGCCTATCGGCAACATGGAATGAGGATCAGACTTTGACTAATGACTTCGAGACTTAAGTGTAAGCATGCGTATTTAAAGTCTCCTACCCTTTTCATAGGACTTCACATGTCATCCCTTAATTTACACTCGGCTGGAATCTATTTTGGTACAAGATATGGGCGGGCTGCTTAACTCTCGGAGATGGCACCGATCGCAGCTGTGAGTTCGTGGGTAACACTCCGTCTATGAGATTCAGTCTGTGGTGAGCCGAGATGTTGGTTTTGATAAGCTGATGTTAGGGAAGTGATGAACTCTTGGTCCTCGGGCGATATATCGGTGAACTGAATACCTACTCCACTGAACACTTCCTTCCCGTTGAAATTGAAGTTACCTGACCAAGCCTTTCTCCCAGTCACTGATATGGACCGCTGTTCGGAAGGCTGGAGGTGGATTTGCAAATCTCCGCTCAAATCACCTTCCTTAGACAATTGGATGAATACACCACCGACACTAATGTCTCTAGTCTTCGCTTCCAGTGGCCCTTGGAGCGTTTGCACAACTGCAGGCCAAACTGCAAGGACTCTGGGGTAGCGGCGTTTTTCAACTCCAAGGACCATTTTGCAAACCATTGCTAAGGCTGTGGAATACTTCTACCAAGTTCCTCTATGTAGGTTACGGCTCTCTCCAGTTCATCGGTCAGGTAGCGTATCCGGAGAATCGACTTTACACGAACCGCCAGTTCCACCAAGTCAATGGGTTTGTTTACGAAATCATCAGCTCCCGATTCAATCGCAACCATCTTATCATCAACATACCCGGTTATCATTATGACCGGGATAAACTGTGTTCTCGACTCTGCCTTTAGTCTTTTGCAAACTTCTATTCCATCAATACCGGGCATCTTCACATCCAGCAGGATTGCATGTGGGATCTTTCTTTCGGCCAACTCTATAGCCTCTTCTCCGGCTGAAGCCAGAAGTACCTCGTAGCATTCACGCTCTAGAAACTCGCCGAGCAAATCCCTTATTTGGCGCTCATCATCCACAACCAAGACCTTTTCCGTCATGGTGCCCCTCCTCAACTCCGGAGTATTTTCCTACTACCTTGATTTCCCTCTGTTATCTCATAATCCTTTGCAAAAAAGGGGCCAAGAGCTTGGTGCTTGATGGGAAGATGGATGAAGTACTGGAATGGGCTGAGTGTAATTAATGATGAGAAGTGCAAACTCACTTCGACCACCGTCGAAGTGTAGATTACATCCCTTAATTCACACTTTGCTGCAATTTAATCTGCCACAAGATACTGGATCTGGTTGAAAGAAATGCTTTAAAGGCTCTCATAGATATTTTGTAATTCTTTAAATAGAGGTAGTGGCCTGAATCCCAATTCAGCAGCCTTGCTGCTATCAAGAGATACATCTGCTGGTCTAAGTGCCGCCATCTGGATGTCATCTTGCTTGTATGGTTTAATTTTGGCGTTTTCAAATTTGAAGATCCTTTGCATCAACTTCCCGAAGTCGTACCGCGAAATTCGTTCTTTCCCACCTAAATGTATGATCCCATGCACTTTCCTAAGCGCTAGAAATAAGCCGACAACGGCGGCTTCGGCACTAAGGGGGGTTCTAAATTCATCTACAAATAAACTCAGTTCTCGACCCTCCTTCATCGCTAAAAGCATCGGTTGAATGAAGCTTTTTGTTACAGGTCCAGAAAGCCCGAACATCAATGACATTCGACAGACTGTGGATTGAGGATAAGCTTTCAATATTCGTTCTTCAGCTTGTGCCTTGTGCTCGCCATAGACATTTACAGGACATACCGGATCGCTTTCTCGATAAGGCGCTTTCAATCCATCAAAGACCAAATCGGTAGAGGTATAAACGTATGGGATCATGTAGTCCGAACAAAGGAGAGCGATATTGACAGATGCCTCAACATTAATTCCATATGACACATCTGGATTGACTTGGCAGAAATTAGGATCAGATGCTGCCGCTGTGTGAATCACAGCATCGGGACGTACCTCTTCAAACAACCCTTTTAGCTCAGAGTGGTCGGTTAAGTCTATTTTTATGGTATTTACGTTCGGTATCTCTATCTGGTGCGAATACACCGTCCCAAATAGATGCCATGTATCTTTGGCCAGACGACAGATGTTCCATCCTAAAAACCCATTAGCGCCTGTTATGAGTAGTTTCTTCATATCTCCAATTCCGAGATTACCATACTCTAGTATGGCTACTTCGTAAACCCTTGTCCAAATGTAAAGGAGAGATGAGTCTACAGAACTAGTAGGCAGGCAGGAGTCGAGTTTTCTGATGATATGATTCGAGGGGCCAGTGAGCTTGAACGAATTTACATGGTAATGAGGAATGTAGCCCCACCTTGATCACTTAAGAAGTGTGCATTACATCCCTTAATTCACATTTTGCTGAGACTTACTCCGACACAATATGTAGAAGGCTGTCAAGGGGGGGTGTGGGAGCAGGTAGTATTGCCTTGGTAGCCGGTGACGTTAAGAGCGTGGCTGATGAGTTGGGGCTAGACATCTTCGCACTCTTTCATTGCGACTGTTTGTCAACAATATCACCGAGAAACTGAATGTCGTCTTCTGAGATATATTCAAACCGGACACCAAATACACAGCAGTGTGGGCTTTCTGAAGAGTCAGCGTCAATAGCCCAAATTGGTTTGGCGAAGACTAAGATTGACTGGCGATTGGGAGGCTGAATCTCCAATCCTAGTTCTTCCCCCGCAGGAAGTGGTTTTTGACAGTAGATAGATGCACCCACTTGACTGATGCTCTTAATTTCACCGGGAGGTTGGTCCTCAGAGGATAGAATAATCACAGGCCACTTAACTTCTGCTCGTGCGAATTGTCGTCTATCTTTTATGTGAGCCATTGTGCCTCTCTCTCCGATACAGATGCCCCGGGAGATACCGTTACTACTCTAAAAGTTCTTTACAAAACTGGTAACACTGGTCGAGTTCTTGGTTGCATTCGGAAACACATGCAGATTGTTCACTTTTGGTTCCTCGGCAAGCCATTTTGCAGTCATAATCCGCTTGCCGACACTGGATTGCGCAGCGTTGCCCTGAGACAGTTGCCATCTGAGGTGTGTCGGGAAGGGGATATTCTGGAGAGTGGGCGCAGGCAGCTACAAAAAGGATGAAGAAGACTAATAGGACTCTTTTCATTAGTAACTCCGTATTCAGTTAGTTGGCACCAATTTCCAGCTAAATTTATGTGCAGAAAACATGCCAGGGGATTAGCCACGCGCCAATACGGTTAGGAAGGAAACTTAACAGGCTCTTTAGGGAGCGGGGGTTGTTGTCCTGAATAAGAAAGCGGAGCCGAAGCTCCGCAGTGTTCTTTGACAAATGAATAGCATTTTTAGCTTGCCGATACATATAGCGGGCATCTCTGAAATGCGAAAGTGTGAATTAAAGTATGTAATCCACATTCTCAAGCCTGACTGGAGCATTAAAAAAGCGGAGCCGAAGCTCCGCCAGGGTTCTTTGGAATTTAATAGCAAAAAGTTGAGTGGTCTTCTAAAGAGATGTCATCACCTTTTTCTAATCCTGAAAGGCCGTTAGAATATCTCTTTCAAAATATTAATCACCCCTATCTAAATTTTGGTATGTTTATGACCCACGGATTGGTTCGATGCGCTCTCTCTAAATGAACTTCTGATCTCTACCATTATGGTACCCAGTTTACGTTCAGCTGCTGCTCGCCATTTCTCTGGTACTTCCTGTGGTCCATAGCCGGATTTGAGGTCAAATCTGAGTGTGAACTTGACGGGTTCGCTCTTGTTTCCTTCGTAATCCCGGAGTGTAAGCTTCACTTCAATGTATTCCTGGAGCAGATCAGAATCTGTTGGGGTTCTCAGGATGAGATACCCGGCAAAACCCTCCCGATCCGCTCCTTTTATGTATGTAAAATCAACGGGATAATAGCCAACTCCGGGCTGGATAACCTGGGCAATGATAGATTGCATGTCACCATCTGCATCATGGGTTTTGAGAAAAACCCTCCAGGTGGCGCCGGGCCTCACTGACTCTGAGGCATAGGAGTCCAAGATCATTGGAGGCGTGCCGCCATCTTGAGCGGTTTTCACCCCTTTGTAGGTGGTGCAACCGGCAACAAGAGCAAACAATAAAAATAAAATCACGTTCTTTTTTAACATGGTTTTCGCTCCTCTTTGGATACAGCTTAATTATAAGACCTGCAAAGATTATTTCAAGATGGAAGGAGCAAACTGTGGATTACATCCCTTAATCTACACTCGGCTGGGATTTTCTTTGGCACAAGATGTTGAGAGTTGTAAAGGTAGGGGCACAGGAATACTAGGGTGAGGATCAGTTAAGATTTCAGAACGCAGATTTATATTTCACTTCTTAAATCCGAAACCGGAAACCCGCCCGAAGGGTAGGAGTCCGTAGGACAAATCCGCAATCCCAAAACATCCCTCCTTTCCTCAGAAGTTCACCAGAGTTAGTCGTTGAGATATTATCGGCAGCAAGATAACTCTCTAAAATGGGTTGTAACGTTCATGCCGTGGTCAAGGAGGGAGAAGGAGATGTAAGGGCAAAAGAAATTCCCCACTCTCGAGTGTTACGAGAGCGGGGAAGTAAGAGACGGCATGAAGAAAAGGTGAGCTTGTGACTCAAAACCATGCCGCTAAGTGGTAAGATAACTCCGCAATGACGCAAAGACAAGAGGGCAAAGGTCGATTTTTTAGATGTTCACAGAAAAAAAGGGTTAGCCCTCCATAAGCTAACCCTTTATATTTTCTGGTGGGCCGTCAGGGAATCGAACCCCGAACCTACTGATTAAGAGTCAGTTGCTCTGCCTAGTTGAGCTAACGGCCCGATTGAGATCGTGTTTGACAATTCTAGGTGCCCAAAAAAAGTGGCGCGCCCGGCAGGATTCGAACCTGCGACCTGCGGATTCGAAGTCCGACGCTCTATCCGGGCTGAGCTACGGGCGCGCAAAGAAAGAACAGGTTTGCTTATAGGAAATCGGTTCCTAATTGTCAAGGTTTTATCGCAAAGCGCATAGCGTTTCGAACGAGAAAGGCGACTGCGCCCTCAGGTTTGATATCATTTCTCGCATACTGCCCCTGCTTTCCTTTTGCCGTTCACCGCTCACTGCTTACCATTACGTCTCGCTTGACTGGGGTAGTCTCTTTTGTTAGATTTTTTCACATAGGCGCGACTGCTATAAAAAAAAGGAAAGCGGTTCTTGACTGTGCCGTTTGGAGACACTAGGAGGAGCCCCATGAAACTACAGGGAAAGAAAATAATCGTTCTCGTAGAGGACCTCTACCAAGAGATGGAAGCATGGTATCCTTTGCTGAGAATGCGGGAAGAAGGTGCTGAGGTTACCACTGTTGGTACGGAGGCGGGCGTGACTTACAAGAGCAAGGGAGGGTACCCGATTACGTCGGATGTAGCTTCCCGTGATACTGATGTCAACGAATACGATGGGATTATCATCCCTGGCGGATATGCTCCCGACCTTATGCGTAGACATCCGGCCACAGTGCAGTTGGTCAAAGACGGTTTTGAGCAAGGAAAAGTGGTGGCTGCCATCTGTCATGCGGGCTGGATGCTAACTTCTGCAGACATCGTCAGAGGTCGGAAGGTCACCGGTTTTTTTGCTATTCGGGATGACCTGGTTCATGCTGGCGCTGAATATGAGGATGCAGAGGTGGTTGTAGATGGTACTTTGATCACCTCCAGAAAGCCCGACGACCTGCCGGCTTTCTGCCGGGAGATTATTAAGGCACTTTCTTAGAGTGTCGGTTGTCCGTAGTCAGTCGTTCGTTGTCCCAACAGGTATTGGCTGCGAGGCACGGGTTATGCATAAGAGATCTAATTTCAACAACAATTTAGAGATTGACAGGTGTGGGTAGGATAGTTATGCAAGCGGGACATTATTTCCACGTGCTGACCGGCTCCTGTGGTCGGTGGTTTTTGCAGAAGTTTCACCGACTGGTAGACATCCTTGGTTTTTTTGTGGTGTGCCTCAAAACGACCTTGCGCTATAGACATACCGGTCAGAGGCTTATGGCTCGCACCTTTATCCAGCAAATATATTTTACTGGAGTCCAGTCGTTAGAGCTTATCTGTCTCATAGCGCTCCTGGTGGGCGGGTTGGTAGTTATCCAGGGTATTGCCCAGCTGACCAGGGTGGGTAGCAGAAATGTTTTGGCATCCTTGCTGACTGTGGTGATTATCCGGGAAGTGGGGCCATTGCTTACTGCGGTGGTGGTAACCCTAAGATCAGGCTCAGCCATCGCAATTGAAATGGGATACATGACAGTACTCAGGGAAATTGAAAGCCTCGAGATGCAGGGTATCGACCCACTGCATTTTCTCACCTTACCCCGCCTCGTGGGGGTTACCGTATCGGTGATTTGCCTGATCGTCTTTTTTAACATAGTGAGCATCTTTGGTGGATTCGTCGTAGCCTGGACTTTAGTTGACGTTCCATTTTGGGCGCTTTTCAGTGATCTCGCCCATGAGCTCAACGGCATTGACATCATTGTCGGCTCAGTGAAAGCGTTTGTGTTCGGCTTAACCATCGCTTTGGTCTGCATGTATCATGGGTTCAGGACGGGGGAGGCGATTACTAACATTCCGCCGCAGGTGTCTCGAGCCCTGGTGGACTGCTTCATGTTGTGTATATTTTTCAACGTACTGATTTCGGCCCTGTTCTACCTCTGATCGAGGGCATGGGGTATTACGGGAAGACAGACCCTCATACATAGACTTAGGTTGGAAGTTGTGAAAGCATCGATTATTGCCAGTGAAAATATGGAGTACTGTGAAGAAGATGGTACTTGTCTCTTCAGTGAGCTGTCGTTTCGTCTGGAGAGGGGGCAGAGAGGTGTGTTGCTGGCTGACCCTCACCGATGCGCCACTATACTGCTAAAAATCTGTGCAACTTTAGTTTCACCGACCGATGGTCAAATTTCCTGGTTTGGTCAGAGCTCGGATCAAATGGATGGGCCGGGGTTATACAAACTGCGGCGGCGAATTGGCTTTGTTCATCGAGAGACATCTCTGATCAGCAACATGACAATACTGGACAACATAAGTTTGGGTCTTCAGTACCATGAGGAGATGGTTCGGGAGCAGTCCTACGATAGGGTGACAGAGCTGCTGAAGCAGTTCGAGCTCTATGAGTATCGTTTTTTGCGACCGGCTGAGCTCACGTTTGAGCAACGCCGCCTGGCCGTTTACGCCAGGGAACTGGTTAAGAAGCCACAGCTTTATCTTCTGGAACACCCCTCTCTGGATCTGGGGGAGCGGGTCTACAGCTTGCTGTTAGATGTTTTCAAAACCTGCAGTATTGAAGATGGTTGCGCCTTTTTGGTGGCGAGCGTAGTACCTGAAGTTATCAATAGATGGGGGGACTGGGTACTGGTCTTTGACAAAGGTCGGTGTCACCACTTTGAAGTGGGTCAGTTCGATCCCTCGATCTACCGGGAATCAATGAAGAGGCGCGGTGCGCTGTTGTCCAGAGAATGGAGAGGTGAATGAGGCTCCAATATAGCACCATGGAAAGGATGACCGGGGCGTTTATCCTCCTGACCCTGATAGTCTTCTTATTCACGGTGGCCGTGGTGGGCCGTGGTAAGAATTGGTTTCGTAAACATGTCGTCTATTACACCGCCTTCGAAGAAGGTTATAATCTTGTCTCTGGCTCGCGGGTAAAGCTTTTAGGAACGGATATCGGCAGCGTGACGGATGTGCTGCTGACGACAGGCAACAAGGTCAAGGTTCAGGTCAAGGTATTGGCCGAGTATGCCTCTCGTATTCGAGCCAATAGTGTGGCCACTGTGGAAAGTCCGACAGTTATCGGGAGCGAGTACATTAATATCAGACCTGGTACTTCAAAGGCAGCTGTCATTCCACCCGAGGGGATGATCCCTACCAAAGAAAAGAAAAAATTCACCGAGTATTTGGAACAGTACGAGATTGGAGCGAAACTGGAGAACATTGGTAAGATCTTAGAGGATCTGGCGCTGATCACGGATCAACTCAAGGATCCGAAAGGACCGTTTTTCGGGACCTTCAGCAATCTCCAGCAGATAACAGGCACTGTTGAAGCCGGCGAAGGCTCACTTGGTCGGCTCATAAAGAGTGATGAACTATACGAGCACATGGATACGTTTGTTGCGACCCTCCAGGAGACGGCCGACTACCTTGTCCGGGCAGGCGTCAATATTGAGAAGGGTTCTGAGCATTTGGAGAAGGCAACGCGCGAGGGCCCGGAAATGGTTGACAAAACCCAGGAACTTTTGGATAGGCTGCTCAAGGTACAGGTCATCCTGGAGAAGGTTATGACCGAGGTGCCCGAAATCAGTGCTCAGGCGAGAGAAGGGATGCAGGAAGTTAATCGCATCTTGGATTCAGTGAAAGAGAACTTCCTCATTCGCCCTAATTTGCCACCGCCTCCCGACTCAGAAACCCACGGCCTCGAAATAAGAGGAGGTCAAAACTGATGTTTGTCCATGCCAGCTATAGGGTCGGTCGCAAGAAAAGAAAAGCCGTTCTCCTTGCTCTAGGAGCCTTGTTGCTAACACTAGTGGTGGCTTGTGGTGGTGGCCCCAAGAAGAAGCTTCCGCCCCGGCTCACTGAGGTCAAACGGTTGGCAGCTGAAGGAAGTTACTGGTTTCAACGCGGATGTTTTGGGCGGGCCGAGCGTTACTTTTCCCAGGCGTTGGAAGCCAGCCGTTTGGTGGATGATCTGGAAGAAATGGTTCGAGCCTATAATAACCTGGGTGCAGTGGCGTTGGTTCAAGGCCACTATGTAGAGGCCGGTGAACACCTGCAAAAAGCACTGGAGTTCAACGACCTGCTCAAAAGTGCCAGAGAGGAGGCTTTTGCATTGGGTAACCTGGGGAGTTTGGCCTTCAAGGCGGGACGCTACCAGGAGGCCGAAGAGTTATGGGAAAAGGCGCTGGTTGTAGCTAAGAACAATCCCCAGAAAAGCGGTTTCGCAATGCATCTGAATAATCTTGGTATGCTCAGACGGAAGCAGGGACGGCTTGAAGAGGCGGAGTCGCTGCTCAAGCGGGCCCTAGCCAGAGCAGAGAGCAGCGGTTATAAGCCAACCATGGCCAACTCCCATATGCAGCTTGGCCTGGTAGCAGAGGCTCAGGGTGACTTTGCCAGGGCTGAAAAGCAACTTAGCCGGGCTCTGGAAATTGACAAAGCTGCCGAAAATACGATTGGAATTGCCCAGGACTTGGAACAAATTGGTCGGCTGCGTCAGCAACAGCAGTTGTGGGAAAAAGCCTTCCTCGATCTTGATCGCGCCATCCGCCTTTACGGCGCCCTGGGGAAAACGGAAAAGGTGAGCCAGCTTTACGAGTTGCTGGAAACCAATAAAGCACAGGGAGAAGTGCCTGAGTCTCTAGAGCCTTATGAGGGCCTTCTCGTGCCTCCGGATGATTTCTGGGAATCTCCGCTGTGTCGGTAGCGCAAAGAGCAGAGCGTAGAGCGCATAGCGCTAAGACTAAACTCAATTGAGGCTGCAGAAGAGTGATGCTGGGATTAGATGTAAGGAGAATCCAAGTTGAGGTTATCCGGAGCTTGGTCAACTGGAGGGATAATTTAACGCTCTGCGCCGTGCGCTTGGCGCTATGCGGCACCTTGGTGCAGAATGGGGTGAGTGAAGGGAATCGAACCCTCGACCTCCGGGGCCACAACCCGGTGCTCTAACCGACTGAGCTACACCCACCACCAAAAAGGGCAGGCTCGTGCCTGCCTTGCGTTTTAGATAGCACACCATGGTAATCCTGGCAAGGACAATTTAATGGGGATAATGGCCCACTGTCTATGATGCTCGGACGGAACACAGAGGCCTGAAGGCAGTGGGGACGAAAGGTAAGGAGGGACTTCGTTGAAGACCTATTTGGTCACTGGGGCAGCAGGTTTCATCGGCTTCCACGTAAGCCGAGCCCTGCTAGAGCGGGGAGATCGGGTGATTGGTCTGGACAATCTCAATGACTACTACGACGTCTCTCTGAAAGAGGCCCGGCTCGGTCTCCTGGAAGACAACGAACAGTTTATCTTCTACAAGGAAGATCTTGCCAATTTGGATGGACTTGCCAGGGTTTTTGCTGATCATTCCATTCAGGTAGTGTGCAATATGGCGGCCCAGGCAGGTGTTCGCTATTCACTGCTCAATCCATTCGCCTACCAGAGCTCAAACATGGAAGGGTTCCTCAATCTGATCCACCTGTCAAAAGAGCATGAAGTGGAGAATTTTGTCTATGCTTCGTCTTCTTCGGTTTATGGTAGCAACGAGAAAGTTCCATTCAGTGTCAAAGACAGGGTGGATCACCCAATTTCACTTTACGCCGCTACCAAGAAAGCCAATGAACTTGTAGCGCACACCTACAGTCATCTTTATGACCTGCCTTGTTCAGGGCTTCGATTTTTTACTGTCTATGGGCCCTGGGGAAGACCGGACATGGCGTTGTTTATCTTTACGCGGGCGATTCTGGGCGGCATGCCCATTGAGGTATACAACTACGGCAAGATGAAACGAGACTTCACCTACATCGATGATATCGTTCAGGGCGTTGTGGCCAGTCTGGACCGCCCTGTCCCATATGCCATTTACAATCTGGGCAACTCAAGGGCAGTGGATCTTCTCTATTTCATTGAATGTATTGAGAAGGCATTAGAGAAAGAGGCCGACAAGAAATTGCTGCCCATGCAGCCTGGAGATGTGGCCGAGACCTATGCGGACATTAGGGAGAGCCAGGAAGGTTTGGGGTTTCAGCCAAGTACCGGAATAGAAGAAGGCATAGAGCATTTCATCCACTGGTACCGATCCTTCTATGGTGTTTAATTGAGGAATTCCTCAATTGTCTTTTTTCTATTTTTCTGATTCCTTGGGCCACATGTGACCGAGTTCTTTGGCAATTTTTCGGAAGCAGCGTCCGGCCAGTTCGTCATATTCGAGATTGCGGTTGAAGCGGTGGTAAAGGCATGATCGGCCTACCACGGCGGGTCTGGCATTTACCCGACCGGACCAAACGATTCGATTGGTTCGCAGGTCCGTAAGGTAGGCACTCATTGCTACTTCTTTGTAGCTACTCGTGGGACCAGGTTGCTGCTCCCCCCCACCAATGGCACCGGGTGGATAGAAAGAGGAGTCGCGGTCTGTTTGGATGCTTTCAACCGAAGGGGGGACCGGGTCTTGTAAAACTTCAGATCGAGATCCCCACGAGTCAATAACGATTTTCAAAAGAGCCCGGTAATCGTTTTGGAGAAGCAGTTCGGTGGTGCTGTCTTGTTCAGATTTATCTGCGGCCTGGTTTAGGGTGACAGAATTGATGCCTTTCTCGGTGAGAGCCTGCAGGATGCCCTGCTCCAGCAGAGTCAAGTACTCCTGACCCAGATTCGTCTTTTCTTGGAGGGTGATGACGAGAACCGGGGCGGAGAAGTCAGCAGGGAGTTGGCGGTTCTTAACCTTGAGATTGGTGCTCACATAGCAGCCACTTTGGAGGAACAGGCAGAGGATCGCTGCAAAGATCAGTTTTCTCTTCATGGAATAGCCCTCACAAAGGGTTACTACTAGGATACAAAATAGCATGAAACATTTAGCTTGCGCAAGCGAGCCAACGCGGAAGATGGCCCGAAAAAAGCATTTGCACCCTCTTCGGCTAGCCTGTATAAGAGGGAAAAGGATATAATTCACGAAACCAGCGTTTGCGTGAGTTATACTGGTTAGGGAGGAGCACTTATGAGTGACCGTGATTTGGAAAGCGTGAGAGAAAAAAGATCGAGTCGTCGCATTCGTTCCCTCAACCTGACTTCCTACACTCCAAGGAAGGGTGAAGAACAACAATACATCGTGTCCATTGGTCGGACTCTCGACGTAAGCGAAGGCGGTGTCAAGGTGGAAACACACAGGAAGCTGGCCGATGGCACAGAGTTGGAGATGGATATAGCAATTGAGGACAGAATCATCACCGCAAAGGGGGAGGTGGTTCATACGGAGGAGCTGAAAAACGGCCTTTTTGGAACGGGGATTCAGTTTACTGCCATAAGCGATGAAGATCGCGGAAGTCTCAGATGAGCAGAGGAACTAGGCACAAAATAGAATCAGAGTAGTGCTTAGTGCCTACTGCCATTTATGAGTTTGTGCTTGACTATCTACAGGCCATGTGGTATTGATTCTCGCCTTATCTAGCAAACTAGATCTTTAGCTTTCACCTCTAACTCCTTGCTCCGGTGTGAGGGCCGGGGCTGTTAACCCGAAAGGAGTCCGGTATGCGTCAATACGAGACACTCTTTATTGTCAATCCAGACAGTTCCGAAGAAGACCTCAAAGCTGTTGCCACCAAGATTAAAGGTGTGGTCTCTGGTATGAACGGCATTGTGACCTCTTACGACGAGCAGGGTAAAAAGAAACTGGCCTATAGTGTCAAGAAACAGAATAAGGGCTATTATGTGTTGATGGATTATGTGGGCTCAGCGGATATCGTTTCTGAGATTGAACGAAACATGAGGCTTGACGATCGGGTCTTGAAGTACCTGACGGTGAAACTCGCAGATGAGGTGGACCCCGAGAGCATTGAGCCAGCAAAGTCCGAGCCTCCAGAGGAAACAGAATCAGTTGAGACCCCTGAAGAAGAAGCTCAGCCTCCTGAGGCTGAGGAAAGCGCAAAAGAGGAATCGTAAGGGGTCAGCAGCTCAAATCAGGGAGGAGTAAACAGTGTATGACAGGAGAAGAAGGCGAGCATTCCCACGGCGGAAGGTTTGTCGATTCTGTGCAGACTCAAAGCTGAAAATTGATTATAAGGATGCAAAACAACTGAAATATTTTATTACGGAGCGAGGAAAAATAATCCCCCGGCGGATTTCTGGCAACTGTGCCCGACACCAGAGGCAAGTAACCCTGGCTGTAAAAAGAGCCAGGCACATTGCCTTGATGCCATACACGACCATTCAGCCGCACTAGCGGAGGAACTTCTCGTTCTGTAAAGTTCTTGCATTGAGATTTGGTCTTGTTCGCAGTCAACCCAATCATCGCATTCGTTTTGTCCAATTCAGTTTTTGAGCCAGCTTCAAAACGCTCCAGTGACCGCTGAGAGTCGGACCCAGCCACGTAGGGTGCTCAAAGTCGTTTCGTCAGGCATTCGGTTTTCTGGAGGCCGATAATCCTGGTCATCCTGGAACGGAGGTTTTTTCGATGAAGGTCATACTGAAAGAAGATATTCCCAGGCTCGGTACAATGGGTGAGACAGTCCAGGTGGCCCCTGGCTATGGTCGCAACTACCTTATCCCTCAGGGAAAAGCCGTACTGGCCACCAGCAAGAATTTTAAGGAGCTTGAGCACCAGAGACAGTTGATCATGCGAAAGGCAGATTTGATTCGCAAAGACGCTGAGAGTTTTGCCGAAAAATTCAGGGGCTTGACCCTGACCCTCGCCCGCAAGGTTGTGGAAGAGGACAAAATCTACGGTTCTGTCTCAGTCAGTGATATATCCCAGGCTCTGGAAGAGGCGGGTGTAGAGATTGAACGCAAATTAATTAAGCTAGATGAACCTATCAAGAGCTTGGGTGAATTCCAGGTTCCTGTTAAGGTTCATGCTGATGTTACAGCCGAAATTACTGTCCAGGTCGTAAAGGAAGAGTAGGAATTGAAGCTCCCTGTCCCGCTTAAAAAGCGGGACTACGGGGAGTGAACTCACTGGAGCATTTTCACACCCACCCTCCACGCAAAACCGTAAACCTCTTGCAAAATTAATAAGGTTACCATGAACGAGCAGGGTGGCGAACCCACGAAGGTTCCTCCTCACAACATCGAGGCCGAACAATCAATTATCGGCGG
>Ga0316193_10001274_pt1 | contig 16832 bp, 11 predicted proteins | sample MerIslsedime2_MG_FD_207735 | JGI IMG/M metagenome (GOLD analysis project Ga0316193, IMG submission 207735) | Coastal sediment microbial communities from Maine, United States - Merrow Island sediment 2 | ecosystem: Environmental > Aquatic > Marine > Coastal > Sediment | place: USA: Maine... | reverse complement strand
TTCTGGGGTTGATGCTGGTCTGTTGCGGCTTGCGCGCACAGGACGCTACGGACAACCTGCTCAAGGCCCTGGATGGTATGCAGGACTTGCAAGGCACTTTTACCCAGCGCCAATACGGGCAGAACGGCGTGCTGCTGGTGGAATCCAGTGGCAGGTTCAAGCTGTTGCGTCCGGGTTATTTTGCCTGGGAAATCGAGGTACCCGACAGCCAGTTGATTATCGCCGACCCCCAGTGGGTGTGGCATTACGATCGCGACCTGGAAACGGTTACCCGCCGACCCGTAGCCGGGCAGGCTAACATGTCACCACTGCAGGTGCTGGGTGGAGATGAAGCAGCCCTGCGCGAGGGCTACCAGGTGATGGAGGAGGGGGAGGGTATATTCGCCCTGACACCGCTGGCTGGCGATCCCGGTTTTCGCCGCCTGTCGCTGAAAATCCGCGGCTACCTGGTCGAGCGCATGGAGATACTGGACAACCTGAGCCAGCGCGTGACCATTGAATTCGACAATCTTGAAGTCGATGGCGGGTTGTCCGCACAGGACTTCTCTTTTGTGCCACCAGAGGACGCCGATACGTTCTACTATGAGCAGTGACAACGGACAGTCGAACCTGTTCGCGTCCTCCGCGGCTGCGCTGGAGACTGCGGCCGCGGATTCGGTTATTACCGGCTACCAGCCCCTGGCAGCAAAGCTCCGTCCCTCCAGTCTCGCTCAATACGCCGGTCAGCAACATATACTCGCCCCCGGCAAGCCCTTGCGCCAGGCCATTGATACCGGGCAGCTGCACTCCATGATTTTCTGGGGGCCACCGGGGGTAGGCAAGACGACCCTGGCGCGGATCGCGGCGGAGAGCGCCAGCGCCCATTTCCTGCAATTGTCCGCGGTGTTGTCCGGGGTCAAGGAAATACGCGACGCTATCTCCCAGGCGCGCCAATACAAGGCCCAGGGCCGCGATACCGTGTTGTTTGTGGATGAGGTGCACCGCTTCAATAAGTCCCAACAGGACGCATTCCTGCCCTATGTAGAGGATGGCACGCTGATCTTTGTAGGCGCCACCACCGAAAACCCCTCCTTTGAATTAAACAATGCCCTGTTATCCCGATGCCGTGTTTACAAGCTGCGCGCCCTGGAGCAGGCCGATATTGAGAGCGTACTTGCTCGTGGCCTGGCAGCGTTGTCCGGCCAGGTAGCGGCCGGGGAAGGCTGTCTGGAGCGCATTGCCGGGCAGGCCGATGGCGATGCCCGCCGCGCCATCAACCTGTTGGAACTGGCGGCGGACCTGGCGGAAGACGGCCAGATTACCCAACAGACCCTGGAGGAGGTGCTACAAGCCTCACTGCGTCGCTTCGACAAGGGCGGCGACCTGTTTTACGACCAGATCAGCGCCCTGCACAAGGCCGTGCGTGGCAGTGCGCCAGATGCTGCACTGTACTGGTTCTGCCGCATGCTGGACGGGGGTTGCGACCCGCTGTATATCGCCAGGCGGGTGGTGCGCATGGCCAGCGAGGATATCGGCAATGCGGATCCCCGGGCCCTGACCCTGTGCCTGGATGCCTGGCAGGTACAGGAGCGCCTGGGCAGTCCAGAGGGTGAGCTGGCCATAGCCCAGGCCATTGTCTACCTCTCCTGCGCCGCCAAGAGCAATGCGGTGTATACCGCCTATAAGCTGGCGCGACAGGATGTGGAGAGCGGCGATAGCACCGAGGTACCGCTGCACCTGCGCAATGCACCCACCAGTCTGATGCGGGAGATGGACCATGGTGCGGACTATCGCTACGCACACGATGAGGAGGGCGCCTATGCCGCCGGGGAGAACTATTTTCCGCCCGCGCTGCGCGATCGCCAGTACTATCACCCGGTAGATCGCGGCCTGGAGCAGAAGATTCGCGAGAAATTGCAGTACCTGCGCGAACGCGACAAAACCAGTACAATACGCCGCTACGACTGAGCGAGCAGCCAAGACCCCGTCCAACCATGAAATACCTGTTATTTATCGCCCTGGGCGGCGCCTCCGGGGCCGTATCGCGTTACCTGCTGGCCAACTGGGTGCACAGCCTGTGGGAAGGCAAGTTGCCCATGGGGACCCTGCTGGTAAACATGGTTGGCTCTTTTGCCATTGGCATCGTTTACGTGCTGCTGGTAGAGCGCCAGTTGATACACGCAGATTGGCGTGGCGTGCTGATGGTAGGGTTCCTGGGGGCATTTACCACCTTCTCCACGTTTTCACTGGAAACCATCAGTCTGCTGGAGGCCGGTCATATAGTACATGCGCTGGCGTATATGCTCGGTAGTGCGGTGCTGTGTGTGGTGATGGCTGGTCTGGCGATACAGCTCACCCGCATGTTGGCATAGCGAGATGCCGCTCAAAATTGTAAATCACCAGTAACGGGAAGTAATAGAATGTTGGATATCAAGTCCGTCAGGCAGGATCCGGAGGGCGTGGCTACGGCCCTGGCGACGCGCGGCTTTGTCTTCGATGTCGACCAGTTCCGGGCCCTGGATGCCCGGCGCAAGCAGGCGGATATAGACAGCCAGAACCTGTTGGCGGAACGTAAAAGCGCCTCGAAAAAAATTGGTGTCCTGGTGGGGCAGGGCATCAGCGTTGACGAGGCCAAAGCCCAGGTCAATGAGACCCTGGAAAAGATCGCCGCGCAGCTCGACGAGTTGACCGAACAGGCCAGGCGCGTGCAGGGTGAGCTGGAAGCCCTGTTGCTGAGTGTGCCCAATATCCCGGATACCGCGGTCCCCGCCGGCAATAATGAAGACGACAACGTGGAGCTCAGCCGCTGGGGCAATCCCGCCGTATTCGACTTCACTCCCCGGGATCACGTGGACCTCGGTGAAGCCCTGGGGCAACTGGACAGCGAGACCGCTGGAAAAATTACCGGTTCACGCTTTACCGTGATGTATGGCAACCTGGCGCGACTGCACCGCGCACTGATCCAGTTCATGCTGAACCTGCATACCGGCGAACACGGCTACAGTGAAATTTATGTGCCCTATATCGTGAATCGCGACTCGCTTCAGGGTACGGGGCAATTGCCAAAATTTGAGGAAGACCTGTTCAAGCTGCACGCTGACCAGGATCTGTACCTGATTCCCACCGCCGAGGTGCCGGTTACCAATATCGCCCGGGATCGTATTTTCGAGGATGCTGAACTGGCGGAGGACGGCATTCGCTTCGCCTGCCATTCGCCCTGTTTCCGCAGCGAGGCGGGCAGTTACGGCAGGGATACGCGGGGCATGATCCGCCAGCACCAGTTCGAAAAAGTGGAGCTGGTGCAGCTGGTGCGCGCGTCCCAATCGGACCATGCCCTGGAGGAACTGACCGGGCATGCGGAAACTGTGCTGCAACAACTGGAGCTGCCGTATCGCAAGATCATACTGTGTGGTGGTGACCTGGGCTTCTCCGCGCGTAAAACCTACGACCTGGAAGTCTGGCTCCCGGCACAGGACACCTATCGCGAGATATCCTCCTGTAGTAATTTTGGCGATTACCAGGCGCGGCGTATGCAGGCCCGGTGGCGCAACCCGGAAACGGGGAAACCCGAGCTGCTGCATACCGTCAACGGCTCCGGCCTGGCCGTGGGCCGCACCCTGGTCGCGGTGCTGGAAAACTACCAGCGCAGCGACGGCAGTATTCTAATACCCCAGGTATTGCAGCCCTATATGGGCGGCGTCACCGTTCTCGGGGCCTAGCATGCAATACCTCCCGGTGTGCCTACAGCTGCAGGGTACCCCGGTGGTGCTGGTGGGAGGGGGGACCGTGGGCACACGCAAGGCGCGCCTGTTGCTGCGCGCCGGTGCCAACCTGACAGTGGTCAGTCCGCAGATCAGCCCCGAACTGGAACAGTCGCTAGCGGAGCACGGTGGCATATGGCAGCAGTCGCAATATGCGGAAACCGATTTGCATGGCAAAAAGCTGGTCATTGCCGCGACTCCCAGCCGGGAGGTCAACCAGCGTGTCCACGATGACGCGACAGCCTTGTCACTGCCGGTAAACGTCGTCGATGATCCTGAGCTTTGCACCTTTATTTTTCCCGCGATCATCGATCGCGACCCCATTATCATCTCGGTATCCAGCAGTGGCCAGAGCCCGGTACTGGCGCGATTACTGCGTCGTAAAATTGAAGCCCTGGTGCCCGCCGCCTATGGCCGCCTGGCGCGCTTCGCGGGGCGCATGCGTACCCTGGTAAAAGAGCAGATTCCCGAAGAAGGGCCGCGCCGCCTGTTCTGGGAACAGACTATGGAAAGCACTGTCGCAGAACAGGTGATGAGTGGTCGTGAGCAGGCGGCCGAACAGCAGTTGCGAGAGCGACTACAGGACACGGATTCTCTGCATCGGGGTGAGGTTTACCTGATCGGTGCCGGGCCGGGTGATCCCGATCTGATGACGTTCAAGGCTGCCCGCTTGCTGCAACGCGCCGATGTGGTTTTATACGATCGCCTGGTCGCGCCGGGAATCGTGGAGATGGCGCGCAAGGATGCAGAGCGTGTGTATGTGGGTAAAAGGCGCGCGGAGCATGCATTACCCCAGGTGGAAATCAATCAACTGCTGCTGGACCTCGCCCTGCAGGGAAAACGCGTCGCCCGGCTCAAAGGCGGGGACCCCTTCGTATTTGGCCGTGGCGGTGAGGAAATAGAACTTCTGGCGCGACACAAAGTGCCATTCCAGGTGGTGCCGGGTATTACAGCGGGTAGCGGAGCGGCCTGCTACGCAGGCATTCCACTCACCCACCGGGATCATGCCCAGTCCGTGCGCTTTGTCGCGGGTTATCTCAAGAACGACTCGGTGGATCAAAACTGGAGCAGTTTCCAGTCCACCACGGAAACACTGGTGTTCTACATGGGATTACTGGGCCTGCCCATTATTTGCGAGCAATTACAGGCCCACGGCCGGTCGCCGGAGACCCCCATAGCCCTGGTGGAGCGCGCGACACTTATGGAGCAGCGGGTACTGCGTGGGACACTGGCGACGATGACCGAGATTGTACAGCGAGAGAAACCCACGGCACCCACATTGATTATCGTGGGCGACGTGGTGCGGCTACATGAGGATCTAGCCTGGTTCGGGGAAGCCTGAAGCCTTACTTTTCTTCCGGGCTGTGTACGGCGAAGCGCTGCCGCTTGATTATCAGGGCATCAGCCAGCACATTGCCGGCCTCCATCAGCAGCACATCATCTTTCGGGTCTCGCTCTTCAGCTTCGGCATCGAGGTCCGACTCTGTTTCCTCGTCAGTTTCCTCATCCTCTTCATCAAGCGAGGTCAGCAGATCTTCACCCTTGGCCTTGCGGCGCTTGTTTTCAATGGAGAGGGCCTTTGCCTCCTGACTTTCCCGGAGAGCCTTGCGCGCTTTCTCATTCAGGGGCAGCTCGGTGATTTCCCGCGCTTGTGTCGCCAGGGCTATCTGGTCTTCGAGGTATAGAAAGTCCGGATTCTTCTCACTGCGTTCCTGGAACTGTGTTGTCAGCGCGGGCAACACGGTGGACAGGTCATTGTAGCGATGGTGCCGCACCGGGTTTATCTGGTCCCAGTTAAGCGCGTGATCCAGCGCGCTCTCGCCGATTTCCTCGGGATCGTATACCGTGGGGAAAGCCAGGTCAGGAACCACGCCCCGGTGCTGGGTGCTGTCACCGGATATGCGGTAGAACTTGCTCTCGGTTATCTTCAGCTGCCCCTCGGTGAGCGGAATCAGTGTTTGCACCGTGCCCTTACCAAATGAGCGGTCGCCCACGATGATACCGCGCTGGTAGTCCTGGATAGCGCCGGCAAAAATTTCCGAAGCAGATGCGCTGAGCCGGTTAACCAGCACTGCAAGCGGGCCTTCATAATAGTCGCTTTTCAGGCGTTTACCGTCGCGCCATACCCGTCGGGAGGAGTGGCGAATCTGCACCGTGGGACCGTATTCGATAAACAGCCCGGTGAGTTCATTGGCCTCCTGTAAGGAGCCGCCACCATTATTGCGCAGGTCCACGACCAGGCCATCTACACCTTCTTCCTGCAGCTCTTGCAGTAATTTACGTACGTCACGGGTCGTGCTCTTGTACTCCTTGTCGCCGCGTCGCATGGCATCGAAATCAATGTAGAAAGCGGGAATATCGATTACCCCGATCTTGATTATCTCGTCGCCATTGGGGATTTCCAGTATGCTTTTCTGTGCGGATTGCTCCTCCAGTTTTACCTCGTTGCGCACGATGGTAATGATTTTGCGCTGGTCAGTGGCCTTGGATTTCGCAGGGATGACCTCCAGCCGCACGGTGGAGTCCTTGGGGCCGCGTATCAGTTCCACGACCTCATCCAGGCGCCAGCCGATAACGTCTTCGATCTCGCCTTCCTCGTCCTGGCCAACACCCACGATGCGATCCGACGGGTGCAATTCGCCCTGTTTGTCCGCGGGTCCTTTTGGCACCAGGCGAGTGACCTTGGTGTATTCGTCTTCAAGTTGCAGCACGGCGCCGATACCTTCCAGCGACAAGCTCATATTGATGTTGAAATTCTCCGAGCGCCGCGGCGAGAGATAATTGGTGTGCGGATCATACAAGCCGGTGAGGGCATTGGCGTAAATCTGGAAGACGTCCTGGCTGTTGTATTGCTTTACCCGCTTTAGCTGGTTTTGATAGCGCTTTTCGAGCGTGCTAACCAGGTCATCCTCGGGCTTGTCAGCCAGTTTGAGGCTCAGTACCTGGTTCTTGAGTTGCTTGCGCCAGCGGTCATCGAGTTCAGCGCTGCTGGCAGCCCAGCTGCGTTCTTCGACATCGATCTGATAAGTTTCATCGATACTGAAGTCCATGGCGGCTACTGTTTGGGGGAGATTCTCCAGTTCCTTTTCCAGGCGGGCCTCGAGGCGCTGCTGAAATCGGTTGAAAATGAAAAAGCCCGCATCCAGATTACCCTTGGGTAACTGTTCATCCATTACCGAACGAAACTGCTCGAACTCTTCCAGGTCTGAGGCCAGGAAGAACATTTTGCTGCCATCGAGGCTCTCGACATAGGCGTCCAGATGCTGGGAGGAAAAATCGTCGTTGTATTCCAGCTTGGCATAGTGACGATCTTCCAGCTGCTCGATCAGTTCCACCATGGTGCTACGCTGACCGTCGCTGTATTCAATCAGTGCCCGAGCAGGTAATGAATGGGCGCTCAGCAGTAAGATGGAGAGGGCCAGGCCGAAGGCCACCCCGAGGTGCTTATATGGCTTCAAAATAGTGCTACCTGATTGACATGCAATCGCTAAGTGTAACGCCGTGAGGCGAGGGGTCAAACTCTCTATTATAGATTCCTGATGTTGCGAAAAGTTCGGCGTCTACCAGAATCGAGCAAAGGACTCCCAACAGCTTAATTAAAAACAAAATATAGAGCAATAACATATAGATAAAAATGTAAGTTAAGGTTTTATCGAGATAATCCGTATACTCTGGGCTACGCGCGTTTGACCATTGGGCACGCTGCTGTCTTGTCCGCACGGCTAAAAACCCGGTAATTAGCGTCGTCGGGCATTGGCCTACGCAGGATAGCGGTCTATGCTTGGTTACAAATTCAAATAACCTGGAATCGTAAGCTATGAATAGCGCTGAGCCCGTAATTGCCGACCCCTACAGTTTGAACCTGGAAGACATAGACCCGGCAATACCGGACCTGTTTGAGCACCAGGCGCACTGGGATTACTTTCGGCGCTTGCGCAGTGAAGACCCGGTGCATTTCGTCCCCGGCGGCGATTTCGGTCCCTACTGGGCGGTGACAAAGTACAACGATATTGTCTTTGTAGACAGTCACCATGGTCTGTTTTCCTCAGAACCTGCCATAGGCATTGGCGTTGCCACTATCGACTTTGAGCCGCCCATGTTTATTGCCATGGACCCACCCAAGCACGATGCGGAGCGCAAAGCGGTAGTGTCCGCCGTAGCGCCACAGCGCCTGGCCGAGATGGAAGCGCTGATTCGCAGCCGGGTAGTGGAAGTGCTGGATGACCTGCCTGTCGGTGAGCCATTCAACTGGGTGGATAAAGTATCGATCGAGCTGACAACCCGCATGCTGGCCACACTCTTTGATTTTCCCTTTGAGCAGCGCAGCAAGCTGACCTACTGGTCTGACGTGGCTGTTTCGGGCCCCAATGTCGGCGGCGACCTCACGGAGGAAGAGCGGCAGAAGATCCTGACGGAGGAGTGCCTGCCTTTCTTTAACAAGCTATGGCATGACCGGGCGGACAAACCCGGTGGCACGGATTTTATTTCCTTACTGGCTCACGATCCCGCTACCCGGGATATGGAGCCCCTGGAGTTTCTTGGCAACCTGATGCTGTTGATAGTGGGTGGCAATGACACGACGCGTAATTCAATGAGCGGGAGCGTACTGGCCCTGCACGAGAATCCGGCGGAGTTCGCAAAACTGAAGGCGCAGCCCGCTCTTATTCCCAGTATGGTGAGTGAAGTGATCCGCTGGCAAACACCCCTGGCGCATATGCGTCGCGTGGCTACCGAGGATGTGGAGCTGGGCGGTAAAACCATTAAAAAAGGTGATAGGGTGGTAATGTGGTATGTGTCCGGTAATCGTGACGAGGAGGTCATCGAGCGACCGGACGACTTTCTGGTCGATCGGCCTAACCCGCGCCAGCATATTTCCTTCGGCTTCGGCATTCACCGCTGTATGGGCAACAGGTTGGCCGAAATGCAGTTGCGCGTTCTGTGGGAGGAGGTCCTGGCGCGTTTTGAACGTATCGAGGTGGTTGGCAAGCCGGTGCGCGTGCACTCAAACTTTGTAATGGGCTACACCGAGCTGCCGGTTATTTTGCACCCCTTATAGGCAAACTACCTTATCGCCGCCGAGATTGGCCTCAATCGCGGCTTTATAGGTTTCCTCAATCTGCTTGCGTTTTATTTTCATCGTGGGCGTCAGCAGGGTATTTTCTATAGTCCACTCAGGAACCACGTAGATCTGGCCTACCCGCTCATGGGCAGGCACTTCCGCATTGATCTCCTCCAGCAAGGCCATTAACTCGGCTTTCAACTCATCCTCGGCCAGAGCCTTGCCGCTTTCCGAGAGGGTAGTCAGCAGGATGGGCTGGTCCAGTCCATGCCCCATGACGCAGAACTGCGCCAGTTTGTGGCAGCGGCCAAAGAAATCCTCCAGGCGCATGGGAACGATAAATTTACCTTTGGATGTCTTGAATACCTCGCTGGTGCGCCCGGTCACCCAGAGGTTGCCATCCTCATCAAACTTGCCCGAGTCCCCGGTGCAGTACCAGCCGTCGTCAAACACTTCCGCGGTCTTTTCCGGGTTCAGGTAGTAACCTTTCATCAGGCCCTTGCTCTTGAACTGGATTTCCCCTGTATCTGAAAGCCTTACCTGTATGCTTTTATCCATGGGGTGCCCTACGCAGCCGGACACGGGTTGGTCATTGTGCATCCAGGCGCAGCCATGGATAAAGTTCTCGGTCATGCCATAGCCATCGCGCAGGGCGATACCCATATTGAGAAACCAGTCCTGGACATCGCGAGGGCAGGGCGCTGAACCGGTCAGGATAAACCGCGCCTGGCCAAATCCCAGTTGCGTGGCTACCGCTTTTTTCTGCGCATCATCCATCTGCGCCTGCGCTGCAGGGGGAATGACCGCATCGATACCTTCCTTGAACTTGACCCACAGGCGCGGCACAGCGAAAAAGAAGGTAGGCTGCACCGAGCGAATCTCGTCGCCAAACGTCGCCAGGCCCTCGGAAAAAGAAATAGAGCTATTGTCGGCATACAGGCTGTTCATCTCAATCATGATGCGCTCAGCCGCGTGAGACATGGGTAGAAATGAAAATAGCCGGTTCTCTTCGCCGCGCATCGCAAAGGTATCCAGTATCCCGGGCAATACATGACCCGGAGTCTGGTACATATGCATCACTCCCTTGGGGTTGCCGGTGGTTCCCGACGTATAAATAATGGTAAAAATATCTTCCGGGTCCGGTATCGGCGATGCGGCGAATGGCTGGTGTTGCTCGATGATTTCCACCAGGCTGGTGTCGGCGTCTATGGTGCAACCGTGCATGGCCACAGTCGCTATATCGTCTGTCAGCGCATCGGAGACATTGGCCGCCTGGTCGAATTCGCCGGCAAAGACCATTTTCGCACCGCTGTGATCGAGGATGTAATTGGCCGAGCCGGTGTCCTGCCCAGGGTAGATGGGCACGCTGATATGGCCTGCCAGCATGATCCCCAGGTCCACAATGGGCCAGTCTTTACTGTTTGCAGACCAGATCGCGATGCGACTCCCCGGGGGGTAGTCTTGGGACTCCAGGAAGCTGGCGATGCGGCGCACCTGGTCGGCTACTTCACCCCAGGTGTATTCGCGCCACTGTAAATCCTTCGGTTGACGCAGGTAGACCTGCTCAGGTACCTCGGCTTCTCTTTTATAGAACATTTCCAGTGGTGATTTGACGGCTTCTGTCATGGTGCGGCTCTCTTGCTTGGTGCTTGTCTATTGTTTGGGTGAAGTCTAACGCAGTAGTTTAGCAGTTATAACTGTGTGCGCTCTATATCTGGAAGGCGGCACCGGCCAACACTAAACGGTTTAATAGTCTTCCATCATGCTGCAGTTTTGCGCAGGGAGGAGGCCATGGCGCCAAGCACGACAAAAATAGCGATAACGCCCGGCATGAAGCCAAAGAACACGGCGAGGTCGTGAACCGAAGACTGCGCATTGGGGAGGGTGCCACGCGCGTCAAATATTCCACCATAGATACTGGCCAGAATATTCGAATAGCCCACGATGATCATGCCGTAACGAATAAGCAGTTCAGCTTTTACATTGGGTTGCACCAGGGAGTAGGAGAGGGCGATGACCAGCATCAGTACGCCGTTGGCAAAGCCCTCTATGTGGGCCAGTCGCCAGGCTGCCGCCCGGGTCAGTGTGGCATCCGGATCAGCCATGGTATTGCCCCATAGATACCCGGAAATCATACCCAGGGCCAGTACAATAACGGCATGGAAAGCCAGCTGCCGCGCCCCCGGGTGTATGTCATTTGTCATTGCTTACTCCTGCGATAACCAAGCTATTATTCTTGTCATCCACTCTCTGGCTCGCGTTCAGCGGCAGCTACTTGACCCGTGTAAATCCTGATCCGTGTAAACATAGTTGCCGCCTTTCAGACCGCTGGCGATTATAGTGCCAATATTTGCCACAGCAGTCGAGTAATGCACACACGCTATATTTCGTCCGGTACGTCGTAGAGCGCCTGATAGCATTTGAAAAGCGGGCGCTCCTTGCTACGTTGTTCATTAATTGTGTAATGGTGGATGCCATACTTTCCCTTCGGTTTGCCTTCAAGATACTCCCGCATATTGCTTAGAGCTTTTTTGGAAAGCGTCATCTGAAAGTGAGTATAAATATTCTCTATACAAGCTATGGGGTCGTTCATCAGGTCCTGGTAGCGTGAATCGACTATGCGGGCTGCAGGTACCACACCGCTCTCGCGCTGCTCGATAACCTTCCCCAGGCGTTGCGCGGTGGCCTCGCCCATGATGATGTTCTCAAACAGTTCGGCATTGAAGGGCTGGTCTGAGCGCATGTGATACAGGGTGCCCATGAGGCTGGTGGTGGATGCCATGCACTTGAGGGGATCCCGGTGTGTTTGCACAATACGCGCGTCGGGATAGACCTGCAGCAGTGTCTCCAGGTGCACCTGATGTTCGGGAGCCTTCAGCAGCCAGCGCTGGCGAGGGTTTTTCCACTGCAGGATCTGCAGTATTTGTTTGTGATAGGCGTAAACCGGCAGGTAATCAGCCTGGGCACACCACATGCTGTAGCTGGGCGTCTGGTGCAATGCGGCGATATGGTCGCTGATGAACGTGCCCACCATGAGTAGACCACACTCTGCGGGAATTCTACCGCCCATTTGGTGCATGCTGGCAAACTCGGGTGCCACCCGGTTCCACTGCGTTACCAGCTTGTGGGCCTGGTCGATGCGCGGGTCGCTGTCATAGCTGGCGCGCTCAGGTGGCGGGCAGGGTAAAATTGCCTCCCAGGTTAGCGGTACGCCGACATCCGGGTCTTGTGACATCAACTCGAACAGTATCGATGTACCTGAGCGGGGCAGGCCGGCTATGACCATTGGCGCGGTGACCTGTTCTTCGAGAATTTCCGGGTGTCTTTGCAGCAGGTCGGTCACCTGCAGGCGGGTACCAAGCCAGGTAATGATGTCGCTGCGGGCCATCAGGCGACCCATGAGCGTCAACTGCGCCTCTTCCTCCAGTGCCTCGAGCAGCACCCTGAACGGCTCTCGCCACTGCTCATCGCCGAAATCATCCAACCCTGTTGCCTTGCGGGCATGATCAAGCAGTGATGCTTCATCCAATGGCACTACCGCTGGCAGGTTCAGGTAACTTCCCTCCTGGTTAATTGCACTGAGCCAGGCAGGGCGGGGAGGGGCAGTCCACAGTGGGGTTTCTTCAGAGTCACTCATACTGTGATCCTCAATGCATATAGGCTCGGCCAGAGACGCTGATCATCTGTCCGGCGATGTAGCCGGCGACATCACCGATAACAATAAGCACAGCTCAGTAACCGAAGCGCTTGATAACACCACGGCGACGTGCCGTAAGTTGCGCCTGCCGCTCCTGTTGTCCAATGGTTTTAACGTCCCCGGGTAGATAAGCCGACAGTGCGTTGCGCTTGAGCTGTTCGCAACGAGGGACGGGATAGCTCTCCGCTCCGATCCAGCGCAGGGTAATATAGCCTTCTACATGACCGGAAGGATCCAGCCAGTTGGGTAGGCCGGGGTCATCGTGTGCCACCACCAGGATCAACTCTCCGTTGTCCTCGAGCACCGCATGGTGGCAGTTGGTACTGCACAGGCGATAGCGGTAGTCCATAGACTCCCACCAGTAGTTGCCAAACTCCACCGCCCAATAGCTTGCCTTTGGCGGGGTGACCCGCACCACCAGGACTTCGTCTTGCGGCACCTGCCAGTAACAAATGAGCGGTTCGCCGCCGGGTGTCGCGTCTATGGCGTTATCATCCAGTTGCCGGTAGGAGAGGAAGTTATTCGGTTGGGCTTGCCACTTGTCCAGCATATCTGCCCAGTACCAGGTGGAGTCGCGTACCCAGGCCGCGCTGTCCTGGAGGCCCTGCTGGATTTGCTGAGGACTCAGTACCGGGTCGTGCTCCAGCTCTCCCAGCCGGTCTATGCGGGCCACCATGGGCTCTTCATTCTCCCAGTCGGCGAAGAATTGGCGGAAAGTCAGCCGCCAGCTCCCGGGGGTTGTTTTGATCCAGTTGCCGGTGTGTTCATCAGGTCCCACGATGATTTCGAAATTACCGTCTTCATCTACTTCGATCTCAGAGTCAATAAGATTGCCGACCACAGCGCCACCCCAGGGCGTATTGCCATCCTCCAGTACCGTTACGGCGAAGTAGCGCGCGTTGCCGCGTCTGCCACTGACGCGGTAGGTATGCCTGCCGTTGATAGGTGCGCCAACGTAAAGGGCGTCCGGGTTATCCCCCCCTTGCTTTCTAATCGGATCAAAATAGTGCAGGAGTTCGGGGAAGTCGGGGTCGTTGTTATCGAGATTGAACTGCAGCGCCAGTGACACATTTCTCGCCAGCAGGCGCAGGCCCTTGGCACGATCAATGTCATGGGCGGGTGTGGTATCGCGGAATATCAGTTCGCCGGCCTCCTTCAACTGGTCACAGAAATCATTCCAACTGGATTGCAGGAGGGTATCGTTAGGGTTGTCACCAAACATAGGCTTACACGTCCTGGAGTTGAAGTTATATATTATATGACCGATGTCGCAAAAAATAAGTAATGCGGACAGCTCGCTGGTGGCATATGTGATCCTTATGGGCAGTATAGATTATGTGATCTTGCTTAACAGTTTCTGGTGATGAACGGAAACCAGCGCTAGAGCACCAGCCTGAATATTGACGCTCTAATTTACAATTCCAGGCAAGTTAATTGGTCATGAGAACCACTAAGAAGCTGATGTTTTGGTGAATCTTTTAAAAAATTGTTAATTATTTACAAATTCCACTATCTCCGGCAGTTAGGTCTTATAGCCGTGCTATTGTGAAACTCAGTGCTATGAGTAAGTAGTGGGCTGTTTTCCTGCTGAGTATGGGTAATATGTGATTTACCGGTTCCATTTATAGTGCTGATAGCCCGAAATAATACAAAAATAAGATTCTGGAGGCTCCACAGATGAAATATCCCTATACCCCAATGTTCCTCGCTGTCACAGCGGCGGTGGTATCGCTGTCCCAATCCGCGCAGGTGATTGCGCAGGTAGACGAATTGCTGGAAGAAGTTGTCGTCACGGGTACGCGTGCTCCGGGACGCTCGGCAGAAGACTTGCCGGTTCCTGTTGATGTGCTGACTGCACAGGCCATGGAAAATACAGGCGAAACCGAAGTGGGGCGGATGTTGCAACGTCTCGCGCCGTCCTTCAACTTTTCAAGTTCCGCGATCAGTGACGGCACTGACGCGCTGCGGCCGGCCACCCTTAGGGGCCTGGGTCCTGACCAGACTCTGGTCCTGGTGAATGGTAAGCGGCGCCACCAGGCCTCGCTGATTCATGTGAATACATCGGTAGGTCGCGGCACAGCGGGTACTGATTTGAATGCCATTCCCGCTGCATCCATAAAACGTATTGAAGTCTTACGCGATGGCGCCGCGGCCCAGTACGGTTCCGATGCAATTGCCGGGGTAATCAACATCGTACTGAATGATGCTGATGAGGGCGGCAGGGCGGCCTATTCCTATGGTGAATACACCGAGGATGATGGTGAGACGACTAATATCGATTTGAACTCGGGTTTTACGCTGGGCGATTCCGGGTTTATGAACCTCACGTTTAACTACAGGGATCGAGGTAATACTGATCGAGCGGGAGTCACTGGATCTTGTATGTATGGGGGCTGTACTGATACTGATGGAAATGGTATTGATGAGATTAATGACCCCAGGGAATTAACAATCAGCAGAGACGTGTTCCGAATAGGTGATGCGGATTCGGAGCAGATTGCGTTGATAGCCAATGCAGCCTACAGTTTGGGCCGTGGCGAGCTGTACGGCTTTGCAACCTATTCTGATCGCGAAAATGAATCTGCCGCCTTCTACCGCAACCCCAGCTCCGGTAGTTCTTCTTACCTGGATGATGGCGACAACGTAATTCCTGATGGTTTTTTGCCCAAGATCAACTCTGAAATAGATGATTACTCCTTCGATATTGGTTATCGAATCGATTTTGAGAGTGGCCTGGGAATGGATCTTTCCTATACCTATGGGCAAAACGAAATACAGTATCAGACCAAAAACTCGATCAACTATTCGTATGTTAATTTCCTGAACTTCGGTGAAGGCTTAAGCGACGACGAAATTCGATCAACGATACCAAGAATTGCCGATGCTTATAAGTTGGAATTGGGTTTGCAGACATTTAATCTGGATTTCCACCAGGAGTTCGGTGATCTTGCACTGGCATTTGGTGGTGAGTTCCGAATCGATGAATACAAGATCAACCCGGGCAAACCTTATGCGTATGACGATTTTGATTCTGTGCAGGGGGAGCCGTTATACGAACAAAATGCCCCGGGCGCCATACAGGGGTTCAATGGTATCGCACCTATTTCGTCGGTGGATGAAGACCGAGATGTTTATTCCGTCTACGTCGATGGAGAATACGAGTTCACTGACAGCCTGCTGGTGAGTGCTGCTGTTCGTTACGATGATTACGATGACTTTGGCGATACCACTAATTTTAAAGTAGCGGGTAATTGGGCGATAACCGATTCTGTGCGCCTGCGGGCTTCGGTGAGCACCGGTTTCCGGGCACCCTCAATGCAGCAACAATATTTCAACAATATTAGTACACAGTTTGTATCCAACCCGGATGATCCTGAAGGTCCCCAGATTTCAGCACAGGTGGGTACGTTTAGAAACGATGGCGAGCTTGCCCAGGCCATTGGTATTCCTTCGTTGAAAGAGGAAACTTCGAACAACTATAGCGCCGGTTTCATCTGGAACCCTCTGGACCAGATGAGCATCACGTTTGATTACTACTATATCGAGATTGATGATCGTATTGTCATCAGTGACCAGTTGACAGCAGATGATGATCCCAGCGGTAATCTGGGAGACGCCCTTAGAGTTGTTGGTGCAAGTTCTGGTCAATTCTTCCTCAATGGAGCGGATACGGAGACCAAGGGCTTTGACCTGATCATGACCTATGCGGGTATCCAACTATTGGGTGGCAACCTGGATGTGACCCTGGCAGGCAACAAAACTGAAACAGATGTCACAGATACCTACACTGCAGGCGGCTTGTCGGCGGTGGATCCTGATGATGTATTCGGTGAGCAGGCTATTTCGATTATTGAAGAGTGGCAACCGGAAGACCGCGTTAGCCTGAGCGGCTTGTATCAGTTGAACAAGTTTCAGCTCAACCTTGCCTTTAACCGCTTTGGCGAATACACGGTATACGATGGCGGAACGCAGGACTTCGATGCGGTTATTGTCACTGACGTCAGTGCCAGGTACACCTTGGATAGTGGTCTAGGGTTTACCATTGGTGGCAACAACGTGTTTGACGAATACCCGGACAAAAACAAGATTGGCAACAGCCGCGGAGGAGTCCTGGAGGACTCGCCCGGAGGTAACATCATAGTCGACAGCCCGGGAGTATTTAAATACTCTCGTCGTTCTGCGCCCTTTGGCTTTAACGGGGCCTACTGGTATGCGGGAATCTCCTACGATTTCTAGCATGACAGCGCGCTTCACGTTAAAAAGGGCAGATTTTTATCTGCCCTTTTTTATGGTTGGCTACTGACAGAGTCTGTAAGGTTTGAAAAATGGAATCACA
>Ga0316193_10001273_pt1 | contig 16834 bp, 12 predicted proteins | sample MerIslsedime2_MG_FD_207735 | JGI IMG/M metagenome (GOLD analysis project Ga0316193, IMG submission 207735) | Coastal sediment microbial communities from Maine, United States - Merrow Island sediment 2 | ecosystem: Environmental > Aquatic > Marine > Coastal > Sediment | place: USA: Maine... | reverse complement strand
CTTCTCGAACGCGCCGGAGCGACGGCATCCGAGAGCGGGGCGGAAGCCCTTCTCGGTTGGGCGGAGAGGGCGGTTCCACGAACGATGCAGTTCCTGGAGCGCGCTGGATTCCGCGAGGTCAACCGTGAATGGGAATCCACACTCGACCTGTCGCGGTGCGACGTCGCCGAGTTGCAGCAGCTGGTCGACCAGGTCACCTCGGACGGCATTCGTATCGTCTCTGCCGGCGCCCTCGCAGCGGATCGTGTCGACTGGAAATACGACCTCCATCGCCTCTACAACGACGTCATGATGGACATTCCAACCCAGTATCCGATGCAGCGGATGCCGTTCGACGACTTCGACGCCATGAGCCTGGGCCGTCAATTCCTCCCCGATGCGTTCCTTGTCGCCATGGACGGTGACCGGCTGGTCGGCCTCACCGAGCCGATACCCGTCGACAACGTGGCGGAGGCGATCTCGCAGAGCCTGACCGGGGTGAGGTCGGACTACCGGGGACGGGGGATCGCCTCCGCGCTCAAGGCGCAGACGGCGGTCTGGGCCATCGAGAGTGGGTATACCTCGATCCGAACTGAGAACTCGCAATCGAATGCCGCGATGCTGGCGGTCAACGACCGGCTCGGGTTCGAGCGGAATCATGCCACGATCGAGTACCTCAAGAACCTGTAGGGTCGAGGGTATGGAATGGCCGACCTATCTCGATCATGTCAGCGCCGACGCCGCGCGCCTTTCGGAGGTGGCGAACCTGGGCCTCGACTCCGACGTGCCGTGTTGTGCCGGCTGGACCGTCCGCGACCTCGTCAAACACGTCGGAACGGTCTACACCCACAAGTCGATGATCGTCGAGGAAGGCTGGACGGAACGCCGGGACCGGGCGATATCACCTCCAGATGATGACCCGGTTGAGTGGTTCGATGGAGCCACCGCGCACCTTCTGAACGTGCTGGCGGATCACGATCCGGCCGAGCCCGTCTGGACGTGGGAAGAGAGCGACCAGACCGTGGGTTTCTGGTATCGGAGAGTGGCGCACGAAACGCTCATCCACCGAATTGACGCCGAGCAGGCCCACGGTCTCGCTTCAGAGATTGACGAAGACTTGGCGGCCGACGGGGTCGACGAGATCCTGAACGTCATGATGTCGGGCGCCCCGTCATGGGCGACACTCGAGCTCGGCGATCGAGTCGCCCGTCTCGAGATCCCGGGGCGGTCTTGGGCGGGGCGTCTCGGCACCTTTTCCGGGACTTCGCCGTCAACGGAAATCGTCTACTCCGATGAACCCGCGCTCGAACTGGTCGGTCCCGACATCGAATTCCAGACGGTCGTCTCAGGATCGGCTGGGGCGCTCGATCAATGGCTTTGGGGGAGGGCGAGCCTCGGAGACCTCACGGTTCAGGGAGATCGGTCGATCGCCGCCGCCATCCGCGGGGTTGCCAGGGAGGCAACTCAGTGACCACATCTCGAGACGAAGACGCAGCCGTTGCATGAGCAAGAATCTGACTCGAGAATCACGATGAACGACCTTGCGACCGTTGCCGTCTACACAACCCGGTCCGATGCCGAAATCGTGCGAGCGCGGCTGGTGTCCGAGGGAATCGAGGCGATCGTGATTGCCGACGATGAAGGCGGCCTCAACCCCGGCTTCTACTCCCGATATGGTGTCCGGGTGGTCGTGGCGTCCGCCGAACTCGCGGCTGCACATGCGGCCCTCGACATCGAGGCGGTGATCATCCCTCGCAAGGCAATTACCAAGATGATCGACCACGCACGAGCATGCGCACCAAACGAAGCTTGCGGGCTTGTTGCCGGACTCGAAGGGATCGTGACCGAGGTCTATGCGCTCGCCAACACTGATGAGGCGCCCGACCGCTTCACCCTCGATCCCGCGGAGCATTTCGCGGCGATTCAGGACGCAGAAGCCAACGGCTGGGTGGTCTCCGGTTCGTTCCATTCCCATCCGTCCAGTGCCCCGATTCCGTCAGCATCGGACCTCGATGGCGGCGGTGACCCCGGTTGGGTGAACCTCATCGTCGGTGTCGAAGACGGCGGGATCGCGGTTCGCGCTTACCGGTACGGTGACGGCGGCGCAACGGCTGTCGAAATCAAGGAGCAGTAGTCTCGTTGGATGACCGCCGACGACCACAGCCCCGAGGCGTACCGCCAACTCTTCGCGATCGTCGGCGCCGGGCTGCAGGCCACCTCTCTCATCTTCATCCTCGCATCCCTCCTCGTTGCGCCGTGGTGGACCGTGGTTGTGCTGACTGTCTTCTGGATTGTCTCCGTCGTGTGGTCGTGGCGCGTGTTCGGCGAGCGGCTGTGGGCTCCGCTGGTGGCGGGCACGGCGATGGCGGTCGCGTGGATCGTTGCCCTGACCGTGTTCGGATGACGACACTCACTGTTCTCGGATCTGCCGGCGGAGCGCCGACCCGCACGAATCCGGCCTCCGGCTACCTTGTGGAGAGCGAAGGCACAGCCATCTGGCTCGACGCCGGCACCGGCACGTTCATGGAGCTGGCGCGCCACACGGATCCTGGGACGCTCGCTGCCGTCGTGCTCAGCCACATCCATGTCGATCATTGCACCGACGTGTTCGGCCTCTACGGATACCTCGCGTTCGGGCCCTCGGGCATCGTGCCGGTGCCGGTGTTTGGCCCAAGCGGGGCGGCAGAGCACCTCTCAGCGTTCGCCAGAGCGGGGGAAGAGCACGTGTTTCATACGGTGCTTGACCTCATCGATGTGGAGGTGGGTTTCGAGGCGAACATCGGCGGCGTGTCGATCCGGTTTGGCCGTGCGATTCATCCGGTGCCTGCGGTCGTGACGCGTTTCGACACTCCGGACGGATCGATCGTCTATTCCGGAGATACCGGACCGGGATCCGACTTGGTAGAACTCGCCGGGAACGCCGACGTGCTCCTCTGTGAGGCCACCATCGCAGGAGAGCGCTCCGCGCAGACCTACCCGTACCATCTCACAGCCGGCGAAGCAGGCCGCGTCGCGGCCGAGGCTGGTGTCTCACAGTTGATTGTCACCCATCTCGCGAGCGGTGTTGATGCTGACCGGGCGCTCGAGGAAGCGGCCGTCGAGTTTCGCGGGAAGATCAGACTGGCTGCGCCGGGAACCACATTCACCATCGGAGGAGAAACATGAGAACCGATCGATCACACGACGCCCTGCGGCGCGTCCGGATCACCCGAGGTTTCACGGAGATGACGCCGGGCTCGGTCCTCTTCGAGATGGGAAAGACCCGCGTCCTGTGCACCGCAGCGTTCGAGGAAGACGTGCCGCGATGGATGCGGGACTCCGGCAAAGGCTGGGTCACCGCCGAGTACTCAATGCTTCCCGGCTCCAGTTCGCAGCGCGTGCGGCGAACCGCGATCGAAGGAGGCCGCACCAAGGAGATTCAGCGACTCATCGGCCGATCACTGCGCGCGGTCGTCGACACGAACTTGATGGGGCCGCTGACCGTTCGGGTTGACTGTGATGTGCTCCAGGCAGACGGGGGCACGCGGACGGCGTCGATCACTGGTGCGTGGATCGCCCTCGCCGACGCGTTCGATCAGCGCATCGCGGAAGGCAAGTTGGAGGCCTCGCCGCTTACCGACCACATTGCGGCGATCTCCGTTGGCCTCATCGGCGACGACGCCCTCCTTGATTTGGAGTACACGGAGGATGTGACTGCCGATGTTGATGCGAATGTGGTCATGACGGGTTCCGGGAAGATCGTCGAAGTGCAGGGGACTGCCGAAGGTGAACCGTTCGACCGAGGCCAACTCGATCGCATGCTCGACCTTGCGGCAAAGGGCATCTCCGAACTCGTCGACGACCAGCGTGCTGCGAGAACCTGATGGAGACCCCGCGTCGGGTGGTGGTGGCGTCGAAGAACCCTGACAAGATCCAAGAGGTCGAAGCGGTGCTCGAGGGCATGGATCATCCCTGGGAGATCGTGCGCGGCCTGGATTGGCCGGATGTTGATGAGACCGAGGCGTCCCTCGAGGGGAACGCGCTGCTCAAGGCCCTCGCCGTGAGCGAAGCCACCGGCCTGGCGGCGCTCGCCGACGACACCGGCCTCGAAGTCGACGCGCTCGATGGTCGACCCGGGGTGCTCAGTGCCCGTTTTGCCGGGCCGGACGCCACCTACGAGCAGAACGTGGATCGACTCCTCGCCGATCTCGACGGCGTCGCACTCCGGTCGGCGCGATTCCGAACGGCGATCGCGTTTGTGGTCCCCGGTTCCACGCCGCTGATCGTCGAAGGCACGCTCGAGGGGACAATTACCGACGAACGGCGAGGTGAACGCGGATTCGGATACGACCCGGTGTTTGCGGTGGGGGATCGGACGTACGCGGAGATGTCCGATGACGAGAAGAACGAGGTCTCTCACCGCGCCCGCGCACTGCGAGCCCTGGTCGCCGCGCTCGAGGATCAGTAGGACCTCGAACCAGGAGCCCGGCGGTGCGCCCTCACGTCCAGAAGGACGTGAGGGCCGCTGCGGGCAAGAGGAAGACCAGATCGAGCGCTCGACGCCGTCCGTATGGGATGGGTCCGAGCACGAGTCCTTCAGCGCGAAGTCTGGCCGAACACAATCGATTGCCGCCCGCGATCGGCGACGGTCGATACGTGCCCTGGTGCCGGTATTCGGACTGCGGCTAACCTCCGAGCCGTGACCGAGGGCACAATGGTCGAAGAACCTGAGGCGGCTGAGGCCCCGAAGATGGCGAAAGTCGGGTGGTGGGCGCGCCACACGTCGGTTGCGACGCGCCTGGCGATTGGGATCCTCGTCGTCAGTATCGTCTCCCTCGTCGGGTCGGTCATCATTGCGGTCGCCGGCTCAGGAAGCGACGGCGAGGATCTGGTCCACGAACGCCTGACCTCTGCCGCGGGTGCAAGATCTGCGGAGGTCAACGCCTACCTCCAACAGGTCGAGGCATCGCTTGCAGCGATGGGGGTGGGCCGAACTGCGATCGACGGCGTTCAGGAATTCACCGCCGCGTACGACGAACTCGAGCAACTCAGTCGTGACGAGCTCGAAGCCGAGCGGACTGATCTCGGTGTATTCTATCTCGACGACTTCGTCCCTCGCCTCGAGGCAGTCCGCGGCGTTCCCGTGGACGTACTCGAACTCTCGTCGGGGCTAAGTTCTGCGGCGGTCTATCTCCAGTCGGCGTACATCGCGCAGAACTCTCTGGCGATCGATGAGAAGAGGCTCCTGACCGATGCCGAGGACGGCAGTACGTGGACCGAGGTCCACAAGGACCTCCATCCAATCTTGCGCGCCGCCGCCAATCGGCTTGGTTTCGCCGATATCTTCCTGATCGAGCCCGAGGCCAGCACGATCGTCTACTCGACCGACAAGAGCATCGACTTCGGTACCAGCCTCGACAGTGGTCCTCACAGCGGAACCACGCTGGCCCGCCTCGCCACGAAAACGCTCTCGTCGGGTGAACCGGGCGTCGTGTTTGGCGTCGACTTCACCACGTATGCCCCCGGATTCGACGAGCCGACGGCCTTCGCCGCAACCCCCCTCTTTGATGGCGACACCCTCGTCGGCGTCCTCGCCGCAAGCCTCTCCAACGAGGTCATTGACGAGATCATGTCGGTCGACTGGAAATCCGGCCAACTCGGCGAGACCGGCGAGATCTATCTCGCGGGACCGGATGCCCGGATGCGGTCCGACTCCCGGGCGTTCGTGGAGGATCCCAGCGCGTATCTCTTGCATGTCGATGAACTCGGTCTCGCCACCGCCGAGGAGCAGAACCAGATGCGAGCCCTCGGCACCACGGTCCTGTTCCAGGATGTCGACAGCACTGCCGTTCGAGCCGCACTTCAGGGCGAGTCCGGCTTCGTCTCGGACACGAGCTACCTGGGTGAAGAGGTGTACACCGCCTACCAGCCTCTCGAGTCCGAAGCGTTCGACTGGGTGATCCTCGTTGAGCAGGAACGCGCCGAAGTCGACGCTCCGGTCAGCGACTACGTCCGCGGCAACGTTCTCCTCACGACGGTCATCGTGGTCGCGCTGACCTTCTTCGCGGTGGCCTGGGCGAGTTCGTTTGTCAATCCGCTGCGCGCAATCAGTTCTGCATTGCAGCGCATCCAGGACGGCCGCGAATCTACCGAAGTGCCATCCGGTGGTGCCCGGGAGTTCCGCGTCCTCTCTGGGCACTTGAACGCGATGGTCGAGAACCTCGCAGGCCGCAAACAAGCCGTCACGGACGCGCTCGCGAAGAAGACGAGCGTTCTCGTTGCGCTGCTTCCGCCTGCGGTTGCCGGCGCTGTGATTGGGGGGGACCGTCGTTTGGTCGAGACGGTGCCCCACGCAAGCGTTGTCGTGCTCGTTGTCGATGGCCTCGACGAGCTGTTCCGCACGCGGGACACCGAGGCGAATCGGGACCTGATGCATACGATTGTCGACATTGCCGACGGTGTTGCTGCCGTCAACGGGCTCGAGCGTGTCAAGGTGATGGGCGACACGTACCACGCCGTGTGTGGCATCGAGACACCGTATCTCGATCATGCCCCTCGGACCGTCCGCTTTGCATCTGACCTTCGAGCTGAGGTTCGGCGATTCGCACAAGAGAATGGTCTTGATCTCGATATCTCGGGTGGGGTAGACACAGGGCCGGTCACGGTCGGACTCACCGGCAACGCCCGCCTCATCTACGATCTGTGGGGGGCTACCGCCGAGCACGCTACGGTTCTCGCTGGTGTTGCAGGACCGGGCGAGATCTTGGTCACGGCCGAAGCCCGCGACCGCCTCCCCGAAGGGCGCCGCCTTGTGGCCGCCAATTTGGGCGACGTCTCGGCCTGGGTGGCTGTGGCTTCCCACTCGGACGAGGGGTTGGCGACATGACGACTCTCCTGACGAGTACCGACGCGCTTCGGGCCGCCCTCCTTGTGGTCCTCCTGCCGGTGCTCATCATCGGTGCAGGGGAAGTACAGGAGCGGCTCCGACAACGGGGGTCCCTGTTGGAGAAGCCGGTGGCGACGTTTAGGAATTGGGTCCTCCCTCTTGCAGCGCTATGGATCCTCGTCGTCCCGATCTTTGACGTGTCCGAGACCAACATCCTGTCGCGCTCAATCGCAACGGCTGCCCTCATCGCCGTGACGGCGGCGCTCCTGCAGGTGGTCCGGTACTTCACCGAGGAGGCTCGCGCTCGGTCCAAGATCCCGGGTACGCGAAACGTCCCACAGCTCTTCATGATGGTGCCACGCCTCGTCGTGCTGCTGATCGCTGGCTGGCTTCTCTTCTCGGCTGTGTGGAACGTCGATCTGACCGGACTGTTTGCCGCTCTCGGGGTCACATCACTCGTTATTTCGCTGGCACTCCAGGACACGCTGAGCGGCCTCGCCTCGGGATTTCTCCTGCTCAGCGACAGACCGTTCGAGCCAGGGGATTGGATTGAGGTCAACGACATCGAAGGCAAGGTCGTCGACACCAACTATCGGTCGTCGCGGATCCAGGATCGAAACGGCGACCTCATTGTCATCCCGAACAGCGTCCTCGCCGGTGCCACGTTGGTGAATTTCGACCAGCCAGCCCGACTCCACCGAGTTGTGGTGTCGCTCCAGGTCGCTTACTCCAACCCGCCGACGAACGCGACAGAAATGTTGCTCGCTGCGGCGCGAGCTACGAAAGGCGTACTCGCTGATCCGCCACCGGTCGTTCGGGTGGTCCAGATCGATGACCCCCTCATGGGCTACGACGTGCAAATGTGGATCGACGATTACACCATCTCGCCGCGGGTCAAGAGCGACTTCGGTGCGCTCGTCTGGTACCAGTCGCATCGCATGGATGTGCCGCTGCCGAGTCCGGCCTTTGATCTCTATCACCACGATCCGATTCAGGAGGCGACCGACGCTGCGCTCACCGTGGATCAGTTGATCGAACGGATCCGCCGGGCTTCGGTCTTTTCTGAACTCAACGACACCGACATTCGTGAGCTTGCCGAAGCGGCCGTTCCGGAGCGATTCAGACGCGGTGAGACCATGCTCCCACCGGGAGTCGCCAGCCGCGAGATCTACGTGTTGTGGTCGGGACGTGCGCGGATCATGCTCGCCGGAGTGTCTGATGTCTTCATCGACCTCTCGGATGGGGATGTGTTCGGCGTCGTCAGTCGGTCGAGAGACGCGGCTGCTTCGCAAGAGGTGATAGCTGTAACCGACTGCCAGGTGGTGCGGATCGATGGCAGCACGGCCGGAGTCGTTGCGAGCCGCAATCCCTCGCTTGCCGACGGATTGAACCAACTTCTGTCCTCCCGGAATCGTCGCCTCGATCCGCAAGCAGAGCGATTCGACATCGAGGCGCCCGCGCTGAACCAGGGCCCAGTCGAGATCGGCGAGGCTCTCGTTGTAGACGCCGTCGACGCAGACGATGAGGAGTCACCTTCATGACGGCGCCTCCACCAACTGCTGTGGAGAACGCCGCGGACCAGCGCCCGCGGAGGGGCCGTCGCGCCCGCACCGAGGTTGCCATCGTCATGGCCGTCGTCGCCATCGTTTCCGTGTTGGTCGTGGGGATCTACAACGTGGTGACGGCCCGCGACTTCCTCAACAGCACCGTGGAAGCGCAATTGGTCAGCGTCGGCCAATCCCGAATGGAGCGTCTCGAGCGAGGTGTTGAGTCGATCGGCGACATCGTCGTGACGATCGCCAGCGGCAGGAGTGCCGCACTGGCGCTCGAAGACCTGAATGCTGGATACGTTGCTCTCGACGCGCCGCCTACGGCGGCCGAACTGGCTGCGTTGGAGGCGTTCTACCAAGAGGGCATCGCCGAGGTCATTCCGCCGGGCTACGAAGTGCCGCCCGTCGAGGTGATCTTTCCCGCGTCCGAACGCGCCCAGTACCTCCAGTATCACTACCTGGCGGCGAACCAGTTTGTGGATCGATCCGAGCTGGATGATGCCGGCGACGGCTCGGACTACAGCGCCGCCCATGCAATTCATCACCCCACGCTGAGGTCGATGTCTCGGGCCTTGGGATTGGGCGACATGCTGCTCATCGACGCGGAGACATCGACGGTTGTGTACTCGGTCGACAAGAACAGCGAGTTTGGTACGAACCTTGCTGCCGGTCCGTATCGCGAAAGTGCGCTCGCCGAGGCGGTTGTCGAGAAGCTGCAGACCGCAGCCGCCGACGAAGCGGTGATAGTGGATTTCGAGCCACACGTGCCTGCAGGTCTTGCTCCGACGTCGTTCATGGCAGCGGCGATCAGGGACGAGGGTCGTGTGACGGGCGCAGTCGCTGTTGAACTCCCCAACGAACTGTTCGTCGATCTCACAACCGCAGGGCAGGATTGGGAAGGTACCGGGCTCGGCGAGACCGGCGAGGTCTACATCGTTGGCGAAGACTCAATCATGAGGACGGATTCCAGGCTCTGGCTCGAGGATTCTGCGGAATACTTGGATCTGCTCGCCGACGCCGGGTATGAGCCTGAGGTCGCAAAGGCGCTCGAAGCGTTTGACACGACGGTGCTGATCCAACCGGTCAAGACCGATGCGGTCGCGGCGGCGCTTGCCGGCGATACGTATGTCGACACATCAACCAACTACCTCGACCAGGACACGTTGACGGTGGCGGGCCCACTCGACATCAAGGGCGTGAAGTGGGTCGGTGTTGCCGAAGTCGCGACTGCCGAGGTTCATGCGCCGTTGCGTCGCCATCTCATCATACTGGGGCTCCTGCTTCTGATTCTGATCCCGTTCGTGATCGTCCTGGCGTTTGTCATAGCGAGGATGCTCCTCCGGCCGATTGGGCCGATTGTCGACGCGGCCGATCAGGTGAGGCAGGGTGACCTGGATGTCGACTTGGTGATCAACTCGCACGACGAGTTCGGAGACCTCGCGAACAAGTTCAACGGTGTTGTCGCGACGTTGAGACAGCAGGCAACCGATCTGGAGCAAGCGGAGGTCGAGACCACCGAGTTGCTGCAAGCCGTCATGCCGCCGCGCCTGGTGGAGCAGTTCCAGAGCGGCGACCGGGATATCTCAGAGGCGCTGAGCAACGCAACGTTGGTTGTGGTTTCCGTTGAGGAGCCGGACGTCGTCCGCGCAGCCGAAAGTGAAGCTATAGCGGACCACACCGTTGCCGTGTCTTCCGGAATCGGCTCGCTTGCCGAGCGCCACGGGCTCGAACAGATCGCTTCTTCGGCGACGGAGTACATCGCTGTCGCCGGGCTCGATGTCGAAAGCGACGAAGCCGGCAAGGCGGTTGGATTTGCGGTTGCCGTGCGGAGCTGGCTCGAGCAGGCAGGGGCGAGCGTTGGCGTTGTGATAGCGACGCGAATCGGCCTTGCGTCCGGCGATGTGGTGACAGGTGTGGTCGGAACCGAACGTGTTGCGTTCAACGTGTGGGGCAATCCCCGCAGGCGGGCCACCACGCTGGCATCACTGGCCGGCCGGAGCGAGATCTTCGTCGACCCCACCGTCGCTTCGAATGTCGGAGCTGACTGGGCAGTTGATCCAGTCGTCGGTTTGGTTGGACTGGACGGTGCCGCAATCGACGGGTGGCGAGTGGTCGGACGCAAGAGCGATATCGGCACGATCCCGAACCTGTCGGACAACGAGTAGCGGCGTCGGCCCAGCGTCTCGCACAACCGCCCGACGGATCGGCGTCCATCGGGCGTTGTTGGTGCGGGCGGAGGGACTCGAACCCCCACGGGCTTTCGCCCACCAGGTCCTAAACCTGGCGCGTCTCCCAGTTCCGCCACGCCCGCATGGCCGGCAATGTAACGGTTTCTCGCGCAATCGCATGCCGGTTTGAAGCCCGAACGCGATGTCGCATGCCCTCTGCGCCCGGCCGCGAGGAGGAAAGCGTTGGCGCGAGGATCGTATCACCCGGCGTGTCTTCCGACCGCCTGGGTCACAACACGGTACCTCGCCGCAGGTGGAGTCAACAATGATCTGCAACAATGCTCCCCTGCAATGGCAGCGACGAGCCCTCAGAACGCGAGGCGATTTCCATGACGATGACCGATCGGATACCGCCAACCACGTCGTGGTACGCGCTCTCGGCCGGTGAGGCGGTGGACGAGCTTGGAACTGATGCCGAGCACGGGCTGAGCGCCGACGATGTTCATGCGCGTCTTGCCCGGTTCGGGGCAAATGTAATCGCTACGGAACCGCCACCAACCCTGTGGGATATGGCCAAGAGCCAGCTGGCGAATCCGATGAACATCATGCTGCTGATCGTCAGCATTGCGAGCTTTGTGATCGGCCAGGTCGCAACCGGGGCGGTCGTCATGGCCCTGGTGATGCTCAATGTGAGCATGGGGACCAACCAGGAACGCAAGGCCATGGCCAGCGTCGAAGCCCTCGCCGAGCTCCAGGTGCCGACGGCGCGGGTGCGACGGTCTGATCGGGTGGAGGAGGTCGATGCGAGCGGCCTCGTTCCCGGTGACATCCTGCTCCTCGAAGCGGGAGACGTCGTCCCCGCTGACGCGCGGATCGTGAGTTCAGCGTCCCTGGAGGTCCAGGAGGCGTCGCTCACCGGCGAGAGCGCACCGATTGCCAAGGATGCGATCACGTTGCCGGACACGGAGACACCGCTCGGGGACCGGACAAACCTCGTATTCCAGAATACCCTGGTCACCCGCGGATCGGCGACGGTTGTGGTTGTGGCAACCGGGGCTTCGACGCAGATGGGTCACATAGCCGACATGGTGACGGCGACGAAGCGGGTGAAGTCACCGCTCCAGATCGAACTCGATGACCTGACGAAGATCTTCGGGTTCCTGGCGTGGGGCGCGGTCGCGGTGATCGCCGTCGTCGGTATCGCACGCGGTCAAGACACCGAGACCCTGATCCTGCTCTGCATCACGACGGCGATCTCTGCGATACCAACCGGACTCCCGACGTTTGTTCAGCTCATGTTGTCGTCAGGCGCGCAGCGACTTGCCGAACACAAGGCCGTGGTCAAATCCCTCACCGACGTCGAAACGCTTGGCGGCACGACGGTGATCAACAGCGACAAGACCGGCACGTTGACGATGAACGCTATGACCGCCACCACGATGCTCACCGCTGGGGCGTGGTACAAGGTCGAAGGCAGCGGCTACGCGAAGACCGGCGCGATTCTCGGACCGGCGGCGAGCCCCACCCCGGATTTCGTGCGCCTCGGTCTCGGGCTGACACTGTGTAGCGATGCGACCGTTGCCGATGACGGGTCGATTATCGGCGACCCCACGGAAGCCGCCCTCGTCGTCCTTGCCGCGAAGACTGGCGTCGACGCAGAGGAGACACGTCGGAGTCTGCCCCGCCAGGCCGAGGTGCCTTTCGACTCCGAGTACAAGTTCATGGCTACGTTCCACGATGTCCCGCCATGGGCGACCGGCGGTCTCTCCGAATTCCCCCATTTCATGTGCGTCAAGGGCGCACCCGACGTGGTCATCGATCGTTGCTCGACTGCCGCCTGGGACGGTGAGCTGGCTCCGATAGCCGACACGAGGGACGACCTCCTTGCCGCGAACCGGCAGCTGTCGGAGAACGGGTTGCGGGTCCTCGCCTTCGCTGTCAGGGGTCTGTCGGAGGGCGAGTTTGCGGCGGCCCTCGATGACCCGATGGGAGCCGTGACGGATCTCGGTTTCATCTCGCTGGTCGGGATCATCGACCCGTTGCGCACCGAAGCACGCGATGCGGTTCAGCAAGCCCTTGCTGCCGGCATCGATGTGCGGATGATCACCGGGGACCACACCGTCACAGCCCGTGCGATTGCGGATCAACTCGGCCTCGGGCCCGGCGTGATCACGGGTACCGATCTCGCCGCTCTCGGCGACGCCACTGTCATAGAGCAGCTCCCGGAATTGCACGTCTTTGGGCGGGTCGCGCCTGAGGACAAGGTCCGACTCGCCAGGCTGATGCAGGAGTCCGGCGAGGTCGTGGCCATGACCGGCGACGCCGTCAATGACGCCGCGGCCCTCAAGCAAGCGGATATCGGGGTAGCTATGGGGAGCGGCTCGGAGGTCACCAAGCAGGCAGGCAAGCTCATCCTCACCGACGACAACTTCGCCACTCTGGTGCAAGCCGTCGAACTCGGTCGTGACATCTACCGGCGCATCTCGTCGTACGTGAAGCTGCAGCTCACGATCCTGTCGTCGGTGCTCCAACTGATGCTGCTGGCCACGATCTTCAACATCAACGCCGGCGTTGCTCTGTTCCCGATGCAGCTGCTGTTCGCCAAGTTCTTCGTGATTTCCACCGTGGTCGTCGGGTTCATCGTCGATGTACCCGACCGCAGTGTCATGCAGCGACCTCCACGTACACCGGGCACGAAGATTGCGAGTCGGGCCCAGACGGTGCGTTGGGTCATCAACGGCCTCCTCATTGCCGGACCGGCGCTCCTTCTCCTTCAATACGGACCCGACGAGCCGAGCACGACTGTTGGATCGGTTTCGATGACGATGGCGTTTGCCGTCGTTGCCCTTGCCGGCGTGAACTGCGGGCTGGTGATGCGCCGGGAACGCGAGCCGTGGTGGTCGGCGCCGCTGTTCCCCTACATGGCATGGGTGATGCTCGGCTGGTTCCTGACCCTTGCAGCGGTGGAGCTTGCGATCTTCCAGCGCCTCCTGACGACGGTCTCGCTGAGCGGGGGCCAATGGGTCGTCGTGATTGCACTCTCCCTCGTGAGTCCGCTCTTCGTGGCAATCGACAAGGTCATCCAGCTGCGGCGCGTGGAGTCGTAACAGCAGCTGCGCCGTAGCTCGGGTGGTAGCTCGGCGTAGCGCACGCTGATCCGGTTGGGCGGAGGACGGGCGGTGCGCCGCGACAGGACGTGCGGCTCTGCGTGGTATGTGACGGGATCCTGCCGATCGACCGCTCCAGCCCGAAGCTGTCACGAGGAGCCTGTGGCTCAGCCACGAAACGACAAAGCCCCCGCTGATCGGGGGCCGTCGAGTGGGTCGCCCGGGACTTGAACCCGGAACCTTGGGCTTAAGAGGCCCCTGCTCTGCCAAATTGAGCTAGCGACCCGCCGGGGATCCTAGCGAGCGGGAGTCATTAGTCCCCAGCGCGCAATCGCGACGGTATCGACCCATACCATCGTTCGAATCCAGTGGTCGGTGCACATTCGAACACGAACCTGACAGACACCGAAAGGGAGATGGTTCTTGCGGTGGCCGGTGCCCTCGGGCTTCGCGAACGTGCGGTGGAAGTCCGCTTCTGGCAGGCCTGTCTCCCTCCGTCAGAATGCCCTGGCTCCGGGTTCGTTATTGTCGGCACGAAGGTTGATCTTCAGCCCGAAATCGGTGTTCGGCGTGTGGAGCGACCGTACCCACGCGATGAAGAGTTGGAGTGCGTGCGATCTTGAATCTCTCCGATTTGAGCTTCAGGCAACCGGATGTCGCGGCCGGTAGGAGAGGGTTCCTTTCGGGATTGGGATCAGGTCGCGGATCTCGCCGCACGTGAGGCCGAGGCGGCGGAGGGTTTGTCGAGCTCGGAGCGCTCCCAGCGGTGGAGGTCGCCCCACTCTCCGGCTCGATCGAGAAGCCCCTGGGGTACGTCGGGTCGCCTGCCGACAACGTACTGATGTGGTGTGACGGGAAACGGGCGTAGTACCTTGGACGCCGTAGCCTTCCCGACCGGCCGCTCGACGGCCATCGGGCTGTAGCGCAGCTTGGTTAGCGCGCTTGCTTTGGGAGCAAGAGGTCGCCGGTTCGAATCCGGCCAGCCCGACTGGCGACGTTTGACGGGTATTCTGCCCGCCACACGCGGGTGTAACTCAATGGCAGAGTTCCAGCCTTCCAAGCTGGCTATGCGGGTTCGATCCCCGTCACCCGCTCCACGAATCCCGAATCGGTTGGGATTCGCGTGTCCTGCCCCCGTAGCTCAACTGGATAGAGCAGCGGACTTCTAATCCGCAGGTTGCACGTTCGAGTCGTGCCGGGGGTGCCGAGTAAGCCCTTGCCAGGTGTCGATTCTCGGCAAGGATTCTCTTTCGTCCAGGGTCGATATGTGACATTCATGTGACATCAGCCGTCGAGCGAGGCCGATCAGGCCGCCCATGTGTGCCGATATGGGCGGGTATGCGGGACCGCGTCAGGTGGTGTTGAGGACCTGGGTGTGGAGTTGCCGTGAGCTGCCGTAGGCCATGTTGCGGAGACGATCGTGGACCTCGTCGGCATCGGCATCGCGGGCTGCGGAGTGTGTTGATGCCATATGGCGAAGCCGCACGGCAGTACGTTCCAGATACTCTGCGTCCTCGTTGTTGTCGCTGCGGCGGATTCCGATCATGAGGAATGGTCAACGTCTGTGCACGGCGGGTGGGTTGTGGGGATCGTCATCATGGGTAGAGGATCGTCACATCGAGTACGAGTCACGAGACACATCCGCAGCGATCCCCGTGGGACTAGTCACCCGTCCAGCGAGCGGTGGTTCAAGGCGGCCTCACCTCAACAACGCCGTGGTTGGTCTCGTCGCCCACGGACGTGCGGAGTCGTTGGGCTTGGTGGGTGTGCCAGTGAACTCGACTCGTGCAATCTGGTGTGTCGCTACACCGCCAATAGGTGCCGTTATGGGCGGGGCGTACCGGTGTCGGATTATCAGTTCCGTTCCTCAGTAGCAGAGCTCGTCGTCTTTGGCATCCTTGCAGGGCGGGATCACCGAGTCCTTGATAAAGGCGCTGTTGAGATCATCGTGTTTGTACGTTGGCTTGTCGGTGCGGGTGGCCTCGGTGTAGACCCACGGGTTGTCTGGTCCGATGCCGATCCGTTGAGTGATCTTGTCCTTCGTGACGTTGAACACCATGAAGTCTTCAGCAATAGCCAACGGGCCTTCGTAGTAGGTTCGAATGCCATCGATCGTGGGCAGCGTCGTGTTGGCATTCGACAAGATATGAGTGGCGACAGCCAATCGTGGTTTGGTCTCAGCGAAGATCTTGCCGAGCGCTGCGGGCAGCGTGTGCGAACTGGCGATCATCGAATTGGCACGCTCCTCGGTGACTCCCATCGTCTCGGAGAACACTTTCGGATCGGGACCGACCTCGTGCATGAAGATGTCACAGTCCATCGAGTTTTCGACATAGAACTTCGACGGGCGGGTGTCGCTGGCAATGACCACGCTGAGGCCGTTCCACTCGAGCCGGTACCCGACTCCTCCGTCGATGCTGTGTGCCACAGGGAAGTGCTTGATCACCACGTCGTTGTTCTGGTAGGCGATACCTGGGTTCAGCGTGTAGTCGAACTCGTGTACGTTGATCGTGTAGCCGTCGGATTCCGGAACAGCTATCCCGTTGAAGCTGGTGACATGCCAGTTCGTGAACCGCTTCAGGCCATCAACCATGTATCTGGTGCCAAGCTCGGGGGTGCCGCCCGACGGTCCGTAAATGTTCATCGGTGTCCAACGATCGGCACTGGGGCCAAAAGCGTACAAATGTGGCAGCGCTCCGAGATGATCCATGTGGAGATGAGTGACGAACAGGTTGGTCATCTTCGAATACGGAACCTGCATGGTCATGTAGTTCGCTTCGGCTCCCTCTCCCATGTCGAACATGAAGGTGTCGCCGTTGCCGACCTCGACATAGATGCTCTGATCAGCCTGGCCCGCCCGGACGTATCCGTAACCGGATCCGAACACAGTGACCCGCATCTCGTCCTCGGCGACTGGTTCTCCCGGATACATGAATGCGTCGCTACCTGACGGCCTGAACGGGTTCGATACAGGATGATCTCCTGACACTTGTGCAACCTCCTGGATTGTGGCGCCTATCCGATATCCGATAGTAGTTCTACTGGAGTGACCCCGACCGTCAGGCCGCCCGCAACCGGCTGGGTGTGTTGGTTTGCGATGATGTGGGTGGTGTTGCACGCCCCGGTCGGGCGGTGAGGGTCCGGTTGAGCCGATAGCAGCGGCTC
>Ga0316193_10001269_pt1 | contig 16854 bp, 10 predicted proteins | sample MerIslsedime2_MG_FD_207735 | JGI IMG/M metagenome (GOLD analysis project Ga0316193, IMG submission 207735) | Coastal sediment microbial communities from Maine, United States - Merrow Island sediment 2 | ecosystem: Environmental > Aquatic > Marine > Coastal > Sediment | place: USA: Maine... | reverse complement strand
GATTGCGCATGCCGCCCACTTCAGAAAATCGCGTGGTTTCAAACTCAAACGACAGCACGTCGTCACGATTGAGCAATTGATACTTCGCCTGCATGACCTCAGGCAGGTCTTCCTCGGTGATGGCACCATCATCGACGATAACGTTGCGAATCAGGCGCCTGGCATCATTAAAGGTCAGCCCGCTCAAATTTCGCATAAGCCGCTGCAATGTGTCTGGCTCTGTCGTTACTCGTTTGCCCGATTCCTGCTGCCACTTGCCGGCTTCATCGCGAATGATCTGTTCCAGTGCTTTCACATCGGGCAGCCTCAATTCGAATCTGGCAACCCGTTTTGAAAGGCCCGGCGGTATGTCGATTTTATGACTGATGAAAACCAGCTTATTTCTGCTGCCCTCGAACTGCATGGCTATTTCTTTTACATAGCGTTCGTTCACTGGCTCCTGGATGTAGGGATCAAAATCCAGCAACACATAAATACCTTCGACATCCGATGACTTGATATGACCGAGCACATCCCTGGGTTCGGCATTGTGTCGTTGTACACCCAGATCGATATCTACGCGTCTCAGGCCTTCGGTGACAGACCATTTGAACAGTGGAATGACGTTTTGAGTCGCAATTCTGACCAGCAGATCAAGCGCGCGCTTTTCTTCGTGTGTCTGAATTTGAAGTATTGGCGTGTGACCGTGAATCAGCAGTTCGAGATCTTTTTGTTCTGGCATGGTTTATAAGTATGCTGTTATCTATGCGTATAAGCGTAGTACAACAACAGATTATCGCTGCAGGAAAGTAAAATTATTCACCGCAGAGGCGCGGAGACGCAGAGGAAACTTTTAAAATATCTTTTGCCGCAAAAAACGCGAAGAGCGCAAAGAAAAGCGTTATTTTGGTTTTTTAAATTTTGCGCATTTTTGCGTGCTTTGCGGCAGAAAAATATTTTCTCTGCGCCTTCTGCGCCTCTGTGGTTATATCACACCGTTTGATAGTACAGATTCTGCGGGTGATTGGCCTGGGCGAAGAAGAACCAGCGTTCGGCCAGCAGGCCTGTGTACTGAATTGCAAATGCCAGCGCCAGCATCAAGAAAGCATCAGAGCCAAGCCCTATCGAAATCAATGCAACAGGTATCGGGAATACCAGCACCAGGAATATCCATTTGACCGAACGAAAGGACTGCGCTGATGCGCCGTGAAAATATTCACGCGTATTGAATGAACCCGCCATGAAGCCGCGCGATTTCTGTTCAATGCGCGCATGGCGTATTCCTATCGCAGAGCGCAGGCTGGACTTGTACTTTATGCGCGCATTGCGAAAAAGCGATGCACTGCGCGAGACAAATGCAGCCAGCGTGATAATGATCGCCCACGCGCCATAGAAAGTGACCAGCTCGGAGCCAACATATGCCGCAAACGCTGTTGCCAGAGAAAAACCAGAGGCCGAACCCAGCAATATGTAATTCACCACGGTTAACGGTGTCGCCCATTCCTGCAGGAACTTGATGCAGGCGTATATCATGCCGGTAGAGAAAAATAACGCAAATGCCAGCACGGTGTTAATGCCGCCGATAACGAGCGACAGATCGACCGTAAATTCACCACTGAAGCTGAACAGGACCGGATTAAGGTCGAAGTAATGAACCAGGCCATACAGGGCCGTTAGTCCCATGAATGCCGGCAGTACTATGACTTCACGCGACAACCACGATGTACGCCACTGCGCCGCGGAACGCCAGGCACGCTCGGGCCTGCCGAGATGGAAAATTGAAGCGATCAATCCGCCCACCAGGAACACCAGTGCCAGCAGGCTGCCCAGGCCGTAAAAGCTGTGTGAGTCCTGCACCGGCAGAACATTGACCACTGAATACAACTGCCCGGTGTAGAGCGCAAGAAACAGCCCCTGGCCGACACCAATCAGGGTGGTTAAAAAAATAACTGAAAATGCAGGGTGCATTAATTCAACTCCACAATCATAAATATGCCATTGCTTTCTCTCGCAGAGGCGCAGAGCACGCAGAAATAACTTGTAACAATATCTGATGAGGCAATCGCGTTACATTGACTTTCCTCTGCGACCTCAGCGCCTCTGCGAGAGCATTTTTTCCGTATCAATTTCGTCATTACCAGCTGGTGATGTCATCGAGTGTCTGCTCGTCCGCACCCGGCATCGGCAGCTGGCGTTCTTTCTTCAACGGATTATCCACGCGAATGAGCTCATCCTCGTGGATCGTTATCTGTGTCTTGCGGCGCGGCAGATAATGATTTGCCGGGTTCGTGCCCCATTCCGGCATCAACTGATAACCGCCGTTGTCACGAATGGCGGTAGACACAACGGAATCAGGCTCATTCACATCACCGAACAGACGCGCACTGGTCGGGCATGCAAGCACGCAGGCGGGTTTCCTTTCCGACTCGGGCAAGGACTCGTCATAAATCCGGTCGACACACAGGGTGCACTTCTTCATCACTTTCTGGTTTTCATCGAGCTCACGCGCACCGTAGGGGCAGGCCCAGGAACAATATTTACAGCCGATGCACTTGTCGTAGTCGACCAGTACGATGCCGTCTTCTTTCCGCTTGTAACTGGCGCCGGTCGGGCATACCGGGACACATGGCGGGTCCTCGCAATGCAGGCAGCTTTTTGGAAAGTGCACGGTTTCGGTATTCGGGTAAGTGCCGATTTCAAAGGTCTGCACGCGATTGAAAAATGTGCCGGTTGGATCGGCATCGTACGGATTCATATCCGACATAAAACCGGCAGGACCTGAAGTGTTCCATTCCTTGCAACTGGTGACGCAGGCATGGCAGCCAACGCATACATTGAGATCGATAACCAGTGCGAGCTGCTTCATGATTTGCCCCCCGGTTTACGCATCTTACCGGCAAAATATTTCAGCCATTTGTTACGGGACTTGCTTTCACACTGCCCCGGGACACACGAAATTTCAGCAAATTGCGGCCAGGTTTCTGCCGGTTCATTTGCAGCGGCAGGATAGATGCGTACACGCACGTCGTACCAGCCGGCCTGCCCTGTCAACGGGTCCGAATTGGACAGGTGTTCGCCGTCAATGTCAGAGGGCAGCTCTTCGCTGATCAGGTGATTGAGCAGGAATCCCTTCTTCGATTCATTGGCTTTGCCGTCAAGGCCCCATGCACCCGACGCCTTGCCGATGGCGTTCCAGGTCCACACCGTGCCGGGTTCAACGGCCTCAGAATAACGGCACATGCAGCGAACCTTGCCGTGCATGGATTCAACCCACATCCAGCCGCCGTCTTCGATACCGGCCGCTGCCGCTGTTTTTGAATTCACATGCAGGTAGTTATGTGTGTGGATCTGGCGCAGCCATGCATTCTGCGAATCCCATGAATGGTACATCGCCATCGGGCGCTGGGTGATTGCATTCAACGGGTACTTGAGCAGGTCCGTGCGTTGCGCTTCAAGGGTTTCAGAGAAAAACGGCAATGGATCGAAATGGGTTTCGATGCGCTCGCGCAAATGATCGGGCGGTTGTTTGCCAAAGGACTTGCCCTGTGCCGCAAGTCTGAATTTCTGTAGCACTTCAGAATAAATATGGATGTTGATCGGTTCCGCGTAGCGCGTCAGGCTGTGGCGTTTGGCCCATTCAAGATAACCCTGGTTCCAGTTGCGCATGTACTGGTACGATTTCGGCAACTCGTAGTGGAACACGCAGTTGTTCTTTTCGTACATTTCCCACTGCTTTGGATTGGGTTCGCCTTTCATGAACTTTTCGCCGCCCTGGCCACGCCAGCCGGCAAGGAAGCCGATACCCGAACCGGGCGCCGTTTCATAGTTGATGACGAAATCCGGATAATCGCGGTACTTGCGCCGGCCATCCTCGTGTACAAACGCGGGCAGCTGCAGTCGCGTACCCAGCTCAATCAGCACTTCCTGGAACGGTTTGCATTCACCTGTCGGCGGCAGCACCGGGATACGCACCGAGTCGACCGGCCCATCGAACTCTGAAATCGGGCGGTCCAGCATCGACATCACGTCGTGCCGTTCGAGGTAGGTCGTATCAGGCAGCACCAGGTCGGCAAAGGCCACCATCTCTGACTGGAACGCATCGGCAACTACCAGGAATGGAATCTTGTATTCACCATTCTCATCCCTGTCATTGAGCATGTTGCGCACTTCCGAGGTGTTCATCGACGAATTCCATGCCATGTTGGCCATGAAGATCAGCATGGTATCGATACTGTACGGGTCACCCCGCCAGGCATTGGTGATGGCATTGTGCATCAGGCCATGCACCGCCAGCGGGTATTCCCAGGAAAACGCCTTGTCGAGACGAATGGGCTTGCCGTCATCATCAACGAACAGGTCGTCCGGATCGGCGGGCCAGCCCAGTGGCATGCCATTGAGCGGCGTATTTGGCTGAACATCGTCCCAGCTGGTGGGGGTCTTGGCGCACGGCGGAATCGGCCGCGGAAACGGCGCCTTGTGACGGAAGCCACCCGGGCGGTCGATGGTACCGAGGATGCTCATCAGGATCGACATCGCACGTATGGTCTGGAAGCCGTTGGAGTGCGCCGCCAGCCCGCGCATGGCATGGAAGGCCACCGGGTTGCCGGTGATGTGGTCGTGTTCATTGCCCCAGGTATCGGTCCATGCGATGGGCAATTCTATTTTTTCATCGCGTGCGGTGATGCCCATTTCATTGGCGAGACGCTTGATGGTCTCGACCGGTATGCCGGTAATATCCGCAGCCCACTCGGCGGTGTACTCGCGTACTCGTTCCACCAGCAACTGGAACGCCGGCTTCACCGGCGTGCCGTCATCGAGCTGGAATTCACCCAGCAGGTAGGGATCGACGCCCTCGGTATGCATCGAGATCGGCCTGTCCAGGTGCCGGTCCCACCACAGTTTATTTTGCGCATCGAAGCAGCCTTCTTCCTTGGGTACTTCAAAGCGGACGAACATGCCATGTTCGGTCGAGTTTTCATCCATGTTGACCAGTTCCGCCGCGTTGCTGTACTTGACCAGGAACTCGCGGTCATACAGGCCCTGTTTGATGATCTCATTGATCAGCGCAAGCAACAGCGCGCCGTCGGTGCCGGGCTTGATCGGTATCCACTCATCGGCAATCGCCGAGTAGCCGGTACGCACCGGGTTGATCGAAATAAATTTGCCGCCCTGACGCTTGAATTTCGACAGCGCGATTTTCATCGGGTTGGAATGATGATCCTCGGCGGTGCCGATCATCACGAACAGTTTGGAACGATCGAGATCCGGGCCGCCGAATTCCCAGAACGAGCCGCCGATGGTGTAGATCATACCGGCGGCCATGTTCACCGAGCAGAAGCCGCCATGCGCCGAATAGTTAGGGGTGCCAAACTGCCTGGAGAACAGGCCGGTCAGCGCCTGCATCTGGTCTCGACCGGTGATCAGGGCAAACTGTTTTGGATCGGTCTCGCGTATATGCGCGAGGCGCTGCTCCAGTATCTCGAATGCCCTGTCCCAGGAAATTTCCTCGAATTCATTGTCACCGCGGTCGCTGCCGGGCTTGCGCAGCAGCGGCTTGGTCAGGCGGGCCGGTGAATACTGCTTCATGATACCGGAGGCGCCCTTGGCGCAGATCACACCCTTGTTCAGCGGGTGATCGGGGTTACCCTCAATGTAGCGTACCTCGCCATCGCGCAAGGTGACGCGAATACCACAGCGGCAGGCACACATATAGCAGGTGGTATTCTTGACTTCGATCCGGCTGTTTTCGTCAGTTGTCTTCGAAATCGGATCGTGCAGCGGTGTGGACATCAGTTTCCCCTGTGTAACAGGACAGTCGGAGTGACAATTTACTCGAACTGCATGATAACAAGCCAATCAGTAATACTGAATGATATATAAATAAATCAATGATTTCTAATATACTTTAGTGATATAGATCATATGGCCGGACACTTTCGCCAGAGCGACAGCCAGAATCATGAAAAAAGAAGGCAGCCACATGGCTGCCTTCTTTACTGCATTGTTGTGAGCTAAGGTCAGCCCACTATATCGACTTTAGTCGTCGAATTATTTCCAATGGCCGCGACCTTTCTTGCTAATGGCCCAGGTTGCATCACCGTCTTCAGCTGCAGAGTGCTGAACATTGACATACAGTGTCTTTGGATCAAGCGAGCTGAAGTAGATACCGGTACCTTCTGCACCCGGATCAGTCAGCGAAGCAAACAGGTCCACATTAACAGATGCGCCAAACTCGTCGGTCTCGGTTGAAGCGAACCAGATATCAGACGGCGTGTTGTCCTCGATCATTATCAGGTCACCGTTCGGTGCTTCGGCCAGGTTGTCGACACTGTCAAAGCCGGTCTGGTGACCGTCATCACCCGGTTTTCCGATTTCAACCGGCACATTAACGCCTGCCTTGACGAAGTTGGTGACCTCCATTGTTTCCAGGTCGATAGCGATAACACGGCCTTCGTAGTACTCCTCGCCGTATTCGTCACGCGGACCTTCGGTGATGGCGACATAGAGAACACCGTCAATCACTTCCAGGTCTTCCGGGCGCTGATAGCTGGCACCACCTGCCAGGGTGCCGGACACGCGTGCGTCAACAGCATCTATAGGCCCTAACCAGGCACCCTGGCCGGTATTATCGCGGCGTCCACTTGCTTCGATACCCAGCACATACAATGAACCGGAAGACAGGTCGCCATAACTGGCTGGAACGAATTTGTAGATACCGCCGCCGCAAGGTATACCCAGGTCACAGCCGGAAGTGCGACCGCGATGCTCGTCAACAACATAAACATTGCCTTCAGCATCGAAGTCGATACCTTCGTGCGCCAGTCGACCAACTGCAGGGCGGTCGTGAATCGCTTTTGCGGTGACGAGGTCGTCATTCAACTCAATTTCAAGAAAACGACCACCCTCTGTTTCTTCTGCAAACACAACGGTTCCCCAGGGCGACCAGCGAATACCATCGAGCGCGTCGTAAGACGGATCCTGCGCCAGGATTGTTGTTTCACCCGTTTCCAGATCGACGACTGATACCGTACCGCCTTCAGGCTGGTTGTCCGGATAACGCAGCTCGTGTGTGCGATACAAGAAACGACCCGCCATCAGACCGGTTTCATTGACCGTATTCATGTCAGGCCAGTCATCACGGCCACCGTCAAAAATATTCAGCGCTGTTTCATCAGAAACAACCGTCTGGGTGTAGCTCCTGGGCAGTTTCCACGGTGCAGCCGGGTCCCAGTCAGCAGCATTGGCTGATTCATCGATCGGCTTGAATACAAAACCACCTTTATGATCGGCAACCGCAGCGCCTGAAACGGTCACGGCAACGGCAATCGCGGAAGCGAGTAAACTCTTTTTAAACATGCTTTTTCCTCTTGATGATTAATTCAGGACTGCGCAAATACACACGCACACCCTGAGTCTCAGTTGTTGTGCGAGGTATATTATTGTTTCGAATTGTTATGGTTTGATTACGGGCGGGTTATCAAAATATGATGAAAATGTGTAGTTTTGTCACGAAGGTATGACTGCTGTTGTTGCGGGCAATAAAAAAGGGAGCAATGCTCCCTTTGTAAAATCAGCGGGTCAAGCAGAAGCTTAATTCGCTTTCTTGTGATACATCAACAGGCCGATACCCAGCATCAATACCAACGCCTGAAGTCCCAGGCTCTGCGCTGTCGGATAAACACCCAGAACCTCTACACGCGGAAAATCCAGCAGGCTCGCACTCACCATACCTGCTTCCTGCAGTGCTGCAATACCCTGGCCGGTGAAGACAACAGCCAGCAGGAACAGCAGGATGGCATTGATCTGGAAGAACTGTTTGATAGGAAGTTTGATACCGACCTTGTAGATCAGTAGCGACAGCACGACCAGTAAGGTGAGCGCAGCCAGTATACCCAGCAGGAAGGACCGCTCGGAGCCGGCATCGATTTGAACCCACATCGCCTGGTAAAACAGCACGGTTTCAAACATCTCACGATAGACTGCGAGAAACGCAACCGTTGCCAATACCCATAAGGTCCCGCCTTCCATTGCATTGTCTATTTTGTGCCCGACAAACGCTTTCCAGCGTTTGCTGTGACTGGCGTTGTGTAGCCAGAAGCCGACATAGACCAGGATAGCTGCAGCAAATAACGCTGCGAATCCTTCGGTCAATTCACGACTGGCTCCGCTGATCTGAATCAGGTTATCAGCGACCCACCAGGTCACAATGCCGAGTACGACGGCACTGATCCAGCCGATGTGAATGTATTTCATTGCTTCGCGCCGGCCTGTTTTGATCAGGGCAGCCATGATGGCGGCCAGAACGAGGATCGCTTCGACACCTTCACGCAGCAGGATGATGAAAGCGCCAAAAAAAGCCGCTCCCTTTGACATGCCGGTTGTATTGAGCGTTTGCTTGGCTTCGTTCAACAACAGGACCAGGCCATGCTGGAGCTGTTCAAGCTGGGCGACTGAACCCTTTTTTGCAGCTTCACGGAAGCGGATCATGTCTTTTTCAATGGCCAGTTTCAACTGTTTGTCGACCACATCCAGTGAAGGCTCAACCAGTTCAAAACCATCGAGATAGGCAGTAAGCGCAGCACTATGGGCAGCTTTACGATCACCCTTGCGTGCGAATTCGAGACTGGTTGCGAGCATGGCGATGCTGGTATCAAGGGCGGCGTGGTCGCTGATTTCCAGCTCCTCCGGGTGGCTGCGTAAATAAGCGAGTACAGCACTGCCCTGTTGCCGTGAGTAGCCATCGACTTGAGACCATTCCTCAGCCATAGCATAGGATGCACCGGTCAGGCCTGGCAGTTCCCTGAAATAGGTGCGCAACGCGCCCTGCTGCCAAAGGGTTTTCCCCTCTGCCTGTTGCTCTTCGGTGACTGAATACCGGCTTATCATCATTGCCAGCGCCCAACGCTGATCATCACTCAGATGTGCAAATGAAGTCATCGGCGTTTCCGGGACACCCAGCGAAATGGTGTTGTACAGGTCATAAATACTGCGTGTGTACTGGCGTGACATGTCATGGAAATTACCCGGCGGCGGTTCCATACCGTTCGCCAGGGGGCCGTCGCCGTATCCCATAACACCGTGGCAGGATGCACAATTCGATTCAAACAGTGCCTGCACGCCGCCCATATCCGGTGCTTTATTTGGCCCCACCACAATGTTGTAGTCTAATATCAACGCTTCCTTCAGCGCTTGCGTCAGGTGCCTGACTTCTTCGCCATTAATGCGTTGACTGATACCGCTGCGGATTTGAGCCGCATTGGCCAGCAGGATGCGCTTGCCCTCATGATCCGGCATTCTTCGCAGCAGGTTGATAATCTCGCCGGAAAACTCTTCCATTTCAGCATATTCAACCGGGTCAACCACCTCGCCATTTTCGACCGTTGGCGGATAGTCAACGCCGACATAGTCCAGCATCTGCAACAGCCGTTGCGAAGGATCATTTGCCGCTGCCTGCGAAACCAGCGGCCAATGAAGTACTAATAAAACAGGCACGAGGGTCAGCAGTCTGGAGAAATTCAATTTAGACATGTCATATACTACGAATGATAACGATTCGCATTATCGTATATGAAAACTCTAATGTCAAATACACTAATGTCTAGTTCAGACTTGATCTGACAGTTTTTGTCGATTTTCGCATCGCCGGAAAATCTGCCTTTGTTGGAGGTTTAACATCATGTTTTCTCGCAGAGGCGCAGAGAACGCAGAGGTTTCATGTATTTATTTGCAATAACAGTATCGTTTTATTCTTATTCCTTTGTGTGCTCTGCGCCTCTGCGAGAGTAAATATCTATAGCTTTTTCTATATCACCAATCCTGACTGTACTGACAAAAAATCATAGTCTGGGTTTGAGTAAATACGACACTGACTGTCAGATTGAAGCCTGACTATTAAAACTAATGTTTTAAGGGAGTTATGTGACTATGCTATCAACCGAGCATTTGTTTCAGTGAATCAAGGTGAGAACGACCTTTCTCCTGGGTCGATTTCTGTTTTGAAGCATTGCTGCCGCCGATCCATTCCAGATCATCAGCAGGCAATTCTTCAAGAAAGCGGCTGGGTTCACACAATATGCGCTCGCCATAGCGCTTGCGCGTACGCGCCATGGTCAAATTCAGACTGCGCTGGGCACGGGTAATGCCCACATAGGCCAGCCGCCGTTCTTCCTCGATGCTGTCTTCATCGATGCTGGTCTGGTGGGGCAACAGGCCTTCCTCGAAGCCCACCAGGTAGACATGAGGAAATTCCAGACCCTTGGCGGCGTGCAGGGTCATCAACTGGACCGCATCCGCATTCTGCTTGTTATCATCACGCTGCAGGATATCCATCAATGTTAGCCTGGAAATGATTTCGGTGATGCCTTCCGATTCGTCATCCTTTTGCATCTTGCTCAGCCATTCGAGCAAATCCGTTACATTGTTCCAGCGCCGTTCAGCGCTCTCGACATCCTTGCTCTGCTCCAGCAGCCAGGTTTCATAACCGATATCGTCAAGCAGCTGGCGTACGATGCTTTCGGCAGAATCCGATTCACCCCTGTCAGATAACCGCAGCAGCCAGTCGCTGAATTTTTGCAGGCTGGTGTTTGCCCTGGCAGAAAGCCTTTCCTGCAGACCCAGTTCACTACATGCGCTCAGCATGCTGACTTTCCGTTCTACAGCATAAGCACCGAGTTTTTCCAGGGTTGCAGGGCCGATGTTTCTGCGCGGTGTATTGATGATACGCAGAAAAGCCGCATCATCATCAGGATTTGCCAGCAGGCGCAAGTAGGAAATGACGTCCTTGATCTCACTGCGCTCGAAGAATGAAATGCCGCCGCTGACCACATAGGGAATATTCATCTGCCGCAAATAGCCTTCGAACACACGTGCCTGGAAGTTACCGCGGTAAAGAATCGCGTAGTCACCATAACGACCCTGATGCTGGAGCTTGTGTGACTGCAGCTGTATTACGACCTGCTCGCCTTCATCTTCGGCCGAATTACACTGGATAACTCTCACCGGATCGCCGTAACCCAGTGCGCTCCACAAGCGTTTTTCAAATACATGCGGGTTCTGGCTGATCAGTTCATTCGCCACTTTCAAGATTCGGCCACTCGAGCGGTAGTTCTGTTCCAGCTTGATCACGTCGAGATCAGTGAAATCTTTAGCCAGCTGCTCGAGGTTTTCCGGCCGTGCGCCGCGCCATGCATACACTGACTGGTCATCGTCACCTACTGCCGTGAGACATTTTCGTCTGGCAGCCAGCATTTTCACCAGCTGGTACTGCATGGAATTGGTGTCCTGGTATTCATCCACCAGCAGGTAGTGGATACGGTCCTGCCAGCTGCTCAAGACCTCGTCGTTATTAGTGAACAGCTGCACGGTTTGCAATATCAGGTCATCGAGATCAAACGCGTTATATGCGTGCAACTGGCGCTGATAGCTGCCATATACACGCGCCATGCGCAGTTGAATATCATCCTCTGCCAGGGTAATGGCCTGTTCCGGCATGATGCCATCATTTTTCCAGCTGGAGATCTGCCAGTGAAAGCGTTCTGCTTTCTCGACACCGCGATCACCGTGGCTGCGTAACAGTTCCTGAAGAACGGCAACGCAGTCATCACCGGCAAACAATGAAAATCCGGGTTGATAGTCCAGGCGCTTGCATTCGCGCTGCAGGATACCCAGGCCGAGGCGATGAAATGTTGAAACACGCAGCCCGCGCGCACTCTTGCCGCCGAGTAATTTCTTTACCCGCGTTTTCATTTCCGCCGCTGCCTTGTTGGTGAAGGTCACGGCAGCGATGCGGTTTGCGGCGATACCGCAAGGACCAATCAGGTGTGTAATTTTTTCCGTGATAACACGCGTCTTGCCACTGCCCGCCCCGGCAAGCACCAGCATGGGACCGTCAATACCGCGGACTGCTTTGGCTTGCTGGGGGTTTAGCTTGGGGGAGTTTGAACTGCTCAATGGTGCATCCTGAATCGAAGCCGACATTGTACAGTGTGGAGGTGATTTGTCAGTACTTCGAATGGGGTGTTGTGGAAGTGGATTTTGATAGTCCGCAAATAAACGCTAATAAACGCTAATTTTTTTGCCGCGAAAAACGCAAAGAACGCGAAAAGTGCTGTTCATCTAAAGAAGTTTATCCAGGGTATATGTTTGTGGGCGGTGCAGAAACTGTGGCTCGAACCATATTATACGTAGGGTGCACACGGCACACCCCTGCGTTTGTATTTTTAGCGTCTTTTGCGTTTTTCTCGGCCTTTACTGATTTGTGTTTATTAGCGTTCATTTGCGGACAATTATTCAACTCTGTGAAAACACCTTCCCCCTGGCATAGTTCCAGGCATCCTCTCCAAACGCCCGCCTGATCACCAGCGGCAGGGCGATTGAACCCTGCTCTAGCAAGGCATCGTGAAATGCCTTGAGCTCGAAACCCGGTTTTTGCTGTTGATGTTCACGCACGGCCTTGATCAACTCATAACCGGTCGCATAACACAATGGGACCGTCGGCGCTGTCGAGTACCAGGCGAGTTCTGCATCGGCCAGCTTTTGATCGAAGCCGAGTTTTTCTACCATGAGTTTTGAAGCATCAGTGATACTCAAACCCCGGGTATGTATCTTGACATCGATAATTACACGCAATGCTCGCCATAACCTGTCGCGCAGCATAATAAAACGATGTTCTTTCCTGTTAAGAAAGCCCTGCTCTTCCATCAGGTCCTCGCAATATAACGCCCAGCCTTCATACAACGAAGCAGAAGCATGTACCGAACGCGTCGTATTGTCTGCATGGTGGATATTTGCGGTAACAAACTGTAGATGATGACCCGGATAGGACTCATGCACACTGGTAAGATCGATGCTGTACTGGTTATGTTCAGCCAGCAAGGCTTCATCATTGGACGTTGTGACGTAATACAGACCACGCTGTTTTTTATCAACAGGCATGGGTGGCTCGTAAGCCGCAAATGGAATCAGGGGTTTTAAAAACTCGGGGGTTTCCTGAATATGCAAGGCCTCTTTCTCCGGCAGTGTCACCAGGTCATGTCGCTGCAACCACTTGTGTGCTTCACGCATACGCTGGCGATAAGTATCAAGCAGCCGGGCCTGTTTTGGATGTTTTTCCCTGATCTTCTCCAGCAACACGCTGATATCAGCCCCGCTTTCCATCGACTCAGCCTGTGCTTTTAATTCTGACTCTGTTTCTGCAAACAGCTTTTCGCCAAACGCGAGTATTTCTTTAGCATCGACATCGAGAAAATGGTTTTCAACCAGCAGGCGGTTGAAACGATCCTCGCCGACAGCGAAATCACCAGCGGCCTTGTGTGCAATATCCTGCTGTAAAAAATGAACAAATTCATCCAGCGCATGAGATGCTTCATCAAACAGGGGCTGCAATCGTGCCGGATTTTTAAACTTCTCGGAAATCAACGGATCCCTGCCAAGATTACGAATAAAGCCTGCTCCGATTTCACATTGCTTGATAGCAGATTGCAGCCAGACAGGGACAACTCTTTCCGGCATAAGTGATAACAGAGTCCGTGCACCTCGCAGATATTCAGGTATCGCTTGCAGACGGTGCCTGATCGCTTTTTGTACTTCAGGCACAGGATGTATCAGCAATTGATAGACCGCATGAACCGGCACATAGGCAAGCGGATTACGATATCGCCAGTCAAGCTCCTGCAGATCATGACATTCAACACTGACTGCGGATTTCATTAACTGGTAATCAATGTAGCGGTCTTCATCGAGTTCGCCTTCATCGAGCTCATCGAGTGCCGAATGCATTTTCTGATTAAGCGATGTCAATGCACCAATATCATCGTCATCATAGGTTCGCAGCAATCCCGCAAATTCCTCCAGCCCTGCACTTGCGGCTTGTTCCGGATGAAAACGAAACCATGCATGGTAAAACTCCTGCTGTAATCGATCAAAAGCCCTGTTTGCCGTATCAGACACAAGTGTTATTCCTGTTGTTCTACAATCTCGAAATCGTGCGACAGCTCTACCGACGCTGAAAGCATTATCGACACGGAGCAATATTTTTCCGCTGTCATATTGACTGCACGTTCAACTTTTTTCGGATCGAGACCACTGCCTTTTACAATGTAATGCACATGAATTTTGGTAAAAACTTTGGGGGCCTCCTCGGCGCGCTCTGCTTCAATTTCAACCTGGCAGTCACTGATCGCCTGGCGTTGACGCTGAAGTATCAAAACCATGTCGAACGCGGTACAGCCTCCCAGGCCCAGCAGCACCATCTCCATAGGCCTGACACCCATGTTGCGGCCACCCACATCCGGCGCCCCGTCCATAACGATTGAATGCCCGCTGCCGGATTCACCGACAAATGACATATGATCCAGCCATTTTACTGTTGCTTTCATATATGAACCTTAAAAAATGATTATAGATATTCGTAGCAGCGGCTTTAGCCGCGAATTGCGAATGTTCGCGGCTAAAGCCGCTGCTGCAATAATATAGCCCGATGTAACGAAGTAAAACCAGGGGGCGATAATGGCAGAACAAACACCCGGATTCTGCTGCGCTTCATCCAGGCTAGCGCTGTAACAATCCTTTGCGCTCTCTGCGCCCTGGCGCCTTGGCGTTGAACTCATCCGTTTAAAACAAACAACTCCGCCAGCTTTTCACCCGGGTCATCTGCTTTCATGAAGGCTTCACCCACCAGGAATGTGTTCACGTTATGATCGCGCATCAGCTGCACATCCTGCACGGTATGAATGCCGCTTTCTGTGACCACAATGCGATCATCAGGTATCTTGTCGAGCATATCAATCGTAGTCGACAAACTGGTTTCAAAGGTACGTAAATTACGATTGTTGATTCCTATCAGCCGCGCACCGGTTTTAAGCGCACGCTCGAGCTCTGCATCATCGTGCACTTCCATCAGCACATCCATCTGCAGCTCATACGCCAGCTTGAGCAATTCCTGCAGCCTGTCATCATCCAGCGCCGCCACAATCAATAAAATACAATCCGCATTAATTGCCCGTGCCTCGAACACCTGATAAGGATCGATAATGAAATCCTTGCGAATCACCGGTAGTGAGCAGGCATTTCTTGCCAGTTGCAGGAAATCTTCACCCCCCTGAAAAAAATCCTTATCAGTCAGCACTGAAAGACAGGCCGCGCCGTGCTGCTCGTAGCTTTGTGCAATTGCAGCCGGATCAAAATTTTCACGCAGGATGCCTCTGCTTGGCGAAGCCTTTTTGATTTCAGCGATGACTGCAGACTGATCATTGGCAATACGTTTTTCTATTGCTGCGATAAAGCCGCGCACCGACTCAGCCACTTGTGCGCGTTTACTCATTTCCTGCATGCTTACGTTTTCTGAACGTTCGGCAATCTCTTCCGATTTGCGCTGCAGTATTGTCTTCAGTATGTCCGCTCGGTTATCTGTCATTGTCTTGTTCTTCAGCTGCAGAAGTCATTGTTCTCGCAAAGGTGACATGTGTTTTTTGTTCCAGGAAAAAATATCGTTTCATATATCTTCCTTTGCGGACTTTGCGCCTTTGCGCCTTTGCGAGAGTAAACATCTGTAGCATTCTTATATCACCGAATTCGGTCGCCCTGACGATGTAACTGCTTGAGTAAATACTGATTATTTCACTTCAGGCATTTGTTGCTGTGATCAGCTGCTCAAGTTTCGCAGCGGCCTCACCGCTGGCAATGACTTCCTGCGCACGAGCAACACCTTCAGCAAAATTGCCGGCCAGCCCGGCCGCATAGATGGCCGCTCCCGCATTCAGGCAGACGATGTCATTCGCAGGCCCTGCTTCGTTGGCCAGCACTGCCTTGATAATGCGCAGGCTGTGTTCTGCATCATCGGCCCTGATCTCAGATAAATCAGACCGCTGCATACCAAAATCTTCCGGCTTGACCGTGTATGTTACAACCTCACCCTCCTTGAGCTCTGCAACATGTGTTTGCGAACCGATGCTTATTTCATCCAGGCCATCATCTGCATGCACCACCAGCACATGATCACTGCCAAGCTGTTTCAGCACCTCGGCCAGAGGTTCGACCCAGTCATTACTGAAAACGCCCAGCACCTGGTTTGGCGCACCGGCCGGGTTGGTTAAGGGCCCGAGAACATTGAATATTGTTCGCACCGCCATCTCACGCCGAGGGCCGATGGCATGCTTCATTGCACTGTGATGCATCGGCGCAAACATGAAACCAACACCAATGTCGTTGACACAGGCAGCAACCTGCTCCGGTGTCTGTTCAAGATTTACGCCAGCAGCTTCGAGCACATCAGCACTGCCTGACTTGCTGGAAACCGAGCGGTTGCCGTGCTTTGCGACCTTGCCGCCTGCCGCCGCAACAACAAAAGCGCTGGCCGTCGAGATATTGAAACTCCCGGATGCATCGCCACCGGTTCCGCAGGTATCAACCAGGTGCTCTTTATCAACATCAACCCTGGTAGACAAATCACGCATCACACTGGCTGCAGCAGCCACTTCTTCGACGGTCTCACCTTTCATGCGCAGGCCGATGAGAAAACCGCCAACCTGTGCAGGCGTTGCTTCGCCCGTCATGATTAATCGCATGACTGATGTCATCTCATCGGATGACAGGTGTTTATGTTCGGTAACCGCCTTGATTGCGGATTGCATATCCATAGTTATCTCGTTGTGTTGGTTAAGTCGCCAGGAAATTTTTCAGCAGGCCATGGCCGTGTTCTGTAAGAATCGACTCGGGATGAAACTGTACGCCTTCGACAGCCAGCTGTTTATGCTTCACACCCATGATCTCATCCATTTCACCATTCTCGGTTTCGGTCCAGGCCGTTATTTCGAGACATTCCGGGATGGTGTTCTTGTCAATCACCAGCGAATGGTAACGGGTCGCAGTATAGGGGTT
>Ga0316193_10001268_pt1 | contig 16857 bp, 5 predicted proteins | sample MerIslsedime2_MG_FD_207735 | JGI IMG/M metagenome (GOLD analysis project Ga0316193, IMG submission 207735) | Coastal sediment microbial communities from Maine, United States - Merrow Island sediment 2 | ecosystem: Environmental > Aquatic > Marine > Coastal > Sediment | place: USA: Maine... | reverse complement strand
CGTGGTTTGGCGGGCGACAAGCAGTCTTTCGTCAACCTATGAAGCCCGACGATTTCCGAACAACCTCAACTCATGAATCCAACAATTCTCGATGTTTGGGTGTCTCCCCAAACAACCCTGGTCGTACATGGCAGACATTTGATGATTTGACGGCAGCCCGGTCCTCGCGAGCCCTCGCGGCCGTCCACCGGAATGAGAGGCGGAAAACCCGCCGAAGACCGGGGGAGGAGCCATGGAGGCGAGGGCGATTCCAGCGTTGGTCGCGATCTTCGTGTGTGCCCATTCTGCGATGTCGGCGGGAAATGACAACGACGGTGCTGGAATCGTCGCGCCGGCCGTCGCGGCGGTGGCGGTTTCCAGCTCTCCTGGGTACAACCTGGAAGTGGAGCCCTGGATCCATCCCAAAATGGAACCGGCGACCAGAGCAAAGGTGGAGGCAGGCTTCGATCTCGCTGTCGAGCGGGTGCGTCAGATCGAGGCGTGTTCCGCTCTTTTCACCCGGTTCAGTGTCGATGGGATGGAAATGCTGAAAACCGGCCTCTACCTCCAAGTCCATTCCTACCGCCACGAGATCGCTGTCTGCGGGCGAAACCCTACCGCCAATTCATGGGGCGGCAAGGTCCTCGCCTACACCAAGGTCGGAGGAACGCCGACCTGGATCTGTCGTCACTTTTCCCGGGTCTCGACCGAAGCCGCGGCGATCGCGGTCATCCACGAAGCCCTGCATCATGCCGGGTTGCCAGAGAAGCCCCACGACCGAATGGCGATGTCATCGATCGAGATCACGGAAATGGTTTCAAACGCATGTCAACTCAAATGAGTTTTCTCGGCCGTTGCCGGCTGTCTGCCTTTCCCTGACGGGAAACGAACCGAGCTACGGTCTGTTACCTCCTCAACCGCCCGTGTCGCGAGCACGGGCGGCCTTTTTTTCTTGCATTCAGGGCTGAAACATCGCACATTAACTCAAAATGTCCCTCGAACTCGAAACACGGGCGCTGGGCCGGGGCCCTTTCCGAATCGGTGATTGGCTCGTCGAGCCGTCGTTGAATCGTCTCTCGAAGGACGACGCCACGATCCAGCTCGAGCTCAAGGTGATGGACGTGCTGGTGTGCCTGGCCGAGCGGGCGGGGGAGGTGGTAACTCGGCAAGAAATCGTCGATCGGGTTTGGGCGACCGAATTCATCTCCGACAATACTCTGACCCACGCCGTGACCGAGCTCAGAAACGCACTGGGCGACGACGCAAGGAATCCCTCGTTCATCGAGACGATTCACCGCCGAGGCTACCGGCTGATCGCGCCGGTCGATGTCGCAGTTTCCGATGAGGTAGGAGAATCCAAGGTCGCGAGGTTCCCGGTTCGCGAGCGGCCGGAAACAGCGACGGATGATCGCAGCCCATATCCCGGTTTGGCCGCATTCACTGAGGAGGACGCCGAATTCTTCTTCGGTCGTGAGGACGAGGTCGCCAAGATGTGGCGAAAGCTTACTTCGCGGCGGCTGCTGGCGGTGATCGGGCCCTCAGGGGTGGGGAAGAGCTCGTTCCTTCGGGCGGGTGTGATTCCGGCAAAGCCCGAAGGCTGGGGTTTCCTGGTATGCCAACCGGGCGAGGCGCCGTTCGCTTCGCTGGCACGGGTGCTGGTGCCGGAGTTTGCGGGTGATATCGATGCGACGGCCCAGCTCGTCGATATTCGCGACGGCGATCGAGCGGTCGCAATGGTCTCGCGCTGGCGGGACCGCCACGGTCAAGGGCTGTTCATCGTCGATCAGTTCGAAGAATTGTTCACCCTGAACTCACCGGTTGATCAGGCGAGGTTCGCCGAGACCCTTCGTAGGTTGGTCGATGACTGTGACGTGCACATACTACTTTCGCTCAGGGATGATTTTCTCTATCGATGCCAATCCTACGAGCCTTTGCGACCGGTGTTCGATTCACTCACGCCGTTGGAGCAGCCGGCGGCGGAAGCACTACGGCGCGCCTTGGCGGAGCCGGCGAAGCGACTCGGTTTCGTCTTCGAGGATGACCATCTGGCGACGGATATGGCGGCTGAGGTCGAAGGCGCGCGAGGTGCGTTGCCATTGTTGGCTTTTGCGATGGCGAGGCTGTGGGAAACACGAGACCGAGATCGCCGTTTGATGACCCGTCAGGCCTACCAGGATATTGGCGGCGTGGGCGGTGCGCTCGGGCAACACGCGGAGGCCACCCTGAAGGCGGTCGGTGACGACCGGCTGCCAATCGTGCGCGAGATCTTCAGAAATCTGGTCACAGCTGAGGGGACCCGAGCGGTGCGCGAGTGGAACGAGTTGCTATCGGTGTTCCCCGATTCACAACGGATAGATGCGGAAACCGTGCTGGGGCGTCTCGTCGATGCACGGCTCCTGACGTCCTTCGAGGAAGAGGACGTCGAGGGCGACGGTCGCCGCCGCATCGAAGTCGTTCACGAGTCGCTCCTGACATCGTGGCCCCGGCTCGTCCGCTGGCAAACCCAGGACGCGGACGCGGCCCAGCTCAGGGACCAGCTCCGGCAGGCGGCGCGTACCTGGGACGAGCAGGGTCGTAGTGACGACACGCTGTGGACCGGTTCGGCGTACCGGGAGTTTGCGCTGTGGCGGGAGCGTTATCCGGGAGGTCTCACCGAGGTTGAGGAGGCGTTTGCGGGCGCCATGACTCACCACGCGAGGTGGCGAAAGCGGAGACGCCGAATCGTCGCAGTGTCCGCCTTCACCCTCACAGTTCTGCTTGCAGTGGTCCTCGGTACGTTGTGGCGCCGCAGCGTGCTTGAAACACGCCGCGCCGAGGCCTCCAAGCTCCTCGCACTCGCCGAGGTCCAACTCGACAAGGACCCGACCGAAGCGCTCGCGTTCGCGACCGCCAGCCTCGAGCTGACTGACACGAAAGCGGCGCGGGTTTTTGCCGTCAGAGCTCTGTGGCAGGCCCCTCCGGCCCTCGTGGTCTCGGACAACCGAAACTGCCGTTTCCCCCAGTTCAGCCCAGATGGGCGCTGGCTGGCGTCAGCCGCCCACAGCGACGAGATCCTGGTATGGGAAGAGTCGGGAGGGGCACCGCTTCGCCTCCCGGGCCACACGATAAGTCCAAAGGAGACGAATTTCGCCCTCTGGACCAGGTCTGGCTTTCTCGTGACATACCACGGTACCGACGAGCACGTTCGAGTTTGGTCGATTCCGGAAGGGGAGGTAGTTCGTAGTATCGAGGTGGGCGAGGGAGCGCGGTGTCAGGTAGGGGACGACCATCTCTTCGCCGAGCTTCCCGAAACGGATCCAGAAAATGGCCACCGCTTGGTCCGGCTTCGCTCGTGGCAGCTTCCAAATGGCGAACCAAAAGATCTGGGGCGGGTGGATTGGACGGCTCTTGGCGCGAGGGTGATTCACAGAGACCCGAGGGGCGATGGCCTTATCAACGCGACTCGGGGCCTTTTCGACCCGACCGGTCGGGGTTGGATCTACGCGACCGGCGACACGATCTTCTATCGACGATTGCCAATTCAACGCAATGTGCCTGACGTCATTCTCGGGCGTCACGAAAATCATGCCGGTGTGCTGCTCGATCGGACTGGCGATCGAATCTGGTCGAGGGACCGGTCAACCGGAGAGTGGCGTAGTTGGTCGTTGTCGACCACGAACCCCCGATTGCTGGATGTGATTCCGCCGCCACCTGATCCCGACGAATTCCGGTATGCGGTCCGCGACCGCAACGGGCGGTGGTGGCGCTCGGGGTGGGGCGCGGACAAAGCACCGTTGCTGTGGGATCTCGCAGGGCTGCCCGGAGCCCGGCCGCTGAGGCTCAACAGGAACAAGAGTTGGTACATGTCGTTCATGGACATCCACCCTGACGGCGACTGGCTTGTCTCGTCCGTCGACAGCTGGTCGCAGCTCATGTTCTCGCCGCTGGTTAAGCCCTACCCGAGTGTCGTCGAGGGATACGTCTCCCCCTTCCACCCGGTCGAATTCAGCCCGAATGGAGATTGGCTCGCGAGTGCATGGGCCGGCGTTTCACTCAGGATCTGGCCTCTCCAGGTCAACGGGCGCCGGCAGCCGCTGACTACGAAACGGGGGGAGTTGTTGTGCGCGGTGGCGTTCGACACCGGCGGTGAGCGCTTGTTGACAACCGGTTACGGAAACTACCTCTCCATTGTGCCGCTCGATGGCGGGTCGTTGAAGAGGCTCGAAGGGTTTTCGAACGAACACCTCGTTTTCGGGGCGGCATTTTCACCCAGTGGACGTCGGGTGGCGGCGGCGACCGTTTATGGCACGGCGGAGAAGAAGGTGCTTCGGCTGTGGGATCTCGAGACCGGGGGCGTGCAGATCTTCAACCTGGAGGGAGCCCGGACCGAGTCCAAGGGCATATCGGATCATCAGGCAAATGAGACAGGCTGGGAGAACGGCGTCTATGACCTGCTGTTTGCAGACGAATCGACTCTCTACACGGCCGGCTGGGGCGGTGTCCGCAAATGGGACCTCGAAACGGGAGAGTTCGAGGTGATCGTTTCGATGGAATCAAATGGGCTCATGCAAATGGATATGAGCGCTGACCGGGCGAAGATGGTCACGACGGTTCGGCGTGACGAAGCTGCGGCCAGGTACACGGGGGTTGTTGTCCACGATCTCGCGGCGGGCACTTCGCGGGCTCTCGAAACCTTTGGCGATGCATCTGTTTGCCTCGCGATCGACCCAAACGGAAAGGTCTTGGCTACGGGAAGCCCGGATGGATTCGTACGCGTGGGGCGTATCGATGGCGGCGAACCCCACCTGTTGATCGGGCACGACGGTGAGGTGGATGACGTTGCCATCTCGCCCGATCTCGAATGGATCGCCTCGGGTGGTGAGGACGAGACCCTGCGCCTCTGGCCGATGCCCGACCTCTCCAAACCCCCGCTCCACACCCTCCCTTACAAAAAGCTCATCGCTAAACTCAAGACCCTCACCAACCTCCGCGTCGTGCGAGACGAGGAATCCTCTACCGGCTGGAAGATCGAGGTCGGACCGTTCCCGGGCTGGGAGACGGTGCCGGAGTGGTGATGGCGGCGACTCGCTCTCGTTGCATGTTTGGGCAAGCTCGTTAGAATGATCCCAGGATGCCCAGACAAATCGAGATGCCGGTTGCGCCCGGCGGACCGTTTCGCCTCGGTGATTGGATCGTCGAGCCAGCGCTGAACCGTCTCTCGCGAAGTGAGACCTCGATCCAGCTCGAGCTCAAGGTGATGGATGTTCTGGTATGCCTGGCCGAGCATGCTGGGGAGGTGGTGGCCCGGCAAGAAATCGTGGACCTTGTGTGGGCGACGGAGTTCATATCCGACAATACTCTGACCCACGCCATCACCGAGCTCAGAAATGCTCTTGGTGACGATGCAAGGAATCCCTCGTTCATCGAGACGATCCATCGGCGGGGCTACCGGCTGATCGCACCGGTCGAGACACAGGTTTCCGATGAGGCAGGAGAATCCAAGGTCGCGACGTTCCCGGTTCGCGAACGACCGGAAACAGCTACGGATGATCGGAGCCCGTACCCAGGACTCGCAGCCTTCACTGAGGCTGATGCCGAGTTCTTCTTCGGCCGCGAGGACGATGTGGCAAAGATGTGGCGCAAGCTCACGTCGCGGCGTTTGCTGGCGGTGATCGGTCCGTCGGGGGTGGGAAAGAGCTCGTTCTTGCGAGCGGGGGTGGTACCGGCGAGGCCGGAGGGCTGGGGTTTCCTGGTCTGCCAACCGAGCGAGGCTCCATTCGCGGCTCTGGCGCGGGCCCTGGTGCCAGAGTTTGCGGGTGACATCGATGCCACCGCCCAGCTCATCGATATTCGCGACGGCGATCGAGCGGTCGCGATGGTCTCCCGTTGGCGGGACCGCCATGGTCAAGGGCTGTTCATCGTCGATCAGTTCGAGGAGCTTTTCACTCTCAATCCGGCCGAGATCCAGGAGAGTTTTTCCGAGTTCCTACGCCGGCTTGTCGATGATGCAGATGTCCATGTGCTCCTCGGCCTGCGCGATGATTTTCTCTTTCACATACATGAGTACCCAACTCTGGCGCCGATCCTCGATGAGTTGACCTTGCTCGGTGCCCCATCCCCAGAGTCGTTGCACCTCGCGTTGGTAGAGCCGTCAAGGCGGCTCGGTTTCGCTTTCGAGGACGAAGACCTCCCGGATGAGATGATCGCGAAGGTCAAGGGTGAACGGGGTGCCTTGCCGTTGTTGGCATTTGCTGTGGCGAGGTTGTGGGATACGCGTGATCGCGGGCGGCGGATGCTGACGCGCCAGGCCTACGAAGATATTGGCGGCGTCGGCGGCGCGCTCGGGCAACACGCAGAGGCCACCCTGAAGGCGGTCGGCGACGACCGGCTGCCGATCGTCCGCGAGATCTTCCGCAACCTGGTGACCGCCGAGGGCACCCGCGCGGTGCGCGAGGTCGGTGAGCTGCTGTCGGTCTTTCCTCAAGCACAGCGACTGGATGCGGAAACCGTGCTGCGGCGCCTCGTTGATGCCCGGCTTCTGACGTCGTTCGAGGAGGAGGAAGTCGAAGGTGATGGTCGCCGCCGCGTCGAAGTCGTACACGAATCGCTCTTGACCTCGTGGCCCCGTCTCGTCCGCTGGCAAACCCAGGACGAGGACGCAGCCCAACTCCGCGACCAGCTTCGTCAGGCGGCGCGTACCTGGGACGAGCAGGGTCGTAGTGACGACACGCTGTGGACCGGTTCGGCGTACCGGGAGTTCGCTCTGTGGCGGGAGCGCTATCCGGGAGGCCTCACCGAGGTCGAGGAGGCGTTTGCGGCTGCCATGACTCACCACGCGAGGCGACGCAAGCGGAGACGGCGAATCGTCGCCGCGTCCGCCCTCGCCCTTGCAGTCGCGGTCGCGGCTGTCTTCGGCACCCTGTGGCGCCGCAGTGTTCAGGAGACCCGTCGCGCCGAGGCCTCCAAGCTCCTCGCTTTGGCCGAGGTGCAGCTCGACGATGGCCCGACCGAAGCGCTTGCCTACGCCACAACGAGCCTCGAACTGGCAGACACGGAGGAGGCGCGGATATTCGCGATGAGAGCGCTTTGGGAGGGACCGTCAGCCCTGGCGCTCGATCTCCGGCAGGCCGGAGATCCGGAATTCTGGGTTCCGACCTTCAGCCCCGACGGGCGATGGCTTGCCGTGTCGGGGCTTGTCAACGAATACGTGCTGGTCTACGGCGAGGGCGGGGGAGAGCCGATCATCCTCGGTGGCCATGCGGTGTCAGCGGCCGGCTCGATCCGGTGCCGCTGGAGCCGCAACGGCCACCTCGTTACCGGCCATCCGACCGAGGAGCGCGCCCGAGTCTGGTCCATGCCGGAGGGGCGTCTGGTGCGGGAGATCGAAATGGGCGGCAGCGGCTATTGGCAGGTCGTGGAAGATCGCCTCTTCGCGGCCTTTGCGGATACCGACGTGCATTCCGGCCACAGAATATATCGCCTGCGGTCGTGGGGGCTCCGGGACGGCGATCCGGTGGAGCTTGGTGAGATCGACTGGACTGAATTAGGGGCCTCGGCCTGGGCATTTGATCCTGGCGGACAGGCATGGATCTACTCCAAGGGCGACCGCGTATATTCTCGCCCACTCCCAACCACAACAGGGGCACACGACTCGATGGTCGCCCGCCACTCCTCCGATGGGATCGAGGTCTCTCATTGGCGAAGACCGCGTGGGCTTTACTCGAGGGACAGCGGCGGAGAGGTCATTCTTTGGACCACCGCCGAAGGGACTTCGGTTCCAGGCATTAGGCTGCGCAGGCCGGAGGCCGCAACCGGTTCCCTCCTCCCAGACCCAAACGGCCGGTGGGTCGCCGAACTCACGGGTGCCCCACGATTACATCTGTGGGACCTTGCAGGCCTGGCGGGCGCGAGCCCGTGGGCGTTGCGACGAAGCAATCCCTGGATTGCTCCGCAGACCGATTACAACCCGCGCGGAGATTGGGTGATTGTGACGACCGGCAACCGCCGGGAAGTCACGTTTTGGCCACTCTCGGCACCCGCTCCGTACGTCGTGAACGCCGAGGATGGCTGGAGGGTTTTCGACTTCACATCGGATGGGCGCCACATCCTCACGGGAGACCGGGGCTCCGGTGAGCGTTCTTGGGCGAAGCAACTGCGGCTGTGGCCCCTGCCCGGTGATGAATCAACAGATGTCATCGACCTGAAGTTTCCCCCACATGCCCGGTCGGGATTCAGGACAGTGACCGTTGACCCCCAAGGGGATTGGGTTTTGAGTACCGGGTATGGACACCACATCTACCTGCTTTCCGTGAGTGGCGGAGAGCCTCGTCAGCTCGAGGGTTTTCCGGCCAACGATCTGGTGCATGCGGGCGCCTTCTCGCCGAGCGGGCGGCTGGTCGCGGCCGCGAGCATGATTTCTGACGGCCAGGCGACATTGCGCGTGTGGGACCTTCAGACGGGCGAGGTGAGGGCCTTTGATCAGCCAAAAGATCCCGAGGCGTACGAGGGGTACTACGCTCGATATCTCGCGTTTGTGGACGAAACCACGCTCTACACGGGTGGGGCGAACGGACTGCTCCGTTGGGATCTCGAGACCGGCTCGTACGAGCAGATTCTCAGGGCACCGCCGGAGGGCAGAGTAGGCATGCGCCTTACTTTCGACCGGCAGAAGATGCTCACCTGGGCAGAGGGGGGACCGCCATCTGGTCGAGGGATCATCGAAATCAGTGACCTGAGGACCGGGGAAGTGCGGACAAAGGCTATTCCACCGGATCACTTCAAAGGCGCTCTGAATCAGGAGGGGACCGTCTGGGCCTCGGGAACGCACGCCGGCCACATTCGCGTTGGATATATGCACGGAGGCGAGCCCCACCTGCTCCTCGGGCATGCGGGGGCCGTGGACGGGCTCGCCATCTCGCCCGATCTTCGTTGGATCGCGTCGTCAGGCCAGGACAAGACCCTCCGCCTCTGGCCGATGCCGGACCTTTCGAAGCCGCCACTCCACACCCTGCCTTACAAAGAACTCATCGCCAAGCTCAAGACCCTCACCAACCTCCGGGTCGTGCGAGACGAAGAGTCGTCGACCGGCTGGAAGGTTGAGGTCGGCCCGTTCCCGGGGTGGGAGACCGGACCGAGCTGGTGAGATGTGCGCGCTAGAACCTGATCCCTAACGATACCCGGAAAGTGCGCGGGTTCTGGTAGTCATCCTCGCTCAGGGTTTCGCCGAAGAGAGGGCTCTTGCGCCAGTGCACACCTTCCACTGGTGTTTCCTCGTACGGGTTGAAGAACTGCAGCGACCGATCTTCAACCCACGTAAGGACATCGTTGTTCGGGGACAGAGAGGTTTGATTGTTGAAGACATTCAGCACCTCGGGCTGGACGAAGAGCTCGAGACCGACTCCGCCCACCGTGACAAAGAACGAATAGTTCAGCGAGATGTTGGTCCAGGAAAGATTGTCCTTGCGAAAGGCATCAGGGGCCGTGAACCAGTAGTACACGGTTGCCGGTGGCGTGACGTAGCCGGGGTTGGGGATCCAGAAGTCGTTCCAACCGGCAATAACGCGCCCCCCACCGCCGTAGGGGGTTCCCGTGCGGAAGTGGTGCAACAGGCTGAAGCTGAGATTGTGGTGCGGCGACGAGATCGCGTCCCACACTGCCCACAGATCCACCTTGTGGCGAACGTCGTATCCCGAAATGTCCGCAGTTGGGTAGCTCCACTCCTCGCGTTGGTACTCGGGGTAGGCCAGCGGGGCGTTTGCGGTTACGGTTCCGCGCAGGTGTGACCAGGTCCAGTTTGCCGCCAGCTGGAGGCGGCTGCCGACCCGATACTGGATCTGCGCCAGCAGGCCGTCGTATTCGCGCCGCAGCACATCGCTGTCGTTGACCGTGATTGCCAGGTCGAAGTCCTGGGTCACGACCACGCCTTCCGCGAGCTCGACCTCGGCCGTGACCTGGCCGGTGCCAAGATCGGATCGCAGGGTGTAGGTGTCGCCGTACTCGCGGTGCACGTAGTCGGCGCGGATCATGCCGCGGGTGCCGAACCGGTGGGTGAAGCCGAGGCTGATCTCGTCCGAGTAGGCCGATGCCAGGTCGTCGACGATCACGTTGAACCCCTGGATGTACGGTGTGGCGTACCAGAGGTCGGTGTTGGCCAGGCCGCCGACCGAATCGAACCACTCGAACACGATTTCGAGCGCTTCGGTCGTCGTGTACTCGGGTACGAAGTTGCCCTGCTCATCGACATTGATCGATGGGCCCAGGTAGAGATACCCGAACCATGACGGTTCGTTGGGCGTTCGATTTGCTCTCCAACTGTAGATGGCCTCGACGTAGCGGCCAAAGCTGGCGTGCAGCAGCCACGCACCGTCGCCCTTGAGATCGTAGGTTGCGCCGATGCGAGGGCACAGCCGCGAGTCGTCGGCCACGGTCTGGCCGAGCGCGTTCTGACCGTCGTTTTCGTCCCACCGCAAACCGAGGCTCATGGTCAGCTTCTTGTTAAGCCGCCAGGTGTCGTTGACGAATACGGAGTTGGTGGTGAAGTCGGTGCTTCCTCCGGCCACGAAGATAGGCCAATAGTCGATCTCGTTGTAGCCGGTGAATACGGGATACAGCTGGCCGTCCGGGCCGTAGGTCGGCAGCGAGTAGTTCCAAATCCGGAAATTGCTGGGCGTCTGGTAATTCTGGTTGAAGACCCGGTCGTTGTAGGTTTCGAGCCCGAATACGAGGTCGTGGCTGCCGGCCGATCCGGTGGAGAGGAAAAGCGAGGCCTTGAGGATTGCGTTTTCTGAAGATCTCGTCTCGTCGCCGCACTTTGCACAGAATAGGTACGAGTTTGTCGATGCATCAACGTAGGGGAAGTAGACCGTCGTTCCGTTGATTCGGTCGCCGGGCTCGGCGTCTCCGCCCGAGTCGACATATCGCAATTCACGCTCCGAGTACTGGGCCTCGATGAAGAACTTGTCGGTGATCACGCCCGTGTAGTTCAGCGATGCCATGCTCTGGGGGAGCGATTGCCAGGCGTCCAGCGCCGACGGTTCGAGAGCCGTGTAGAAGGCCAAATTCGTGCTCTCCTCATCGATAGTGAAGTAGGAGCCGATGATGCGGTGACTTGGGTGGGGCGAGAACGTGAGCTTGGCCTCGTAGCGCCGTTGGTCGTTGGTGGAGTTGTATGCCTGGCCCGTCAGGTACTGGTCCGAAGCGCTGTCCGCGAGGCTGCGCGCGGCCAGAAAGAACCACAGCCGGTCGCTCCAGAGATATCCGCCCAGGGTCGCCTCGTGAACCTGGTTGACCTCGTCCACCTGGTCGGTGGTAAGCGGCGTCTTGGCCGTCCACGAGTCGTTATCCAGGTTCAAGCGGTAAGAGCCGGAGAACCGGTTGCCGCCCGATTTCGTCAGCATGTTGACCATGCCGCCGGTGAACCGCCCGTACTCTGCCGACACTCCGGAGATCTGGGTCGTGGTCTCGAGGATCGCGTCCTCGATATACAGTGGCAGTGGCCGCCGACTGAGGTTGTCGTGGGCGACGGCGCCGTTGACCATGTAGGTGTTCCCTCTCGTGGTTCCGCCGGCAATGCTGATGTTCCGACCGTTTCCGACGACGCCGGGAGCAAGCAGAGCTGTGGCCGCAACATCGCGGTCCATTGGCAGATCTTCGATCAGCTTCTGCTCGTACGTGACCGATCCGCTCGAGGTGGAGCTGATGGTCTCGTAGCTGCCCATGATCACAATTTCTTCCGTGACCGCAGCCTCGACCATCTCGGCATCCACCACGTGGGTCTGGGCCGCCGAGATCTTGAGCGTCGTTTCGAGCGTCTTGAAACCCTCCAGGGCGAAGCGCACCGTGTACTCGCCAGGAGGCAGGAACGGGAACACGAAGTCGCCCGAGATCGAGGTGGTCGCGGTTTTTGTGCCCTGCAGGGCAGAAGACTGAACCGAAACTTCAACACCCGCCATGTCCGAACCCTCGAACGTCACCTTCCCGGCCAGGGTACCGGTGGGAACCTGGGCGAGGGCAGGAGTCAGTTGCCCGGCCGCAAAGACGAAAAACGCGAGCGCCACCCCGATACGCCGCATAAACTCCTCCGCACGCTAATTCTGGTTTTCAATATAGGTTCGTTTGATCACAATTACACGAAAGAGAGTTCGAATTGTTGCCTTGTCTCAGGAGATCTCCTGAAGAGAGTCCCGTAATCGGGGTCTCCTCCGGTGGAGGAAGACTGTGCTGACGGGAAGGGCACTGTCGGATCCGGCCAACTGCGGTCTTGTAGCGTCGCGCCATTGGATCACCTAGACTGCTTTCAGGGTGACCCAGGAAATTGAGACCGTTTTACCGCCCGGACGGCCATTCCGTCTTGGTGATTGGCTCGTCGAGCCGCCACTGAACAGGCTCTCCAAAGGCGACACCGCGACCCAGCTCGAGCTCAAGGTGATGGATGTGCTGGTGTGCCTGGCCGAACGAGCAGGCGAGGTGGTGACCCGGCAGGAGATCATCGACAAGGTGTGGGCGACCGAGTTCATTTCCGACAACACCCTGACCCACGCCGTCACCGAGCTCAGAAACGCCCTGGGTGACGACGCAAGGAATCCCTCGTTCATCGAGACGATCCACCGGCGAGGATACCGATTGATCGCGGCGGTCGAGCCCTCGGTTTCCGATGATGAAGGAGAATCCAAGGTCGCGAGGTTCCCGGTCCCCGAGCGCCTAGTATCAGCCGGAGAGGGCCGCAGCCCGTACCCCGGCCTCGCCGCCTTCACCGAGGACGACGCCGAGTTCTTCTTCGGCCGCGAGGACGAGGTCGCCAAGATGTGGCGCAAGCTCACCTCGCGGCGTTTGCTGGCGTTGATAGGGCCCTCTGGTGTGGGAAAGAGCTCCTTCTTACGGGCGGGGGTGATTCCGGTAAAACCCTACGGATGGGGCGTCGTGGTGTGCCAGCCTGGTGAGGCACCGTTTGCGGCCCTGGCTCGGGCCTTGGTGCCGGAATTCGAGGGTGACAGTGAGGCTATCTCGAAGCTCGTCTATCTGGGGGATTCTGGTGAGACGGTCGCGATGGTCAGCCGCTGGCGACAGCAGCGCGATCAGGCGCTGTTGATCGTCGACCAGTTCGAGGAGCTCTTCACGCTCAACCCCTCGGAGACTCAGGCGATGTTTGCGGACCTGCTTCGGCGGGTGGTTGATGAGGCCGACGTTCATGTCCTGCTGTCGATGCGTGACGACTTTCTTTTTCACACCCATGACCATCCGTCGCTTGGGCCAATTCTCGATGACCTGACTCTGCTCGGTGCTCCTTCGCCGGATTCGTTACTCCTTGCGTTGGTCGAGCCGGCGCGGAGACTCGGTTTCACGTTCGAAAGCGATGAACTTCTGGATGAAATGATTGCGGAGGTTGAGGGCGAACGCGGTGCGCTGCCTCTCCTGGCCTTTGCCGTTTCGCGCCTGTGGGAGAAGCGAAACCGAAAACAGAAGCTCCTCACACGCCAGGCCTACGCCGATATCGGCGGCGTTGGTGGTGCGCTGGCCCGCCATGCAGAGGAAACACTGAAATCCATCGGTGAAGACCGTTTGCCGATCGTCCGTGAGGTGTTCCGAAACCTGGTCACGGCGCAGGGCACGAGAGCCATCCGCTCGGTAGACGACCTTCTGTCGGTCTTTTCTAGCGATCGGCACGGCGATGCGACTGCGGTTCTGAACCGCCTGATCGATGCACGCCTTTTAACGTCGTTCGAGGAGGATGGCATCGAGGGCGCACCTCGCCGCCACCGCGTCGAGGTCGTGCACGAATCATTACTTTCATCCTGGCCGCGCCTCGTCGGTTGGCAGACTCAGGACGCCGACTCGGCCCGACTGCGCGACGAGCTTCGCCAGGCGGCGCGAATATGGAAGGATCACGGTCGAGCCCGAGATTACCTGTGGACTGGCAAGGCTTACAGGGAATTCTCCGTATGGAGAGAGAACTACCCTGGAGGCCTCACCGAGCGGGAAGAGGCGTTTGCGACCGCAATGACCGCTCAGGCTAAGCGGCGGAAGCGCCGACGGAGAACCGCGGTAGCGGCGCTCATCGCAGCCCTTCTCGCCGGCCTCGCGATCGTCGGCTCATTCTGGCAGAGTAGCGTCCGCGAGGCTCGCCGCGCGGAGGCTGCCAACCTCCTGTCCATGGCGCAGCTGGAGCTCGAATCATATCCGTCAGCCGCCGTAGCCTACGCGACCGCGAGTCTCGAATTGTCGGACACGACGGCGGCTCGGCGGCTCGCCCTAAGGGCACTTTGGAAGGGCCCGACGGCCTTTGTTGCCAGTGAAGGCTATTCTACGTTGCTCGAATTCAGCCCCGACGGCAAATGGTTGGTTCAAGAGACGGGTCCGCCCAATTATCGCCTCCACGTGATCGGTGCCGACGGGACCGACGAGTTACTGGATGATTTGTACGATCAATATTACGGGTTGTGGATGGATTCTGAATCGGGGCTCTTTTCAACCGGGTGGGGCAACCCCGGGCCGTGGGCATTGTGGTCGGCGCCGGAGAAGCGCGTGCTGGCAAAGGCGCGCCACGAACTTCCTGTCGAAAATAGAGATGTCCTCGCATTTGACGTGAGGCGACAACGGATGTTGCTGGGGGTGTTGGAAGGCGACCGGGCTTTCGTCGATGCCCTGGGTTTCGACGGCAGCTCCAAACGGCTCGGTGAACTGCCGTATGACCATAGGACAGGGGCGTGGTGCGAAAATGCCCCAGGTGGCGAGTGGTTCGCGGTGGCGAACGGTCAAGGTGTGTTCGTGATCGAGATCGGTGATCATGACCTTTCAGAACCTCGGCGCCTCGAACACACGAAGGGCCAACCGGTAGATATCGAATGCGACCCCCTCGGCCGATTCGTTGCTGCCGGGTACGAAAATGGCCAAATCCGCCTCCTGCACCTGGACGGAGCATCACCGGCAACTGTAATCCAGGGACCATCCGGAATCACTGGAGTCCGGATCACGAAAGACGGCTCTCTACTGGAGGCGATCAAGTCAGAGAACGACGGAGTTGAAACGTGGGTCTGGCGGGTCGATAACGAGAAGCCAACCTTACTGGGCCAAAAGAGTCTCGGGAAGTCCCGGGGTTGGCCGTGGCCAGACTGGGAACTCAACGCCGTCGAAAGCCAGATCGTGAGCATCCTCAACCCGGATGGCAAGATTCGCCTGTGGCCGCTGCGGGCGCCCGCCGATGCCGAGCCCGTGATCATGCGACGCGATGACCTGCGGACACCCCGATTCCTGGCGATTCGGCCGCAGGGTCAGTGGGTGGCCGCCTCCGGTGATTTTGGTCTGATGCTGTGGCCGGTGGAGAGGCCCTACCCGATTGTGATCAAGCGATATGAGGAGAAGGTCCTTAACCTGGTGTTCGATCCCGAAGGTCGCTGGTTCGCGACGAGCTCCATTGACGGAAGCGGCACTGTCCGCCTTTGGCAATTGCACGGCACTGCCCTGCCGCCGGCGCGTATCGTGTACGAGGCCCAGACCCATGCGTACGATATTGCCGCATCCCCGGACGGGGAACATCTTCTGCTGGGAACCCACTCTGGGGTCAAGTTGCTTTCCCTCAGCGGCGAGGCTCCTGTTGATCTTCCCGGGTTCGTTAAGACGTCGTTTTACGTAGCGTTCAGCCCAGATGGCCGTTTCGCTGCGGCCTCCGGTTCCGCTGAGGATGCAATATCTCAGGTGATCCGGGTATGGGATCTCGCCTCGAAAGAAGAGGTGATGGTGATCGAGCCGGGCGAAAGAGGGGTCTTTCCCTTCATCCGTTTCACCGAGGACGGCCATCTTTTGGTCGGAAACCTCGCCGGATTGCTGCGCTGGAATCTGCAAACCGGTGACAGCGAAACCCTGTTTGAAGATCGTGTCGGAGAGTTCGCGATGAGCTCAGATGAATCCCGGGTACTTTTGGCCCAGTGGGGTGGTCAGGGGACAATCTATGGTCCCCTCGCGTCTCTCGACCTCGGGACAGGTTTAACGACGCCGCTGGCGTCTCACGGCGACTGCGTAATAGTGGTTGACACGGATGCTGGCGGTACGATTGCTGTCACCGGGGACCAGGACGGCATCATCCGGGTCGGACCCATAACAGGCGAGGAGCCCCACTTGCTGCTCGGTAGCCCCGACCAGATCGCTGACGTCGCTGTCGATCCCCAAGGACGCTGGATCGCCTCGGCCTCGGGAACAGAGGTCCGCCTCTGGCCGATGCCCGATCTCTCCAAGCCCCCCCTCCACACCCTGCCGCACGACGAGCTCGTCGCCAAGCTCAAGACCCTCACCAACCTCCGCGTCGTCCGCGACGAGGAATCACCGACCGGCTGGAAGCTCACCCACGATCCCTTCCCCGGTTGGGAGACGGTGCCGGGGTGGTGATTTGACGGTTGAAGCTGAAGCACGCGGTTTTACGGGGAGGCCGTTCCGTCTTGGTGATTGGCTCGTCGAGCCGTCACTGAACAGGCTCTCCAAAGGCGACACCGCGACCCAGCTCGAGCTCAAGGTGATGGATGTGCTGGTGTGCCTGGCCGAACGGGCGGGGGAGGTGGTGACCCGTCAGGAGATCGTCGACCGGGTCTGGGCCACCGAATTCATCTCCGACAACACCCTGACTCACGCCATCACCGAGCTCAGAAACGCACTCGGAGACGATGCAAGAAACCCCTCGTTCATCGAGACGATCCACCGGCGAGGTTACCGATTAATCGCGCCGGTCGAGGCCGCCGTTTCCGATGAGGCAGCAATTTCCAAGGTCGCGAGGTTCCCGGTTCCCGAGAGACCAGCGAGACTGGAAGAGGACCGCAGCCCGTACCCGGGACTGGCCGCGTTCACCGAAGCCGATGCCGAATTCTTCTTCGGCCGAGAGCACGAGGTCGCCAAGATGTGGCGCAAGCTCACCTC
>Ga0316193_10001267_pt1 | contig 16857 bp, 18 predicted proteins | sample MerIslsedime2_MG_FD_207735 | JGI IMG/M metagenome (GOLD analysis project Ga0316193, IMG submission 207735) | Coastal sediment microbial communities from Maine, United States - Merrow Island sediment 2 | ecosystem: Environmental > Aquatic > Marine > Coastal > Sediment | place: USA: Maine... | reverse complement strand
CGATAGCGACTCCGGGTCTCTGGCCAAGGAGCAAATCAGCCTGGTGATCCAATCGAATGGGCTCCTCTCCGTGCGCGAGCGGCGGAGTGACCTCTTCGAACCGGTTCGGGCCCGACTGAGGACCGGCAGACCCCGGATTCGAAGCGGTGGCTCCGGCTACCTCGCATACGCCCTCATCGACATCGTGGTCGACCACCTGTTCCCGATTCTCGAGTCCATCGGTGACCGTATCCTGGAGGTGGAAGACTCGCTGCTCGACACACCGACACCCGAGGATCTCGGCACCCTGCACAACCTGAAGCGAGAGCTGCTGGTACTGCGAAAATCGTTGTGGCCGCTGCGTGGAATGCTGAACGGACTGCGCCAGAGCGACTCGGAACTGGTCAGCGAAGAGACGCGTCTTTACCTTCGCGACGTGGTGGACCACGCGACCATGGCGGTCGACATCGTGGAAACCCTCCGCGAGATGGTGTCGTCGCTGATGGATCTGTATCTTTCGAGCATCTCGGGCCGCATGAACGAGATCATGAAGGTGCTGACGATCATCGCCACCATATTCATCCCGTTGTCTTTCGTCGCCGGATTGTACGGCATGAACTTCGACGCCTCGGTCAGCCCGCTCAACATGCCCGAACTGAGCTGGTACTGGGGCTACCCGTTCGCGCTCGGGTTGATGGCGCTGGTGGTCATCGGACTCCTGGTGTTCTTCCGCCGCCGCGGCTGGCTCTGACTGCATGCCAACGGCCCCTTTCGTGGGTGCCACCCACTCACGGTGCATTGTGTGGTGGCACCCACTTTTTTCTCGACGCCGTTGCAGCCGTATATGAGGTCCTGCGCTTCAGCTGCACCTGTCAGACGGTCGCTGCATCGAAGATGTTCTCCACATCGATGGTTGCGTCGCGGACCTTTCGCGGGGGACGCGAGAGATAGTTGTAACGTTTACCGTAGGAAATGAGCGCCTTTTCGATCCTGGTGCGGCCTCGGTACAGCCGTGACATCACGGTCCCGACCGGTACTGCGAGTATCTCCGACGCCTCCTGATAGGTGTGGCCCTGAATGTCAACCAGCAGCAAGGCCATCTTGTAGTCGTGGGGGATGGCATTCATGGCGCGCGCCACGTCCCCGTCCATTTCCTCGGCCAGAGAACCGGCTTCGGGCCCGTCCTCTGCGAACGTCGCTCCAGCCCCCGCAAGCCCTTCGCCGCTGTCACGCAGCTCGTCGAGCTCCACGTGCTGCGGCTGGACCTTTCGCTTGCGATAGCCGTTGATGAAGTTGTTCTTCATGATGCGGAATAGCCATGCCTTGAGGTTGGTGCCCTCCTTGAATCCAGAGTAGTAGCGGAAGGCCTTGAGATAGGTTTCCTGGAGAAGGTCTTCGGTCTCCGCGACGGAGCGGGTCATCCGCAACCCCGTCTTGTAGAGCTGGTCGTAAAAAGGAAGTTCGCTCGAGTTGAAGTCCCACGCAGTCATTTCATCGGTGTGTGCCATATCGGCCTCCTTGATCCTGAATATAGGTCTCATTATGATCATTGTCAAGGTTTTTTCTAGAAAAAACTAGAATTAATATGATATTTGAATCGAAGTCACTGAAAACAAGGACCTAAACGCCGGGATGAACGCAGGTACTCCCACCGCAGGCTGAGGCAATCGACTGATTTGAGTGGCTGGATCTGGCGCCGGATCCGTCTGATCAGGCGCCGTCGGTTGTCCGCCGCTTTTTCATGCCAAGCAAACGAAGACTGGGCACGAACGCCGGGGTGGTGGCGATGTAATCGGCGTAGTCGGGGCGGCGTTTCACCATCGCGGTGTCGAGCATCGCCACGCCGGAAACCTTGAGCAGCAAAAAGGTGATCATCAGAGGACCAACGAACGAGAGCCATCCACCGCCGGGCACGGCGAGCAACGCGACACCCCACCACAGCACCGCCTCACCGAAGTAGTTGGGATGGCGGGACACCGACCACAGACCCGAACGCATGACGTGACCTGAGGTGGCCGGATTTTTCTTGAATCTCTGCAGCTGCCAGTCCGCAACCGTCTCGAACAGGAAGCCGAAGCCCCACAGCGCGACACCCAGCACATCGAGTGTCGTCACGCTTTCGCCGTCGCCAAGTTGAGCGAGCAGCAATGGCGAAGACACGATCCACAACAGTACCGCCTGCAAGAGGAAAACCTTCAACAAGGAGATCCACCAGAAGTTGGTGCCCGCCTCTTCGCGCCACTTCCGGTAGCGGAAGTCCTCGCCGGCGCCGGCGTTACGAAAACCGATGTGGAGGGCGAGACGCAGCCCCCAGACGGTGACCAGCCCGAGAACCAGGAGCCCTCTGAGACTTGGCGCCCCGGAGACGGTCATCGCGTAGTACGCGCCGACGACGATGAAGCCGGGCCCCCAGAAGATGTCGACGATGCTGGCATCTTCGAGCAGCAGGCTGACGAGCCAGAGGCCGGAAAAAGCAACCGCCGCCACAGCCAGGCCGCCCGCGAAGCCGTGACCGCTGGTTAGCAGCAGACCGGTGGCCGCGAGAGCGGCGGCGACAAAAACGAGAGTGTTCCGGTCCATCGAGGTCCTCCCAGTGGTGAGGCGGCGAGAGGGATTTCGGGTCGTTGTCGAGATCGACTGCGCTGGTTACGGACGTGTGAAGGCGGTTGCCGTTTGGTCGGGAAGCTGCATCAGGAGACGCTCGAGATCGTCGAGCGACGCCGTGATCTCGACCCCGGGGGGCAGGTCTTCCAGCGTGGTCGAACCGGCGCCGCCGATCCACAGGGCAACGTCGTCAGGCAGGCGCTCCCGCACCGCGGTGATTTCACGTGCCGCCTCCTCGGGATTGGCAAAGACGCTGACCGAGAGACCGACGGCCGAGGCGTCGAGCGCCTTCGCGGCCTGGACGATCTCCTCGACCGGAAGCTGTGGGCCGAGGACCCGTACGCTGCGGCCCGCAGTGACGATGGCCAAGGCGGCGATCTGGAGGCCGAGACCGTGAAGCTCGTTTGGCAGGCTGGCGATCACCACCGGCCGCCCTTTGGCGGCTGATTCGAGCGGTGCGCGCAGCCTCCTCAGTTCGTCCTCGAGGACCTCGGAGAAGAAGTGCTCATGCCGTATTTCGATCTCGCCACGACCCCACGCCTTCCCAACCTCATCGAGGATCGGGGAAACGCGTTCGCGGAGAAACCTCGGCAGCCCGAGCACCGTGGCCTCACTGTGGAGCAGGGCTGCAAGAGACTCCCAATCGAATCGTCTACAGGCATCGAGAGCCATCGACATGACATCTTCGGCGTTACCGGTGGCACCGGTCCGATCGAATACGCCCGAGCTCTGCAGCAGCTGCTCGAGCTCCGCAAGCGGCAACGGCACAATGTCGCCGGCGCGATAGCCGGATTCGAGCGCTTTGGCGATCAGAAGCAGGTGCTGAACCTGATCGCCCGAAAACCTCCGATGTCCCGAGGCAAGCCGCAGGGGTGTCGGAAAGCCGAAACGACGTTCCCAAGCCCGGAGGGTGTGCTCACCGATGCCCGTGCGGCGGGTCACCGCGCCCATCGGCCAGAGCTGTTGATTCGTCTCAACGACTTCGGCAGCCATCATTTGCACTCCTCCATTTGGACTCGACCACAGGTTATCAAAAGCGAAGATGCCTCCGACTGGTCCACAGGACGCGATCGTCTCACGCCGCCATCCCTGCTTCGGCAACGGCCGCCAGATAAGCGTCGACCAGGGCGGACGCATCGTACTCGGCATCGATGTGCGAAGCGGTGAGCAGCCAGTCGCCTTTCGGCCCTGTGTCGATGAAGCGCGCGGTGTCACTCGCCCCCACCGGAACCACTACCATCGATTCGCAGCCCCCGAAGCGGGCGGCGGCCATCGAATCGCAAAGGTCGGGGGAAGTTCCGGACGAAAGCGCGTAGGTGACGTAGACTCCATCCAGCAGCTCCTGCACCTCGCGCACCAAACGATGGACCTCGGAGCTGAAGAGGCCCTTGACCGCCGGCGGAAACACCATCACGAGAGCGGTTTTGGTCCCGGCTGAGGCAAAACGGAATGGGGTTTTCATGAGCGACCTCCGATCCACGACGAGTCATCGTGGCGTTGCTGTTCCGCGCAATTCTGCTGATTTCCGCGCGACTACGTGGGGCAACTGCAATTCTATCGATATTATTTCTAGAAATAGTCAATTGATCTCTAGAAAATGGAATAAACCGGCATTTTTCCTGCTTGACCGGCTGGAGACGATTATCAACGGCGGAAAGAGACTTTGACGACCAGCATCCAAACCCGGGTACCAGCCTTGAGGATCCGACGCGCCAACACGCGATCGGTCGGGCCGGATGGGGCACAGGTGGTCTACTGGATGATCGCCTCGCGGCGGGTTCGATTCAACTTCGCTCTTCAGCGGGCGGCGGACTGGTCGCGCCATCTCGGTCTCCCGTTGGTGATTCTCGAGGCGCTTCGCTGCGACTATCCGTGGGCGAGCGACCGCCTCCACCGGTTCGTCGCCGACGGCATGGCCGATACGGCGGCTGCGCTTGAAGGGCGTAACGTCACCTACCTGCCATATGTCGAGTCGGACATCGGCGCTGGACGGGGGCTGCTCGAGGCTCTCGCTGCCGATGCGGCGGTGGTGGTGACCGACGACTTCCCGACGTTTTTCCTGCCCTCCATGGTGACGGCCGCCGCCGCGAAAATTCCGGTTCTCCTCGAGGCGGTCGACGGCAACGGGTTGCTGCCGATGGCGGCCGCCGACCGCGAGTTCGCAACTGCGTACTCGTTTCGGAGGTTTCTCCAGAAGAACCTCCTGAATCACCTGGCCGAGATGCCACTCGAGGACCCTCTCGCCGAGGAACTTCCTTTGCCGACCCCGCTTCCAGCCGCAACAACTCAGAGGTGGCCGCGGGCGACCGAGGACGTGCTGGCCGGCGGCAATGACTCGCTATCGGCTCTCCCGATCGATCACTCAGTCGCCGTCGCTCCTGTTCGTGGAGGATCGTTGGCCGCCGAAGCCGCCTTGCGCCGATTCCTCGACCATCGTCTCGGCCTCTACCGAGATGAGCGCAACCGGCCCGAGGCCGAGGTCACCAGTGGCCTTTCCCCCTACCTCCATTTCGGCCATATCTCGGTGCACGAAGTTTTTCTCGAGGTCATGCGTCGGGAGCGCTGGACGCCCGAGGATGTCGTACCGCCGGCCAACGGCCGGCGCGCCGGATGGTGGGCAGTGGGCGACAATGCCGAGGCGTTTCTCGACCAGCTCATAACCTGGCGCGAGATCGGCTTCAACTTCTGTCATCATCGCCCCGATCATGACCGTTGGGAGTCTCTGCCCGACTGGGCCGCAACGACGCTCTCCAAACACGCCCGCGACCGGCGCGAGCACGTCTACACGCTCGAAGAGTTTGCCGACGCCGCGACCCACGACCCTTTGTGGAACGCGGCCCAGACCCAGCTCCTGCGCGAGGGCACCATCCACAACTACTTGCGGATGCTGTGGGGAAAGAAGATCCTCGAGTGGACGTCCGAACCGCGGGAGGCCCTCGAGGTGATGATCGAGCTCAACAACCGATTCGCTCTGGATGGTCGCGACCCCAACTCCTACACCGGCATTTTCTGGGTCCTCGGACGCCACGATCGTGCGTGGGGGCCCGAACGGCCGGTTTTCGGCACCGTCCGCTACATGTCATCCGCCAACACCGCCCGCAAGTTCCCGGTTCGGGCGTACCTTGACCGCTTCAGTGGGAGCAACAAATGAAAGTTCTCGTCACCGGCGCCACCGGCTATATCGGCGGCCGCCTCGTACCTCGATTGCTCGAAACCGGCCATGATATCAGGGTCATGGTGCGCGACCCGGCTCGAATCGCGGGCCGGCCATGGGCCTCCTCGGTAGAGGTTGCCCGCGGAGACGTCGAGGACCCCGAGTCGCTCGGAGATGCTCTGCACGGAGTCGAAGCGGCCTACTACCTCATCCACCTCATGGGCGCCGGAGGCGACTTCGCCGAACGCGACCGGAGGGCCGCGGAGAATTTTGTCTCAGCTGGTCGACATCTCCGGCACGTGATCTATCTCGGCGGGCTGCTTCCGGAAGCAAAGAATGTCTCGAAGCACCTTGCGAGTCGAGCCGAAGTCGGAGCAATCCTGCGCGCGGGTCTTCCCACCACCGAGTTCCGCGCCGGACCCGTTGTCGGTTCGGGGTCCGCATCGTTCGAGATGGTCCGCTACCTGACCGAGCGGCTACCGGCAATGATCGCACCGCGGTGGATACTCAACGACGTGCAGCCAATCGCGGTCCGCGACATCCTCGCCTATTTGTCGCTCGCCCTCGAGCGGGAACCCGCCGGTATATACAACGTCGGCGCCTCCGCCCTGACCTTCAAAGGCATGATGCAGGAGTTTGCCCGTGTCCGCGGCCTTCGCCGGCTGATCGTGCCGGTTCCGGTTCTGGCCCCGCGGCTCGCGGCGCTGTGGGTCGGGTTGGTGACACCGATCCCGAACCGGTTGGCCGTGCCTCTCGTCGAGGGCGTGGTCCACCCGGTGGTGGCCGACACAGCAAGAGCGCAAACCGACTTCCCCGAGATCAAGCCTCTCGGCTACCGCGAAGCCGTCGAACGGGCACTCCATCAGACGACCGAGAACGCGGTCTCAACTCGTTGGAGCAGCGCCCTCGGCTCGGCTCCCGCGTTCGAACTCAGCCAAAAAGAGGGCATGATCCGGGAGACGCGGAGCTGTCGAACATCGGCCGATCCAGAGACGACTTTTGCCACCTTCAGCTCGCTCGGTGGTGACCACGGCTGGCTCTTCTGGTCGTGGGCGTGGTCGTTCCGCGGGCTGCTCGACCGTTTCGTCGGGGGTCCGGGGCTGCGACGCGGACGGCGCCACCCCTCCGAGCTCGAGCCGGGCGACGCCGTGGACTTCTGGCGGGTCGAGCGGGTCGAGCCGCCGAACCTGTTGCTCCTGCGGGCTGAGATGAAGGTCCCCGGTCGCGCCTGGCTGCAGTGGGAGGCGTTGGCCGAAGACGGTGGCACGCAGCTCGTGCAGACTGCCATCTTCGAACCGATCGGACTCGCCGGTCACCTCTATTGGAACCTGCTCTATCCTGTTCACAAGATCATCTTCTCGGGGCTCGTGCGCGCGATTGCCTCGCGTGCCGAGGGCGGGTCTTCCCGATGAAGACATTTTCGTACGGCGACGAGCTCGTCTTGCCGGTTCCACTCGAAGAAGTGTTTTCATTTTTTGCTGAGGCCCGGAACCTGGAGAAACTGACCCCGCCGTGGCTTCGATTCGAGGTCCTCACCGAGGGGCCGATCACCATGGCGCCGGGTACCCTGATCGACTATCGAATCCACTGGCGGGGAATCCCCTTGCGGTGGCGGACTGAGATCGAGGTCTGGGAGCCGAACCGTCGTTTCGTGGATCGTCAACTCCGGGGACCGTACCGGCTCTGGCGCCACGAGCATCTCTTTATCGAGCGGGGCGATGGCACCGCGATCATCGACCGCGTCGAGTATGCGCCGTTCGGGGGCGCATTGGCGAACCGACTCGTCGTCGCCCGGGACGTGGAGCGAATCTTCGCCTTCCGGCACGAGGTTCTCCGCCGAGACTTCGGGGCATGACCACCGCCTGAAGATCCCCATTAATTCTAATAAATATTTCTCTGATTTCATGGAATATTAGATTTTATCTAGATGTTCTCCTGTCAGACGCCGGATTCCGGCAACTAAAAACACGACCTTGGAGGTCATGATGAAGCATTTTGTGGTTTTTGGATTGGTTCTCGCCCTTGGAACGGTGCCGGCATTCGCAGGAAGCAGCTGCAGCGGATCATCCGCGACGCAGGCGGCCAATACCGGAGATATCGTCGCCACCGCCTCTTCGGCCGGTAGCTTCAACACTCTCGTCGCTGCGGTTCAGGCCGCCGGCCTGGTGGAGACCCTGCAGTCCGACGGTCCCTTCACCGTCTTCGCTCCCACCGACGAGGCCTTCGCCAAGCTCCCCGATGGCACCGTCGAGGCGCTGCTCGCCGACCCCGACCAGCTCCGCGCGATCCTGCTCTATCACGTCGTTCCGGGCAAGGTCATGGCGGCTGACGTCGTCAACCTCAGTTCGGCGACCACGGCACAGGGCTCGGATGTCGCCATCATGCTGGCCGACGGCAGCGTGATGATCAACGACGCCAACGTCACAGCGACCGACATCGAGACCTCGAACGGCGTCATTCACGTCATCGACTCCGTCATCATCCCCCGCGGTTGACCCCCGGTCAGCCGACCCCCCCCTCCAGCGGCCTGCCCTCGGGCAGGCCGCATTTTTGTGGATTCTTCATCGACACGTTATCTTCAAGTGATGAAATGAATCATGTCCGCGTAACAAGTATTCGACGGGGGTGGTTGAGATGATGATGACGCTGAGGTTGGGGGTGGTGACGATGGCATTGGTTACGATTGCCGGCGTGGCGCCAGCCAAGGAGCCCGAGCTGACCGTCGTAGATTCCGTTGAACTCGATCGATACCTCGGGGAGTGGTACGAGATCGCGAGCTATCCCGCCTGGTTCCAGCGGAATTGCACCGCCGTTACCGCCCGATACAGTCGTCGGGATGACGGTCGCATCAAGGTGGTCAACAGCTGCCGCAAGGGATCCCTCGACGGCAAACTCAAGCAGTCCACCGGTCGGGCAAAGGTCGTTGATACGGATACCAACGCCAAGCTCAAGGTCTCTTTTTTCGGGCCGTTCTGGGGCAACTATTGGATCATCGATCTCGATCCGGACTACCAGTGGGCGGTCGTTGGGGAACCCAAGCGAAAGTACCTTTGGATCCTGAGCCGGACCCGGTCGATGGACGAAGGAGTCTACGAGCAGATCCTGGCCCGGCTCCCGGACAAGGGGTACGATCCTGATGGCCTCAATCGAACGTTGCAACCCGATCCACAGACTGAGAGTGACGAGGTGGATCAGTAGGTAATGTCGAATTCGCAGCTAGAAATGGTGTGCGTCTTGGACCACCACCGCAGCCTGGCCGCGAGAGGGGACCGCATGAAAGGGGCATCGGCATGACACCTCCTCAACCCGGATGGCAACAGTGGCACGACGAGTCCGAGCCGATCCGGATCGGCATTTCCTCCTGCCTGTTGGGTCAGAAAGTGCGATTCGACGGTGGGCACAAACGCGATCGCTATCTCACCGACGTGCTGGGACAGTGGCTGACCTGGGTCCCGGCGTGCCCGGAGCTGGAAATCGGCCTCCGCGTCCCTCGCCCCACCATTCGGCTGGAGAATGCCCAACCTGAACCGCGGCTGATCGAGCCGAAGAGCGGCCTGGATCTGACTGACAAGATGCAGGCCTACGCCGAGACAAAGGTCACAGAGCTCCAAAAACTCGAGCTCGACGGCTTCATCCTCAAGAAAGGCTCCCCGAGCTGCGGCATGGAAAGGGTTCGGGTCTATGGCCGCGGCGGTGTCCCAACCAAGAACGGTGTCGGCATCTTTGCCCAGGTTCTGATGCAGCGCTGGCCCAACCTGCCGGTTGAGGAGGAAGGCCGTCTCAACGACTCGGTGCTCCGCGAACGCTTCATCGCGCACGTCTTCTGCCGCCACCGCTGGCGCAGCATGGAGCGCAAGGGCCTGACCCGGCGCCGGCTGGTCGAATTCCACACCGCCCACAAGCTTCAGCTACGCTCCCACAACGAAGCCGCCTATCGCCGGCTCGGAAGGATCGTCGCCTCGGCCGGAACCATACCCGACCGCGAGCTCTTTCACAGTTACGAGGACGAGCTCAACACGGCCCTGACCACCCGACCGTCGTCGAAGAGGCACGCCAACGTTCTGTACCACGCCCTCGGCTACCTCAAAAAGGTGCTCGATCCTTTCGAAAAGCAGGAGCTCGTGCAACTGATCGAGGACTATCGCAAGGGCTTGGTGCCGTTGGTGGTGCCGATCACCCTGCTCCGCCACCACGTGGCCAAGCACGAAATTCCCTACCTCGAGGGCCAGCTCTACCTCGAACCCCATCCAAGGGAGCTGATGCTCAGAAACAGAATTTAACCTGAGCGCCACAGACCGAAGTTGAGTCACATGGGTGCCACGTTCCGCATTGTTGCATTGGACGAGTGGCGCCCAGGTTTAGCAGGTCTCCAGGAGCCGTCGGAGGTTCTCACCGAGGATCGAGTCCTTCTCGGGTTCCGAGAGGGGAAGGCTCCGAACACGCTCGATGGCCAGGCGAAGCGCATCGCGAGCGTAGGGTGTGTCGGAGCCCATGACGACCTGCTGCACACCGAAGTGTTCGATCGCCCTGAGGATTCTCCGCGTTGAGATGAGGTCGTGGGTCGAGATGTCGAAATAAACCCGTTCAGAACGCAGGCCAGAGGCGACGTAGTCATCAAGGCCGAACAAATGGCCCACAATGACTTTCGCCTCCGGGTGATGCCGGAGGTAGCCAACCAGTTCGCGAACTCCGCGCCTGTCATAGAGGTGAATGAACACGGGCAGGCCCTTATCTTCGGCCCAGCTCATGAAAGCTTCGAAGTCTTCGGAACCCACCCGAAAGCGATTCCAGCACTGGTGGAGTTTGAGACCGCGGAAGCGCCGCTCCTCGTATAAACGCTCGAGTTCGCCAAGATCTCCCTCGCGACTCAGCACGACCCAATGAAAAGGGATCACCCGGTCCGGGATTTCTTGAGAGAGCTGGTAGACGTGGTCATTGCCCGGGGCGATGTGGCGCACTCCGCGGGTCAGAGCGATGACCACTCTGGTCAGACGATTCGTCCAGGCCACAACGTCTGTGTTGGGAAAGCGATGTGCGACCCGAGGCAGCGAGTAGGTTTTTTCGCTGTCAGCCTCCCCGGATACGAGCACGACTCGGTCCACGCCGGCTGCATCCAGGGCCTTGACGATCCCCTCGGCGCGCAAGAAGGGGCCGCTGGCGTGGGCGTGCCCGTCGATGATCATGATCTTTGTCATTCTAGCCTCGACCTGGCGACAACTGGTGGGCGCCTATCAGGCATCGATGCGTTGCGAGGATGTGGTCACCGGCACCAGCGAGGATCTGGTAGTGTCGTCAACCATGCAACCGGACGGGCTGCTCGATGCGTTGGAGGGTGTGCCGCGGCGCAGCCTCGGTACCTATCCAACCCCACTGGTCCGCCTCGAAAACCTGAGTCGCGAGCTGGGTCGCGGGGTGTATGTCAAACGGGACGACGAGCTCGGTCCGGCCGGCGGTGGCAACAAGACCCGCAAGCTCGAGTATCTCCTGGCGGACGCCATCGAGGCGGGCGCCACCAAGATCGTCACCGTGGGCGGACCGCAGTCGAACCACGCGCGGCTGACGGCCGCGGCGGCTCGGATGTTCGGCCTCGAGCCCCACCTGCTGCTCTTTGGGAGCGAGCCGAAACGGGCTGCGGGCAACCTCCTGCTCGACCAGCTCCTCGGCGCCAGGCTGCACTTCATCCCTCCCGGACCCATCGCCTCCAAGCCCTGCACCTTCGAGGAGATCGACGCCTATGCTCGCAAAGAGGCGTCGGAAAGAGTAGGCGATCACTATCACGTACCGCTCGGAGGCTCGAACGGGCTCGGTTCGCTTGGGTACGTCCGGGCCGCCCTCGAGATCGAGGAGCAGGCGAAGATTGCCGGAGTTGCCGATGCGTGGGTCGTGGTAGCGACCGGTTCCGGTGGCACGCTCGCGGGTTTGGTCGCCGGCCTGCAGCTCATCGGTTCCTCGCTGCGGCTCATCGGTATCGATGTCGCGAGCATCTGGACGAATTACCCGGAGCTGGTGGCTCGAATCGCCAACGATGCTCTCGAGCTGATCGGTCTGCCTGCGAGCGTGGAACCGGCCGATGTTTCACTCATCGAGCGCACCTATGTCGGGCGAGGTTATGCGGTACCCACCAGTGACGGGATGGCCGCCATCAGACGTCTGGCGCAGGCGGAGGGCTACCTCCTCGATCCGACCTACACCGGCAAGGCATTTGCCGGGCTCCTGGACCTTCACGCGTCGGGGCACTTTGGCAATGAAGAGCCGGTCATCTTCTGGCACACGGGGGGCCTACCCGGTTTGTTCGCCGGACGGCTTTAAAAAAGGGACACGTCGTCAGGACCGAGGGAGCCAATTTCGCATTGAAGCACTGTGGAGGCATCTGGACGTGTGGCGCCCTCCATGTTTCCAATATGTGAAATCCGAGGCCCACGGCAAACACCAGCCGCCTCATTTCGTACCCATCGACATGACGCCCGGCGTGCGCTGAACCGGGATCACACAAGGGGGTCTGACGATGGCAAGAAGATCCGTGCGGTTATCGGCCACGCTGCTGGTCATCGCGGCATGCATGATTGCCGCCATAACACTTTCTTTCGACCGGGACGCAGATCGTGAGACCTGGCAACCCCCGGATCAGATCATGGATGCGGTTGGCGTCAGAGCGGGGATGAGGATTGGGGAGGCCGGCGCCGGCGAGGGATACCTCACCTTTCACCTCGCGAGAAGGGTTGGCGACCGCGGCCTCGTCTACGCCAACGAAATATCGGAAGCCGACCTCGAAACCATCCGCAATCGGGCTCAGCGCGAAGGCGTAGAAAACATCGCCACAGTGCTCGGTGAGATCGAGGATCCTCTGTTCCCGGAGAAAGATCTCGACATGGTGATCATGGTGTACGTGCTGCACCACCTCGATCGTCCGATCGAGTTCCTTCAGAATCTCGAGGGCTACCTGAAACCGGACGCTCCGGTGGTGATCATCGAGAAGAACCACGACACGGAACGTTCGCATCCCCCTCAGTTCATGACCAATCGGCAGATCCTGGAGACAATCGAGGAGTCGGGATACGAGCTCGAAAAGACCGAGGACTTCCTGCCCAGGGACACGATCTACATCTATCGGGTGCGTCGCTGATCGGGGATCGAACGGGCGCCAACCTTCATTGGCTCCACGTGCAGAGTGAGGGTGGGTGTCACCCGTCTCATTGATGCGTCGTTGTGAGGTTGTGATCAGTGGCATCCTTTATGTCTGGATTCGTGCCGGGGCGTTTGGCCGCGACATCTGTCGGTTGAGGCAGGCGGAGAAGGGCGGGAGATATTCCGGGCGTGATGGGCCCATGAGCGTGGCACGAACCGCCGTCATGACAGTCAGTTCGGATTTACGACACAAAGGTGTATCCCTCGGCGCAGCACATCCGTCTCCAGAGTAGGAGCCGCGAGTGCAACAGGCTCCAAGGAGGTACGAATGAGCGAGTTGAATAACCGTGAAAAAAGTCTGGTTGCGCTGGGTGCCGCAATTGCGAGTAATTGCGTTCCGTGCGTCGAGTACCACATCCCGGGGGCGAAGAGAGCCGGGCTCAGCGATATCGAAATCGGCGAGGCTCTCCAGATCGCGGACAAGGTTCGGCAGGTTCCGGCGCGCGCAGTTCTGGAGGCCGCGGTGGCAAGGATCGATACGTCCCCGGAAGGTTCGGCTGACACGGCAGGGCCGGGGTGCGGATGTGCCGGTTCGAACACAACATCTGAAATTGGCGGAGTCAGCTGATGCGCATCTGCGGCGTTATCGAATACCGGCGGCACCAGCCGACTTCGGGTGATATGCTCTGTGCGCCAAACCCAGGTCAATGGCACCTCGGAGGTATCATGGACCCCGAACCCTCTCGGTTTGTTTTTGAAGATGTCGCGCAGGAGCTTTCAGGACCGATTCGGCGGTACCTTGAACGGCTGGTCGGCGACCGCGCCACCGCCGACGATCTTCTCCAGGACACGCTGCTCAAGATCGCGCGCGCCCTGCCGGAATTCGAGGGGCGGTCGAGTGTCAAGACCTGGGCGTTCACCATTGCCACCCGGGTGGCCACCGACCACTTTCGCCGGCCGCACAGCAGGGCGCAGATGGTCGAAATCGACGAGACAGCACCTGCCCACGTCCTCGACGCGGAGATCGATCAGCGGCTCGTCATCGACGAGATGAGCAGCTGCGTGCGGGAGGTCATCGACAGCCTGCCGGAGGACTACCGGACGGCCCTGGTGCTCCACGACCTCGAGGGGCAGACCGCCGCACAGGTAGCCGAGATCGCCGGCTGTTCGATCGCCACTGCCAAGATCCGCATCCACCGCGCCCGCCGCCGTCTGAAGCAAGCTCTCAACGAGGAGTGCACCTTCTATCGCGACGAAGAGAACGTGTTTCGTTGCGATCGCAAGCACGATTGTTGAGAACCGACCGCAAGCGGAAAACCCAGTCGTGAAGCCCGGAAGAACATCGAAGACAGGAGGATATCTATATGCCTATCCATCTCAGTGACCTGGATGTCGTCTCGGAAGCTGCAGGGGTGAGCTCCGCCCTGATCGTCCCCTGCAATCTGTGTCCTGCGGTCACCGTGGCCGTCAACAAAAAACAGCCGTTCATGAGACTCTTCAAAAGCCTGGTGAAGTCTGCCCCGTTCGAGCAATACATCAAGGACCTGCAGACCCGGCTCGGCGAGAAGGGTGTCAAGACAACGGTGTTCAGGAGCAATATCTATCACCAGTGGTTTCTGTGCATGTGGACCGATCGCCGGCGAATGAAGCTCCAGAAAGCAGCGAAGGACCATGAAGCCGTGATCGTCCTCGGCTGCGACACCGCGAATGAGACCGTTCGCGATGCAGTCGAGTCAACCGGTGCCAGGGTGATCGAGGGCATGCAGGTTGCCGGCCTCATGAACGCCAAGCTGAGCATCCAGTTGCCGGGGAATATCTCCTTCAAAGACTGCAGGATCATTCCCATCTCTCAGAAGAAGAATTCAGAAATGGGGGCTTGCCATGTCACAGGTTAAGACGTTTCGAATGGACGCGATGCGAGGCTGTCGACGGTGGCAGCCCTGTGCAGATTGGTTTTTTGATGGGCGCGAAAGAAAGGGGATACGAGTCATGACTGAAAACGATGTCGAATTCGAAACACCGCCTTCATCCACAAACAAAGGGATCGGCAGGAGGCTGGATGCCGCGGGCTGGGGCCTGTTCTTCATCTGGGTGGGCATTTCGCTGTTGATGGAATTCAGCTGGGGCGTTGGCCTCATCGGGGTCGCTGCCATCATTTTCCTCGGGCAAACGGCCAGACGTTATTTTGGCCGAAAGCTCGAGAAATTCTGGGTCATTGTTGGTGTGCTTTTCCTCCTCGGCGGCGTCTGGGAGCTGTACCAGGTTCAGGTTGGCCTTGGACCAATTTTGTTGATCTTGGTCGGGAGTGCGCTCTTGCTCTCGTTGTTCCGGCGACGCTAGTGGGTGCCACCCGTCGCATCGATGCATCGGCGGTGGCACCCGTCTTTCAGTTGCGCGGCTCAGCGTGAAGCCGACTTGAGCCTTTCGATCTTCGAGGAGTAAATGCCCTTCATCGCGTCGTTCTCGGCATTTTCCTCAGCCTGGGCCATCCATCGTTGGGCTTTCTTCTCATCACCCTTATGCAGGTAAACCAAACCGAGCAGGGCACAGAAGCGATCTTCGTCACTGTGCTTTCGCACGGCATATTTGAGATGGTCGAGTGCCAGATCGTAATCCTCGACAGAGTAAGCAGCCCAGGCCAGCTGGTATCGGTGATACGGGTTTTGCTTACGATGTGAGTTGACCTTGTTCCGGTAGCGTGCAGCCTGCTTCGGATCGCCACGCCGATCATAAAGAGCCGTCAAATTATTCATCGCGGTGAGGTCCGACTTATCGATCTCGAGCGCATGCAGATACGCCGCTTCCGCGTGGTAGGTGAGGCCCTGCCTACTGTATAAAGTACCGAGATTGGCCCATGCCGGGGAGAAGCCCCGGTCGTTATCGACGATGGCTCTGCGGAATGCGTGGAACGCCGCCGTCATATCGCCATCCTGCATCAGCTCGGCACCCAAATTGTTGAAAAAATGCGCCAATGCCCTTTCGTCAGAAATAAGGCGCATGGGGTAGTCGCCTTGGAAGTCCTCAATGTTGAAGTCAATGACGCGCTTTCCGGGCATCCCGAGATCAAAATAGATGTTGATGTGCCGGTTCAAGACGTAGGTATCTTTGGCGAAGGTCCATTCGGGCGGTATTTCGACCTCCTGAAAGCGGGCGTCAAGGCCCACCCCGCGAGCCAGGACCACAAACATGTAGGTAAACGACAGGCAGTTGCCCTGTTTGGCTCTGAAAGTTTCGGCAGCGGTTCGGGTGGTCTCATCGTACTCGAGACCGAATGAACCCTTGCTGATGATTGCGTCGGCCAGCTGCTGGAGCCTGAAAGAGCGTCCTGCCCCTTCGCTGACGTGGGTCCTGAGGAACTTCCGCATGCTGTCGCTCAGCGCCATCACCTCATCATCACTGACGATGGAGGGCGGATCGGGACTCAGACCGAGCGCATTGCCCGAGAGGAGCTCGTCTGGCGAAATGTGTCGACCGTCGGTCTCCGCCAGCGCGGCTGAACACGCAAGAAGGAGAACCGAAATCCACAGCAGAGCGCGGGTACGCATGTGTCGCCACCTCCTGCCGAAGCTCGTGATACGAATCGGGACGCCATTCATTTTACGGCGAACGAGCGCTCAGGTTTTTGAAGATGGGCGGGGGTTACTGTTTTGCGTTGATGCAATGTGAATCATGGGTGCCACCATCCCGTCTCCTTGTGCCCGGCCGTTACTGGAAATCCCTGGGTATGGTGTCGCTCCAGGTCTTCTCCCTCACCAGCTCTCCGTTTTCTTCGAGCCTGCGGGTGTATCGGTAGTAGAAGTTGCCGCGGTCGCTCGTGAAGGAGAGGTTCGCTTCCCACACGAGGACGCGGTCTTTCAGGGTGACCTCCATGCGGTGGGTTCCACGCACCTCGGTCTTCTCCGGGTGGGCATCCGACGTACGGTGTTCGATGGTTTCGCGGTAGGCCTCGGTGCCCCAGGGGTAGCGGTAGGCTCCGGAATTGGTCGCGGTCACGG
>Ga0316193_10001266_pt1 | contig 16869 bp, 18 predicted proteins | sample MerIslsedime2_MG_FD_207735 | JGI IMG/M metagenome (GOLD analysis project Ga0316193, IMG submission 207735) | Coastal sediment microbial communities from Maine, United States - Merrow Island sediment 2 | ecosystem: Environmental > Aquatic > Marine > Coastal > Sediment | place: USA: Maine... | reverse complement strand
GCTTTCGACGTCTGAGTTGATGCGCGCCGACGAGCTTCTCCCGAGCACGGGATGGCGCCTGATCCTGGTAGGGTCGCTGGCGAATCTCGTGTTCAAGGGCGGGATCGTCGCCGCCCTGGGTCATCCGAGGCTTCGGCGGCGGATCGGAATCGCGTTTACCGCCGCACTGGTGGCCGGAGTGGGAATCCTGTTCCTTTGGCCCGGATGACCATCTCTTCGGTGTTCGAATGGGTGTCGAGAATCGACCGGCGGCTCTTCCTCGCGGGAGCGGCGGTCGGCCTCCTCCTGCTGACCTGGCTCGCCTGGACATGGATCACCTGGCCGGACGTTTCGGCGCTTGAAACCGAGAACCCCGAGACGACGGCATTCATCGAGCGGTACCGCGAGACACGGCGCGAGGCCGGTGAGAGCGATGCGGTTGCGTGGATCCCGGTATCCTACGAACGGATCTCGCCGAACCTCGCCCGGGCTGTGATCTCGAGCGAGGACACCGAGTTCTTCTTCCACGACGGGTTTTCATCCCACGAACTGGGCGAGGCGATCCGAAAGGCGATCCGCGAACGGGAAAAGCCGCGCGGCGCATCGACGATGTCGCAGCAACTGGTGAAGAACCTGTGGCTGTCGCCCAGTCGGAGCCTGACCCGGAAGCTGCGGGAAGCGATGCTGACCAGGCAGTTGGAGACGTCGCTCAGCAAACAACGGATTCTCGATCTCTATCTGAACGTCGTCGAGTTCGGCCCGGGAATCTACGGTGCGGAGGCCGCCGCGCAGCACTACTTCGGCAAGCCGGCAGCACAACTCACTTTGCGAGAGGGCGCGATGCTGGCGGCAGGACTACCCCGCCCCGGGTCATGGAATCCGTCCAGCAGCAGTGAGAACTACGCTCGGCGCGTCGATCGAATCCTGGAGATCGAGAGTCAGCTGGAATTCCTCGACAAGTACCTGGACCGCTGATCCGAATTCGAGGCCCGACTCGCGGCTTCGTCGGTCCAACAGGCTGCGTTCGGGGGTGTGGCGATGTGTGAACACCTCCGGCGTAATTCAGCGCTAATCGCACGATTCGTGAGCACTGTAACTTGTGTAAACACAAGAATCTGGGAGCTCGGCGAACGCAGGTTCTGCGAGCACGGATCGGTCTTTGCGAAGGTCGTACCCGATACCGGGTCGCTTGAAAGAGCGTCACCCGGGTCGCACATTCGGATCGGCTCCACATCATTCCAGAATCGTGACGACCCGGTTCGCGTTCGAGTGAAACCTCAGACGGGCAAATCAGAATGCGTAGAGTGTGGCCAGTCCTGCTGCTGTTGTTCCTGTCGCTCCCGGCGCCTCAACTCAGAGCGCAGGCGATCGCTGGTTTTGCATCTGTCCCCTGGGGGGCGAGCCAGGCGGATATCGAGGAGGCCTGGGGCAGGCCGTCGCGGGTGGCGGACGATGGCACGTACACGTCGCTGCGGTACTACGCGCAGGATTTCGCGGGCCCGAAACCGATCCGCGGCTGGAACATGATATTTGGAATACGGAACGACAGGCTGCTCAGCGGGACGTACGTGGGCCTGTTCACCCGGGAACCGATCGCGGACGAGGCCCGGCGTCGGATGGTCGAAGAGGTACACTCACGCTATAGCCTCAACCCGGCCAGGCCCTGCCCCAAACCCTACTCCGAAGCCCGGTCCTGCGAGCTGTACGTGAATTCGGTGGTAGGGGATCCGGCGATGGAGCAGTTGAGCGGCTCCTGGCGAACCGTCATGATCTGGATTTCCCAGGAGTCCGGCGAATGGGCCCTGCGAACCGAGTACATGACGGCGGCGGAGAAGGCCGCGTCCTTCTCGGTCGAGGACCGGCGCTACTGAATCGGCGCGACGCGGCAACCTCCGACTGACAATCTTCCCTGCAGGTCCTTGCACATCGTCTCACACCAGCTATTTTTAGCATAGACTAAAAATCATCAGCGGCCGTGTGACTGAACGGCGAATACGGATGACATGAGCGCATGAACCCGGTTTTCTCTCTGTTGATCTTCCTGGCGACGTCCGCCGTGCTGGTGGCGATATTCTGGCCGCGTACCGGCCTGATTGCGCGGTTGTCACGCTACCGTCGGCTCGAAGAGCGGGTCCTGATCGAGGACACGCTCAAGCACATGTACAACTGCGAGTACGCTGGGCGCCGGGCGACCGAGGAGAGCCTCGCCGGGTTCCTCGAGACTTCGATCGGCCATGCCGTCCGGACGCTGGCGCGGGGCGAGGAAATGGGCTTCCTGCGCTTCGAAGGTCTGGAACCTGTTCTTACGAAGGAGGGCCAGCAGTACGCCCTGCGAGTGCTTCGAGCGCACCGGCTCCTGGAACGTTACATGGCGGACCGGACGGGAGTCGATCCGGTAGAGTGGCATGCCGAAGCGGATCGGCTCGAACACACGTTGTCCCGCGACGACGCCGAGGGTCTGGCGTCCCGTCTCGGCCATCCGCTTTACGACCCGCACGGCGATCCGATTCCCACGGCGGCCGGCGGGATTCCACCGATGGAAGGCCAGCCGCTGGCGACGCTCGACGAAGGCGAGATCGCCCGGATCGTGCACCTGGAGGACGAGCCACCCGAGCTGTTCAACGAAATCGTCGCCGCCGGGCTGGGTCCCGGAATGCGCCTCAGACTCCTCGACACCTCGTTGAACGAGGTTCAGTTCGAGGCGGACGGCCGGGTGCATCGGCTGTCTCCGGCGGTGGCCAGCCGCATAACGGTCGTGCCGGCAGGGGAAGCGGTGCAGCTGCCGACGCACTCGCTGGCCGACCTCGAGCCGGGTGAATCGGGCCAGGTACTCGGAATCTCGCCGATCCTCCAGGGGCCACAGCGCCGGCGGCTGCTCGATCTGGGAGTTGTCCCGGGGACCGAAATCCGGGCGGAATTCGAGAGTTCTGCCGGTGATCCGGTGGCCTACCTGATTCGTGGCGCGCTCATCGCACTGCGACGGGACCAAGCCTCTTTGATCCAGCTGGTGGCCGAGCCGGAGGTCGACGATGCCGCGGCTGGCCGCCTCGAAGGAGCCGAGGCGTAATGGCTATAACGCCTGCCGCGCCGTGTCACGGTTGCGCGGCGAACCGGGATGAAGTGCTGGTCCAGCTCGGAATCAGCCCCGGTCGGTTCGACTACCTCGTGGCCCTGGCCGGCAATCCCAACACCGGAAAGAGCACGATCTTCAATTCGCTCACCGGACTCAGGCAGCATACCGGCAACTGGCCCGGCAAGACCGTGGCCCGGGCGGACGGCGGCTATCAGCATGCTGACCACCGGTTCAAGCTTGTCGATCTGCCTGGCACGTACTCGCTCCAGGCCGGGAGTCCGGACGAGGAGGTAGCGCGCGACTTCATCCTGTTCGGGCAGCCGGACGTCACGGTCGTCGTGGTCGACGCTACGAGACTGGAGCGCAACCTGAACCTGGTTCTGCAGATCCTCGAGATCACGGATCGGGTGGTCGTCGATCTGAACCTGGTCGACGAGGCGCGGCGGCACGGGATCGCGATCGACGAGCGAAAGCTGGCAACAGAACTCGGAGTCCCGGTGGTGCCCACCGTAGCCCGGACCGGCGAGGGGATTCCGGCGCTCCGCGAAGCGGTCTACCGGGTGGCGAACGGCGAGACGGCCACCCGGCCGTATCGAATCGCCGACTATCCGCCGGAACTGGAGGCGGCCGTAGACAAGCTGGTACCGCTGATCGAGGATACCTATCCCGAGCTGCCCAATTCGCGCTGGGTCGCGCTTCGACTGCTGAACAAGGACGAACGCGTCGAGGATGCGGTACGTACGGGCGAGATCGGCGTCCTGGCTTCCGATGCGGCCGCAGCAGCCACCGGCCTGTCCACCGGACGCGGAGGGTCAAGACCGGAAGTGGCGAGCATCAGCCACGCGACCGCAGGGTCGCTCGCCCTGGCCGAGGGCCAGGTTGAGCCGGCATCCCCCGGGCAAGCGATTCTCAGGCGGACCGAACAGCTGCGCTGGCAGCTAAGCCCGGATTATCACGACGCCCTGACCCGGCGTTTCTTCGAGGCCGCGCACGAAATCGCGCAAAGCGCTTCCGCGACCGGTCTCCGGAAGACGAAGTTCGATCTGGATCGGACGCTCGACAGGATCTTCACGAACCGCTGGCTGGGCTTCCCGCTCATGCTGCTCATGCTGGCCGCCGTGTTCTGGATCACGATCGCCGGGGCCAACCTGCCGTCACGCATGCTGGGCGTGCTGCTCATAGACAACCTGCACCCGATTCTGAGCAACTTCGGGGCATCGATCGGGCTTCCCGGGTGGCTGAACGGGCTGCTGTTTGACGGCATCTACCTGGCCACCGCCTGGGTGATCGCCGTCATGCTGCCGCCGATGGCGATCTTCTTCCCCCTGTTCACGCTGCTGGAGGACTTCGGCTATCTGCCGCGGGTCGCGTTCAACCTCGACAGCCTGTTCCGCAGGGCCGGGGCGCACGGGAAACAGGCGCTGACCATGTGCATGGGCTTCGGGTGTAACGCGGCTGGCGTGGTCGCAACGCGTGTGATCGACAGCCCGCGCGAGCGATTAATCGCGATCATCACCAACAACTTCTCGCTGTGTAACGGGCGCTGGCCGACCCAGATCCTGATCGCCACGATCTTCATCGGCGCCCTGGCGCCGGCACACCTGGCGGGTCTCGTATCGGCCACAGCCGTTGTCGGCGTGGCGCTGCTGGGGATCTTCTCGATGTTCCTGACGTCCTGGTTCCTGTCGCGCACGATGCTGCGTGGCGAAGCGACGACGTTCAGCCTCGAGCTTCCGCCCTACAGGCCCCCGAGGATTCTCCAGACGCTGTACACATCGCTGATCGACCGAACGTTCATCGTCCTGTGGAGGGCCATCGTGTTCGCGGCGCCCGCAGGCGCGGTGATCTGGCTGGTCGCCAACGTATCAGTCGGCGGCGCGAGCCTCGCCGAGCACTTCATCTCGTGGAGCAACCCGTTCGGGCTCCTGATCGGACTGAACGGTGTGATTCTGCTGGCCTACATCGTGGCGATCCCGGCCAACGAAATCGTGATACCAACCGTCCTGATGCTGACCGTGCTGACATCGGCCGCGGTGGCGGGTGTCGGAGAGGGTGCCGGCGTGATGTTCGAGCTGGAATCAGCCGCGAGCATGGGCGTACTGCTGCAAACCGCGGGGTGGACGACGTTGACCGGCGTGAACCTCATGCTGTTCAGCCTGCTTCACAATCCGTGTTCCACTACGCTGTATACGATCTATAAGGAAACGGGGAGCGCGAGGTGGACGGCCGTGTCCGCACTTCTGCCGCTCGCGATGGGCTTTGCGGTCTGCTTCGTGGTGGCGCAGGTGTGGCGGATCGTGGGGTGACGGGCCGGGCCGGGACGTAGCGAGCGAGGTACGTCGTTTCCAAATACAATGCTGGAAGAGGCTGCAGTAAAGGATTTATTCTTGTGCCCAATGAAGAAATATCGCCATGACAATGCCGGCCGCGACATTGCCCAGCAGTATGGCCGGCCAGCCCGGCTCCGCTGACATTTGCGTACCGGAAACCTGAAGTCCGACTCCGAACAGGAGTGTGCCGGCCGTGAGGCCATACAGAGCCCCGGCGAGCACCGTCCTCTTGAGCTGAGCGAAGCTCAGGAGTCGAGCGAGAGCAATTCCGAGACAGGTGAAGGCCGCCAGGTGCAGGAGCGTAAAAAGCGCTATCCGGACTGTCTTCAACGTGGAGGCCAGTTCCGCACCCGGGTCCCCGCTTCCGAGAAGCTTTCCTGACAGGAAGTCCGGCGTGGCCAGCGGACTGAACGTCAGCATGTCGTAGATGAAGAACAGGGCCATGAGAACCGCGCCGGCGAGCAATCCTGCCAGGGCACCATTTCGATAGTCCCGCAGCAGCAACTGGCGTTGCCGCCTCGCGTCACTATAGGCCGAGCGTCCCGAGACTGACATGAGAGCTCCCTTCGATCGACTGCTGGAGCCCTTCCGTAGAATGGCAACAACCGCCGAACTCGCCTGAGAAAATCGATTAGTGGTTGAGGTACATTCCAGCATCGCCTGGACCAGACGCCGCTGTCAACGGGAGGCAGGTTTGCTGCGAGCGGACATCCCGGGCGGACTACTGCGACCGGCAGTACTAACGGTGGCGACTTGCTTTGGCCGAGGACGCTACCGATTCGATCCGCCACGTACATTGCCCCAGTACGACCGCGCTCCCGTCCAGGAAGGTCCAGCGCGGGTTCACCACTCCGCTCTCGGTCACGTTCAGCTCCGCGTCCAGGAGCTCGGCCAGGCCCTGCCCTGATCCGTTCCTGTACTCGGTCCCGCGTGTGAAGCCGTGCTCGGCTGTCCAACGTTCAGCGTCGGTCATGCGTGTGCGAATGCGAGGGTAGCTCCGGTCCGGCAGGATCAGTGTTTGTATGGTAGTGGCACCGTGTGACCGTGGGGCACGGAGGCGAGGCAACATGGCAGCTGAATGACCGGGCTGGGGATCGAACCCAGGACCTACGGATTAAAAGTCCGTTGCTCTGCCAGCTGAGCTACCCGGTCAGACGGCGGAATCTAAGGGTTTTGCGCTGAAGAGCCAGCGGGGGTTTCGTCGCCGCGCTTCCTCCGGCGCGTCTACTTCAGCCACACGAACAACGAGTAGCCCGCGAACACGATCGGATACAGCAGACGGCCGGCTCGGTCGACCTTTCCGACGATCGTGTCGTTCCCCCGGCCGGTCAGATAGGCCGTTCCGGCCATCGTGAACAGCGTGCAGATGACCAGCACGGTCGCCCCAAGCATGAACCAGTCGAGACGGGTCAGGTAGGGGAGCCGCGGAACGTGGTTGGCCAGCATGAAACGATACGCAATGAGCGTCAGCATGGTCGTTACGACGACTCCCACCCGAGTCGGAACTACGGTGGGCGAGATCCAGAAAACCGCGTAGGCCATCATCACGATGGCGACCAGCGGAATGAACACCTGGATCACGTAGTACGTCACCCGGCGGGTCGCCGGAAGGCTGAGCTTGACCCCGGGGTGCACCGGGGTGCCCGGGGCGACCTGGTAATCGTCTATGGTGAGTTCGGCATCGCCGACCTTCCAGTCGCTGATGGAGAGCTCCGCGGCCCGGCGCGCCACGATCGATTCATCCGGCACCAACGTGACTTCGGCACCCCCGAGGGACGGGGCGACGAGCTGCACGAAAAACTCCTGCCGGTCTCGTGGAAACTCGCGCAGGTTCATCGGGGCGGAGAACTGTCCCGTGTATCTCTGCAGATACACGACGCCACCGTCCGGTTGCACTAACACCTCAGTGGGCAAGGACTCGGTAACGGACCGGCGATTGATGATCAGCAGAGTCGGGTGCCACACATCTTCGAGATCCAGAGTGCGATTCCCCTCAGCTCCAGCAAGGTCCGGGTCGTTCCATGTTGCCACCATGAACACGTCGGCCAGGAACGACTGCGCAGCCCCGTCGACCTCGGTCAAGTCGGTCATGACGAGGGCGATCTTGACCTCGCGTGGAGTCCCGGTCGGCTCCTGTGCTGGAGCCGGAGCCGCAATCAGGCTCCCTGCTCCGAGGATGATGAGCGTCCAGATCGTTCGCTTTCCTGTCCGCATTGCTGCTCCACTCTGGAAGAACAGTGACTTCACGCCCCGTCCGCCGCGCACGATCAGGACGGACAGGGGCACAGTGTATCCTCAGAATCTGCCGGTGGGAACAAGTCTCGCGCAGAAATCGGGCTTGTCGAGCCAGGTTGAACCGCAGGTGTACAGGAGTACTCGCCAGCGTGGTCGGTAGACCAGGGATCAATACGGCGGCATTCCCTGGAGCTGACGAGCGCCGTCGCTCAGCCTAATCCACCCCCCTGCACATAGTCCTTCAGCATCCGGTTCTCGTACGCGGCCTGACTGAGATTAGCCCGCACCACGTCTCCAATCGAGATGATGCCGACCAGTTTCCCTTCATCCACGATCGGCAGGTGCCGGATCCGATTCTGGGTCATGATGCCCATCGCGTAATCGACATCGTCATCGGGCACGGCGCAGATCACTTCGCGAGTCATGATCCCGACCACGGGCCGGTCGCGAAGTCGAGAGACTCGGTCGCCACCGTCATCCCAGGTCTCCGCCGCCATCCGGAGGACATCCCGCTCACTGACGATTCCCTGCACGGAACCACTATCGTCGGTTACTACGATTGCTCCGATCCGGTGGCTGTTCAGTTCGCGCACTGCTTCGTGCACGGTCCGACCGGCCCCGATCGTAGCGACGTCGCCGCCCTTCTCCTTGAGAATGTCACGGATTCGCACGGCGATCTCCTTTGAGTTTGAGCACGTCTGGCAGCTTACCGGGAGGCCGGACGACCGGATCCCCCCATGTCTCTATCCATTGATGTCAGAACCGGCCGATTTGCGCCAGTCCGACCGGGCGACTTCCAGCTGGTCTAAGACTCCGGCTCGAGCGGAGGGGCCTGCGGTCCGATCAGAGTGAGGTCGTTGTCGGCAGTGAGTGTCTGGAGATAGTTCCAGCCCCAGCCGACCAGGATTCCGTCCACCAGGACCAGCGGAGTGAGTTCGTCGTTGGTGATCACGCCGTCCTTGTTCTGCACATTCGTGACGTAGTACAGCACTTCGATCTCGGTAGTACCCAGCAGGTGCGTTTCGCTGTCGTAAGGATTGGGAACGACGCCGTCCGACCTGAACGCGCCCTGGTTGAACGTCTGCGGCTCGGTGCCCATTTCTTCCAGCACCTGCTGTCGAGTCTGTCCGACCTCGAGCCTGAACAGCTTGGCACGGTTCTCAGACTGGACTTGCTCGAATCCCTGGGAGCAACCGGCAGCCGCGAGACCCGCGACCGCCACTGTCAGCGAACGAGCAACAAGCCCCCGTAGGGCGATAGTGTTTCGTCCTGCGACCCTCATCCTGGTCCCTCCGTGGCGACGCGCTGAACGGACCGGGTGTCCGCCCGGTCCCTGTCGAATGCATCGAATGATTCTATCGCCCGTCGTCTCGAAGCGCGCCCCCGCTCGAAGGCTCCTCTGCGGGCGGCCGCGAGACAGCCAGCATGGACCTCGAGCCCTGCGATATCCGGATAGATGACAGGGCTCACGGGAACGAACGCGATCTCGGATTCAGTCCCGATCGTCTCGTGGCACAGCGGGCAGGACTTCACTCCACCCGCAGTGGCGTGTATCGGTAGCCTGCCCAGCAGCCGGCGATCGCGGCCACGCCCTGTTCGAGCAGCGCGAGGGCCGTCGCCCTGCCACCCAGGAACTCCCAGGCGCTGGCCCCTGTCGTCAGCCCCCCGAACACCAGGTTGACCAGGAACCATGCGACGAACGTGAACAGCGCAATGGCGGCGCCATTCAGGATCGGAGCAGCCGCGGTCTTGAATCCAGTCGAGAAGCCACCGACGAACCACCCGATCCCGACCGCCAGTGTCAACCATGCCCCGCTGCCTTCGCCCGCCGGGTCCACGAGTCCGCTGGCCATCAGCAGGAGGGCGATGCTCGTCGCGACCGCGAGGCCGACGAACCAGCCGAACGCGACCCAGGAAAGCTGGACATTACGCAAGTGTTCAGAGTGCATGATCAGCCCTCGAGCCGCAGCTCATGCTGGAGAATGGGCGCCCAGGTCGCCCGATGGTGGGCGGTCGGGCCGTGCTCCCGGATCGCGGACAGGTGGGTGCCGGTAGGATATCCTTTGTTCCGCGCCCAGCCGTACACCGGGTACCTCTGGTCCAACAGTACCATCAGGCGGTCACGCGTAACCTTTGCGACAATGGAGGCACAGGCAATGGACATGCAACGCGTGTCCCCTCTCACGATCGCCTGGTGGGCGCCCAGTTCGGGCACCGGAAGTCCGTCCACGAGCACGAGGTCGGGCGTGAGCGGAAGCCGCTGGACCGCTCGGCGCATGGCCAGTGCCGTGGCACGCCGGATGTTCAGACGCTCGATCTCGCGCGCCGATGCCGCCGCCACGACGCAGGCGAGTGCGACTTCCCGGATCTCGGTGGCCAGCGCTTCACGCCTCTCGGCCGTCAGGAGCTTGCTGTCGTTGACGCCCTGCAGGCGACGAGGGGCTCTACGGAAAGGGGAAAGCACGACCGCGGCCGCGACCACCGGACCAGCGACCGGCCCACACCCGGCCTCATCTACCCCGACGATGTGACGAAGCCCGCGCTCCCAGCCGTCCCTCTCGAGGTCGGTGGGAGCCGTGCGGGCCATTCGTCGGTCCTTCGCTGTGGGTAGCTGAGTGCTACGCGTCCGTCTTGTCGATTGCCTCTTCGGCGGCGTCTACTGCGTCGGCGACTTCCTCGGAAGCTTCGGCGGCCGTCACTTCAACGACCTCATCCGCCACCCCTTCGACCACGTCCTCGACGGCGGGCTCCTCCTCGACAACCTCGGCCGGCGCTGCGGCAGCGGTCTTCTCGATCACGCCGCCTTCCCACCACCGGCGCTCGCGCACACGGGCGCGCTTGCCGCGGCGGGCCCGCAGATAGTAGAGCTTGGCGCGACGCACATGGCCGCGACGTACGACCTCGATCCCCGCGATGGACGGCGAGTGATCGGGGAAGATCCGCTCCACGCCGACACCGCCGGAAATTTTCCGCACGGTGAACGTCGCGTTCAGGCCTGCTCCCCTGCGAGAGATACAGATCCCCTCGAACACCTGGATGCGCTCCTTCTGTCCTTCGATGACCCGGACCATCACACGCACGGTGTCGCCCGGGGCGAAGGCCGGCAGGTCGGAACGAATCTGCTGCTTCTCGATTTCCGCGATTCTCGGATCCACTGTACCGCTCCTTCCGGGGCCGCCTGCGTGAGTCAGCCCGTGAATCTAATCTTCGATCCAGCTCGTGTCAGTCCTCTTGTTCCCACAACTCCGGCCTGCGCAGCCGCGTAATTCGCTCGGCTTCTTCTTGGCGCCACTCGGCGATGCGCCGATGGTCGCCCGACCGGAGCACGTCCGGCACCTTCATTCCTCGGTACTCGGCCGGCCTCGTGTAGGCCGGCGGGGCGAGGAGCCCGTCATAAAACGAGTCTCCGGCGGCCGATTCGTGGTCGCTCATCGCGCCCGGCAGCAACCGGACGACCGCGTCCACCACGACCAGGGCGGCTGGTTCACCGCCCGACAGAACGTAATCGCCGATCGACAATTCTTCCGTCGCGAGTCCGGATGCGACCCGTTCGTCGACTCCCTTGTAATGCCCGCAGAGAAGCGTGAGCTCCTCCTGCAGCGAGAACCGCACGGCCGTTTCGTGATCCAGCTGCCGGCCACCCGGGCTCATAAGCACGATCGGACCTTTCGGTTCGAGCGCGTCCACCGCTTCGAAGAACGGCTCCGGCTTCATTACCATGCCGGCGCCACCTCCGTACGGCTCGTCATCCACCGTGCGGTGTCGATCGTGCGTATAATCCCGCAGATCGACCACGCGAAACTCGGCGATGCCCGCCGCTACTGCCCGCCCGGGGATGCTCGTCCGGAGCGGCTCAACGAAGAAGTCCGGGAAAATCGTCACCACGTTGATCCGCACGATCTCCCCCGTTCCTCGACCGACTTCCTACAGTTCCAGCAGTCCGGGCGGCGGATCGATCCAGACCCGGCCGGACTCGCGGTCCACGTTTCTCACCAGTTCCGGCTGAAACGGGACGAGCCTCTCATGTCCCTGCATCTCCACTCCGAGGAGAATGCGCCCGCCGAGTTCATAGACCTCGATCACGGCGCCGATCTTCTCTCCCCCTTCCCGCCAGGCTTCGAGCCCGACGAGATCGTGGAGGAAGAACTCGTTTTCCTCCAGCGGCCGCAGCACATCGGGCGGAACCGTGATCTCTCGCCCGCGAACCGCATCTACCGCCTCACGACTTCCGATCTCACGGAACCCCAGCAGGTATCCGCCCTTGTGCGGCCTGGCAGTTTCCAGCGTCAGGCTTCGGATCGGTCCCCCGCCCGGTTCCGCAAATCCGAATTCGCGGCCCGGCGTGAATACGAGCTCCGGGTCTCCGGTGTCGATGCTGGCCAGGATTTCTCCGTCCAGCCCGTGCGCCTTCAGCAGGCGCGCAATCACGATCGCGTCCACAGGTCCCGCTTCGTGCTGTGAGTAGAAAGAGGGGGCCAGGCCCCCTACTTCTTCTCCTCGGAAGCCTCTTCGGCGGCGGCTTCGGCAACCGGCTCGGCTTCGGCAACCGGCTCGGCCTCGGCTTCGGCTTCGGCTTCGGCAACCGGCTCAGCCTCGGCGGCGGCTTCGGCAACCGGCTCAGCTTCGGCGGCGGCTTCGGCAACCGGCTCAGCTTCGGCTTCAGCAACCGGTTCCTCGGCGGCGGCCTCAACCTCGAGCTCGACCTCGGCTTCGGGCTCGGCCGTAGCCTCAGCCTCAACTTCGGCCTCAGTCTCGGCGGCCGGTTCCTCAGCGGCTGCCTCAACCTCGGGCTCAGCCTCGGCCTCGGCCGCTGCCTGCTCAGCCTCTTCCGCTGCTTTCTTCTTCGCGTCCGCGGCTGCCTTCTTGGCGGATGCCTCGGCGGCGGCCTTCTCCTCGACGCGCCGCTTTGTGGCTTCTTTCTGCGCCTCGGCAGCAATCGCGGCCCGTCGCGAGGTCCCGCGCTGACCCTCGGGCGGCCCGAGCTCGATTACGGTCTCTTCGAGTGCATCTGCCGTGGTGCCGGCCTTGTACTTCTCCCACACCCCGGTCTTTCGGAAGATTGAGACCACCGTATCGCTCGGTTGGGCGCCTTCGTGCAGCCAATTGAGGGCTGCAGCGGCGTCCAGCCGGATCAGCGACGGCCGGGTTCGCGGGTTATAGGTACCGATCGTCTCGATTGCCGGGCCATCACGCTGCTCCGCGGAATCCGAGACGACGATGCGAAACGAGGCCTGTGCCTTCCGGCCGGTGCGCTGAAGTCGAATCGTCGTGGGCATTACTGTCCGTCGTCCTTTTCCGGGCTTTCGCCGTACCGCCTGCCGGACCGGTTCTTCCGACGGATTCCCGTCGGGCCGGTCTCGAATCGTCCGGAAGACTCAGCCGAGCAGACCGTCAAGCCCTCCGCCGCTCGCCGCGAGGCGAGGCGCGAGCTTTCGCATCTGCTTCATGGTCTTCCGCATTTCCTTGAACTGCTTCAGCAGCCGGTTCACTTCGTGCACCGGTCTGCCCGAGCCCCGGGCGACTCTCGCCCGGCGCGACCCGTTCATCATATCGGGTCGCTTCCGCTCATCCGGGGTCATGGACAGCACGATCGCTTCCATGTGCCGGATGCGTCTGGGATCCACTTCGACCCCCTCCAGCATCTTCGGCTTCACGCCCGGAATCATCTTCAGCAGGCCCTCCAGCGGACCCATCTTCTGGATCTGCTGCATCGCCTGCAGAAAGTCCTCGAGGTCGAAATCCTCGCCTCCGAGCACCTTCTTTTCGAACCGCTGTCCCGTTTCCAGGTCGATCGTCTGCTGTGCCTTTTCGACCAGCCCGACGATATCCCCCATCTGGAGGATCCGGCCCGCCATACGCTTCGGATCGAAGACGGTCAGGTCCTCGAGCTTCTCGCCGACGCCGACGAATTTGACCGGCACGCCGATCACACCGTGAATCGACAGTGCGGCTCCGCCACGGGCATCGCCGTCCATCTTGGTCAGGACCACGCCCGTGATCCCGACCGCATCGTTGAATCCCTCCGCGATCCGGACGGCTTCCTGCCCTGTCATGCCATCCGCCACGAAAAGGACTTCGGTCGGGCCGACCGCTTCCTTCAGCCGCGCGAGCTCATCCATCAGCTCGGTGTCCGCCTGCAGCCGCCCGGCCGTATCCAGCAGCACGTGCGTGCGGCCTTCGCGACGCGCCGCATCTACGGCCCGGGTCGCGATCGCCACCACGTCCTTCTCTCCCGGCTCGTGGGCCACCGGAACGTCGATCGACGCACCGAGGGTCGCGAGCTGGTCTCCCGCCGCCGGCCGATACGGATCGCAGGCCACGAGCAGCGGCCGACGTCCGTCCCGCGACAGGCGCAGCGCCAGCTTCCCGGCCGTCGTCGTCTTTCCGGAGCCCTGAAGCCCCACGAGCATCATGACGGTCGGCGGAACGGTCGCTTCTCGAAGCTCCGCTGCCGCCTCTCCCCCCAGCACCTCGATCAGCTCGTCGTGCACGATCTTAACAACCTGCTCGCCGGGCTTGACCGACTTCAGGACGTCCTCACCCACAGCGCGCTGTTCGACACGCTTCAGGAAGTCCCGCGCAACCTGGAAGTTGACGTCCGCCTCGAGCAGCGCCCGACGAACTTCACGCAGGCCTTCCCGGAGCATCGGGGGCGTCAGTACCCCTCTGCTGCGGAACCCGCGGAATACGCCGTCGAGGCGTTCACCCAGTTGCTCGAACATCCGGCTGGCCCTCTTCTCTCGAGCCCCACGACCGTCGGACGCAATCGTCCCCGAAAATCAAAAAACGCGCCGTCGCGTTACCGCGCTCGCGTCCGTCGGACGCCGGGCCGCGCTCCGCGACCCGGGAATCCGAGAGCCTAGAAGTATAAGCGGGGGTTCGGAATCAGGCAACGCGCGGGATTGCGGCCCGTACGATCTGGTCGCGCGCCGATCCGACCGACACGTAGCGGATCGGAACACCGGCGTTTGTCTCGATCCGCTCGAGATAGTCGCGGGCCCCGGTCGGCAGCTCATCCCAGGTCCGCGCCTGGCCCGTGTCAGCGCCCCAACCGACGGCTGTTTCGTATACCGGGACGACCCGTTCGAGTTCTGCCGCCCGAACCGGGAACGCGTCGAGCGGCGCGCCGTCCAGTGTGTATCCGACACCCAGGCGGATCTCATCAAACGTGTCCAGCACGTCGAGCTTCGTCACGGCGAGGGCCGTGAGGCCGTTCACTGCGGCCGAGTGCCGCACGACGGCTCCGTCGTACCAGCCGGGACGCCGCGGACGACCCGTCGTCGCGCCGAATTCCGCCCCGAGCTGGCGCAGACGATCGGCTTCGTGTCCCTCGAGCTCGGTGGGCAGCGGTCCGTTACCCACTCGCGTCGTATACGCCTTGACGATTCCGAGCACCCCGTCGATCAGGGTAGGACCGATTCCTACTCCGGCCGCGGCGGCCCCGGCCGTCGTATTCGACGATGTGACGAACGGATAGGTCCCGTGGTCCACATCCAGCAGGGAACCCTGCGCGCCCTCCAGCAGCACCCGGCCGTCGCCACGCAGCTCTTCGAGCAGGGTCGCCCCGCTGTCGCCGGCCAGTGCCCGGATGCGAGGCGAGATCGTCTCGAGCTCCGCCATGATCTCCTCGGCATCCGCCCGGTCCTCCAGGCCCCAGGCTTCGAGCAACTCGTTCGCGGCGGCGCAGGCCTCTTTCACCAGCCCGGCACAACTCGACAGGTCCTCGAGCTCGCAGACCCTGACACCGGTCCGCGCGACTTTGTCCCGGTACGCCGGTCCGATGCCCCGCTTCGTGGTGCCGATCTTCGCGTCGCCGCGCAGGCTCTCACGCGCTCCATCCAGCAGCCGGTGGTACGGCAGAACGAGGTGCGCCCGGCGCGACACGATCAGTCGCTCGGCGATCTCGATGCCACGACCCTCGAGCTCGTCGATCTCCTCGAGCAGCGTCCACGGATCGACTACGACTCCGTTGCCGAGCACACACTTCACCGACGGGACGATCGCGCCTGATGGAATCAGGTGCAGGATGAACTCCTCGCCGTCCACCAGTACCGTGTGCCCCGCGTTCGCGCCTCCCTGGTAGCGGGCGACGAGCGTCGCCTGCTCGGCCAGGACGTCCGTGATCTTTCCTTTGCCTTCGTCACCCCACTGGGCACCGACGATGACGATACAGCGGCTCGAATCCTGAAACATTCAGCCTCCGGGGGCCTGGTCGCGGCCGAGGAGACCTGCCGCCACCAGGGCGTCGGCTACCTCGGAACGGACGGCTTCGGATGGGGAAATCAAGGGTGGGCGCGGCCGGCCTCCGGCCATGCCGAGCAGATCGAGAGCGTGTTTGACTCCAGGCACGCCTGTGCCGCCGATCACTCGCTTGTGCAGCGGACCGATGCGCTCCTGCAGCCGGCCGGCCTCGGAGCCACGTCCGGCACGCCATGCATCGAACACTCCGGTCGCAGCACCGGGCGCGAGCAGCCCAACAGCGACGATACCACCGGTCGCGCCGATCTCGAGGCCGGAATACAGGTGAGTCCCGGCGCCGACGAGCACGGCCGCCCGGTCGGCGCACGCGGTACACAGGGTCCCGAGCCCGTGAATGTCACCCGACGAATCCTTGATCCCGACGATGTTGTCGTGGCTCGACAATTCCGCCACGAGCTCGGGCTCGAGTCCCACGGGCACGAACTTCGGCACGTGATACAGCACCACCGGCACCGGCGCCGAATCGGCCACTTCCAGGAAGTGAACCCGCAGCGCCTCCGGTGTCATCTGGCCCTTGTAGTAGGAAGGCGGGCGTACGAGCAGCGCCTCGGCTCCCGCAACTGCCGCGGCTCGACCCAATCGGATCGTGGCCCTGGTGGACTCGAGTCCCGTTCCAGCCAGCACGGCCGCCGATTCGCCGACCACGTCCCGGGCCTTCGCCACGAGCGCCACGATCTCCGCTTCATCCAGGAGCGGGGCTTCGCCGGTCGAGCCGGCGATGACGAAGCCCGCGACCGGATACTCGCTCCAGCTTTGCAGATTTTGCCCGAACCCCTCGAGGTCGACTGCACCCCGGGCCGGGTCGAACGGCGTGGTAACCGGCAGGTAGACCCCCCCCAGCTTCACGAGTCGGAATCCGCGTCGGCAGTCTCTTCGGCAAGCACGTCGATTCCCTCGGGGACATCGCCCAGCCGGCGATGACGTTCGTCGGCGAACGTCTGCATGATCAGCTCGAAGTCGCTCGGGCTGGTAGCTGCAGCCTTGGCGGTGTCG
>Ga0316193_10001264_pt1 | contig 16894 bp, 11 predicted proteins | sample MerIslsedime2_MG_FD_207735 | JGI IMG/M metagenome (GOLD analysis project Ga0316193, IMG submission 207735) | Coastal sediment microbial communities from Maine, United States - Merrow Island sediment 2 | ecosystem: Environmental > Aquatic > Marine > Coastal > Sediment | place: USA: Maine... | reverse complement strand
GAGGATGACGAAGTATCCGAAGAGAGGCAGTGGTCTGTCGAGGGTAGAGGACAGCATGACCGGGGTTGCAAAACCGCCCACCAACCCGAGCAAGGCGATGAACAGCGAGTCCCTCCGGATCGCCAGAACGACCGCCGTGGTGGCCACCAGGGCCATCGCAACAAAGGTCGGCACCACCGGCATCAGCTGCCACAGGACGTGGGCCGAGAAGAAGGTCGCGAACAGCACCGCGATACCGGCCCCGTCGAGAGCGTTGGCGGTGATCGGGTACTTTCGCGCCGCCCTGAGCTCGCACACCACCAGCAACGCGATCCCCACCAGTAGGCCGATCGCCATCCGTATCGGTGGGCTCAGCCACCCGTGGTCGATGGAGTAGCGCAGGAAAGAAACCGCTGCGATGACCAGGGCAATGCCCGCAATCCACGAGAAGAGCTTGACCCCGACCAGGCTCTCCCAGTCAAAGGCGGGTCGTGGCTTTTTCGGCTCCGGTGGTTCCGAAGGCGGCATCACGACCGGTTTGGGCTCGGGCGGCTTTGCGGGAGGTTTCGGCTCCGGCATGATGACCGGCGGCTGATCCTCGGCGGGTGGCGCGGGAGGCACCGCCGGCGGCTCCGGCGGAACATCCTCTGCGATAGGCTCCTCTTCGATCGGCGTAGCCGCCGCGGGCTCTTCAACCCCCGGTTCAACATCAGGCACCGGCGGCGGCGCGGAAACCGATGGAGGACGTGGCACAGCCATTGGTTGCACCGGCGCGGGAACGACCTCCGGAACGGGTTCAGCCACTTCGTCCTCGGTCGGCGGTGGCTCGATCTCGGTATCGGGCGCACCCCTCGCTTTCATGAGTTCCCGCACCCGTACTCCGAGCCGCATGTTCTCGGCCTCGAGGGCCTGCACGCGCGTCTCGCCTCTGCGGGCATTCGAGAGGGCGACGATTGCGATGATCAGGGCTATCGGCGCCAACAGCAGATAGCCGACGACCAGCGGAATGAGGAGGTTCTCCATCAAGTGCGCCTGACCGCACGCGGCGTTTTCGCGCGCTGTGGTGTATTTCAACTGTAGCACCCAAAAAAGCACTGAAAACGTCAGCACCTGTGGCGCACGAACTTCTCCGCATCCCCTGCGTTTATGACAAAGTAAACCGCGAGATCGCTGTGGGTCCGTCAATACTGGGGATTTTCATGAACACACCAAGTCGCCTGGCCGTCAGCTTCCTGTTTCTTGTCTTTGCTGTGGGGTGTGCAGTCGAGGCGCCGCCGCCTGGCGATGGAAGCGATGCACAAGGGGTATATGCCTTCGTCGATGTCAATGTCGTCCCGATGGCCACAGACCAGGTTATGGAAAACCAGACGGTAGTGATCGCGGATGGTCGCATCGTCTCCATCGGAGACGTGGAAGAGGAGAAAATTCCGGCCGGAGCCACCCGGATCGAAGCTCCCGGGCAATTCCTCATCCCCGCCCTCTCGGATATGCACGTTCATCTCGAGGGTGACGCCTGGAACGCCATGTTTCCTCCCGAAGAACAGTTTCCCCCGGAGGCGCTCGACTTCGGCAGGTTGCTCTTTCCTTATGTGGCGAACGGGGTCACAACCGTCCAGGTCATGTCCGCCCTCCCCGAGCACATCGCGCTTCGGGACGGCATCGCGCGCTGCGAGCTCCTCGGGCCCAGGCTCTTGCTCTCCCGGATGATTGATGGCCCCGGACGGGCCTGGCCGCCGCCGATCAGCATCTGGGTCAGCTCGCCGGAAGAGGCGCGCCAGGCGGTGCTGGACTCTCATCAAGAGGGCTACGACAGTATCAAGGTCTATTCGTTTCTTGATCGGGCATCGTATGAGGCGGTCATGACGGCAGCCGCCGAAGTTGGGATGGGGGTCGGTGGTCATATCCCGTACGAGCTGTCGTTGGAGGAAGTGCTGGATGCGGGACAGAACCTGATCGCACACAGCGAAGAGCTCATGAAGTTCGCTCAGATCCCCTACACCCAGGATCAGATCGATGAGACCGCAAGCGCCATCGCCGCCAGTGAGACGTGGATCACCCCGACCCTCACGACCAGTCGCAACATCCTCGCGGTGCTCGAGGATTTCGACCAAGAGCTCGCCCGGCCGGAGGTCCGCTACCTCCATCCAATGGACCGCGGCATCTGGTCATTCATCTACACCAACCTGTATCAGCCCATCCCACAGGATCAGCGGGCCGCTCTTCGCGAGGGTTATCTGCAATTCCAACGTCCGCTGACACGGGCGCTCAGCGAGGCCGGCGCGCGCCTGATGACCGGCACAGACGCTCTGATTCCCTCCACCGTCCCGGGATTTTCCATTCACGACGAGCTGGCCGAGCTTGTTGACGCCGGGCTTACGCCGTACGAGGCCCTTCGATCATCGACGACCGAGCCGTTCGCCTTCCTGGATGAGCTCGATCAGGCGGGAACGATCGAGGTCGGGAAACGCGCCGATCTCGTTCTATTGCGGGGCAACCCGCTGATTAACATCGCAGCGACCCGAGGAATCTCCGGCGTCTTCATCCAGGGCAGATGGCTCGGGGACGAAGAGCTCGAGCAGGGCCTTCAGGAGCTTGCCGCCGCCAACGAAACCGGGAGATAAGAGCATGAGTCATCTTTCGAGAACAGGCGTCACGTTGGCTTTGGCGGTGGTGTTGACCGGTTGTGGTTCGGGCGAGGATCCGGCGCCACGCCCCCACCCGCCGGCCGGCGCGGTAGCTGGAGATTTCAACGTGCTCCCATGCGCCCACGAGGCCCAGGAGGTCGAGTATGCGGCCGAGTGTGGCACATTGATCGTCCCGGAAAACCGAAACGATCCAGGCTCCCGGTTGATTGCTCTGCCCGTCAAGCGGATCCCCGCTTCGGGTGAGGAAACGGCCGAACCGATCTTCTGGCTCACCGGAGGGCCCGGAACCTCGAACATGGCCTACAGCCGGGTGGAGTGGTTTCACGAAAACCACGACATCGTTCTGGTTGGTTATCGCGGCGTGGATGGATCGGTCTATCTCAATTGTCCCGAGATAGGTGAGGCGATGGGTTCTGGCCTGCCGATGATGAGCCGTGAAAGCATGGCGTATCAGGGCGAGGCCGCTGCGGAGTGCGCAGAACGATTGATGGCCCAGGGTGTCGATCTCGACGGCTACACCGTCCTCGAGGTCGTCGACGACGTGGAGGCCGCACGCCGGGCGCTGGGCTACGACCGGATCAACCTGGAAAGCGGCAGCTACGGTACCCGCCTCGCCCAGATCTACACCTGGCGCTTTCCCGACGCGGTCCACCGGAATGCGATGGTGGCCGTCAATCCTCCCGGCCGCTTCTGGTGGGACGGGGCGATCCTCGAGGAGCAGATTCTGCGCTATTCGGCCCTTTGCGCCGAGGATGCGTACTGCTCTTCGCGCACCGGCAATCTCGCGGCCTCGATCCAGACGGCGCTCGACAATATGCCGAAACGTTGGCTGGTCTTCCCGGTCGATCGCGACGCGGTCCTCTTCTCCACCTTCATGGGGCTCTACTCCACCGACGGTGCTGCGTCCACGTTTGACATATGGCTCGCCGCAGCGGACGGAGACTACAGCGGTATGGCGCTGATCACGGCGGCGATGAAATTCATGCTGCCGACCGACTTCGCCTGGGGCGAAAGCGCGTCGAAAGCCCTCAGCACAGATTACGATTTCGATCCATCGGCCGACTATGTCGCCGAGGTCACCCCGGATCCATACCTCATCGGCTCGCCGGGATCGACGATGGGCTGGGCCGCCGCCGGGTCCTGGCCGGCCAACAAGATCCCGGATGAGTACCGCGCGGCACAGCCGTCGTCAGTGGAAACCCTCATGCTCAGCGGCACGCTGGATGTCTCGACCCCGGCGCAGAACGCCCGAAATCAACTCCTGCCCCTGCTGGAAAACGGCGAACAGGTCGTGCTCGCCGAATTCGCCCACACCGGTGATCTCTACTATCTCCAACGTGAAGCAACGAGACACTTGCTGACCACGTTCTTTGCCACTGGAGAAATCGACGCCTCGCTTTACAGGCCCAACACCGTGAACTTCAAACCGTCGTGGGGATTCCCACTGATCGCCAAGCTGGCTGTGGGCGCCGCAACATTATTGGCAATCATTACGCTCTGCTGTGCATGGTTCACATATCGACTGATCAAACGAAAAAAGGCCCCGCGAAAAAACACCCGCACATCCGTCTAGCTCACCAAAATTGCCTCCGGACCCTCGCGGTGCAACACGATACCGCTGAAACGATCAGCGGGAACCTCGATCATCTCGCTTTCAGCGAGGGCATCGATGGCCCAGACGTAGACAAGGTGATAGTACCAACAGTAGAACTCTCCGAATGAATCTTCGGAGTATTGACTCGCTTTCAACGTCTGATAGAAATCTTCAATATCGGATTTATTGTCCAATAGAATTTTGTGGAGTTTCCCGGAAATCTCTTTGGTAATTTTGTGCCATGTTTCTGATTCATTTTCGTCCATGAAATAGATTTCAAGTTCCTCAGCGATTTCGACAGGATCGGCGGTGGATTCCGAATCTACGACAGCCTTGATTCTGTCTTCAAAATCTCTTCTTGCTTGATTGAGTTCGCCATCGATAATCGTCTGCCCGAAGTTGAGCACATGCCACTCGGGCCACCTCAGAGTCGTATCATCCTGACCATACTTTCCGAGGTAAACCGGATCACCTTCGACAACCCAGAAATAAAAGCGGGCATTCGGTCTGTCAGGGCTCGGCCGTGACGGCGCGGGTCGTAAGAGGCTCCTGTCCAACGCCAGCTCCTCGAGGACGCCGATGTCGAGGATTCTCGAACCAACCAGCATGAATCCTTGCTCTTTTAACGATGTCGAATCACTTATCGAAAGAATTGAAAATGCATCCTCGAGAGTGTCCCATTCAGCAATTAATGAACTCGCAAGAGTTAATCCTAACTCTCTTGAGTTTTCGTACACTTTCTGCGCTTCTTCAGCATCAGCGACAAGAACTGACGGTACATAACGCCCATTTTTCATCTGGACGAGACTCGCTTCGATCAACGGCTGCACCTCATCTCTCAGTTCAACTCCAGAGAGATTGAATGCATCCGCGATCTGCTGAATGTTCAACCCTTCGTGCATGGCAAGCATCATTTGCAGGCGGCTTTTCGTCAGGGCGGGCCACGGATCACCACTCCCAGCCAGCGAAGGCAAGACTCGTCTCGCCGAGTAATCGCCAGCGCTTTGTGGTTGAGTCGGACAAGCGGAAACAGAAAGCACCATCAACGAAATGACGAGAAACCTGGCTGCCTTCATATGACCCCCACCTCGATTCTGCTGCCGCATTTTCCGGCTGCAGATCGATTCGCCTATAAGAAGCTCTACGTCAGATGGCGAAAAGAGTTCTGTCGATGAATCCCGTCTTCGGACGCCCTCACTACCGATTCGGGCTGATTCCCCTCCTCCCGGAGGGCCGCCGTGGCCTGAGGGCGAGCTGCCGCCTTTTCGTTTCGTCGATGTAGTCATCGATCAGACGCTCGAGCAGCGGCAGCGGGAGCCGGTTGTGAAGAAGCACCGCGCGGTGGAAATCCTTGATGTCGAAATCTTCGCCCAGCTCATCCATCGCGTGCTGCCGAAGCTCGAGGATCTTCAACATGCCGGTCTTGTAAGCGGTGAAGTAGCCGACGTAATAAAGGTACAGGTCGATCTGCCCGGTGGCCAACCAGGTGGTGGTGCCCACGGTGTCGACGTAGTAGTCGATCGCCTCCTGGCGGCTCCAGCGGTTGTAATGCAGACCGGTATCGACCACCAATCGCGCCGCTCGCAGGAGCTCCCATTGCAGGCGTCCCAGCTCGCTGTAGATATCATCTTCGTACCAGCCCAACTCCATCGCCAGATACTCGGCGTAAAGGGCCCAGCCTTCGACAAAGGCGGTATAGAAACCGCCGCCCTTGGTAAACAGCGGCACGTCCAGCTCGTTGCCGATGGCGATCTGGAAGTGATGGCCGGGGACCGCCTCATGGTAGGCGATGGTCCGCATCCAATACCTGTAGTCGTCCACCTGATTGCCGATGTAGTATGCCCCCGGCCGTGAACCGTCGAGGGACCCGGAGAGGTAGAATCCCCCACCCCGCCCGCCGATGACAATGACCTCGGTCCGAGGCGCGATATCGAAGACCTCGGTGATGTCCTCCTGGGCCTGCCGGATGAAGCTCTCGTTGAGGGACACGATATCTTCGGCCCAGACGATTCCCGAATCCACCGCTACCCGGTCGTAAAGCTGCTGAAAGGTCTCATTTGTCGGGTAGCCCAGAGTGACGAAGTGCGCCAAGATCTCGCCGCGGATCCGTTCGACCTCGTCCAGACCCGTCTGGTGAATCTCGGCGGGAGTCAGATCGGTGGTGGTGTGGTGACGCACCCTGGCGGCGTAGAAATCGTCACCGTCCGGGAGCTGCCAGGCGCCATTCATCGCCGGGGCGTGTGGAATCTGTTGGTCAAGCTTGGCCACGACTGCCTGATATGCGGGAATCACCGAAGTATTGATTGCCTGTTCGGTTTGGGCATACAGAGCTTGCCGTTGGGCCAGGCTGAGCCCGGAGATCGCCGCGGTTTTCGTTACGAAGGTTGAATAGAAGGTCAGGTCCCTGGCGCTACCCGGCACAATGCCCCCGATTTGGTCAGCCGCCCGCTGCAGCATCTGGGCCGGGGCCAGAACGCCGCGCGTCTCGCTGTCTTCCAGGTTCTGAATGAGGCACGCAAACTGGTCGTCCACCTGCTCGAGGCGGCTTATGTAATCTTCGGCGTTCTGGAGAGTCTCCAGAGGGTGCTCATCCTCGAAGAATCGAAAGAGCTCGTTTTGCCGGCTGAAACCGTGGGTAACCTGGTAGAAGTGATACATCCACTCATGTTCCACATCCCAGCCCTCGAGAATCCAGGAGTAGGAATCGTAGCTGATCTGCTGCTCGTAGCTCAGCGTCTCGCGGTCGTAGCTCCTCAAAATGTCATTGATCCCGGCCTTGAGCTCGTAGGTTTCGATCACGAAGTCATTACATATGTTGTCGAGCTGATCGTCTCTGATTCCCAATGACCCTGACAGACCCATCGAGGTGACCAGCTCGGGGCTCCTGAGCAGGATCTGTTTGTAGGAGGCATCGATGAATTCGTCGAACTGGAGACCCTGAAGGACGTCGAGAATGTCCTGGATGTCGCCGTCCTGGCCGTAACACGGCGGGACAACCAGGAGCAGGACGGCAAAAAGGAAGGCGGCTCCTGTGATCAACAGCGGGGGTTTCGCGCGCATACCCTCCTCCTCTTCTTGCTCGAGGTCGCCCCGATTCGCCATCCGGAGAATCTCATCGTGGCGGCCAGTCAACAGGATCATACCTATATATAGGTATAGGTGCCATATATAGGTATAGGTGCCGGGACAGCTTTTCTCAAGCGGTTTGAATTGCGGGTATCGATCATGCCCGGCCGTAGTCAATGTGCAGCCTGCGCAGCCTTTTCGACCACCGTCGAAATTTAGCGAGGCTGGCGGGGACGTCTCTCAGCCGGTACTTCGACATGAATGCGAAAACGTTCTTCAATGGAATCGTCTTGGTGTAGAGCCGATAGTACTGCTCGTAGAAGTCCTCGAGCGGCAGCTTGGTCGGCAGGACGGTGTGGATGAAGTCGAAGAACTCCGGATCGCGGGTGAGAAGTTGGTCCTCGACCTCGTCGTAGAGATCGGTCCCTGGCAGCGGTGTGAGCACCGCAAAGGATGCGAAGCTCAGATCGATCGAGCGGCAATAGCTCCGGAACTCGGCGAAGTCTTCCTCGGTGAAATCGGGTCGGACGATGAACGACGCGTAGATGCCGATTCCGAGGTCTTGCAGGACCTGGACCGCCTCCCGATTGTTGTGTGTGGTGGAGCCCTTGTTGATGAACTCGAGATCGCTGTCGCGGAAGAACTCGAGACCGACAAAAACTCTCTCGAGACCGACGTCGCGCCACAGCTCCAGGAGATCCGGGTGCTTGGCGATGGTGTCGCTGCGGCCGTAGAGAAAGTACCTCTTGCGAATGCCCGCTTCCCTGATCAGTTCGGCAAGCCTCTTCATCCGCGTCGCATCCACCAGCGACTCGTCGTCGGCAAAGAAAACGAACTCCTCGTCGATCTCCGCCAACTCTTCGACGATTTTCGCCGGATCCCTCTTCAGATACCGGCCACCCGCGATCTTCCACAAAGCGCAGAAATTGCACCGAAAGGGGCAGCCCTTGGAGGTGCGAATCGACGCAAGCGGCTGCATGTACTCCGAGTAATAAGCGTGCCGATACGCCTTCGTCAGCGACCGATCCGGGAATGGGATTTCGTCCAGGTCTCGTGAGGGGTTGGCCGCTCCCTCCTGCAATCCCCCATCGGTCCGTACCCACACCCCCGGGATGCCATCGAAACCCTCGCATCTATCGAAACGGCCAATGACTTCCCGAAAGCTGTCCACGCCATCTCCGACCACGACGAGATCGACATGCGGCGAATCGAAATCGCGTGGTGCAACCGTGGCGTGGTGACCGCCGACGACCGTCAAAACCTCGGGATTCCACGCCTTGGCCCGCTCCGCCAGGAGCTTCATCCTGTTGGCGTGGACCGTGTAGCCGGTGATGCCGACTACGTCGGGACGGAATTCCTCCAGCGTCTGCTCGACCGTGTCGTCGATCCGCTGATCGAGAATCTTGACCTCGTGGTCGGTTTTCACCCCGGCGGCCACGTATTCGAGAGCCAGCGGTTCAAAGAGGAACACGTCCTCGCCGGCCATACTGACCGGCGATTTGGCCGGCTCGATCAGCAGAATTCGCATGGGTCTTCCTCCCTCATTTCTACTCCAACTGGGCACAACAGTTTCGCGCTACAGGGAAAAATATCGATCCTGAGCCACTGCTATGCTTGAGCCTTTCTTGACGTTCGGATGAGGGTTTGATGAGGATCGGCTGTCATCCCTCCCCCATCCGAGCCTCCAACTCCCGGACGCGTGTCCGCGAGCACCGGACACCTGTCCGGTTCAGCGCGACTCCCGTGATGCAGACTACAGGGCTTTATTCAATGGAATCAATGGTTTCTGTTGAGGTCCGGCAACTGGCATCCTTCTTGCTCGTCCTTCCCGCGATGCAAGGAAAACTCTCATGATCCGCGACGCCTCGACCATGGACCAACCAATTGACACACGCCAGCAGAGGCGGCGGCGCCTATGGGCGCTCATCGCCGTCGTCGCTGCGCTCGTCGTTGTGGGCCTCCTGCTCACGCCGTCGATCAGACGCTGGGCTCGATCGGAAACCTCGATCCCGCGAAGCCAGATCCGGATCGGGACCCTGGTTCGCGGAGACCTCGTGCGCGAGGTCGCTGTCGACGGGCGCGTTATCGCAGCGTTTCATCCGACCGCGTTCAGCCCGGCGCAGGGCATCGTCACCATCGCCACCGACGCCGGGGAGGTTGTCGAGAAGGGCCACATCCTGGCCCAGGTCGAGAGCCCGGAGCTTGGGAGCCGTCTCGATCAGGAGCGCGCGACCCTCGCGGCAACCACCTCTGATCACAACCGGCTCGAGGTTTCGAGCCGCCAGCAACAGCTCGAGAATCGACAGGATGTAGAACTCGCGGAGGTCCGTGTCGCTGCCGCGGGGCGTGCGCTCGAGCGCACCCAGCGCCTCTTCGACCTCGGCCTCCTCAACGAAATCGAGCTCGAGACGGCGCACGACGAGGTCACCGTGCGCTCGCTCGAGCTCGCCCAGGCCGAGCAACGCGAGGAACTCGAGGTCGAAATGCTGGTTCTGGAGATCGAGGACTCGGGCCAGCGACTCGAGCGGCAGCGGCTCCAAGTTGTGGACCTCCAACGCCGGGTTGATGCCCTCACCGTGCGTGCGCCGGTCGCCGGCCTAGTGTCCCGGCTCCACGTCGAGGATCGTGAGGCGGTTGCACGCAACACGGCCCTCGTCACCGTGGTTGATCTTTCGGCGCTCGAGGTCGAGATTGCCGTTGCCGAAAACCTCGCCGACGAGGTCACTCCGGGCACACCGGCGGTGATCACCGTCGGAATCGATGATTTTGCCGGCACCGTCGTTGGCATCTCGCCCGAGGTCGAAGGCAGCCGAGTCAAGGGCCGCGTTGCGTTCGCCGAGGAAATTCCGGCCGGTCTCAAGCAGAACCAACGTGTCAGCGTGCGGGTGGTGCTCGAGACCCGGCACGATGTGCTCAAGGTCCCTCGGGGGCCGTTCCTGGAGGCCGGCAGCGGCCGCCACGCCTACGTTGTCGCCAACGGCATGGCCGAACAGCGGCCGATCGAGGTCGGGGCGACCAGCGTCGCCGAGGTCGAGATCGTGTCCGGTCTCGAGGCCGGTGACGAGATCGTGATATCCGACACCACCCGGTTCGAGGGCGCCAGCCGCGTGCTGGTGCGCTGACTCCAAAACAAGGAGAACGACATGATCGAGATGGACGCCATTCGCAAGATCTACCGAACTCAGCACGTGGAAACACACGCTCTCACCGATTTCACCATCACTATCGACGACGGTGAGTTCGTGTCGGTGATGGGTCCGTCAGGATCTGGCAAGACAACTCTGCTCAACATTGCCGGTCTGCTCGACACCTTCGAGCACGGACGTTACCTACTTGACGGCGAGGACGTCAGCCGGCTCTCCGATCGCCAAATGTCGGCGATTCGAAATCAAAAGATCGGGTTTATCTTCCAGTCCTTCAACCTGATCCCAGACCTCAACGTATTCGACAACGTCGACGTCCCGTTGCGCTACCGCGGAATGAAGGGAAATGAGCGCCGCGCGGCGATCAACAAAGCGCTCGAGGTCGTCGGCCTCAGTGCGCGCACTAAACACTACCCGGCTCAGCTTTCGGGCGGTCAACAACAGCGGGTGGCGGTTGCGCGAGCTCTTGTCGGCACTCCAAGCCTGATCCTCGCCGACGAGCCCACCGGGAACCTCGACTCAGCGATGGCCAACGATGTCATGGACCTGCTCGAGACAATCAACAACATGGAAACAACGATCGTGATGGTGACCCACGAACCCGAGCTCGCGGCCCGCGCCCAGCGCCGCCTGCACCTGCTCGACGGCCGGCTCATCGACCTCGAAGCCGACGACCGGCCGACACCCCTGGTGGCGCGCACCGACGGATCCCCGTCGGCGCGGGTGTGAGGCGGAGGTCGAGATGTTCGGGTATCTCATCCGCATCGCCCTCCTCAGCCTCCGGCGCAACCCGGTGTTGTCGACGCTGCTGATCGCGGCTATCGCCCTGGGGGTCGCGGTATCGACGGCCTTCGTGACCGTGTACTACGTCTACTCGGGCAACCCGATCCCGTCCAAGAGCGAGAGCCTGTTTTACGTCCAAATGGACAGTTGGGATCCGAATCGGCCGTACTCCCGAAGGCGTCCCGAGCTGCCCCCCGAGCAGATCACCTACCGTGACATGCAGGGAATTATGGCTTCGGATATCCCGACCTATCACAGCGGCATGTTCGTTGCCGGGCTCACCATTCATCCACCCGATGCGGGGCAGCGGCCCTTCCGCGAAAGGGCACGGATGTGCTTCGCAGACTTCTTTCCCATGTTTGAAGTTCCCTTCGCCTACGGCGGAGGTTGGGGCAGGGAATCCGACCGTGGTCCAGAACCGGTTGTGGTCATCGACGCCGCAACCAATGACCGTGTATTCGGAGGCGGCGACAGCGTCGGCAAGACCCTGCGCATCGAGGACCGAGTGTTCACGGTCGCCGGTGTGCTCGCACCCTGGCGTCCGTCACCTCGATATTACGACCCGCACAACGGCCCCAACCAGAAGCCGGAGGCCATCTACATACCGTTCGAATTCGTCCGCGAATTCGAGGTCTATCCCGGCGGCAACCATCTGATCTGGGACGACAGCGACGGCAATACCTTTGAGGAACACCTCACCTCGGAAGGGGTGTGGATCCAGATGTGGGTGCAGCTTGACACCCCCGAACAGCGTCAGGCTTACGCCGACTTTCTCGACGCCTACGTGATGGAGCAGAAAAAGCTTGGTCGTTTTGGGAGACCGCTCAACAACCGCCTCCTCGATGTCATGCAATGGCTCAGGCACCGGGAAGTGGTCCCTGAAGAGGCGACCGGGATGCTGGTGATCTCACTTCTCTTCCTGCTCGTGTGCGCGGTGAATCTCATTGGCATTTTGCTCGGCAAGTTCCTCGCACGGGCGCCCGAAGTCGGTGTCCGGCGGGCCCTCGGCGCGAGCCGTACGTCGGTCTTTCTTCAACACATCGTGGAGTGCCAGTTGATCGGAGTCATTGGCGGCCTTTTCGGTCTCGGGCTGTCGGCGCTGGTCCTTCGCCTGATCAACCGCCTGCTCGACAACAGCGGCCAGTTCGGGCTCGACCTGCCGATGGTTGCGGCCGGGATCGGTCTTTCACTCGTCGCAGGATTGGTGGCCGGGTTGTACCCCGCCTGGCGCGTCTGCCGGGTCGCGCCGGCCATCCACCTCAAGCTGCAGTAGAACGGAGGAACTGATGGAACTCGGTCCGATCTTCCGCGCCCTGATGCACAACCCGACCCGCTTCTGGCTGATCACCGTCGAGGTCGCGCTGACCCTCGCCATCGTCGTCAACTGCGTCGCCATCATCCTGGATCGGCGCGAACTGCTGACTCGCCCGTCCGGCCTCGACGAGCCCAACCTGGTGGTCGTGACGACGCAACCGTTTGTTGACGATTTCACCGAAGAGGGCTTCATCGACACCGTCCGTGAGGAGGACCTGCGCCGGCTCCGTGCCGTCCCCGGCGTCCGTGCGGCCGCCGCAATAGACTATTTGCCGCTCGCCGGTGGTGGATCGATTACGAGCCTGGCTGCGGCCGAAGACGACAGCGAAAGCGACGGTCATCCGGCACCCTACTTCGTTGTCGGTCTCGGAGCTCTCGACGCTCTCGGCGTCGAGCTCGTTGCCGGTCGCGATCACATCGAGGCTGATTTGCGTCCGGGGTACGGCGAGCCCGAAAATCTCATTGTGACGCAGGCGTTCGCTGACCGAATCTACCCGGACGGCGACGCACTCGGTAAGAGTCTCGTCGATACCGACAACGATGTGGTTTTCGGCTACATCATCGGTATCATCCGCGAGATGCACAACGCCTGGCCGCGCTCCAGCATCGCCGGGCTCGCCATGCTTCGCCCGGGACCGGCTCAGGACCCGCGCGAGATCCGTTACATGGTGCGAACCGAACCTGGGGCCCTCGATGCGGTCTTCAACCAGCTCGAACCGACGGTATTGGCGGTCAACGCCGACAGGATCATCACAGTTCGGCCGATCGAGGAGTACAAGCGGCGCTACTTCGACGACGAGATCGTGCTCGTCAAGGTGCTGACCGTGCTCGCGGTGTTGCTGGTGGCCGTGACCTCGCTCGGCATCATCGGTCTGACATCGTTTTCGGTCACCCAGCGAACTCGCGAGATCGGAACTCGCCGGGCCCTCGGTGCAACCCGGAGCGCCGTTTTGCGGTATTTCGTCATCGAGATCTGGGTGATCACCGGAATCGGACTCGCCCTCGGAGCACTGTTGACCTACGCCCTCAATTACGCCCTCGCGCATCTCGCCGGCGCGCCATCGATCGACTGGCCGCTGATCGCCGCCGGGATCGCCTTGTTGTGGGGAATCGGGTTGGTGTCCGCACTCGCGCCGGCATTTCGGGCCACCCTGGTGCCGCCGGTGGTGACGACGAGATCGGTGTAAAGCGAGGAGGCGCAGTGGCGCAGGTTTCAGGCAGCAGGAGGCGGACTACAATGGGGCCGCCGTGACGGACAAGCTCCGCGTGCTCGTGGTCGACGACCAGCCGGCGGTGGTGACCGCCCTGGCGGTGCTCTTTGATCTCCACGACATCCCGAATTGCGGGGCGGCATCGCCGGCCGAAGCATGCCGAATAGCAGCCGGCGAGACCCTTGGCGCCGTAGTCATGGACATGAACTTCGCGCCCCATGTGACGAGCGGTGAAGAGGGCGTCGAGCTCTTCAACAGTCTGCGCGAGATCGACCCCGATCTCCCGATCGTAGTCATCACGGCGTGGGCGTCGCTTGAGGCCGCGGTCGACCTGGTCAAGGCCGGCGCCGCCGACTATCTCGAAAAACCGTGGCAGGACGACCGTTTGGTCAGCGCGGTCCGCAATCTGGTCGAGCTGCGCAGCGTACGGCAGGAGAATCGTCGCCTGCGCGCCGAGTTCCGACAGACGCGGACCGAGCTTGCCGAAAAGCACGAGTTGAGCGGCATCGTCTATCGCAGCCCGGCGATGCACGGGGTGGTATCGCTCGCCGTCAGCGTCGCCGACTCATCAGCGCCGGTCCTGATCACCGGACCGAGTGGATCCGGCAAAGAAATGCTCGCCGAGATCGTGCAGGCGAACTCAGCACGCCGCAACGGACCGTTCGTGCGCGTCAACGTCGGCGCGATCCCCGAAGAGCTGATGGAGAGCGAGCTCTTCGGCGCCGAGGCGGGCGCCTATACCGGCATAACCGGCCGCCGTATCGGCCACTTCGAAACCGCCGACAAGGGCACGATCTTTCTCGATGAGATCGACGGGCTGTCGCTGGCGGGGCAGGTCAAGCTACTCCGGGTCCTGCAGAGCGGAGAGTTTCGGCGCCTCGGCAGCAGCAGCGCGCTCAGGGCCGACGTCCGCGTGATCAGCGCGACCAACGCCGATCTGGTGACCGCGGTTGGCGAAGGACTCTTCCGCGAGGACCTCTACTACCGGCTCAACGTCGTCGAGCTCAGGGTCCCCTCGCTCGCCGACCGGGCCGACGACGTGCTCCCGCTGGCTCGCCACTTCCTCGAGCGACACGCGCCCGATGCCTCTCTCGAGCTTGCCGACGAAACTGTCAACGCCCTCCTCGATCACGGGTGGCCGGGCAACGTGCGAGAGCTCGAGAATCGCATCCAGCGTGCGACCGTGGTCGCCACGGGCCAGACGATTCAGGCCGCCGACCTCGGTATCGGTGGTGCGGGTCAGAACCCTCTAGGCCCGTTGGATGATGACGCCATTGCCGAACGAGATCGACTGCTCGAGGTGCTCGACGACCACCGCGGCGTGGTTGCGCACGCGGCCGACGAGCTCGGCATCAGCCGCCAGGCGCTCTACCGGAAGATGGAGAGGCTCGGCATCGAGCTCGAGCGCCGGCCACGCAGCCGCCCACCGTCGTCATGATCGATCCCTTGGCCACAGAAACCACGCCCAAATCGAATCCTCACCTTCGCTCCTCCTTTACGGGTCGGCTGACCGCGGTGGTCGTTTTGATTCTCGTCCTCGAAGGGCTGGTTGCCGGCGGCCTCATGTGGCTCACCGACGACCTGTGGCTCGGACTGCTGCTTTCTCTGCTGATCGGCGTGCCGCTCGGGGCGTGGCTCGTATCGCGAATCTTGCGCCCGCTCGGCAGGACCCTGAACGGCCTGCATTTCGGCATCGCGAGCTTTCATGACCGTGACTTCAGCGTCCGGCTGGCTTCGCATCGCGATGACGAGCTCGGCAACCTCGCGCGGCTCTTCAACGAGGTTGGAGAGACCCTGCAGAACGAGCGTCTCGCGGTCCGTTCCAAGGAGCTGCTGCTCGAAAGCGCCCTCGACAGCTCTCCGGTCGCCATCGTTCTGGTCAACCACCTCGATCGGGTCGTCTTTTCGAATCTCGAAGCGCGCCGGCTTCTGACCGGTGGGACCAGCCTCGAGGGCCGGCGTTTCGTCGCGGACATTCAGGAGAACTGCCCGCCGGCAATGCGCGAGATGCTTCAGGGCGACGGCGACGGCGTTTTTTCGGTTGACCACGAGGACGGCATCGAGACCTACCACCTGTCACGACGTGAGTTCGTCCTCAACCGCAGGCGGCACGTGCTCGTGGTGCTCTACCGCATGACCGCCGAGCTCGGCCGCCAGGAAGCCGGAATCTGGAAGAAGGTCATCCGGGTCATCTCGCACGAGCTCAACAACTCGCTCGCGCCGGTGTCGTCCCTGGTCCACTCGGCCGAGCTCATCAGCCAACGACCCGAGCACGCCGACCGCGGCGACGAGGTCTTTGCGACGATCCGCGAACGCCTCGGACACCTCAAGGAGTTCATCGACGGTTACGCGCATTTCGCCCGGCTGCCGGCTCCGCGCCGCGAAGAAACCACCTGGCGTGAGCTGGTCGAAAACCTGGAAGAGTTCCCGACCCTCAGGGTCGAGGGGTCCCTGTCCTCCCGACCGGTCTGGGTGGATCGCGCGCATGTGCGACAGCTCCTGGTCAACCTGCTCAAAAACGCGGTCGAAGCGTCAGACGACCCTCCCGAGCTCGGGCTGCGCGTCGACGAGACCGCGGACGGCGGCGCCTGCATCCAGGTCTTTGACCGCGGCCACGGCATGGACGAAGAAACCATGAAGCGCGCGTTGCTGCCGTTCTACTCGACCAAGAAGACCGGCAGCGGGCTCGGCCTCGCGCTGTGTCGAGAGATCGTCGAGGGCCACGGGGGCCGGATCAGCCTCCAACACCGTTCGGGCGGTGGCCTCGTGGTGTCGTGCTGGTTTCCACAGTCGTCCGCTGCTGATCAGAACATGAAAGCCGAGGATTGACGACAAAACCACCTACCCTTCTCTTCGTAAACCAGCACGAGGAGTCACCATGAGAAATCCCCTACGTTCCGGTGTCCTGATCATTCTTGTAGCCCTGAGCTTCGGATGTCCCTATGAAACCCCTTCGGAGGCCCCGGCAACCGTCGAAGGAGAAGGGGTTTCGGAGATCGCCTTTCAATTGCCGGAACGCGATCTGATTCCGGAGGGCATCTGCTATGACCCCGAGGAAGAGGTCTTCTACCTCGGCAGCATTCGAAAAAGCAAGATTCTGAAGATCTCCAGAAAAGGCGAGGTCGGGGTCTTCGTGCCGCCGGTCAAGGGACAGGATAG